>QMCE01001378.1_pt1 | contig 25646 bp, 21 predicted proteins | sample 1821851 | NCBI WGS metagenome assembly QMCE01 (sample SAMN09453174, study PRJNA476694) | Termite gut metagenome, whole genome shotgun sequencing project. | isolation source: worker | host: Odontotermes sp. | place: South Africa:Pretoria | collected 2016-01-28 | reverse complement strand
AACCAGTGGAATACCGGTAAATATGCCACAGCCGAACGAATGACCTATACGTTTACCGTTACTCCCCGCACAACGCTCTTTACCTATAAATTTGCTGCTGTATTGCATGTGCCGGACAATGATTCGCATTCGGGTGAGCAGCTGCCTTTCTTTTCAGTCTCGGCATCGCTTTATGATCCGGTTACAAATACATCGCCTGTATTGCCTTGTGCTGGGTATTCGGTAAACGCTGATATGCAAGCGTCCGGATTAATACGGAATAAAACATACGCGGAATGCCAATCGGCGAGAACAAGAGGTAATTCTCCTCCCGATGAATATGTCTATCGGGATTGGACAACAGGAAGTTTTGATCTCTCAAATCACATAGGAAAAACTGTGACTATCGAAATTGTAACGCACGACTGTTTAGTCAACTGTAACGCTGCTTCCGTTTCTGCCGGAGGGCACGATGCCTGGGGATATTTTTGGGCGGAAACCCGCGAGTTGAAATTAGGCGTACAGAATTGTGTCGGCGAAGATGCCGTTATTACAGCCCCCGAAGGCTTTACCACTTACACCTGGCGGCGGTCGGATAACAGACCGGTTGATATATTGAACGGTAACCAGCGAACTGCCTCCATTCCGCAATCGCAAATGTCGCCCGGCGTAACCTATTATTGCGAAATGCAAGGTGATATGAATAATTGTTCGCCGATTATACTGTCTACGGAGCTGCTTCCGGTTCAAATAAAACCTGCTTTCTCATACAATCCCGAATTTTGCGCGGGAAAAGTTGCCTTTACCGACTCGACGACCATTTCGGAAGATACAATACGTTCCTATTCGTGGGATTTCGGCAACGGATTCATCTCGAACGAAAAAAATCCTGTTCACGAATACGCCCAGTCGGGGCAATACCAGGTAACTTTAAGGGTAACATCGGGACAGGGCTGCGAAAGTACAACCACAAAACCGGTCACCGTGCGTTATTTCCCAACACTGGATATTGACGGTAACGAGATGGTTTGTTATGGCGACGAGTTTGTTTTGAGTGTTTTCAACACGGAAGTCGGAAGCCAGTTTCTGTGGAGTAACGGCTCAACGCAGCAATCTATGATTGACGTTGCCGAAACAAGCCAGTATTATTCCGTAACGGTAACCGACCGTTACCATTGCAAATACACCAAGGATATTTATGTTTCCGTACAGCCGGTTCCGGTTTTGCTGATTACCGGCGATAAGGAGGTCTGCCTGAACGATACTGTAACGTGGCGGGCAGTGGGAGCCGATTCATACATTTGGAACAACGGAGCTACCACTGCCGAGACCAAAATCCGCCCGCTAACCGATGAGGTAATTTCGGTTACGGGTAAACTTGCCAACGGTTGTACGGCAACCTTGGATACACTTGTAAAAGTAAATCCGGTACCGGATGTCGCCATTATTGGTCCGGACAGTATTTGCCGGAACGAAACAGTCCTATACACCGCAACCGGTGCAAGCAGTTATGCCTGGGGCGATCTATTCCTGGGTGCAAACCGTAATGTATCGCCACGGAACGACACCATTTTTACCGTTACCGGAGTGGATGCGAAAGGCTGTAAATCAACTTTTTCAAAAAGTATTAAGGTAAAAGACATTCCCATACTTTCTTATATCGGGAAAGATACGGTTTGTGCCGGTGTGCCGCTTACGATTTTGGCGCAGGGAGCCGTTACATACGCCTGGCAGGACGGCAGTTCGGAAAATGTTTATATGACCATTCCAACCAACTGGGGAGATGTTGTTTACTCGGTAACGGGAAGTACGAACGGCTGTTCCGTAAAATTAGACATTCCGGTTCACGTTCTGCCTGTCCCTTCGGTTTGGATAGAAGGAATGAACCGGATGTGTTTCGGCGACTCGATTACTTTAACGGCACAGGGAGCCGGCCATTATGTGTGGAATACGGGTGAAACGACCGGCGGGATTGTGGTTAGCCCTTCATCGAGCAGCTCCTTTCAAGTGCAAGGATTTGGCGCGAATGGCTGTACAAGCGTTGTTTCACGCGATATAACCGTATATCCAAAACCAAAGATTTTAATTACGGGCGATAAAAGTGTCTGCGAAAATACGTATACCACGCTAACAGCACAAGGCGGCATCACTTATGAATGGAGCAACGGAATTATTGCATCGAGTATTACTCCGCTGATTGGCGTAGGAGACTTTACTTTCACCGTTACCGGAACCGATAATAATTTTTGCCGGGATACAGCTACTTTTACGGTCAGTTCGGTACCATTGCCGGGCTTGTCCTTTACGGGAAGCCCGGAAGTTTGTCTCGGGGAAACGTTGACGTTGATTGGCCAGGGAGCGACCTCTTACAAATGGTCGGATGGTTCTAACTCGCCGGTATATACTGCAACACCAACCACTTCGGGCATTGTTACAATGACCGGGACGGTGGCAAACTGTACCTCGTCTCTTGATATTCCGGTTTCAATTCTAATCCCGCCTACCCTTTATATTTCCGGCGACAGCGCCGTTTGCAAAGGTACGGAGTTTACCCTTTGGGCAAATGGAGCCGATTCTTACGAGTGGGATACAGGCGATAACACGGCTTCTATTTCCTATCGTTTGGACGAAAACACTACTTACCGGGTTACGGGAAAAGATGAGGCAAGCGGGTGCGAAAGCCGGGTTAATACCGAAGTAAAGCTGTTGCCTTTTCCGGATATAAAAATAAAACTGGAAGATATTTTCAGCTGCCCCGAACAACCGGATACGGTTGTCCTTATCGCATCGGGCGGCGTGAAATACCAGTGGAGCAGCATACCATATAATGGAGGCATCAACGAAAGAGCAAGCGAGCGTCTTCGCTTTGAAATAGAGGAAAACACGCAGGTTTTTGTCGAAGGGGAAAGCCAATACGGCTGTTTCGCTTCCGATACGTTTCTGGTAAAACGGTTGGAGCATCCTCCGTTTGTATTTTCAATTGAGCCGAATGTGGTTGAAAAAGGTAGTACCGCTGTCCGTTTCAAAGGTGTTTCGCCAGACAATTATCAATGGTATTGGACAGTGGGAGAAAGAGGTGTTGAGAAAGAAGGGAATAATGTAACACATTCATTTTCTACCTTTGAAATGGAAACAGACTCCATTCTTGTTACTGTTCGCAATATCAACGATCTCGGATGTCAATACAAAGGTGAAGAGTGGGTGTACGTATGGCGTGATTTTTGGGCGCCGGATGCCTTTTCTCCAAATGGAGATAAGCTGAACGACAGTTTCCGTTTCCAGGCGGAAGATTATATTTACCAGTTTTCGTATATTATTTTCAACCGGTTGGGCGAGGTGATCTTTACCGGCGAAAGTTCTGCCGACGAGTGGGACGGAACCTACAACGGTCAGCCATGTCCGTGGGGCGTGTACGGCTGGTTGGTCAACTACAAGAGCGACTACAAAGGTGTACGGAAAAAAGGAGAAAAAAAGGGATTTGTAACATTGGTTAGATAATTGAGGTTGATATGAGAATAAATAGGAAAAAGAGCATCATTGGAATATTCCTGTTCATCATCAGCGGTTTGCTGAATATGCAGGCGCAGGACTATACCTTTTCAAACCACAATATAGTCCCTTTCAGCCTCAATCCGGCACTTGCGGGAAATGTGAATGCTATGCGCCTCGGATTGAATTACCGCCAGCAATGGCCCTCACTGGGAAACAACTATCACACGGTGAGAGCTTCTTATGACCAGAATATCTATAAGCAGATGAGTGCCGTCGGTGTATCTTATACGTATGATAATATGGCAAACGGTATTTTTCAGACGAATGAGTTTGCTGCAATTTACAGCCATACGTTTCGTGTGCAAGAAGTGATGTTTGTCCGGTTAGGCATACAAGCATCGTTTTTTGTCAACCATTTTAATATAAACGGATTAGCTTTTGAAGACCAATACAATTCTCAAACGCGGCAAATGCTGCCAAGCAGTATTGAAGAGTTGGATTCGGATAGCCGGCTGTTTCCCGATTTTACCTTTGGTGTTTGCTTTGTGATTGAAAACAAGCTTTCTATCGGTGGTTCCGTGAGCCACTTAACCGAGCCGAATAATGGGTTTGCCAAATTGGAATACAACAAGTTGTACCGGAAGTTTGCTGCTCATGCTAATTTTACGCAAAATCTGGAAGGCGGCAACGGACTTTGGGGACGACACGGAGTTCTCTCGGAGAAATATTTTTTTGCTAACGCTTCCTACCAGCAACAGCATGATTTCCAGTTGGCTCAACTTGGCGCCGGCTTTGCATTTAATCCATTTATTGCCGGTGCATCCTATAAAAACAACATAGGCGATGTAAATTCCCTCTCGTTTATGCTTGGCGGTAATTATAAAGGCTTCCAGCTGTACTACATTTACGATTTGCCTGTCTATACACAACAAAATGGTTCGTGGTCGCACGAGTTATCGCTGATTTATGTATTGAAACAGGAGGACAAGTATCCTTGTCCGGTGGTGTATTGGTAAGTAATGCGAATCACAGGAGTTGAAAAAATGCGACAAAAGTGTATAGCCTTACGCCGGGCGCTTAATATGGAATTCCAGCCATTCTCAATCAAAGACAAAGACAACTGTCTCATCTATTTTTCCCCAGTCGTAAATAAATTTAGCATGTGAAGTGACTGTTCGTACACATTCATGCGACCGGGGAGTTGTGCCAAGTGTCAGGCTGGTTTCAATCATGTCTGCATATTGGCTGTTTGTGGGAATACCATGTATATGGGCACCGCCGGTAAAACGGCTGGCGTATGGCGCATATCCTGCTATCGTATGTGAGCCGTCTACGGTATAAAACATTTTGTATTTCTTTTCCTGAACCACAAAAATACCAGTCGGCGTTTCATAATTATACGGCACTTTGTGTAATCCGGTAGTTGCCTTGACCATGCTTCTTATGAGCCATTTTGAATCTGCTTTTTCGAGCGTGGCAATATGCTGGTTTGTCCGGTCTATAAAAACCGTCTTATTGAAAACAACGCTGTCGTCAAGAAGTTTGACAAATTTTTTGGGAGCCATCCATTCCCCCTCATAAATGGGATAAACGGGTTTTACTTTTATGTAATTTCCCTCATTTCCGGTGACTTTTACAAGCATTCCATCTTCACCGTAAAGCACTGGCGTTGTTGAGTCGTTTAGTGAATAGAGCGGAGTCGAATGATACCGTCTTACCCCCAGGGAATCTGATATTTCGTTATAATCATTCCTGTGAAAGTTTTTTACGGTTTGGGGCGTTCCGTGTATGTATTTATAGTTTTCAAGAACTGCCCAGCTATTGGATCCTTCCTGGATAGAATCCAGTAATATCAGATTCTTGCGGATTTTATCCCACTGAAACTCTCGGTTTTTCTTTCCGTATGGATAGCTGTCGGGAAGAGTATCTTTCGTATAAAGGAAATCCTTTTCGATTTCGACCTCCACTTTCTTATTTTTTGGGAGGGAATCTTTAAGTTCTGCAATTTTTTTCGTTTCGACGGCAAGTTGGACCTGCGTCTCAATTGTTTTCAAATTTTCCCTGTTTTTTGTATGACATGCAAGCAAAGTAAATACGCATATCAGAAATAATATACACTTTCGCATTATTCTATCCATGAATAAAAATATTTAGATGTAAACCTTAATTTTAAGTTATAACATATTAGAATATAATAATGTTTAACAGTATTTGATGATTTTTATTTGGATTATTTAGCGTATTTTCAAACTCTATTTCCATAATTATTTGTATAATTGTAAGTTATTTGTAAAGTAGGAGGAAAAATTATGAAAAAAGAAATTATTCAAACAGTTTTGTTGTTCATTGCATTTTTTCATTTTTCGTTTCTTAACGGAACGGAGTATACTTCTTTTAATAATATTCTTGACAGCAAGCAGCTTTATATTGAGATGCGGTTGGAACGTGTTGTTGATTATCAGGCGTTTGAACAAGCCATTGCCGGTTATAACCTGATAAAAACGAAATGCAACGGAATTATCACCCTGATTGATTTCACAAAGCCTTCGACAGAAGAGCGTTTTTATGTACTGGATATTAAACAGAAAAAGATGCTGTATTCGTCTTATGTGTCGCACGGAAGAAACAGCGGAGAAAATTATGCTACCTCGTTTTCCAATCAGAGCGGATCGTACAAAAGTTCGCTGGGGTTTTACCTGACTGAAAATACTTATCAGGGAAAGAACGGATATTCGCTTGTTTTGTCCGGATTGGAGAAAGGAATTAATGATAAGGCAAAAGAACGTGCGATTGTCATTCATGGGGCTGCCTATTCAAATCCTTCCGTCATAGCGAATAACGGACGTTTGGGACGAAGCCATGGATGCCCTGCGCTGCCTCAAGCCGTTAGCGAATCCATTATCAATACCATCAAAAACGGTTCGCTTTTGTATATTTATGCCAATGACAAAAATTACCAGAATCAAAGCAGGTTTTTATCGCAGGGAAAAGCATCTTCAATGTAATTATCCACGTAAACAAATCATTTGTGTTCTTTGTTTTATTTTCATAACATTTTAAAATATAAAGTTATGAATCAAAGAAATGAACATGAACATATACAGGGTGCGTCCGATGCTCCCATTGAATTGATAGAATATGCTGATTTTGAATGCCCTTATTGTGCCAAAGCATATTATGTAGTAAAAAAAATTCAAGAAGAATTTGGTAATAACCTGAAATTTATCTTCAAAAATTTTCCTTTGGTCGAATTACATCCATACGCATTGCATGCGGCACTTGCAACGGAAGCTGCAGGCGCGCAAGGTAAATTTTGGGAAATGCACGACATTCTGTTCGAGAATCAGGAATCTCTCGAAGATTCGGATATATTGCGTTATGCGAAAGCAATAGGACTGGATTTCAATCAGGAAGAATATTATCAGAAAGTTAAAGACGATTATAATTCCGGCTTAAATAAGGGGCTGAATGGCACCCCGGCTTTTTTTGTAAACGGAAAGGAATACGAAGGAAACTGGATGAGCCGCAAGTTTGTCTCTTACTTAAGAAGTTGTTTGAATTAAGAGACAGAGAATGTTTCCCACAAAGACACAAAGAACACAAAGTTTTTTTTGATCTTTGTGTTCTTTGTGTCTTTGTGGGAAACATTACATGCATGCAGTTCGTAAAAACAATTCAATACTCTTCCTTATCCTCTTTGTTTTTCCAATCCTCAAAAGCAAGTATTGCTTCTTCAGGCAAAAGGCGCTTTGTTATAACTTTTCGGTCGGCAGAATTCAATTCCAACTCGTCGTAAATAAACGAATCGTCAAAACCAATATTTTTTGCATCGTTTTTGGTGTTCCCATAGTATAGTTTATCTAAATGTGCCCAATAAATCGCACCCAGACACATTGGACAAGGTTCGCACGAAGTGAAGATTTCGCACCCCGACAGATCGAATGTCCGCAATTTACGTGTTGCCTTACGAATAGCATTTATTTCGGCGTGTGCGGTTGGGTCATTGCTTTTTGTAACCTGATTTACTCCTGTGGAAATAATTTTACCATCTTTAGCTATTACTGCTCCAAAAGGTCCTCCTCCTCGTTTTACGTTTTCGATAGATAATTTTATCGCTTTACGCATCAGCAATTTATCAGTCATTTTTTTATTTGTGTAATGATATTAAAATCCAAAGATAAAAAGAAATAGCAATAAGTATGTCTTTTTAATTAGTTTATATTTAGAAAAAAGATAGATGTTTCCCACAAAGACACAAAGAACACTAAGTTTTTTGTGTCTTTGTGAGAAATTCAGAACTCAATAGTATAAACTAATTTTGCAGAGGTACTTAAATTGAAAAAACAAAACTATATTTATGTAAGTATTTTGTTTGTACAGATAAGCTTTATTGTTGATGCGAGTGGCTGGTTTGCGAAATTACTACTTGTCAATTAAGAAAAAAATAGTAATTTTACTTCGCTTTTTAATGTTTACAATATGGATAGCTACGTGCAGATTATCAATCAATTAGTGGAAATAAAGCAAAAAATCAAGCAGGAAAATCTGGAAGAGAAATTTGAGCGTAATTTTAACCGTGTTTTTTCCGTAATAGAAGATGAAGGTTATATTTACCGTTATCCTTTGGGAGAAAAATACACTGAAACTCATACGGATTGTGAAGCCACGATTGTAGGCAGGGAAACTCGAAATATGATTGTTACGCAAGTAATTAAGCCTATAATTTATAAAAAAAATCCCGGAGGGATTGTGTTGGTTCAAAAAGGAATAGTAATCGTTGAAAGTTAAAATTCAATATTATAGAATTAAAATTTTCAACCAATAAAGAGTATGGAAACGGTAAATTTTGGAATAGATCTTGGTACAACCAATTCGTCCATAGCCAAATATGAGGATGGACAAATTATTTTGTATAAAAATCCTATCGGACATAAAGAAAGTTTGGCCTCTGTCGTTGCTTTCAGAAAAGACCGGATACTGGTTGGCGACAAAGCGCGGGAATTTCTGATGAAAGACCCCGTGAATGTATTTGGGGGCTTCAAAAGGAGAATGGGAACCGGCGACCGTTTTTACGTAGTCAACATAGATGAAAATATAACTCCGGTAGAGCTTTCTGCGTATGTTTTAAGGGAATTGAAGCAATTCGTTCATTCGGAAGAAAAAATTGAAGCGGCAGTTATCACGATTCCGGCTTCTTTCGATACAATGCAAGCTAACGCAACCAAGGAAGCCGGAAAGCAGGCTGGGTTTAAGGAGGTATTTTTACTACAGGAACCCATTGCCGCAAGCTTGGCCTATTTTAATAACCAGAAGAAAGAACAAAATGGTTATTGGCTCGTATATGATTTAGGCGGAGGTACTTTCGATATTGCTTTGGTCGAAATCAAAGACGGAGAGATGAAAGTGAAAGACCACGAAGGAAATAATTTCCTGGGTGGCACCGATTTTGACGCATTGATTGTAGAGCGGCTAATTGTTCCGCACATCATTGCCGAAACAAAAATTGATGATTTTTATGACCAGCTTATTGTTAAATATGGGAAATACGAGAAACTGTATTACCAATTATTATATGTTGCAGAGGAAGTAAAAAAAGAACTTTCTTACCAAAAAACATCCGAAATAGATTTTTCTACCGAAATAGACGGAAAGGTTTATGATTTTGTTTTTCCGGTATCTGTATCCGGCTTTAATGAGCTGATTGCTCCTAAAGTGGAGGAAACCTTAAAAATGGTCAGGAAGATTTTCGACAGAAATAATATAGAAGCTACCGGTATTCATGAAATTATTTTAGTTGGCGGGAGTACTTTTATTCCTTATGTAAGGGAAAGCTTGAGAGAAAAAACAGGAATTGCCGTCAATTCGAGTATTGACCCGACTACCGCAGTGGCTGTCGGCGCAGCATTTTATGCGGCAAATAAATATTATGAGCCTGAAAACAATAGTCCTGAAGAGATTAAAGCAGACAATTTCCAGGCACACTCAGCCATCCAAATGGATGAAAATCAAAAACAAAAAGAATCTTTTTACCTGAGTTTGAGCTACAACAAAATGAGCAAGGAAAGTGAAGAGGTTTTGTTGGTAAAAACGGTGGGCGGTTTTGAAAGTTATACTTACCGTATTACCCGGAATGACGGTGGCTTTGATACCGGAGTTGTTCCTCTTAAATCTAAATTCACCGAGTTTTTGCCGCTACTTCCTAACCTTTCCAATGTATTTAAATTAAGAGTTTTTAATGCAGATAACTCCGAAATACTGTCTGCCGCACAAGAAATAGCTATCATGCAAGGCCAGTACAGTATTTCCGGTCAGCCTTTACCCAAAGATATATGTATTGAAGTAGACGATAGCGAGAATAATACTACTCGATTGGAGGTTGTTTTTGAGAAAAACAGTATTCTCCCTTTACGAAAAACGCTGTACAGGGGAATTTCAAAAACAATAACCAAAGGAAGTAACGAAAGTATCATTATAAATATACTTGAAGGCGACCGTTTTGCCCGTTCTATTTCCAATCTTTCTATCGGAAACATTGAAATTTCGGGAAAACAGCTCACTTCCAACCTGATAAAAGGTTCGGATATTGAAATCCGGATTTCCATTTCGGATAACCGGGAGTTGAGTGTACAGACCTATCTTGTGATGACGCAGCAAGAATTTAACAGTACATTTTCTGTTTCCGAAAAGCATATTAATATTTCCCGCCTGAAAGAGCAATGTACCGGCTTGGAAACAGAAATGAGAAGTGCGATGCGGGAGTTCAGTTCCGGCGATGATTCGGTTTGGGTGATTCAAGGCGAGAATTTATTGAAAGAATTAGAGAGTTGCCGTACCGGTTTATTCAAACTGAAAGAAAATGATTCGACCGACAAACGGTATGTCATTGCAGAGGCTATTTCCCGGATTTCAAGAGAGTTTGACAATATCGGCGGACATTGCCGGTTAGAATCCCTTCAATCCAAATACATCCAAACCAAAGAGTATTTGGAAGAATTACTGCACTCGGTGGATATTGAAAAAGAGTTGTTGCTTACCAAATTCCGGAAAATAATAGAGAATGAGAGTCATGTCCTGCGTTCAAGAAATCCGTCGATATTAAAACGAACTATTGATTTATTGGAGGATTTGAGAAGAGAGGCTCTTTGGAATACAAATACGTTTGTGGTGTCGTGGTTTTACAGATACAGGGGACTTCCGGAGGAAATATATACCAACTACAAGGCAGCGCAAGCTATTTTTACAGCCGGCGAGAAAATCATTGAGGAGCAACGGTTTCTTGAATTGAGAAGGATATTCAATGACTTACATGCTTTAATAAAAGATTCTTATCGCCGGTCAAACAACGAGATCAAGCAGTTTAAAGGTACCGGAATTAAATAGTTAGCTGTCATTTCCGGACACGTGATTGGTTACAATCATAACTATTAAAAAGAAATAATATGACAAAGTTGAGAATTTTAACCGGATTAGTTATTTTGTCCTCCTTGACAGTTTTTGGACAGCAAAAGGGTAAATTGACATTTGATATTAAAGATTTTAATCAAAAAGCGGCAACTGCGGAGTGGCTTTATTTATACGATGCTATTGCTTGGTGGACTTCGGACAGCGTAATGACTGAAAAAGAAGAAGAGCGGCAACGCTTAGGTGGAGAATGGTTTTGTTTTCAAGCGGAAGATAAAAATTGGCACTCTGTGTATGGAAAGTACGAAAATGACAAAATGAATGTAGTTTTTCATTATTTGGTTGATACAACTTACAAAGTATCAAGAACATTTGAATCAATTGATACGACATTTCTAAATTTACATGCACGAGCTTTGATAACAGCTAATAATCAAATTGCGGAAATTCGGGAAACGAACCAGCTCCGGTTTAATCAATATATCAAACAAAACGATGATAAAACATTTACGGTTTGGATATTTCCTGCATTTCAGCCAAGCGGATTAGCCGTTCATGGTGGAGAATTTATTTATAAAATAGACCATACAGGAACAAAAATATTAGAGGACAACAGTTACTTTCAAGGGAAATTTTTAGCATTTAAAGTAGGCGAACCGAGAGAAGTTTGGATGGATTATACCGGATTGGAGAAACCGACATTAGGAAATGTGTTTTTTATTTGGTACTACAAGAAATATTTCACAAGCATAAAACTTGACAACAAAAATTATGTAACGACAACAATAAAAAGTAGCGATGGAAATTATTCTTGGATGCACATTGAGAAAGAAGAAAAAAAAGAGAAGAAAAAGACAAGGAAATAACAGAGCGGTTTTACAATGCAATATCAATCTATCATACGGCTTTTTGAATATTGTAACATTAATTATGGCAACGATCTGAATGTAGGGAGGGCAAAAAAAATCCTTTCTGCCGAATTTTCCGTTGCTTCCGGAGGAATTACAACGATAGATAATTTTGATTATTCCAAAAATGATGTACTGGAAGAGCTTGAGTCGCCCGGTTTTACTGAGCGCTTAAGATGCCATAAGCTGATTTGGAAATGCCCAAGCCTGTTGAATTGCCTTGAACTGAATAATGTTTATTTTTCGGACGTTCATACGTGGGCGGGACTGAAGAATGATACAGGTTTTCTTGAGTTTGTTTCTCCTTATTTTGCCGTAACTTTTGATAAAGTAATGGATAAAATATTGAATCATCCTGCTGATTTCCAGGAAGCTAAACGGTGGTTGAACTTACTTGTCTTTGTAAATAATCCGGTGGACGAAGATGAGGCTTTGAGTTCACTCAGGGTATTTCTCCTTGATACAATTAAAATGTTGAGAAACGTCAACAGTACGACTTATATTTCTATTTTACCGCAAATTACTCTTTGGGCAGAACAGCCAAGTGCTTCATTTATCAATAGACTTTTTACCGGATAAAGGACGATTTGGTTCGTGCTTTCGTAAATTTTATTCATTGTATATATAGTTCTACAAACAGAACCTTATGTTATAATATTAGCTTTAGGCTGACTATGATAACGGGTCTTGACCAGGATTTACGTAATACAATCCAGCATAACCATAAAATATTTGGCAGTTCAAATAATCGCAGTCGCGGATGTCTTGGTTATTTAAGGTTTTTGGGATTTATTCCCTTGATAATTGCTGTTATCAAATTCTTATTTATGTTTTTATCCGGTGTTTTTGGCGATAAAAATAAACATAACGATCAACCTGTATTAAATATTCCGGCAGTTGAGGTGTATGAAAAATTTACTTCCGGTGATTTTCTGGAACTCCGGAATAAGAATGCCGCTATCTATCCGGCTATTTTTGATACTGCAAATATGAATCAGGACAGACCGCTGTTTCCGGTTGCTTTGCAATATATCATGGTGGAGAGACCGGACACCAGCCTCTCTGCATCCATTAATATTATCAACAATACCCATAATTGTTCTTTGAAAATTTATGCTGTGAATAACAATAGTCTTGTTGATTTTATGGTAAGAAAAGGGGATGCTATTTCAATTAAAATAAATGAAAACACATTGGACTTTGCGATAAAAATTATAGAAAATACGAAAGATCCGTTTCCTCTTATACGCGAGATGACCAATATTACCTTAGTTTCGGACTCATTGGAATTAGACATGAGCTACCGGACTATTAATTTTCACAATAAAGACAATTCCCTTAACAGAAAAAAAATCAAACCTTCGGACGTAACCGGATTGACTTTAATTGTTTATTCCAAATTTAGATTACGTAATGATGCCTCGACATTGGATGTTCGTAATTATATGACTTTCCGCCATGCTGATTGGTGTGTTGTACCTAAAAGAAAATAGCAAGGGTGCAAATTAGTTTTTTGCCAGAATATCAGGCAGTGCTGCAATCATATAGAACGGTAGATTTATCAAGCGGAATGATTTTCCGGCAAGGGTCTTTACTTCATCAATGCTGAAATTGCCCGACCATACGCGAACTGCTATATCGTGGGGCGCCTCATCCATAAACTGGTGCAACGACTTGAGGTGAGCGTTGTGTCCGCTTTTTACTTCTATCGGGACAATCAATCCGTCATAAACAAATATAAAATCGACTTCAGCATTGCTTCCGCGCTTGTTTCGTATCCAGAAATTCCGTTTTCCGCCTACGTCAAACGAAAGGGCTTTAAGCTCTTGCGCCACGATCTGTTCGGCAGATTTTCCACGCCAGGTATCCAATAAGTCGGCGGAGAGAATGTATTCTTTTTGAATTTTGGCAGAATAATTGACCAATCCGATGTCGAGCCAAAACAGTTTGGGCGATTTTTTCAAATCGGACACGGCGGGCATTACCGCACTTGTAACAGGATATGCCAATTCGAGCAGCATGGCTTTGTTGAGCGTGCGAAAAGCCTCACTTGTTTCACGGGCTTTGTATGGCGAGCCTGCAAATCCTCCCAACGAAATATTTTCTCCGGCAAACGTCCAGCCCTCTTCGAGAATATAGCGGATAACCGCCGCCTGCGTGTTGTTTTGTGCGTATTTTTCTATATCATCTTTATAAGCATTCAGCAATTCGTTGTATATTTTCGACAGTGCCAAAACATCTTTATTCCCGGCATAGCGAGCCACTACTTCGGGCATTCCGCCTATCAATGCGTAGGTGTTGAATTGTTGCATCAAATTATTGTGAAATGCTGCCGGAAGAGTAGCGCTGCGTATCGGATCTACAAAACGGCTTTCGTCCATAGCATTCAAAAATTCGAGAAACGAACAGGGTTGCAACGCCATGTATTGCACACGTCCGACAGGCAGCGAAATATGTTTGTCGAGCAATGTTTCGAGCAACGAGCCGGCTGCAATAACATGTATTTCTGGCAATTCTTCGTAAAAATACCGCAACAGGGCAACCGTATGCACCGAGTTTTGAATTTCATCTATAAACAACAGCGTTTTTCCTTCGCGCCGGCTGACGTTGCAATAAAGAAACAGTTGCGGCAACAATTCCCGGACATTGCCGGTCGACTCAAACAGATGAACGGCATCCGATTTTTCGAGGTTAACTGTAAGGAAATTCTCAAATTGTGTTGCTAAGCGCCTGACAACGGTCGTTTTTCCTACCTGTCTCGCCCCTCGCAACACCAATGGCTTACGGTATTTATCGTTTACCCAGTGTGTTAATTCTCTTTCAATATTTCGTTCAAACATTTTTTTTGTAAATAATTAATATTCAATTGCAAATATATAAAATTGTTTCATTGCAGGGGTATATTTTGCTATTTTTTGTTCCATTGCAGGGGTATATTTTGCTGTTTTTTGTTCCATTGCAGGGGTATATTTTGCTATTTTTTGTTCCATTGCAGGGGTATATTTTGCTATTTTTTGTTCCATTGCAGGGGTATATTTTGCTATTTTTTGTTTCATTGCAGGGGTATATTTTGCTATTTTTTGTTCCATTGCAGGGGTATATTGAGAAAAAGAACGAGTATGTTTTTAATTTTGGCGGCAGGGAGAGTGAATAATTGTAATTTTTTTAATAGGTTTGCTGACTTTTTAAACAGTTGAATTTATGAACACAATCCCAGCCCGGCTAACCGGTTTACGGCAACTAATGCGAGACAGCAACGTTACTGCCTGTATTATACCCTCATCCGATCCGCACTTGAGTGAATACGTTGCCGATCATTGGAAACGGCGAGAGTGGATTTCCGGATTTGACGGTTCTGCCGGAACGGTTGTTGTATTGCCGGAGCAAGCAGGCTTATGGACGGATTCGCGCTATTTTCTCCAAGCAGAAATACAGCTCACAGGTTCGGGCATTTCGCTTTTTAAGGATGGATTACCCGGTGTTCCCGACTATCATGCATGGCTCATATCTAACCTGCCGGAAAATGCTGTTGTAGGAATTGACGGAACGGTATTTTCTACATACACAACGGAGAAGATGAAAAAACGATTGTCCATAGCCGGATTGACGTTGAAAACCGATTTTGTGCCATTCAACGAAAGTTGGGTAAATCTACCGGATTTGCCTGAAAATAAAATTTTTATCTATGATGAAAAATTTGCCGGAAGTTCCTGCATTGAAAGAATTAGCCAAATCAGACAAAAACTAACCGAAGCAAAAGCTGATGGTTTGCTTTTAACCGGTTTGGACGAGGTAGCTTGGACGTTCAATATTCGTGGAAACGATGTAGAACACAATCCGGTAACGATTGCTTATGCTGTGATTTCGACAGATGCGGCCTGTATTTTTATAGAAGAAAAAAAGTTATCGCCCGAAGTTGTTGGGTATTTTAAACAATACAATATAAAAGTATTTTCATATACTTCGATAGTCGATTTTTTAAAAAAGTTACCTGTTGGTTTCCGTATGCTTGTTGATAAGCAAAAGGTTAATTTTACACTTTTCAATGCCATTTCTTGTTCTATCGTTGAAAAGAACTCTCCTGTAAGCCTGCTTAAAGCTATCAAAAACGAGGTTGAAATTATTGGAACAAAAAATGCTGTACTGAAAGATGGAGTTGCATTGACACACGCCTTTTATTGGCTGGAAAAAGAGCTGGCAGCCGGACGAAAAGTAACCGAAATTTCGTTTGCCGGTAAATTGAGCGCGTGCAGAGCCGGACAGCAGGATTTTTTCAACGAAAGTTTCTCAACCATTACCGGATATGCTGCTAAGGGTGCTATCGTTCACTGCGTTACGACACTGGAAAACGATACGGAAATTCTTCCCGGCAACCTGTTGTTAGTCGATTCGGGTGGAAATTACTGGGATGGAACAACCGATATTACCCGCACTGTTGCAATCGGTAAGCCAACTGCACAACAAAAAACGGATTACACCAATGTATTAAAAGGACACATTGCACTTGCCGCTGTCAAATTTCCCGAAGGAACACGCGGTGTTCAGTTAGATGCTTTTGCCCGCCAATTTTTGTGGAATGAATGTCTTAACTATGGACATGGAACCGGACACGGTATCGGGCATTTTCTTTCTGTGCATGAAGGTCCGCAAAATATCGGCATCAAAGATAACGGCGTTGAACTCCAACCCGGTATGCTGCTTTCCAACGAGCCGGGCTTATATCGCCCCAATGAATATGGTATCCGCTTAGAAAATATGGTGCTGGTAAAAGCATACAAGGAAACTCCATTTGGTCGTTTTTTAGCATTTGAAACCTTGTCGCTTTTTCCTTTTGACACAACCTTGATTGACGAAAAACTACTTTCTAAAAAGGAAATAGAATGGCTAAATGATTATCATCAAATGGTTTATGAAAAACTTGCTCCTTTTTTGCCGCAAGAAGAAAGAGCATGGTTGAAAAAGAAAATTGGAAATTGAAAATTGAAAATGATGTACAAACTTAGTTCTATAAGGGTTGCCATTGCTATTTTTACTCATTGCTTAACGAACCTTTTTTTCTTCTTTGTTGATAATATTATGCGAATCAGGAGTTGAAGTGTGTATTTGTAAGTCTGAAAGACTTGTATGTGGCTCATCGTGCAAACGAAGTGTTGCTTGGGGTAGATAGATTCACATAAATAACTTTTACATAAGGTTATAAAAATAGTTTTTAGATTTCAAAAAATAACCTGATTATAATCAATTATTCTCCAACCCATATTATCTTTGCAATTATGGCAAAAGAAATTAAAAATGAAGTACGGATTGACAAATGGCTTTGGGCAGTCCGTCTTTTCAAAACTCGAAGTCTTGCTGCAGAGGCTTGTAAAAAGGGGAAAATAATGATTCTCGGAAATACGATAAAAGCATCGAGAAACATTAAAGTAGGAGATGTGATTCAAATTAAAAGGTCGCCTATTGTTTACTCTTTCAACGTGTTGGCTCTGTCCGAAAATAGAATGGGGGCAAAGTTGGTACCTGAATTTATGGAAAACGTAACGCCGCAAGAACAGTTGGATATATTGGAGTTAAGCAAGTTTAACTCATTCGGACAGCGTGACCGGGGGGCTGGTAGACCAACTAAAAAAGATCGCCGGGATATGGAGGAATATTTGGGTCAGGATGATGAGGAGGATGACGGGTTTGAATTTGATTTTTGAATACAGTATCTTTTTAAGGAGAGGTTGTTTGAGTTATCTATTATAAATGTTAAAAATGTAAAAACGTTGTTGTTGAAAAAACAATGAAAAGTACTGTGAATTATTTTAGAAAGAATACATAACGTGTTTCCTCGCGCTGGGATATATAAGGTTTTCGTAATCTAAACAGCCTTAAGTTTAAAACAAATTTAACATACAACTTTCGATATTTTAGTTACTTTTGCCAATACTTTTAAACACAGCACATTAAATTAATTTTAAGAAAAATGAAAAGGTTCATTTCGAGTGTTATTCTCTCATTGATAGCTGTTTGTGCATGGGCAAGCGATGGCTATAAAATTCAGTTAACCGTTGCCGGTCTCAAAGACACGAAGGCTTATTTGGCTTTTTATTACAACGGAAAAACGTATTCTAAGGATTCTACCATGTTGGATTCCAAGGGGGTGGGACTCTTCTCAAATAAGGAAAAACTTCCCGAAGGTACTTACATTGTCTATTTTAATCCCGATAAATATTTTGATTTATTGGTTGGAGCCGATCAAAATATAAAAGTCAAAGCCGATACTTCCGATTTTTCAAAGGTAACCATAACCGGAGGTATTGAGAGTGTGCAATTTCAAGAACTGGTTAATTTTATGGGAAGCATGCACAAGGAGCAGTCCGGACTTCGACAAAAATATATAGATAAATCAATTGATTCATTGACATTTGTCAAAAAAGCGGATCAATTATCCGGTGAAGTTGCAGCTTTTCAGAATAAGCAAATGACTGAATATAACGGTACATTTCTTTCTTCCTTTATAAGAGGAACAATTCCGGTGGAAGTTCCCGAAATGGAAAATTTGCCGGATTCTCTCCGGCCAATGGCTCGCTACCAGTACATGAAGAATCACTTTTTCGATAATATCAACCTGAGTGATTCGCGTATGTTGCGAACTCCTTATTTTTCATCCAAAATGGATAATTTCATTAGCAAAAGCATCATCCAAGTTCCCGATTCGCTGACTCAAGTGGCTATTAATCTGATAGAAAAGAGCCGGGGGGATGAGGAAACTTTCCAAGTAATGACCAGCCGCATGATGAATTATGCCTTGAAAAGCCAAATGATGGGAATGGATGCTATGTGGTTGGCTCTTGCTGATAAATATTACTTTTCGGGTTTAGCTACGTGGGCAGATTCCGCATGGGTTGAAGACTTGCGGAAGGAGGCTAAAAAGATAAGACATAACTTAATCGGAATGGAAGCTCATAATTTGATAGTGCGCGATTCAAATAATCAAGTGGTAAATCTAAAGAATGTAGATGCCGAATTCATATTGCTTTACTTTTTCGAGCCTTCTTGCGGACATTGTAAGAAAAATACACCGGCATTGCATGATTCCGTTTATGTTAAATGGAAGGATAAAGGTTTTGAAGTGTTTGCCTTTTACACGCAAACAGACCGGAAAGAGTGGTTGGATTTCGTCAATAAGAACAAATTACAAGACTGGAAAAATGTATGGGATCCATACCGCGAGTCCCGGTTTTGGGAGTATTATGATACCTCATCTACCCCCGGCGTTTACTTGTTAGACCGGGACGGAAAAATTGTAGCCAAGAAAATAAGCAACGAAACGTTGAATATGATTTTGGAGCAAGAGTTGATTACGCGAAGGAAGAAAAATTAATTAATGATGGTGTTTTTTTGTGTAGAGACGTAGTACTACGCTGCGTCTCTATCTTTTATTACTTATTATCATGGCTTTAATAAAATCAGTACGGGGCTTTACACCCGAAATTGGAGAAAACGTTTATTTGGCAGAAAATGCCGCAATCATAGGCGATGTTGTTATCGGAAGGGATTGTAGTATTTGGTTCAACGCCGTATTGCGCGGGGATGTCAATTCTATTCGCGTAGGAAATAAAGTAAATATTCAGGATGGTTCAGTATTGCACACCCTTTACCAGAAATCCATTATTGAAATAGGCGACAACGTTTCTATCGGACATAACGTAACCATTCATGGGGCAAAAATCTGTGACAACGTGCTGATAGGAATGGGAGCGACTATTTTGGATAATGCCGTAATCGGCGAAAATTCCATTATTGCCGCCAATGCACTGATCACAAGCGGAACAATCGTTGAAGCCGGTAGCCTGTATGCCGGTGTTCCCGCCAAAAAAATAAAGGATGTTTCGCCTGAACAAACAAAAGAGATGATTGAAAAAATTGCCAACAATTACATTATGTATGCGAGTTGGTATAAATAACAATTACGAATTAATAATTACGAATTGCGAGAACTTTCATTTCGTAATTCGTAATTATTAATTCGTAATTGTTATTTATACGTTAAACCGGAAGTGCATAATATCTCCGTCCTGCACAACGTACTCTTTTCCTTCTACGCTCATTTTTCCGGCTTCTTTTACTGCGTTTTCGGATCCGTATTTAATATAATCGTCAAATTTGATGACTTCTGCGCGGATAAATCCTTTTTCAAAATCGGTGTGAATCACGCCGGCACATTGCGGAGCTTTGCTCCCTTTCGAGTAAGTCCATGCACGCACTTCTACTACGCCGGCGGTAAGGTAGGTTTCCAAATTCAACAGTTTGTAAGCTGATTTGATGAGCCGGTTCACACCCGATTCTTCCAAGCCGATTTCCTGAAGAAAAAGCTGGCGTTCTTCATACGTTTCAAACTCGGCAATTTCGCTCTCGATTTTAGCCGCAACAACTAAAATTTCGGCATTTTCTTCTTTCACGGCTTCGCGTACGGCATCTACGTATTTATTTCCGGCGGCGGCACTTGCTTCGTCTACGTTACAGACATACATTACAGGCTTGTTTGTCAGCAGGAATAGATCGTGAGCCACTTTTTGCTCGTCTTTCGAGTCGAAAGTAACGGTGCGTGCACTTTTCCCCTGATCCAATGCCTCTTTGTATTTGACCAGCACTTCGTAAATCAATTTAGCCTGCTTGTCGCCGCCTGTTTGAGCCTGCTTCTGTACTTTGGCAATGCGGCTTTCGACCGATTCAAGGTCTTTGATTTGCAATTCGGTATCAATAATTTCCTTGTCGCGAACTGGATTTACACTACCATCCACATGCACAATATTACCATCGTCAAAGCAGCGCAATACGTGCAAAATCGCATCCGTCTCGCGAATGTTTGCGAGGAATTTATTACCCAATCCTTCGCCCTTGCTTGCACCTTTTACCAGTCCGGCAATGTCTACGATTTCGACTGTGGTGGGAACAATTTTTTGCGGGTGTATTATTTCAGCCAGCTTGTTCAACCGTTCATCGGGAACAGTGATAACGCCTACATTGGGTTCTATCGTACAAAACGGAAAGTTTGCAGATTGTGCTTTTGCATTTGATAAACAGTTAAAAAGGGTAGATTTCCCAACGTTGGGAAGACCTACGATGCCACATTGTAATGCCATTTGTCGTCTTTATTTATGATTTTCAGCCTGCAAAGATAGTGTTTATATTAGTTCATTTCACTACTTTTGTGCATGAAATTTTAAAAAATACTAATATGCAAGAACGTCATAGAAACCGCCTGCAATATTTCAACGAGCAGAAAGAAAGTACCCGGATTTCGGTTCTTCCTTATATTCAAAAGCATTTTCCGTTGAAGTCCGGAACCCGGGTGTTGGAAATCGGGTGCGGTGAGGCCGGAAATTTATATCCCTTCCTGGAAATTGGATGCGAATGTTATGGTGTTGAACTACAAGAAGAGAGTATCTTGAATGCTCATGAATTTTATGCCGGAAATCCATTGAAAGAGCATCTTCATCTTTTATCAAGAGATATTTATGATGTGAAGCCGGAGGAACTTGGCGGAACGTTTGACGTGATTTTTTTGCGGGACGTGATTGAACATATTCCTCATCAGGAAAAATTCATGAAGCATCTTCAGAACTTCATGTCGCCGGCAGGGGTTGCTTTTTTTGCTTTTCCTCCATGGCGGAATCCGTTTGGCGGGCACCAGCAAATCTGTGAAAATAAATGGCTGGAAAAAATGCCTTACATTCATATCTTACCTGAAAAAATATATGCATTCATTTTGAGAAAAGGAGGAGAGTCGTCAAGGAGAATAAACGGCTTGCTCGACATAAAAGAGACCGGCATGAGCATAAACCGGTTCAAAAAAATCATTCGTGACGAAAATTTTAAAGTGATCGAAAAAACACACTACTTGATTAATCCGAATTACGAAATAAAATTCGGACTCAAAACGAGGAAAGTCTGGAAAATATTTCAAATTCCGCTGTTGCAGGATTTTTATACAACGGCGGTTTATTTTTTGTTGAGGAAATGAGTGTGGAAATAGCACGGAGGCAGGAAAGCGCGAAAGCACGAAGGCACGAAAGCACGAAAGCACGAAGGCACGAAAGCACGAAGGCACGAAGGCACGAAGGCACGAAAGCACGAAAGCACGAAGGTACGGAGGCGCGAAAGGATGAAAGTACAAGAGTGCGAAATTTTCAATGTGAACTTGAGCGGTTGCTTTTGCGGGTTGAAAAAGAGGGAAAAGTGCCTGCGCTTTTTCTTCATAGTTGTTGTGCGCCGTGCAGTAGTTATATCTTGGAATATTTGTCTCAATATTTCCGGATAACCCTTTTTTATTATAACCCCAATATTTATCCCCAGGAGGAGTATGGCAAGCGAGTTGCAGAGCAGGAGAAATTTATCTCGTGCTTGCAAACGAAACATCCAATTACTTTTGTAGCTGGAAGATATGAACCTTCACATTTTTACGCAGTTACAAAAGGAATGGAAAAAGAGCCGGAAGGTGGTTTGCGTTGTTTTGCCTGCTATGAATTACGTATGGAAGAAGCGGCTAAGATAGCCCAATCAAAAGGTTTTGATTATTTTACCTCCACGCTTTCTATCAGTCCGTTAAAAAATGCTCAAAAGCTAAATGAGATAGGCGAGAGGCTGGGCGAAAAATATGGAATAAAGTACCTTCCTTCCGATTTCAAAAAAAAAGGCGGGTATCTTCGTTCCATTCAATTGGCAAAAGAGTATGGGCTTTACCGGCAGGATTATTGCGGATGTGTATATAGTGCGAAAGTACGGAAACACGAAGATATGAATTAGAGGCCTGTTTAAATTTCATTGAATGGATAATTTAAAATGTCTTTTTGTGTTAAAAACTCATTTCCATCTCATTTTACAAAAGTTGTTGAATAAAATCAAACAGGGTTTTAAACTTCTTTTAATAAAATCTGATTTTTTTCTTAAATTTTCAAAAGAAAAAGTAAAACTCACCGCACTTTGAATCCTTTTTCCGACCTTTGCTATCTTACAAACAATAAAAAATCATGAGAAAAGTATTTTTATTTTTAACACTTCTATCTTTTACTTGTTTTCGAGGGGTTAGCGATGATTTCGACTATTCTACCGCTGAACAATGTATGGAAAATAACTACGTGGAAGCGTGGGGACGATTAAAATTAGTAGGTAATCAGTTAAGTTCGGAAGACGGTGAACCTGTACAACTTCGCGGGTGGAGTTCGCATGGCTTTCAATGGACAGGGGCCTTTTACGATTCAAAGCCTGACTTTGAGGCAATGAAAGCGCATGGAGCAAATATCTTCCGTATTGCCATGTATATACAGGAAAGAGGCTGGCAAAACAAAGAATGGGTGCAAAACTGTATCGACTGGACTGCCGAGCTGGGTATGTACTGCCTTTTTGATTGGCATATCCTGACTCCGGGAAATCCGCTTCAATATCTGAAAAAACAAAATGAAAATGATAACGTTGGCGGAAAACTGACAGACGCAAAAGGAGATCCGGTAGATGCAGAAGCATTTTTTGAGTGGGTAACTTCCTACGTGGCTGAAAAGGGATACAAGCACGTGCTATACGAAATTTGCAATGAACCCAATGGCGGTGCTGCGGAGACTCAATGGGGAAATGTTAAAAAATATGCAAATGTAATACTGCCTATTATCGCAAGCAATGATCCCGAAGCTATCGTTATTGTGGGAACTGCTACTTGGAGCCAACGGTTGGATTTGGTTTCAACTTCTCCGGTTGAAGATGATTTTGGTCTGCAACTGATGTATACATTCCATTTTTATGCAGGCAACCACCTCAATCTCATTCCATCTTTAAAAGCGGCTACGGCAAAAATACCGGTATTCATCTCTGAATGGGGAACTACCGGTTCGGACGGACACGGAGATATTTTTCTAAATAACGCATCTCTATTTATGCAAGTTGCTAATGGCGATAACGACGGAGAAGTGTTGCTTAGCTGGTGTAATTGGAGCTGGTCTAACGATCAGGGATCCGGTTCTTGTAGAAGTTCAAGCGATTATACGGAAGTAAATTTTACTCCGTCCGGAAAATATATCGTAGAAATGCTCAGAAATGGCGGTATACCTCCTGTTGTAGAAGAGGGTGAGTCAACTCCATACGAAGAAACGCCACAAGTAATCGGAGAAGAAGAAATTTCTTACATTTGGTTGGAACGCTATGATGAGGGCGGCGAAAATCTTGCCTATCAAGATAACAATCCAAGTTGGGAAATGAACGTGAATAAAACCTGCAACGCCGGAAACTTTCGTCCGGACGAATGTGTGGATGTATCCAAAATGTCGGATTCAGAGTTAATAATGATTGAAGAAAGCGAGTGGGATAAATTTTACAATATCGGTTATGTGGATAGCGGCGAGTGGGTTAAATACACCGTAGATGTGAAAAAAACAGGTTTTTATGATGTTGTTCCGTTTTGTAATGCATTCAAAAGTCCGGCTGCCCAAAACGGCATCTCATTTTCGATAGATGGGAAAAATATCCTTCGCCGTAAATCCGATTTAAGCGGAACAATCGCTACTGTGCGGTATGAACCAAGCCTGGAAAGTTGGGATAGCAATAGAGGTTACAACTCATACGACTGGACTTACTTGCACAAGAATGAAGAAATATATGGCATATATTTTGAAAAAGAGGGTGTTCAAACGATTAAAGTCTCATTCACTGCCGGTTCCGGATTAGGTCCGCTTCGACTGCTATATGACGCATCCGCAAGTACGGACGATGTAAACGCTCTTTCGCTGAACATCTATCCGAATCCAAGTGAAAACGGAAAATTCAGCATAATTTATGACGAATTGTCGACAGCCGTCTTGAGCATTAAAAATACGAGCGGGCAAACCGTTTCCAATACGGAAATTTTTTCCGGCGAAAATGAAATTGATGCCAATTTAAGTTCCGGTGTTTATCTTGTTACTTTACAATCGGAGAATGGAGTAAAGACACAGAAGTTGATTGTGCGGTAAAAAAGGGAGAATTAAAAGAAAAAGGTATTATTTAATCTTGCGCCTTCGCGCCTTTGTGAATTTCGCGTTAGAACTTTTCGCTTGCGCTCTTTTGTTTAACGCAAAGTTCACAAAGGAGTGAAGGCGCAACGTTTTTTCTTAATAAACGAAGTTTTTCATCTTTTTTCAATTTCCAAACGAGTATCCATAGTACCTCGTTGACCTAATTTTTGACAAGCCTTGCAATGTTTGTAAAAAAGAGAACAATATACCTCAAATGACTACCGTTTTTCTCACTTCAATTTATTTTTTGTAATTAAGTCGTAGTACAGTGTCAATTAACGCGGCGAATATTACTCCGATAGTGTAACAAATAAGATCGCTCCAAAGAAATCCGGATCCTAAAATTAATGCGGCGAATCTGTTTGCTCTAATCGAATCAATCCAAGGCGCATGATAGAGTTGGGATATTTCGATAAGAAAGGAGAATACCAATGAAATGAAGCCGGCCGTTTGTATTCTTATAGAAGGAAAAGCAAAGCATAAAACAAAATATACGGTTGCAGCCCAAAGCGTGTCTCCCAAATATTCGGCTAAAAAATACGGGAATAAATCCGGATAGCTTCTTGATGCTAATCCGGTTAATATCAAGATAATTATTACACAGAAGTATACCCGGCGGTTTCTTTTCATATCCATAAAAAATAATCCAAGTTAAAGTGAGTTTATAAAAAAGAGGCTGTCTTAAAAGTCATTTAGAACGTAAATAGCACAAAACTTTATCAATATATTATAAAATCAAAAAATAAGTACCTCTGCAAAATTAGTTTATACTATTGAGTTCTGAAAATCCTTATGAATAAAGGATTTGTAAAACAGAAATAATATAAAAATCAGGAGGATG
>QMCE01000265.1_pt1 | contig 25668 bp, 25 predicted proteins | sample 1821851 | NCBI WGS metagenome assembly QMCE01 (sample SAMN09453174, study PRJNA476694) | Termite gut metagenome, whole genome shotgun sequencing project. | isolation source: worker | host: Odontotermes sp. | place: South Africa:Pretoria | collected 2016-01-28 | reverse complement strand
CCTCCTCGGTCAGCGGGGGGCAGCCCCAGCCGGTCAGGAGGACCTCGGCCCCGACCAACCGGGACCGGGCGGCCTCGCCGGCGAAGTCGATCGGTTCGGGCAGCAGACGCAACTCGGCCAGATCGGACGCCCGCTCCCACTGGCCGGCGGTGAAGAAGCTGCGACGGGTCGCCCGGTCGAGGGCGACGGCGACAACCGGCGGACGGTCCCGCCCGGTCGGGGTGACGGGGGCAGCCCGGCCTTCACCGGTCGGGGTGACGGGGACAGTCCGGTCCCCTCCTGGCGCGGGGTGAAGCGGGTCCGCCGGGCCGGGCCGGCCGCCCTGGCCCCCTCCTGGCGCGCGGTGAAGGTCGGCGCCTGGCTGGCCCGCCGCCGTCCGGTTCGCACCCCCCATCAGGCCCTGCTCCGGTGGAAGGCGGTGGGCATGGCGTCGTCCTGGACCTGCTCGTCGGGCGGCAGGATGGAGGCCAGGGACCGGCGGGAGTTGCCCCAGACGACGTAGAGGGCGGGGCCGATCAAGAGGCCGAGCCCGATGGCGGGCTTGGTCCAGATGATGGCGGCGACCGCCGCCAGGACCACCAGGGAGATCAGGCTCCAGCCGGCCTTGCGGACCCCGAGATAGAGGCTGGCCTTGACCACGGCCCGCCGGGTCAGGTCCGGCCGGTCCATCAGCCCGGTCCAGCTCAGCAGCGCCGTGACCAGGCCGAGGGCCACCAGGACGATGGCCAGCGGCAGGACGGCCATCCCCCAGCCCCAGAGGACCATGGCGTAGAAGTCGAGTCCGACCAGGATGAAGAAGCCTTGGAAGCCGAGGGCCACCGGCCACAGCCGCCTCCAGGAGTGCCACCAGGCCCTGAAGTAGGTCCGGATGGCGGAGGTCGAGCCTTCCAAGGAGTAGCTCTTGAAGACGGCGTAGGTCCCGGCCAGGGCGGGGGCCAACAGGATGGCGGTGAGGGCCATCCACAGCCAGGAGTGCCTCAGGTCGACCAACAGGAGGAGGATCCAGAAGGGGGCGCAGGTCAGCGCCGTCGCGATGTTGACCACCAACATGACGTAGATCAGACCGGTCACCGTCAGGAACATGCTGGAGAAGCCCCGCATGGCTCACCGCCCTTCCGTCGGGGGGTGGGTCGCCGTCGGCGGTACCCGCCCCTGGTTCTGGTACAACTTACCCCTTCATCCCCGAGGTGGCGATGCCCTCGATGAAGAAGCGCTGGCCCAGGATGAAGATGATGGCGACCGGCAGGACCGACAGGACCGAGCCGGTGAAGAGCAGGGCGTCCATCGAGGCCTTGGTCGGGTCGGCCTGGAAGGTCTTCAGGCCGAGCTGGAGGGTGAAGTAGGACCGGTCGCGCAGGTAGATCAGGGGGCCCATGTAGTCGTTCCAGGTGTTGACGAAGGTCAGGAGGGCCAGGGAGGCCAGGGCCGGGCCCGACAGGGGGATCATGATCTTCCACCAGATGCCGTACTCGCTCAGGCCGTCCAGCCGGGCCGACTCCGACAGCTCCTCGGGGATGGTCTCGAAGAACTGCTTCATCAAGAAGACGCCGAAGGCGCCGAAGGCCTGCATGACGATGATCGGCCAGAGCCACTTGCCGGTCAGTTGGATCTTGGTCATCAGGATGTACTGGGGGATCATGTAGGCCTGCCAGGGCACGGCGATGGTGGCGACGTAGGCCAGGAAGAGGACGTCGCGGCCGGGGAACTTGACCCGGGCGAAACCGTAGGCGGCGAAGGAGCCGGTCAGGACCTGGAGGAAGGTGACGATGACCGACAAGGTGACGGTGTTCATCAGCCAGGTGCCCATGTCGGCCTGGGTCCAGATGTCGACGTAGTTGCTCCAGTGGAAGACCTCGGGGATCCAGCGGATCGGGACGGCGAAGACGTCCAGGTTGGATTTCAGCGAGGAGGAGATCATCCAGAAGAAGGGCACCAGCAGGAAGACGGCGAAGACGATCAGGACGATGTAGAGGATGGTCTTGCCGACGCCGCGCTTGACGACGCCGTCCTTCTTGCGTTGGGGGAGGACGACCCCGAAGCGGGGTTCGGCCGGGGCGGCTGGGGTGGCCGGGATGACAGGTGAGGCGGTGCTCATGAGCGCTTCTCCTTCCAGGTGCGGGTCAGGACGAGCATGGCGGCGAAACAGAGGACGAACAAGACGAGGAAGACCACCGACAGCTTGGTCGACTCGACGACGAAGCAGTAGATCGACAAGGCGAAGAAGACGATCCCGACCAGGAGGGGGGCCGGCCACCAGCGCGGCTTGGTGGCGATGTCCTGCTGCTGGTTGACGACGAACTGGAGGATGGTCATCGCCAGGCAGATGAAGAAGAGGATGAGGGAGGCGGCGCTGGCGTAGCCGAACTCGCCGGTCGAGTAGGGGCCGAGGGTCTTCTGGAAGATGAAGTAGGAGATGGTGTAGGTCGAGGTGCCCGGCCCGCCGTCGGTCATGACCTGGATCAGGTCGAAGATCTTGAAGGACTGGATGGCCAGCATGACGGTGACGAAGAAGGTCGTCGGGCGCAGCCCCGGCCAGGTGATGTGGGCGAAACGGCCCCACCAGCCGGCGCCGTCGACCCGGGCGGCCTCGTAGAGCTCGCGCGGGATGGTCTGGAGGCCGGCCAGGAAGAGGATCATGTAGTAGCCCATCTCCCGCCAGGTGCCGACGATGATGATGGCCGGCATGGCCCAGGTGGACGAGGTCGTCCAGCCCGGCGCGTTCTCGACGCCGAGGAAGTGGAGCATCTGGTTGACCGGGCCGTAGTTGGGGGAGAAGAGCAGGTTCCAGACGATGGCGATGGCCACGATCGAGGTGATGTAGGGGAAGAAGGCGGCCGCCCGGAAGAAGGCGATGCCCCGCAGCTTCTGGTTGAGCAGCATGGCCAGGGCCAGAGCCAGGATCCCGGTCAGGACGATGTGGGGGATGGCGTAGTAGAAGGTCTGGGCGACCGAGGCCTGGAAGTCGGAGTTGCGGGCCAGACGGGCCAGGTTGGCCAGACCGGTCCAGTGGGGCGATCCCAGGGCGTTCCAGTCGGTGAAGGCCATGTAGAAGAGGAGGACGATCGGCACCATCGTCAAGGCGGCGAAGCCGATGAAGTTGGGGGCGATGAAGCTCCAGCCCAGGGCGGTGTTGCGTCGACGCAGGGCGCTGCGGCGGCGTTTGGCGCTCGGCGCCGGCGGGCGGGTGGTGCTGGTGTCGGTGGCTGACATGGGGACTCCTTTGGCGTCAGCGGTAGGGGCGGATGAAGCCGGCTGATGGGCTCAGTCTTTCACCTTGGACGGCCCCGGGAAGGAGAGGAGGTCCTCCCCGCGGCGGCCCTGGGGCCAGGGGCTGGGAAATGGTGGGTTGGGGCCGGGTTCGACCCCAACCCACCAGGGTGAACTGTGGCGAGGCGGGTGGTCGAGACCGGTCAGTCCGGCCCGACCACCCGGTCGATCACCAGTCCTTGTCCTTGATCTGCTGGCCGGCGTCAGCCAGACCCTTGTCCAGGTCGACGCTGCCGGTCATGATCGCGGTGTGGGTCGTGTTCAAGATGCCCTGGATGTTCATCGTGTCGGCGCCGGAGGGGTTCTCCGGGTAGGTCTGGTGGACCTGGAAGGCCGTCCGGCTGAGCTCGTCCTGCGGCGCGCCGGCCGAGGAGAAGACGGTGTCGGTCACGGTGTCGGACGACATCGAGGGAGTGTTGCCGATCTTGGCCAGGGCGGTGGCGGCGTCCTCCGAAGCGATGAACTTCATGAAGGTCTTGGCGGCGTCCAGCTTGGACGGGTCGATGTTGGCGTTGATGCCCATGCCGGTCGGGTCGCCGAAGGTGACGGGCATGTCGACCGTCGAAGAGTCGACCTGCGGGGCCGGGGCGATGCCCCAGGTGAAGGCGTCGGCGTCGCCGGTGCCCTGCTGGGCGATGAGAGTGGCGATGTACCAGGACCCCATCAGCATCATGGCGGCGTTCTGCTTGCCGAACTCGCCCTGGTAGGTCAGCTTGTTGGTGGTGATGTCACCGAGGGCGACCTGGTCGCCGTTGTCCTGCAAGTCGAGGGCCCGCTCGTAGTAGGGCTTCATGTAGGAGTAGTCACCGGTGAAGAAGGGGCCGTTCGGGTTGGTCTCGTCGCCGGCCTGCGCGTTGGCGAAGCCCTGCAGGGCCGACTGCCAGGAGTGCTGGTAGGTGCCCTTGGGTCCGCCCAGCTTGCTGGTCAGTTCCTTGGCGGCCGCCACGTAGTCGTCCCAGGTCCAGGTGCCGTCGGGGATGGCGACCCCGGCCTTGTCGAAGAGGTCCTTGTTGTAGAAGAGCAGCCAGGAGTCCTGACGGTAGGGCACGCCGTAGTTCTTGTCGTTGACGGTGTAGGAGCCGGCGCCGGAGACGGAGTCGGGCAGGGCCGAGACGATGTCGGAGATGTCCATCAACTGGCCGGCGCTGGCCCACTGCCAGGTGTACTTGGCCTGCTTGATGGTGATGATGTCGGGGGCCTGCTTGGCGGTCATGTCGGCCAGCATCAGGGGCTCGTACTGGTCGGCGGCGTACTCCTTGATGGTGACGGTGATCTCGGGGTGGGCCTTCTTGAAGGCGTCGACCAGGGTCTGGAACTCCGGTGTGGTCGAGAGCGACCAGCCCGACAGCGTCAACTCGACCGGGGCGCTGGACGAGCCCGAGGCGCCGGTCGACGAGGGTGGGGCGGACGTGTTGGCGTCGCCGTTGTCACCGCTGCAGCCAGCCATGCCGAGGGCGAGCGCCCCGGCGACGGCCATCGCGGCAAGAGACTTGCCTGATTTCATGATATTTCTCCTTTGGGAAGGGTTCCGGACGGAACCGTTGGGGTGATGGGACCGGTTGGGACCAGCCCCGCTAGCGGGCTCAGGGGGATGACACAGTCGGTCCGCCGTCCATCTGGCCAGATGACGTGGGCCCGGAGCTGGTGTCCGGCTGAGCGGATGTCCGCAGCGATGCGGGCCTTCTCCCCGGAGAAGGGCTCCGAGGAGTCCTGCCCGGGCCGGGCCAAGGTGATGAGCATCGTCACCCATTGGCCGGTCCGGACGGGAAAATCGAGGTAGGGCACGGCTGAGGGCGTGCCCAAGGGGGAGGTCTTGTCGCGGAAGCTGACCCCGCCCTCGGCCGAGGTCGAGAGGGCCTGGATCCGGGAGGCCAGCCGGTCGGCCTCAGCCGAGGCGACGCCGACGGTCTGGTCGTCGGAGGTGGTGGAGACGATCTCGTGGCCGGAGACCGCCCAGCCGCCGACCCTCAGCCAGAGGGCGCCCGGATCGGCCTCGGCCAGGTGGACCGCCCGGATCTCCCAGGGGCCCCGGACCAGGCTGAGCACCGTCATCTGGCCGGCCGGTGTCGCCTGCCCGGTGTAGCCCGACCCATGGTGGGCCTGGACCGGCGCCGGATCGACCCAGTGGGCGTCCGCCCGGCTGGCCGCCCAGGCGACCGGGGCCTGTCCGGTCTGGAGCCCGCAGCCCAGGGGGGTGAAACCGGTCCGGTGGCTGGCCCGGCCCCGCCGGTCGATCAGACAGGCCGACTGGGCCAGGGGGGTGACCCAATCGGCCGAGTCGAGCAGGGGGAAGGTGGCCGTCGAGTAGCCGAGGTTGGCGTAGAGGGGGGAGTCGGCCTGGTCGGAGCCCGGCAGGGCGTGGTCGGTGCCCTGGTTGACGATCCGGACGATCCCGTCCTCCCGGGTGCCGGAGACGATCCAGCCGGGGACGGGCAGGACGGTCAGGTCATCGGTCCGGTCGGTCGGCAGGGGCTCCTCGACGGCGGTCCAGACCGGGTGGCTGGCGGGCAGGACCAGACCGAGCAGGCCCTTGTCCGCCCAGTAGGGGGAGCCCGGCCCGGAGTAGGACTGGGCCAGTTGGGGCCAGCGGCCGTACCAGCCCAGGGTCAGGAGTCCATGGCGGTCGGGGGCGCCCCGGTCGGCGAAGTGTTTGACGACGCCGGAGGCGGCCCGCCGGATCAGGCCCGGGCTGAGGGCCGGCGAACCGGTCAGGGCCCCCATCCAGAGGGGGGCGGCCGCCGCGAAGCGGTAGATCAGGGACCGGCCCTGGGGGATGATGGCCCCGTCGGACCCGATCAGGTGGACGAGGTCGGCCAGGTAGGCGTCCAGGCGTCGCTGGAAGATGGGCCGCCAGTGGCGGGAGGCCGGGTCCTCGGGTGCCATGTCGCACCAGAGGAGGGGGTAGACCTGGAAGACCCAGCCGCCGTAGTAGTCGAAGGTCCGCCCGGCGCCGTCGCGGTACCAGCCGTCCGCCACGTGGCAGGACTCGTTGAAGGCCAGGTCCTCCTCCTGGTCCTCGGCCGACCAGGGGCCGCCGACCGATTTGAGGAATTGTTCGGTGATCAGTCGGAACCAGACCCAGTTGTTCCGGGGGTAGCTGGCGTGGATCCATTCGGCCAGGTAGTCGATGGTGAGCTCCTGGGTCCGGGAGTCCAGTTGGTCCCAGAGCTGGGCCCTGGTCAGGTGGAGGACCAGGGCCAGGGAGCAGGCCTCGACCTTGGCCTGGTCGTGTTCGGAGGGCCTGACCCAGCGCCGGGCCGGGTCGAGGGTCGGGTCGGGTCCCACCCGGAAGCCCTCGGCGTACCAGTCCAGGCTGGAGCGGTGGTCGGGCGATCCGGCGGCCAGGAAACCGGCCGCCAGGAGGGTGCGGGCGAAGCCTTCGAGGCCGTCGACGTCGTGGCCGTAGCCGCCGGCCGGGCCGGGGAAGTGGATCCGGGCGTGGTCGGGACTGCCGTGGCGCCGGGCGGTCGCGAGCAGCTCCTCCGCCAGGGCGACCCAGTGGGCCCGGCCCCAACCGGTGTAGGGGCTGAGCGGGTCCGGCGTCAGGTCGGCGGGGTTCATGGACGCCGGTCCTTTCCGGCGGTTCCGGCGGGCGAGGAGGCCATGGAGACGCGGCTCGTCGCCGGTTGGACCGTCCCGGGCAGGCACCTCATTGTCATCATCTCCATCGCCTCGTCTTACCCTTAGGTTTCTCCACAACAATTCCTGGCGTCAACTGATATGATCAAAATGATCAGAAACGAACACAATCGAAATATCCCCTAACGGGATGGTGACGATCCGGCCCCTCCGGGCGTCAGGTGTGCTGGCGGGGGAGCGGCGGAAGGGGGCCATGGTGGCGACGACTGAGCCGAGGGAGTTCTCCCAGGTGAGACGGCATCAGATCCTGGACGAGGTCCGGGCCCACGGGTCGGTCCGGGTCGACGACCTGGCGGAACGCTTCGCCGTCTCCGAGGTGACCATCCGGCGCGACATCACCGCCCTGACCCATCAGGGCCTGGTCAGCCGGGTCCACGGCGGGGCGGTGGCCCGACGCCCCAGCGAGCGCCCGGCCATGGCGTCGGCCGCCCATCTGGCCGGCAAGCAGACCCTGGGGATCGTCACCCCCTCGATGGACTACTTCTGGCCCCGGGTGGTCAACGGCGTCCAGGCGGCCGTCAACGCTTACCGCGGCCAACTGGTCCTGCGCAGTTCCTCCTACTCCCTGAAGGACGACTGGACCCAGATGCAACGGCTGCTGGAGACCGGGCGGTGCGACGGGCTGATGGTGGCGCCCGTGCCCCTGATGAAGGCTTCGACCGACGTCCTCAGCTGGCTCGACAGCCTGGACCTGCCGGTGGTCCTGATGGAGCGGACGGTGCCGGAGAACCTCTTCCCCGGCCGCCTGGAGTGGGTCGTCACCGACCAGTTCTACGCCACCGACGTGGCCATCCGTCACCTGGCCGCCCAGGGCCATCGCCGGATCGGCCTGCTGACCAGCGTCAACGGTCCCCACCATGTCGCCGCCCGGCGGGCCTGGGCCCGGTCCTGCCGCAACCTCGACCTCCTGGCCCAGGGGGTGGTCTGCGAGGACACCCCCAGCTTCGCGACGGCCGACTGGGAGACCCTGCTCGACGGCATCATCGAGCGCTGCCTCAACTCAGGCACGACGGCGGTCATCGTCCACGCCGACCGGGAGGCCATCGCTCTGTTGCAGCGCTGCCAGGACCTCGGCCTGGACGTACCCGGCGATCTGGCCATCGTCGCCTATGACGACGAGATCGCCTCCTTGTCGGTCCCGGCCCTGACCGCCATCCGGCCGGCCAAGCACCAGATCGGTTACGAGGCGGCCTCCCTCCTCTTCCGGCGGCTGGCCGACCCGACCCTGCCCCCGCACCGGATCATGTTGGGTCCTGATCTGGTGGTGAGGGGCACCTCCGGTCCCCACAAGGGGTGAGGTCCGTCTCCTGCGGCGCTCCCTCATCCTCCAGCGGTACCCCCCTCATCCGGGCGCAAAAAGATCCGGGTCCACAGCCCGCCGTGCCGATTTGGGCTCCTGTGGCACGACGGGCGGCGGCCCGGACCGGGTGAGGATCTCTGACGAGTCGTTCCTCTTCTTCGTAACTTAATATATAGAAGTTTGCCAGTCAATGGTTATCGTGAAATTTCATTGAGATTTCCGTGAGCTTGGTGTCCAGTGAGCTCACCAGGCGAGGTGGTTCAGGTCTGGGGAGATAGGGACCCGGCTATCTTAGATTGCTGAAATTAGTCCCATAGCATGAAGAAGTCTTCTGATCCTGGTTCGGGGGTTCTGGGCCGGGGGTTCTGGTTCGGGGTCTGCCATGCGCTGTTGGGGGCAGCGGGCTCAGCTCGGCTTGGCGCAGCGGCAAGGGGTCTGCCATGCGCTGCTGGGGGCAGCCCTCTGGAGGACGGGGCTCAGCTGCGCCGGCCGCCGAGGAGGAAACGCCAGCCGACGAAGATCAGGAGGACGACCATGACGCCGCCGATGGCCCAGAGCCAGCCATAGTCGGCGGTCTCAGCGGCGGCCGCGCCCGCGTCGGGGGTCCCACTCGCGCTGGGGGAGTCCGTCGGCGCGGCGCCCGCCAGGGGCAGGGTGGCCAGGCCGGTCAGGAGGACGACCAGGGCGGCCAGGGCGCGCGTCAACCATCGGGCCAGGACGGACAGACGGGAAGCCTCGCGAGGATGCATGCCGTCACTCTACCGGAGGGACGGACGGGGCCGGGACGGTGGTCGGCGATCCGTCTGGGGCGGCCTCCCGGTGGCCCTTCCTCCGCCGGTCATCGCTCCGGTGGCCGTTCCTCTGGTGACCGTTTCTCTGGTGACCGTTTCTCCGGTGGTCGTCCTTCCGTCGGTCGTCCCTCAGGCGGTGAGCACCGTCCCGTCGGCCACGACGCCTCCCTCCTCGCCCAGTGTGACATCGCCGGTCACCTGGACGTCACGGCCGAAGGACCAGTCGCCGCGCACGTCGAGGGTATGGGCCTGGCGCAGACCGAGGGCGTGCGGCAGGCGCTGCTCGAACCCGGCGATGGTGGCGTAGGGCTTGGCCAGGGTGACGACCGGCAGAGGGTCGATGGTGGCGCGCGGGATGTGGTCGTCGCCCAGACTGAAGACGTCGGAGCGCAACAGTGACAACTCATTGGTGGTTTTGACGGGCAGGAAGCGGGAACGGGGGACGGCGATGGCGGTGGCGCCCTCGAAGGACTCGATGGCCGCGCCCATGGCCGACTCGATCTGATAGACCGCCGGACTGGCCGGGTCGCGCGGATCGACCGTCTTGGCGTTGCGGATCAGCGGCAGTCGCAGCACGCCGCCGGTCTGCTCCAGTTTGGCCCGCAGGGCCGCCAGGTCGAACCAGAGGTTGTTGCAATGGGCGTAGGGGTGGATCGCGGCGTCGGTGAAGAACTTCATCTCGTCTTTGGGTGTCTGGGCTGACTCGCGCAGGATCAGCCGCCCGTCTGACTTGCGGCGGGCGATGTGGCCGCCCTTGACGTCCATCGGCGTCCGGGGGGTGATCTCGGTGGCGAAGGGCGCGCCGGTGCGGGCGAACCAACCCGCCAACTGGGCGGAGGGGGCGGCACCGAGGTTGTCGGAGTTGGAGACCGAGGCGTAGCGGTAACCGGCCCCGATCAGGGCGTCGAGCATGCCGGAGTCGAGCAGGGTCGGGTAGAGGTCGCCGTGACCGGGTGGACACCACTCCAACTTCGGATTGGCCGGCCACTCCACCGGGGTGAGGTCGGATTGGAGCAGCTTCGGCTCCTCCGACTGCATCATGTCGAGCGGCAGGCCGTCGACGGCCAGTTCGGGGTAGGCCTCCAGGGCGGCCAGCACGTCAGCCCGGGTGTTGAAGGAGTGGAGGAAGATCAGCGGCAGACGCACGCCGTAGGTCTGGCGGGCCCAGAGCACCTGGCGGACGATCAGGTCGAGGAAGGTCAGCCCGTCGCGGACCGGCAGCAGGGTCTTGGCCTTGCTCAGTCCCATCGAGGTCCCCAGGCCGCCGTTCAGTTTGATGATGGCGGTGGCGGCCAGGGCCGCGCGGTCGGCCTCGGTCTCCGGCTGGTCGGACAGCTGGTCGGGGTCGGCCAGGGGTTCGATGGTGTCCTCCGGGATCAGGCCGGTGGCCCCCTGGGCCAGTTGGTCCCAGTAGTGCTCGAAGATGGCGATGGCGGTCGGACTGACCTCAGCCGCCCGCATCTTCGCCACCGCCAGTTGCTTGCCTTCGGCCGTTGGTCTGCCCTTGTCCATGGGGACGATTCTATCGGGGGATGTTCGGGTGATTGTCGGCCGGTCCCCTGGTCGCTCCCGCCGGGCCAGAGCATGGTTCAGGACTCCTCTGTATCACGGGTGATACAATGGCTGTATGAATCTAGTTTCCGTCCGTGACCTCCGCAACCGTGGCGGCGAGGTCCTGTCGATGGTCCAACGGGGGGAGTCGCTGACGGTCACCTCCGACGGCCAGCCGGTGGCCCGCCTGGTGCCCCTGCCCTCCCTGCCCCCCCGGCCGCAGGAACTGGTGGAGCGCTGGCGGCGTCTGCCGGCGATGAGTCTGGAGGACCTGCGAGCCGACCTGGACGACCTGATCGAGGCCGACCTGTGACCGGGGCGGCGCGGGGCCTGCTGGACACCTCCGTCCTCATCGCCTTGGGGGAAGTCGACCCCGACGAACTGCCGGAGGTCTGCCTGATCTCGGCCGTCACTCTGGCGGAGTTGTCGGCCGGCCCCCTGGTCGCTCCCACCGGGCCAGAGCAGGCGGCCCGCCAGGCCCGCTTGCAACAGACTGAGCGGGACTTCGACCCACTGCCCTTCGACGCCGCCTGCGCCCGGGCCTTCGGCCAGGTGTCCGCCGACCTGCGGTCCGCCGGCCGCAAGGTCCGGGCCCGGTCCTACGACGCCATGATCGCCGCCACCGCCGTCGCCCACGGTTTGCCCCTCTTCACCCTCAACCCGGCGGACTTCGCCCATGTCGTCGGTCTGGAGGTCCATGCGCTCGGTGTGGGGGCGTGAGGCCTTGTCGTCGGCCGTTTGCTGGCGTGGAACTGAGTCAGGCGGTCGAGGCCGGCCGTTGTGAACATCTGTTCACTATCGTGAGAGATTGTGATGAGACTGCGATATTGACATCTCTGTATCTGGTCGATAATTTGTTGGCATTCCGAGATTGAGGTGTTCCACCTCTCTGCATGCATCGGTGACACGAAGATCTAGGGTCATGGGCGCTTGTGCATGGATGTTGGGTTCCTCCGTTATGGAGGAAGGAGTTGGATCTTTTTGTCATCGTCCCGTATGAAAGGGCATGAGAGGTGATGGCTGGACGTGGTTTTTCCGCCCTGGGAGTGGCGTTGGTCTTCTTGTTGGGGGGGTGTACGGCCGCAGTCGGGCCTGATCCAACTGACAGTCCGGCTTCTGAGACCAGTGGGGTGGTGGATGGTGGCGGGTCGTCGCCATCCACCACCGTTCAGGTCAGCGTCGGCCCGCAGGAGCTTCCTCAGGCGAGTATGTCGACGGAGATGGATCCGCCACCGCCCTTGGTCAAGTATGGTGTTTATTTGGATGGTCCGGGGGAGGATCCTGCCTATCAGGCGGCAGTGACGCAGCGGAGCGAGGACATCGGGAATGCGATTGCGGCCTGTATGGCGGCGCAGGGCTTCACTTATGTGCCAAGTCCGCCGCAACCCAGTGCGTCGGCTGGGTTGACGAGTCTTGATTTGAATCTTCGGTATTTGCCGGTGCCGTATTTGTCGGCTGATCGTGGGACGGTGGTGCGTGAGGGGTACGGTGTCATGGCTACTCCTGAAGAGTTGGCGGCGGCTCGGGGGGTGACGGTAGGGAGCCCGAATGATGCGTACACGTCGACGTTGAGTCCGGCTGAGTTTGAGGCGTACCAAACTGCTCTTTTTGGTGACTACAACGATCCGGTTGGGACCTCAAGTAGTTCTTGTTCGGGCAAGGCGAGTGCCCAGTATCCTGAAGTGCCTATACCTGACAGGCAAAAGAACTTCGATGCCGAGTTTGGTGGTTTGACGACTGCGGTGTGGAACCTGTTGGTAGGGGACCCGTCGTCTGGTGGAGAAAGCATTGAATCGGATTCTCGAAGGCTTGAGCTCGATGCTGAGTGGGAGTCGTGCATGGCGGGGAAGGGGTACAGGTTGGAGAAGCTTGATTATGAGCATGGGCCGGATTTGGCGTTTGGGTTGGCGAGGAGGACGCGTCCGGATGGGACGGTCGGGCCTTTTCATTACACGTCCGTCAACCTTGCGGATGTTCCGGTGGAGGAGAAGAGTTTGTTGGGTACTGAGCCGGAGCGGGAGGTGGCGGTGGCTGACTTTGACTGTCGGGTGGAGACGGATTATATGGCGCGTTTGACGGATATTCGGGTGTCGTTGGATGACCAGTTCATCGCTGAGCATCAGACGGAGTTGGACCGGTTGGTGGCGGCGGCGGAATCCTGGTGACGATGAGTGTCTGTTCTGGGAGCCTGGAAGGGCGAGGAATGGGTATTCATGTCGGCATGTCTTTTGCGGTCACGGTTGTGTGCATGATCTAGATGCTAGACTGACTTTGCAATATAGTGACCGATGGAAAGGGATGCCATGCCCGCTCTCACGCAGGACAGGATCCAACTCAATGTCAGGGTTGACCGTCAGGCCGCCGATCTATTGGAGATCCAGATCGCTCGGGCCAGACAGGAGGGCCGGCGGGTCACCAAGGAAAGGCTCGTCTCCGACGCCATCCTCTCCGCCTACGGTGACCAGCCCGAGTCCGACTGGCTGCCGGTCCACCATGGGACCTGGAACCCTCCCGCGGAGGCCAGTCGGTCCAATGCCGCCTTGTTCGACTGGCTCGACGGTCTGGACGGACAGCCGGCCTGATCGTTCTCGACGTCAATGTCCTGGTGGCGGCCTACATCGACCAGCATGAGTTCCATGGGGCCGCCGCCTCCTTTCTCCAAGAGTCCCTCCTGACTGATCAAGTCGCGATCCCCGACGTGGTGTGGAGCAGGTTCATTCGGGTGGTCACGCACCCGGCCGTCACCTCGCCGCCGGTGACCTGGCCCCAGGTGCGCGACTTCGTCATGGCCGTCTGCCGCCATCCCAACTACCGGGCCGACGTCCGGGGCCTGACCGCCTCCTTCGACACCTTTCTCATTCTCTGCCAGTCGGTGGGGGCGCGGGGAAACCTGGTGTCCGACGCCTACATCGCCGCTGTGGCGATCGATCACAACGCCAGTGTGGCCACCTGGGACGCCGACTTCGACCGCCTGCCGGTGTCGGTGGTCCGCCCCTTGCGCGGTGTGGGGTGAGGATGGGGATGGTGACCCTGTCGCCACTCTCGTCGGCTTCGGGGGTGGGCGCGAGCTCCCATCACTCTCGTCACGCTCGGGAGTGGGCGCGAGCTTTCATTGCTCGCCACCTTCCTCGCTGTGTTCCTCGCTGCGCTCGTCAACACCTTCGTCGCGCTCGGGGGTGAAAGCAAGCTTTCACTCCTCTCGCCACCCTCCTCGGTGTGTTCCTCGCTGCGCTCGTCAACACCTTCGTCGCGCTCGGGGGTGAAAGCAAGCTTTCACTCCTCTCGCTGCTCCTCGGTGTATCGTGAGAGGGATTAGGGCTCTTTGCTGAACTAATGAAGGGGAATCAATGAGGACTTTCACCTTGCCGGGCACTGACATGGTCGTGCCCAACATTGTGGCGGGCATGATGCGGATCAGTCAGATGGACGACGCCGACATCCGTACACTTGTCCGGACGGCGCTCGATCAGGGGATCACCTTTTTCGACCACGCCGACGTCTACGGCGGGGAGCTCCACCGCAGCGAGCGGCGTTTCGCCGAGGCCATGAGGTTCAGCCCGTCGGAGCGGGCTGGCATCGTCCTCCAGACCAAGTGTGGCATCGTCCACGGCCCCCGGGGCGGGTATTTCGATTTCAGCCACGACCACATCATCGAGTCGGTCGAGGGGTCGCTCAAGGCCCTGGACACCGACTACATCGACATCCTCCTGCTCCACCGTCCCGACGCCTTGGTCGAGCCGGAGGAGGTCGCCCGGGCCTTCGACGAGCTGGCGGCGGCGGGCAAGGTCCGCCACTTCGGGGTCTCCAACCACACTCCGGGCCAGATCGAGCTCCTGCGGCGGTGGGTCCGCCAGCCCCTGGTGGCCGATCAGGTCCAGCTCTCGATCACCCACTCCCCTCTGATCGCCCAGGGCCTGGCCATGAACATGCAGGTCGAGGACCAGTCCGTCAGCCGGGACCTGGGCCTGGTCGACTACGCCCGCCTGAACGACATCACCCTCCAGGCCTGGTCCCCCTTCCACGCCGGCCTGACCGACGGTCCCTTCCTGGGCGACCCCCGGTACGCCGAGCTCAACCAGGTGATCGACCGCCTGGCGGGGGAGTACGGCGTCACTCCCATCGGCGTCGCCACCGCCTGGATCACCCGGCACCCGGCCGGCATCCAGGTCGTCACCGGCACCACCCGGCCCTCCCGCCTGATCGAGGCCGCCGCCGGCTCCGACCTGCCCCTGGCCAGGAGCGACTGGTACGAGCTCTTCACCGCCGCCGGCCACATCGTCCCCTGAGCCCCGGGTTCGAGCGCGGACGGTCTTTGGCGAAGGCGAGGTCGGCTGCCAGTGGTCTTCCATCGCGGCCGACAAGATGTGGGAAGATACTTGCGGGCGTCCCCGCCTCGGCAGGAAGGTGGTGTCCGCCGCCGCGGCTGAGGCCGCTGCCCGACGCCCCCACGGGACCGTGATCCTGTCGGGCGACCGCTCGCCAACGGGGCCCGCCACGTCCGCCGGATGATCGTGAGGAGACCTGATGACCACTGTCGACCGCGCCTTGGCCCTTTTCCGTGACCGGTTCGGCGCCGAGCCCGAAGGGGTCTGGGAGGCCCCCGGCCGGGTCAACCTGATCGGCGAGCACACCGATTACAACGCCGGCCTGGTCCTGCCGATCGCCCTGCCCCAGCGGACCTACGTCGCCGCCCGCCGCCGCCCGGACCAGTCGGTCCGCCTGGTGTCCGAGGGGATGGAGCCGAGTCCGCCGGTCGACCTCGGCGACATCGCTCCCGGCCGCCCAGCCGATTGGGGCCGGTACCCCGCCGGGGTCGTCTGGGCCCTGGGCCAGGCCGGGCAGGAGGTCGGCGGCGTCGAGGCCGCCTTCGCCTCCGAGGTGCCAGTGGGAGGGGGGCTGTCCAGTTCGGCCGCCATCGAGGGGGCGATCGGCGCCGCCCTCAGCGACCTCTTCGGGTTGGGTCTCCTGGCCGACGAGGAGGGTCGGGCCGCCCTGGCCGCCCTGTGCCAACGGGCTGAGAACGTCATCGCCGGCGCCCCGACCGGGGGGATGGACCAGGCCGCCAGCATCCGTTCCCAGGAGGGGCACGCCCTCAACCTCGACTGCGCCGACGGCTCGGTGCGGCAGGTCCCCTTCCATCTGCGCGACCGGGGCCTGGCCCTCCTGGTGGCCGACACCAGGGTCACCCACGCCTTGAGCGACGGGGAGTACGGCGCCCGCCGGGCCGACTGTGAGCGGGCCTGTGCCCGCCTGGGGGTCGATCACCTGCGCGAGATCGGGCCGGCTGATCTGGAGGGTGCCCTGGCCCGCCTGGGGGACGACCGGTTGCGCCGGCGGGTCCGTCACGTCGTCACCGAGACTGACCGGGTCCGTCTGGCGGTGAAGGCCATGGAAGCCGACGACTTCACCGAACTGGGCCGCCTCTTCGTCGACTCCCACGCCTCCCTGCGTGACGACTACGAGGTCTCCTGCCCGGAACTGGACCTGGTGGTGACCACCGCCCTGGAGTCCGGTGCCCTCGGCGCCCGGATGACCGGCGGCGGTTTCGGCGGTTCGGCCATCGCCCTGGTCTACGAGGAGGGCCTGGCGCCGACACGAGCGGCCATCGCCCAGGCCTTCGCCGACCAGGGGTGGGCCGCCCCCGGCTTCATCGTGGCTCAGGCGGCCGGTCCGGCCCGGCGGACCCGCTGAGGGCGCCCACCTCTAGGTGGTCAAGCCGATTGCAGCAACCAGGTGAGAGCGTTCAGGCGCCGGATGCCCTCGTAATCTCCGGGGGGATCGTCGTCGAGGGTGAGGACGAGCTTGGGGTAGGAATCGGTCAGGGTGGCCAACGGCGCCAACTCTCGTTCAAGCACGGCCGTGTCGCGGGTCGTGGCTGTCACCTGGAGGTAGAGGCGGTCATCGGCTCGTGTGGCGATGAAGTCGATTTCGCGGACGCCCGCTTGGCCGACGAAGACCTGGTATCCCCGACGGAGCAGTTCCAGATAGACGACGTTTTCGAGGAGGTGTCCGGTGTCCAGTCCCCGCCCGCCGAGAATGGCCTGTCGGAGCCCAAGATCCACGACGTATAGCTTCTCCATCCTTTCCAAAAGACGTTTTCCCTTGACATCGAAGCGTCGGGCTTCATAGAAGAGCAGACCTTGGGTGAAGGCTTTCACGTACTTCTCGACGGTGCGTTGATTGATGGGCCGACCGGCCGAGGTCATGGCGCCGGCGACCCTGGTGCTGGAGAGGATGTTGCCGACATTGTCGAGCAGATAGCGGGTCACGTCTTCCAGCATCATGACGTCGGTCACCCGATGGCGGGCCACGACGTCCTTGATCACGATGGAGTTGAAGATGCTCTGGAGGTAGTCCTGCAGGGCCTCCGGTTGGCCGACGAGGTTCAGGGTGTAGGGGAAGCCGCCTTCGGTCGAATAACGTCGGTAGGCCTGCGCCAGAGCGGCTGAACTGGTGGTGTCCACCTCGAGGCTGGAGCAGTACTCGGTGAAGGAGAGGGGCAGCATGGAGATCTCCACGTACCGTCCACTGAGCAGGGTGGTCAGCTCAGACGACATGAAGTAGGCGTTCGAGCCGGTCAGATAGAGATCCACGTTGTCATGGAGGAAGAGGGAGTCGACCGCCCGCTCGAACTGGGGCACTTCCTGGACTTCGTCGAGGAAGACATAGGTCATGGCGTCATCGGTCAGCCGTTCGCTGATGTAGCGGTGGAGGGCTCGGTAGTCCTTGAGGCTCTCCCAGGCGAGGTCTTCGAAGTTGAGCCGAATGATGCGGTCGCTCGGCACGCCAGAGGCAGCCAGGTGTTCCGCGAACAGGGTCAGGAGAGTTGACTTCCCGCACCGGCGCACGCCTGACAGGACCTTGATGGTCCGATGGTCACGCCAACGGACGAGCCGGTCAAGATACAGTGGGCGGGGAATCATTTTCATAGCCCTTCCAGTGTAGATTCCTGCACTCCAGTACGCAAAGTCTGTTTTCTGGGAGAGTTTGCGTACTGGAGTACTGAAACTTCCTTCATATGACGCCTCTCAAGCATCAGAAATTCTTTAATGAGAATTCATATTGTTCAATGTCGCCAAGATATGGTCTTACTATTGAAGTGGAGCCAGTCCACCGGGCTGGTCGACAGTTCCCGTCAGGCTATGGAAGCCAGGAAGGAGACCCATCATGGCAGGCACATTCGAGGTTTACGAGGACAAGGCCGGGAAGTTCCGTTTCCGCTTGAAGGCCGGCAATGGCCAGGTGGTGGCCACGGGGGAGGCCTACGAGACCAAGGCCTCGGCCATCAAGGGCTGCGAGGCGGTCCAGCGGGCGGCCGAGGGCGCCAAACTGGTCGAGGTCGACAGCTGAGCCCGGGACCAGCCCGACAACTGAGCCGGGACTGGCTCGACAACTGAGCCCGGGACCGGCTCGGGAAGGGAAGGCGAGGACGCCCGACCGCTCGTCGACTTCCCCCGGACGCCTTTCGTCGGCGGTCTGGAGCCCGGGGGCGTAGACTGATCGCGCTTGTCACGGATGGTGAGGTGTGGTCTAGGCAGGGGGTGTGATCGTGTCGCGGGTGACGTCAGCCATCGCCCAGACCTTCGCCTCCCTCCGCTTCTTCAACTACCGCCTCTGGTTCTGCGGCGCCTTGGTCTCGAACATGGGCGCCTGGATCCAGCGGGTCGGCCAGGACTGGTTGGTCCTGCGCGAGTTGACCCACAACTCCGGCCTGGCCGCCGGCGTCGTCACCGCCCTCCAATTCCTGCCGGTCCTCTTCCTGTCCGCTTGGGCCGGGGTCCTGGCCGACCGCCTGCCCCGGCGCAAGCTCCTGATGGCGACCCAGGCCGGCCAGGGCGTCCTGGCCCTGGGCTTGGGCCTGATCGTCCTGACCGGCCATGCCCAGCTCTGGCACGTCTACGTCTTCGCCTTCCTCTTGGGCTGCGTCACCGCCATCGACGCCCCGGTCCGGCAGACCTTCGTGGCCGAGATGGTGCCGATGACCAGCCTGCCCAACGCCATCGGCCTCAACTCGGCCTCCTTCAACTCCTCCCGCCTGATCGGTCCGGCCCTGGCCGGCTTCCTCATCCAGGCCTTCGGGACCGGTTACGCCTTCATGATCAACGGCGTGACCTTCGCCGCCACCATCATCGGCCTGCTCTGCATGAGGGGGTCCGAGTTGCGCCTGGTGCCCTCCGCCAAAAAGGAGAAGGGCCAGATCCGCCAGGCCATGGTCTACATCCGCCACCGGCCCGACATCTGGCTGGTCCTGGTCATCATCGGTGTGATCTCCTGCCTCGGCTTCAACTCCCAGCTGACCATCGGCATGATGGCGACCCAGGTCTTCGACCGTCAGGCCGGGGAGTTCGGCCTCCTCAGCTCGATCTTCGGCATCGGCGCCCTGATCGGCGCCCTGATGGCGGCCCGGCGCTCCCATCCCCGCCTGCGGCTGATCGTCGGCGCGGCCATCGGCTTCGGAATCTTCTCGATCATTTCGGCGGTCATGCCGACCTACCTCAGTTTCGGCCTGTCGGGCATCTTCGTCGGCCTGTGCACCCTGACCCTCCTGACCGCCGCCAACGCCACCGTCCAGCTCTCCACCGAGCCGGCCATGCGGGGCCGGGTGATCGCCCTCTACATGCTGGTCAACCAGGGGGCGACCCCGATCGGCTCGCCCATCATCGGCTGGGTCTCCCAGGAGTTCGGCGCCCGCTGGGCCATCGGCATCGGCGCCGTCGCCGCCCTGATCGTGGCCGGCTTCGTCTTGATCTGGTTGCGGAAGAACTGGCACTTGACCGCCCACGTCGAAGGCTTCCCGCCCCATCTGGTCGTCGCCGGGCCCCACGAGCACGGTCCCCGCTGAGGGGGCGGGGGTCAGTCAGGCAGCCAGCGTGTCGCCGCCTAGGATGGCCCGGTCCCCGCTGAGGGTGGCGGGCTTCGCCCGGCCCCGGCATCGACCCATCCGTCAGGCCGCGCCGCGAGGCGGGTGCCGCCAGAGGGGGCCGACCGTTCCCGAGGACGCCGGCCCGGCTCTCACCCCTCGGTGTTCTCCAGCCAGGTGAGGACGGCCAGGACCCGCCGGTGGGCCGCCGTGTCCTGGGGCAGGTCGAGCTTGGAGAAGATCGAGGAGATGTGCTTCTCGACCGCCCCCTCGCTGAGGTAGAGCCGCTGGCAGATGGCCTGGTTGCTCAAACCCTCGGCGATCAGTCCCAGGACCTCACGCTCGCGCGGCGTCAGTCTTTCCAGCGGGGAGGTGGCGGAGTGGACCAGCAACTGGGAGACCACTTCGGGATCGACTACCGTGCCCCCGGAGGCGATCCGCTCGATGGCGTCGTTCAGGGCGGCCAGATCGGCCACCCGGTCCTTCAGCAGGTAGCCCACGCCGCCGCGCCCGTCCATGAAGAGGGTCCGGGCGTAGGCCTGTTCGACATAGGCCGACAGGACCAGGACCGGCAGCCCCGGGTGGGTGGTCCGCAGGTCGACCGCGGCCTTGAGGCCGTCGTCTTTGTTGCCGGGGGGCATGCGGACGTCGGTGATGACCAGATCCGGGGGGTCGGCCTCCACCGCACGGACCAGGTCCGGAGCGGTGCCGACGCAGTCGGCCAGCTCGTGGCCCGCCTCCTCCAGCAGACGCACCAGCCCCTCCCGCAGCAACGCCGAGTCCTCGGCCAGGGTGATCCTCACGGCTTCAAGCATAGATGAGTCGCCGGGGTCCCCGTCCGGGCCCAGTCGTGGGCCGCGGGATGGCAGGCAGGCCACATGGTGTGCAGGTCCGGTCGGGACCGGGACCGGACGAGGCGTGACCAGGCCGGGAATCGGCCTGGTCACGCCACCGCCTACTTGAAGGCGACCTCGACCCGGACGGTGGTGCCCTGGCCGGCTGGCGAACTGATGGTGATCGCCCCGCCGACGGCGTTCAGGCGGTCCGCCAGGCCCTGGAGACCATGACCGGGCAGGACCTGGGCGCCGCCGCGGCCGTTGTCGGTCACCTGGGCGACCAGGCCATAGGGGTTCTGGCGCAGGGTGATCATGACCCCGCTGGCGCCGGAGTACTTGGCAGCGTTGGCCAGGGCTTCGCTGACGGTGAAGTAGACGGCCCGTTCGATCGCCTCGGGCGGACGCGGCCCGGCCAGTTCGGTCGAGAGCGAGGCCGGGATGGGGGAGGTGGCCGCCAGGGAGGCGACGGCCTCCTTCAGGCCCTGCTCGGCCAGGATGGGAGGGGCGAAACCCCGGGAGAGGGTGCGGATCTCGGCGATCGTCTCGTCGTTGCGGGCCCTGACCTCGGTCAGGAGGCTGCGGGCGCCCTCGGTGTCTCCGGCCTCCAGACGGCGTTCCAGGCTGGCGAGGTCGAGGCCGGTGCGGATCAGCCGCTGTTGCGGCCCGTCATGGAGGTCGCGCTCGATCCGGACCAGGCTGGCCGACTCCGCCTGCTGGCCGGACAGCCTGGCCTGCTCCGCCTGACGCAGACGGGCGGCGATGGCCTGGCGGCTGGGTTGGAGGAAGAGCCGGGTCAGGCCGATCTCGGCCTTGGCGGCGAACCAGACCAGTGGTATCCAGATGAAGATGAGGACCACTCCGGAGGCGAAGTCCCACCAGGTGCCGGAGCCGATGGCGAGATTGGTCGGATCGACCAGGGTCTCGGGCGGGATCAGCCCCCCCTCGACGAAGGACTCGAACATGCCGTTGAGATAGGGCACGAAGGGGGCGCACAGTTCGCCCACGCCGAAGCCGAAGATGGCCACCGCCACAGTGGCCAGGAGGAAGTCGAGCAGGGCGCCGACGGTGGCGTAGCCGAACTCCCGCCAGCGCTCGGTGCTGGTCAGGGCCTTCCACATCCAGCCGAAGACGCCCTTGCGATGGGGCGAGGGCGGCAGGTCCTCCCAGTCGGCGGCCCCCTGCCAACGAGCCAGGGCCTTCTTGAGGCGGCCGTACCCGTGGCTGAACCAGAGGGTGGCGACCATGATGGGCAGGCCGATCCAGATGACGACCAGACCGGCGCCGACCGACAGGAAGACGACGGCGAGCGTGAAGACGGTGACGGAGATGATCATGGAGACGAAATGGACGCCCAGGGCCTTCCACCAGCGGACGAAGAGGGACTGGCGACGGGCGGTCGGCTGGGCCGGTTCGAGGTAGCTTGTGCTCATGTCTCTATTCCACCCTTCTCCGCGCCCTTTTTCAGCCCGGTGGGCCTCCCACCTCTGGTAGGGCTAACCCTACTGCCGGGCCGAGGCGCCGGTCCGGCTGGCTCGGCGCCGGCGGCGCCGGCGTTCCGGGGACGACCGCCCCGCCCAGCGGTATAATTGCCATTCGTGGAGGGCCCAGTGGAGTGCCCGAGACGGAAAGGTGCGACTCCTATGACGAAGGTTTTCGCCCATCGTGGCGCCAGTGGCCACGCTCCGGAGAACACGTTGGCGGCGTTCGGTCTGGCCCGCGACATGGGAGCGGACGGCATCGAGCTCGATGTCCAGTTGTCCCAGGACGGCGAGGTCGTCGTCATCCACGACGAGACGGTGGACCGGACGACCGACGGCCATGGCTGGGTCCGGGATCTGAAGCTGGACCAGTTGAAGGCGCTCGACGCCTCGATGGGGCGGGAAGCCTACGCCGGCGAGCGGATCCCCACCCTGGACGAGGTCTTCGACCTGGTGGCCGACTCCTCCCTGACCATCAACATCGAGATCAAGGACTCGCGGGTGCCCTATCCCGGCCTGGCGGACAAGGTGCTGGCCATGGTCGATCAGCGCGACTGGGAGTACCGGGTCACCATCTCGAGTTTCAACCACCTGACCCTGGCCTACATCCGCCAGATCGGTTCGCTGATGAACACCGGGATCCTCTTCCAAGACATCCTCTTCGAGCCCTGGAATTACGCCCACCAGGTCTGGGCGACCGCCCTGCACCCCCACTTCTCCTACGTCGACGCGGTGCCCGACCTGCTGGAGGAGTCGCACAACTCCCTGCTGGAGATCAACACCTGGACGGTCGACGAGATCCCCGACATCGACCGGATGCTGGCCCGGGGGGTCGACGGGATCATCACCGACTTCCCCGACCGGGCGATCGAGCGCCGAGACCGGATCGGCTGAGGCCGACTGGGGCGGATCTGGTCTGAGTGGGTCCGTACTGGGCGGGTTCCGGCTGAGTGGGTCCAGACCAGGCAGGCCCGGGGCGAGTGGGTCCGGCTGGGAACTCACCGGCTCAGCCCCGAGGCCGCCGGCTCAGTCCGGCGGTCGTCCAGCCGAACCCGGGCTCACTCGTCCAGGCCCATGGTGTAGACCCCGGCGCCGTCTTCGGTCAGGGTCGCCTGATGGAGGCCGAGGTCCACCAGATCGGGGAAGACCTCCTGCAACCAGGCCTCGGCCGCAGCGCGATCGGGCCAGCCCGCCTCGGCTTCGGCCGCCAGGTCGGCGTCGGGCAGGTCGGCCGGGAAGACCCAGCGCCAGGTCATGACTGGCCCGGCTGGGGCGGCCAGACGAAGGGGGCGCCCCGTTTGACCGTCGGCGCCGGCTGGCGGGAACGGCGCATCAGCATCGAGCGGGAGATGGCGTAGCTCAGCTTGCCCTTCAGGGGCTCGCCCGGGAAGTGGAGCTTGAGCTGCTTGCGCAGGCCGACCCACATGACGATGGTGTCGATCACCAAGACGAGGACGACCGCCCAGATGACGTAGGGGGCGAACAGCATCAGCGTCGGCAGGAGGTAGGAGCCGACGATGGTGATGACGAAGAGGATCAGCATGGCGGGCAGGGCGATCTCGGCCATGTTCCACCGCCGGTCGATCCAGTTGCGGATCATGGTGTTGTAAGGACGGGCGTTGGACTTGGCCATGGCCTCGTTGCGGGCCTTGTAACGGGCCTCCCTCTCTCTGGACTTGGACTCCTTGCGGGTCAGGACCGGCTGGATCCGGTCACGCCGGGCCTGTTCGGCCTGACGCCGGGTCGGGGTGGGGATGGCCTTCTTGGAGGGTGTCTTGGCGGCCGTGGAGGCGCCGGTCGAGGAGCCTGCCGCTGCGGGAGCGGCCGGGGTGGGGTCGGCGCCTGAGGCGGTGGCTTTCTTGGTGGCGCCCGGTCGGGTCGGGGCCGCTGACGCCGGGCCCGACCCGGAGTCGGCCTGGTCGGTCGTGCCCCTGCCCCGGGCAAGGTCCTTCGCCTGGGTGTCATAGGGTTTGAAGAGTTTCACCTCGACCTGCTTTCTGGCTCATCCGGCCCCGGCCGGGGTCTCACCGGTCGAGGGCTACAACAAGGTTACCCGATCGGGGGAGGACCCCCGGAGGCGGGCGGCGACGGCCAGAGACCCATCCGCCGGTGGCGCGGCTGGAGGGGCGGGTGGCGTTCCGGCCCGGACCCGGTGGTGACTGCCCGTCTGTGGCGCGACCGACCCCGTTCCGGCCAGGGATGGCTGGACCCGCCGGTGGCGCGACGACCGTACGCCCCCGGACCCGGCGATGGTAGCCCGTCGGTGGCGCGACCGCTTGTGCGTCCCCGCCCGGTGACAGCGATGGTAGCCTCGACCCCATGAGCGTCCTCCTGCTGACCGACACCCCCTCGCCCGGCAACCAGGAGAGGCTCGACCTGATGCTCCAGGAGTTCCAGGCGGCGGGGGCGGTCGCCGAGACGGCCCAGTCGGCGGTCTCTCTGCGGGAATTGACCGGCCCCGGCCCGGGCACGACCGCCGGACGGAGGGAGTCCTGGGACCGTCTGGCCCGGCAGTTCGCCGGGCGGGAGCTGATCGTCTACGTCACCGACGAGGTGACGATCGCCGACGCCGGTGGCCACTGCCTGCGCCAGGCCGCCAGCTGGGCCCAGGCCGCGGCCGCCCCCCTGATCCTGGTGGCCGGCTCCTGTTCGGTCTCGACCCGCCAGTTCCGGGCGATGGGGGTCGAGGCCGGCTACGAGGTCCGGACCCCGGCCGAGGCCCGGCGGGTCGTCCAGACCTGGGTCTGACGGCCGCGGTCGTCAGGATGCCCATCTCCTGGTGGCCCCCCGGCCCCCCTGGTGGGCGAGACTAAAGTAGTCGTCATGACCGAGACAATGACTCAGCCCACCGTGATCCTGACCGAGGCCGCGGCGGCGAAGGTGGCCCAGCTGTTGGCGCAGGAGGATCAGGAGTTGGTCCTCCGGGTGGCGGTGCAGCCCGGAGGTTGCGCGGGCCTGCGCTACCAGCTCTACTTCGACGACCAGATCCAGGGCAGCGACCTGGTGACGACCTATGGCGAGGTCAAGGTCGTGGTCGACGAGTTGAGCGCCCCCTATCTCAGCGGGGCGACGATCGACTTCGCCGACACCATCGCCAAACAGGGTTTCACCATCGACAACCCCAACGCCACCGGGACCTGCGCCTGCGGCGACTCCTTCAACTGATGGGACTCTTCGAACCCCTGCCCGGCCGTCTCCCGGCCCGGTCGGGTCCGCCCCTGCCCAGCCGTCTCTTCGAGGCCTACCTCTTCGACCTCGACGGCACCATCTATCTGGGGGACGGCCTGCTGCCCGGCGCCCGGCGCCTGATCATGGGCCTGCGGCGACGGGGCAAGGTCGTGCGTTTCCTGTCGAACAACCCGACCAAGTCGCCCGAGCAGTACGCCGCCAAGCTGACCGGTCTGGGCATCCCCACCCCGGTCGAGGAGATCGCCACCAGCATCGTGACCACCCTCTGGTGGCTGAAGCAGCACCATCCGGACGCGACCCTCTTCCCCATCGCCGAGGCGCCCCTGATCGAGGCCCTGCGCGGGGCCGGATTCCGTCTGAGCGAGGACCCGTCGCAGATCGACATCGTCATCGCCTCCTATGATCGGGGCTTCACCTACGCCAAGCTCCAGACCGCCTTCGACGCCATCTGGTACCACAAAAGGGCCATCCTGATCCAGACCAACCCCGACCGCTACTGCCCCTTCCCCGAGGGCCGGGGGGAGCCGGACGCGGCCTCGATCACGGCGGCCATCGAGGCCTGCACCCAGGTGCGCTGCCAGGCGTCGATGGGCAAACCCTCCCCCCTGCTGCTCGAAGCCGGCCTGGCCGGCCTGGACATCCCCCTCGACCGCTGCCTGATGATCGGCGACCGCCTGGCGACCGACATCCAGATGGCCCTCGACGCCGGGATGCCGGCGGCGGTGGTCTTCACCGGCGAGACCAGTCCGGCCGATCT
>QMCE01001401.1_pt1 | contig 25740 bp, 20 predicted proteins | sample 1821851 | NCBI WGS metagenome assembly QMCE01 (sample SAMN09453174, study PRJNA476694) | Termite gut metagenome, whole genome shotgun sequencing project. | isolation source: worker | host: Odontotermes sp. | place: South Africa:Pretoria | collected 2016-01-28 | reverse complement strand
CAGCAACAGTTATAAACGCTACTGGAAGAAGAAAATCAGCCGTTGCCCGTGCTTACCTGACGGTGGGCACCGGTAAAATTATCATCAACGACCGCGAGTTAACGAGCTACTTTCCCTCGGGAATTTTGCAGTACGTGGTGAAGCAGCCTTTGGTGCTTACCGGCAACGATGGCAAGTACGACATCAAGGTAAACCTCGATGGCGGTGGCATCACCGGTCAGGCAGGCGCCTTGAGTCTTGCTATTGCCCGCGCGCTGTGCGAGGTTGATAAGGAGGCTTACCGCCCCATTTTGAAGACCAACGGCTTGCTCACTCGCGACTCGCGTGAGGTTGAGCGTAAGAAGCCGGGACGTCCGGGTGCACGCAAGCGTTTCCAGTTCAGCAAGCGTTAGTATTTTTACAGAGAATTTTTGCACGGCTCAAATTTGCAAATGGGGAAGACTCACGCATTGGTGTGACTACTCTCCTCGTTGTTTGACCGCGATAAAATCGGTGGGACTAAAAGCATTTTACTACCCAATTCCGATTGATGAATAGAGGTTTAACCAATTAATTTAAACATTAAAAAACAAACATGCCACGTACAAATTTTGATCAGCTCTTAGAAGCAGGTGCGCACTTCGGTCACCTAAAGCGCCCGGCAAGAACAGGAGGTTTATACAACCGACACACGTGCCGCGTTTACGAATATCGTCGAACGTTTTTCGGCTGTTTTCGCGATGACGGCATTGGAAACGCGCGGACAGCAGGTTGATTGCACTTTCTCCGCCCTGCCCTTTGTGCAGTTGGTATCGTTACTCGACGCATTGCAAAAAGACGCGCGTTTTTATGTGATCGGCGCGACAATCACGCCACTGAAGCAAGGCGGTATGGTACGGGCGGAGATTGTGTTCGCAAGACCTGATTGACCGCTTCAACGATAAACCCTAACCGTTTTTACAAATTACCGTTCAGGGTATATGCTGGAAAAGCATGCAGTATCATGAATATATAGCAGGTAGCGCTATGCTTGTCCACCCTCTGTCTTAAAAGAGAACTCCTGAATTTTGATCCTTAAATCTGATTTTTACCATGCGTACTTTTTTCAAAATTTTTATCGTTCTTATCGTTCTTGCCATTATTTTTATTGTATCGATTCCGGCCTCGGTCATTGACAGCAATCTTGCCAAAGCCACGCACGAGGAATGGCGTATTGCCGAAACAAGCGGTACGATTTGGCAAGGCAACGGCATGTTAATGCGTGCGCCGAGCACGCTTATTGCGCCGGTACGTTGGCGTTTTGAGCCTTCCGCATTGTTGGAAGGCGCTGCGCGCTGGCGTCTGGAAGGCACACAAGAAACACCATCGTTAAGCGCCATACTGACCATACGCAAAAGCGGCATTACGATTGAGAGCCTGAAGTTTGACGTATTCGCATCATCGTTGCAATCGTTTTTCCCGAAAGAAGTCGTGCAAATGGTCGATGGCCGCGTCGAATTTAATTCAGCCAAATTATTGTTGAACGATAGAAATCAGGTGGGCGACATACAAGGCAACTGGCGTGACGCCAGTATCGTGTTGTACAACACGCCGATTGCGCTTGGCGATGTCGCTTTTTTGATGAACGCGAATGAGCAAGGGCGCTCCGGCACAGTGCGTAATCAAGGGGGAGAGGTACAGCTTGAAGGGGATTTCCCTGTCGACTCAAAAGGCAGTCTAAAAATAACACCGCACGCCAGTGCGCCTCCAGAGGTGCTGCAATTATTATCCACGTTTGCGCATCCTGATGTCGATGGCGCTTACGTACTGCATATGCAATAATTTTTTCGTATGAAAAAAAACCTTCCTCGGCCTCGTTTTTTCTGGCTGGATGTCTGCCGCGGTCTGGCGGTATGCACGATGATCGTGTATCACTTTGTTTTCGATTTAAGCTGGTTCCAGCTTATCGACATCAATTTCTATCAGGATATTGTTCCCAGGACAATTCGTACGCTCATCGTGTTTTCGTTTTTATTTATTGTCGGCGTCAGCCTGCGCGTTTCCTGTGAAATGCGGCAGCGTTATGGCGCGTTCTGGCGACGGCTCTTGAAAATCTCATTATGCGCGCTGATCGTGTCAATCACGAGTTATTTTGCATTCCCACAATCATTCATTTACTTCGGCATCCTGCATTTCATCGCGCTGGCGTCTCTTTTGGCATGGCCTTTGGCGCGTATGCCCAAAACAGCTTTTATCGCAGGCATTATCGCTATCGCTGCTGGCGTGTTGCTGGCTTTCCCATCTTTTAATCCACGGTATTTGTCGTGGATCGGTTTCGTCACGGAGTTGCCGCGTACTGAGGATTTTGTTCCGCTTTTCCCTTGGTTGGGTGTGGTTTTTCTGGGGATTGTTTTTCAGGCGACACCTTGGGGCTTCAAAAAGCAAAGCGCCGAAGTAAAGCGCGATATTGTTTTTTGCAAGCTAAGCTGGGCCGGACGACACAGCTTGTGGATCTACATGCTGCACCAACCTGTGTTGATCGGTTTATTGTGGGCGGCGCTTTACTTTTTCGACTGACGCTTACAGAACAAAGGGAATGATACGTTTACTTCCCTTCTGGTAATCCGCATATTCGGGATGGCGCTGCAAAAGCAAACGCTCCTCATAATTTGCCTTGAAATGCAGCACGATGCCCAAGCCGAGATAAAGCGCCAATCGCCACGGCTCCGCATAGAAAAAAATGGGCGCGATACCGAATATCAGCGCTGCCAGATACATCGGATGGCGGATAAAACGATAAGGCCCGGTTTGAATCAACCGATTACCTTTGACCGGTATAGGCGAAGCGCCGATATTGTGCATACGATTATGTGAAAGCGACCATAAAAATAATGCCAGCGCTGCGATACCCAATACCGCCGCGCATAATATCAGCGGTCGCGCATGTAAAAAATCCGGCAAACCAAACCACGGGGCAAGTAAGGATATTAAGAACAGAAACTGGAAAAAGACATAAATCATGGAAATGTCCCCTTAAATAAAAAGGTTGCAAGGTATTTTGTATCATATTGTACTCTCTGTTATTTATCGAAAACATACTTCAACCAGCAAGGAATGTTTCATGTACATTGGTATTCCCAAGGAGACTGCTCCAAATGAAACACGGATTGCGGCAACGCCGGAAACCGTAAAAAAATTGCTTACCGCCGGTGTGCATACCGTAACCGTCGAAACGGGCGCCGGTATCGCAAGCCATATTCCCGATGCAGCGTTTCAATCGGCAGGCGCCAAAATCGTGGCAAAAGCGGAGGCGTTCGCTTCAGACATCGTGCTCAAAGTACGCGGGCCGCAAGCGGATGAATTGCCGATGTTCAAGAAGGGCGCAACGTTAATCGGGCTGCTCAATCCGTTTGATACGGCAATGGTCGAGCAGTACACCAAAGCCGGATTAACCGCATTTGCGCTGGAAAAGTTGCCGCGTATTACCCGCGCGCAATCAATGGACGTATTGTCGTCGCAGGCAAACATCGCCGGTTATAAAGCGGTATTGCTGGCAGCCAACGAATATAGGCGCTTTATGCCTATGCTGATGACTGCCGCCGGTACGGTAAAAGCCGCGCGCGTGTTGATCCTCGGTGTCGGCGTTGCCGGTTTGCAGGCGATTGCGACGGCGAAGCGCTTGGGCGCTGTGATAGAGGCGTCTGATGTGCGCCCGTCGGTAAAAGACCAAGTGGCATCGCTTGGCGCAAAATGGACGGATGTCCCGTACGAAACCGACGAAGAACGCGAGATTGCCGAAGGCGTGGGCGGCTATGCGCGTCCGATGCCGCCGGCTTGGATGGCGCGTCAGGCAAAAATCATTCACGAACGCGCCCAGCAGATGGATATTCTGATCACTACCGCGCAGATTCCGGGACGCGCCGCGCCGATATTGATCAAAGCGGAAACGGTTGCATTGATGAAGCCGGGTTCGGTCATTATTGATCTGGCCGCAGAACAAGGCGGCAATGTGGAGGGCACAAAAGCGGGTGAAACCGTTGACGTAAACGGCGTTAAAATCGTCGGTGCGGTCAACCTGCCCGCAACGGTTCCGACAGACGCCAGCGCTTTATATGCGCGCAATGTTCTCAATTTTCTCAACCTGATGATCGACGCGAAAAGCGGTGCTTATACCCTGCCTGAAGACGATGAGATCATTCAGGCAACGCTGTTGTGCAAAAACGGTGCGCCTTATACACCGCCGCAGCCCTGATAAAGTTCTGTACGTATTGATTGGAGAACCAAGATGACCATGGATCCTATTGTCGTCAATCTGATTGTTTTTGTGCTGGCAATTTTCGTCGGCTACCATGTTGTATGGAATGTTACCCCAGCATTGCATACGCCTCTGATGTCCGTCACCAATGCCATTTCCGGCATTATTCTGGTCGGCGCCATGCTCGCTGCGGCACCTGCCGCGTTTGACTGGGGCGGCTACGTCGGCGTGCTCGCCGTGGCGTTGGCGTCGGTGAATGTTTTCGGCGGTTTTCTGGTAACACGTCGGATGCTGGAGATGTTCAAGAAAAAAGAGCCCAAAGCCGCCAAAGAAAAAACTGCCGAAAACCAATAACAGGAGACAGACATGAGTGTTAACGTCGTTGCTTTATGCTATCTCGTCGCGTCTGTTTGCTTTATTCTGGCGCTAAAAGGACTTTCCCATCCATCGACCGCGCGACGCGGTAACGTGCTCGGCATCATCGGTATGGTGATTGCCGTTGTCGTTACCTTTACCGTCGCTTATTCGGCTTCCGGCAATGTGGTCGGTATTATCGGCGGAATCATTGTCGGCGGCCTGATCGGTTCGGTGATTGCCCAGCGTGTGCAGATGACGCAAATGCCCGAGCTCGTCGCCGCCATGCATTCACTGGTCGGCTTTGCCGCAGTGCTGATTGCCGTTGCGACCATGAATAACCCGGCGGCGGTTGGCCTGCCCGTTCCGATCCCGACCGGGAACCGTTTTGAGCTGTTTGTCGGCACCTTCATCGGCGCCATTACCTTCTCCGGATCCATCATCGCTTTTGGGAAATTGTCCGGAAAGATCAAAAGTGCGCCGGTTGTTTTTGTGGGACAACACTTCGTCAATCTGGCACTGGCGATCATCATGATCGGCTTCGGCGCATGGTTCTTCATGGGTGGCGGCTGGACACCGTTTATCATCATGACCGCAATCGCGTTCCTGCTCGGCGTACTCATGATTATCCCGATCGGCGGCGCCGACATGCCGGTGGTGATCTCCATGCTAAACAGCTACTCCGGTTGGGCAGCCGCTGGCATTGGTTTCTCACTCAACAATCCAATGCTGATTATTTCCGGCTCGCTGGTCGGCTCCAGCGGTGCAATCCTGTCATACATCATGTGCAAGGCGATGAACCGCAATTTCATCAGCGTTATTCTCGGCGGCTTTGGCGCGGAAGAAGGCGCACAAGCGGCGAATGCCAGCCAAAAGACGGTTAAGTCCGGCAGCGCCGACGATGCCTCGTTTATCATGAGTAATGCCGAAAGCGTGATCATTGTTCCGGGTTACGGTTTGGCGGTAGCGCGCGCGCAACATGCCGTGAAAGAACTCGCGGACAAATTGCGCGAAAAAGGCGTCGATGTTCGCTACGCGATCCATCCGGTGGCCGGACGGATGCCCGGACATATGAACGTGCTGCTTGCCGAAGCGGAAGTTCCCTACGATCAGGTCTTTGAAATGGAGGATATCAACAACGAATTCGGCATTGCCGACGTTGCCCTGATTCTCGGCGCCAATGATGTGGTCAATCCGCTCGCCGAAGAAAAAGGCAGCCCGATTTACGGCATGCCGATTCTTGAAGCGCATAAAGCGCGCACCGTGATCGTCAATAAACGCTCGATGGCATCCGGTTACGCAGGTGTCGATAACCCCCTCTTTTATCTTGATAAAACAATGATGGTGTTTGGCGACGCCAAAAAGGTTGTCGAAGATATCGTTAAAGCGGTTGAATGATTTTTTATCGTCGACCATATTGTGTCCAAGCCATGCCGACAAGCATGGCTTGTTCTTTTAAGACGTTACAATACGCTAAATCCGGATGGATATTTTAAATAACTCAAACCATGGCCGAGCGTAAAACAGTTGTTTCCGACAACCACCATAAAGGCGACAGCTTTTCTGAACGAATCTACACGGTGCTGGCCGCGATTCCCAAAGGAAAAGTCATCACCTACGGCATACTTGCGCGCCTTGCGGACGCGCCGCGCCGCGCGCGCCATGTCGGGCAAGTGCTGCATCGGCTGCCGCGCGATACCGCGCTGCCTTGGTTTCGCGTTGTCAACCATTCCGGAAAAATTTCAATAACGGGTGAAGGTGAGAAACGCCAGAAAGAATTGCTGGAACAAGAAGGCATTATTTTCTCCCATGACGGGAAAATCGATCTGAAACGTTTTGGCTGGCCGGATTCCTGACATCTTGTACCGGCATCAAATACCGTACCGGCAAGATAGGTTATAATTTTACATCAAATTTTTACGGAGCTTTCCATGAGCCTTGCCCGCGTTCCCGCCGGCCAAAATATCCCTGATGACGTAAACGTTATCATTGAGATTCCGATGCGCGGCGATCCGATTAAATACGAAGTCGATAAAGAAACCGGCGCCGTGTTTGTGGATCGCTTTATGGCGACCGCCATGCATTATCCGTGCAATTACGGCTACATCCCAAAAACATTATCAAACGATGGCGATCCATGCGATGTGCTCGTTTTATCGCCGGTGCCACTGATTACCGGCGTGGTCGTGCGCTGCCGCCCAATCGGTATGCTGCGTCTTGATGACGAAATGGGCGGCGATGCCAAGATTCTCGCCGTACCTATCGATAAACTTTCCTCGTATTACCGTAATGTGCATTCACCGCATGATGTGCCGGAAATTCAGTTACTGCAAATTTCCCATTTTTTTGAGCACTATAAAGACTTGGAACCCGGGAAGTGGGTGCGCGTCGGCAGTTGGGTTGAGGTTGGTGAAGCGCGTAAAGAGATTCTGGATGGTGTAGCCCGTTATCAGGAAACAGAAAGCGACGAAAAAAACTGAAAAGTTCAAAGGACGCGGCGGCGCGCTTCGTTTCTCACGATTCGGCCGCCCGCTCCCGGCTCTCGGTTAATAAGTTCACAAGGCCTTAACCATTGATCTGATCAAGCGCTTCCTCAATCCGATCAATAGCGATAACTTCTATAGTTTCAATGACTTGCTTTGGCTTGTTCAAGTGAGGCATTAATATTTTTTTAAATCCCAGTTTAGCGGCTTCGCGGATCCTTTCTTGGCCGCGCTGTACCGGGCGTACTTCGCCGGTTAAGCCGACCTCCCCGAAAATGGCGAGCTTGCCATCCAGGGGTTTGTTGGTGAATGATGAGTAAAGCGCCATCAAAACAGCGAGATCAACGGCGGGCTCGTCGATACGCACACCACCGACGACATTAACGAATACGTCGAGATTACCGAATTGCGTGCTGCCATGCCGATGCAACAGCGCCAACAACAAGGCAAGCCGCTGGCTGTCCACGCCGACCACCAGCCTTTTGGGCGCCGCGCCGCTACCGGCAGGATCAACCAACGCCTGAATCTCAACCAACAATGGCCGAGAGCCTTCCAGCGTCACCATCACCGCGCTTCCCGACACAGGCCGGCTATGCCGCGATAAAAACAACGCCGAAGGATTGTTGACCCCTTTTAAGCCGTTTTCGGTCATACCGAAAACGCCGAGTTCATTTGCGGCGCCAAAGCGGTTTTTAACGGCGCGGATCAAACGATAACTGGAATGGGTATCGCCTTCGAAATACAATACGGCATCAACAATATGTTCGAGAATGCGCGGTCCGGCAATAGCGCCTTCTTTCGTAACATGCCCGATCAGCACCATGACAGTACCGTGTTCTTTGGCAAAGCGGGTAAAACGCGCCGCGCATTCCCGCAGTTGCGAAACACTGCCCGGCGCAGAGCTGATTGCCTCGGTGTACATGGTTTGAATGGAGTCGATCACAACAATTTCCGGCTTATTTGCTTCCAGCGTGGCCAGAATATTTTCCAATTGCACTTCGGCAAAAAGCGTTACCGGCGCGTTGATCAGGCCAAGCCGCTGGGCACGCAGCGCGATTTGCTCGGCGGATTCTTCGCCCGTGATATAAAGCGTTTGCCTGTTTGCCCCTAACGTCGCGGCTACTTGCAAAAGCAATGTCGATTTGCCGATACCGGGATCGCCGCCGAGCAATACAACCTCGCCGGACACAAAACCGCCGCCGAGAACACGGTCAAACTCGGCCATACCGGTAACGATGCGCGGCATGCTGGCCGTTTCAATGGCGCTGAGCTGGCGAAGCTCAGCGTGTGTTCCGGACAGGTTTTCAAAACGGCGTGACGGCAGCAATGCCACCGTCTCAATTAGCGTATTCCAGGCATTGCAATGTGGGCACTGTCCTTGCCATTTGGAGGTTTGTCCGCCGCATTCGTTGCATTGAAAAACATTTTTTGGTTTTGGCATAAAAAGCAAGTGATTAAATTTATCCTGGAATCAAATGTGCCATATTTTCAAATATTGCGGCATTCCTATTTACAGGTTAATAAAGTATAGTGCATAACAGGTAAAAAACGACACACCTCTCACATGAGCTTTTTGCCCAAAATTATTGCTTTTCTGATCGTTGCGATTTTGCTTGTCATCATTGCAGGCTTTATTATTTCCCGCTTTTTTATCAAAAAAGAAATCAGAGACAATGAATCGCTTTCGACGCTATTACCGGAATCTCTATCAAGACCTGCCCGCGTTCACCTGATCCGCTCCCATGCTTATACGCCCGGTGAAAAAATGACGCAACTTTGGCGTGAGTTCGACCTCATGGGTTTCATGATACTTGCCGATTACTCCGAAAGCCATAACGTTGTCGCCAATATTCGTCTTGCCGGCCACCCTGCCCTGAAGATCGGTTTGATTTTGGTCGAAGAGGAAGACGGCGGCGCATACGGCGTCGTGATGGCAACAACGAACAGCCATCGCATTGAGGCGCGCGGCAACGGCTTAAAAACGGATCTTTCTTTTGGTATGGTGCGCTGGATCATGCGCAAGGATTATTCCCCGAAAGCCTGTTTTGATGACGTCAAAGCAGCGGTTGCCGGCGAAGCGCTGATGAAACCCGATACGCGATTGCTGCGCATGATATGGGAAAGCATTTACGCGCAAAACGCCGATGCCGAAATCGCATCCGGCATGGTGACGCGCAATAAATTGATCCAACACATTACGTCATTATCGATGAAAGCGGATAAGAACTTCATCGATGAACTGATGGAAACCGGTTCGTCAATGTGGCGTGTGCGGATGCGTGAGGCGGCGCTGGACCACTGGCGGCTTGATAATAATATTGGTGATGATGATTGGCAGAGTGCTGTAGCACATGCTCATGTGGTCGATAATTTTCTGGAGCCCGCCGACTTAAGAACAATGTTTCCGGATTTTGAGGACATCGATAAGGTCATCAAAAAAATCGGTGTGGCCGATCTTTCCGGCGTTCAGCTTTATGAGGCGATACAAAAACAGTTGCCGGAGAGTAAGCGCCATAAACAAATAGGGGAAGTGCACCATCCAATTTATGCTCAGATTTATATGCCGGAACGTGTTACCGAGCACATACCTCATGAGACTGCGGGTGTCGAACCGATCGCTACTTCGTTGCCGACCTTACCGTATATCCAAAAGACCGTCGATGATGAACAAACAAAGCAAATCGGCGAAGATATTTTGGGGTTGACGAAAAATGCGCTTTCGCAGTCAGGAGGACGAATTGTCTGGAAAAATATCTGGATATGGCTTTTGCCGTTGGGGCTTCTGATTTTTTCCTTTACTTCTGATTTAAATAATTGGCTTGGTCTTTTCATCTATGCTTATGCGCTCGTCACGTTTTTCTTTTTTATTTTTTCGCTGATCCCATCGTTTCTTTATCGTCAGGTTCTTTTTGCCCACTTGTATTGTCAACCCAAGATGGGGCTGCTTTTGTTAAATGCATTGCGCCATTGTGACCTGCTGCGCTCGGTGAATAAAGGGTTTTTAGTTGCCGAAAAAAGCAAATTTTATGCAATGCAGGGAAATATTGGTGATGCCGTCGAGCTTTGGGGCGACTATAAAGAAAATATCGACGAAACAATTTACTACTCTGAATTGGCGCAAATCTATGATGAGGGCGGCGCTTTTGATGATCAAATCGCGACCCTGCGCAAACTCTATGAGCTTTTCCCTCATAACGACAGCGGCGCCATTGATCTCGGCATTTCACTGTTGCATTACAAGAAAGATGCGGTGTCCGCCGAGAAAATATTGAGCAGTATTTCCGAAGCAACCCTTTTTGAAGAGAAACTTGCCGCTTATTATTTTGCACAAGGGCTGATTCGATTCTTATATAAAGATTACTCCGGAGCATTGAGCTATTATCAAAGAGCGCTTGAAGAAGCGCGTGAAATGATAAAAAAAGAACCACCGGTACTTATTCTGATCGCACAAATCAGCGGTTATGCCGCTATTTCTTTATTGGCCTTGGGCGCTCGGGATCACGCGATGAAAATCATGAAACTGCTGTCGGGCTCGTTGCGTCGGCATGTTTCCACCCGCATCATCGTCAAGCGCTTTTCTTTGGCACTGCAAAAGAAATAGTCATCGGTTAATAACCTCATCGTTCCAAAATTTTTCAATACGCTGAAACGAAATGGGATAAGGTGTTTTCAACTCCTGCGCAAAAAGCGATACCCGCATTTCTTCGATCATCCAGCGATACATTTCCAAGGCGGGTTCTTCCATATTCATTGCTTTGTTGCGCGCCAGCCGTTCCTGATAGCGTTGCCATAACTGTGCAATATGTTCACCGTGCTTCTGGTCGCGTTGAGCGCGCTGGGCATATTTAGCCATACGTCGATCCATGGCTTTAAGGTAGCGCGGCAGACAAGCAAGCTGCGGCCACGGGGTTGCCGAAAAAAAACCGTCGTATACCAATGCGTCGCGCTGTGCGCGTATTTCCCCGGCAAAGCGCTTCAGCGCAGATGGCGTCGCCTGGATACGCATCGTCAATTGCTGATTTTCTTCGGCGATCTCGTGCAGCAGTCGGAATGCGCCTTCGGCAACTGCGGGAAAGCGTGCGCGCGCCCTTTTTATCTGTTCAAGAAACGCTTTTTCATTGCGCGGCAAAGGATCGTCGCCAACGAAAGCACGATCACAGATTGCTTTGAATATATCTTCGAGCAAACAGTTCGTCGCGATAAACGGTTTCAGCAACAATGCACTTTGCTGAAAGCCCGACGATCCCTTCTCCCAAAAACGCAGCAAATCTTTCAAGGCAAGGCGCATCAGCCGGATAACGCCACACCGTGTCTCGGTATCCGCCGTTTGGCGTGTATCAAACAGCCGCAATGATACGCTATCGTCTTCATCGGTAAGCGCCGGATAAAGCGTCAACGGCTTACCACGGCGCTGGATCGCAATGTGCCCTGGCAATTCGCCAAAATCCCAGCATGTTATCCCCCGCTTTTCGAACGTTTTGGTTTCATCGTCGCTGCCAAGACTCATCCGAACGGTTTCTTCAAGCGACTGCCGTAACGCCTCGAGATCGCGCCCGCTCTGCAATTCCTGCCGTTCCTCGTCAACGACAACGTAGCGCATTTTAAGATGCTCCGGCATCTCCTTGTCGTGCCAATCGGCAGGGCTTACCTGCATCTGATAGGTTTGACGCAACCAGTCGGAGAAAACAACGGCAAGCGCTTTCTCGCGATACGGCGCCGCTTCAAGGAAAGCCGTAATCACCGGCGGCACAGGGCTTAAGCGGTGACGCAAGGCTTTGGGGAGCGCCTTGATGTACCAGGCAAGTTTCTCACGCACCATTCCGGGCACCAGCCAGGACATCGGCGCGGGATCGATTTTATTCAATAGATATATTGGTGCCGTTACGGTAATACCGTCGCAAGAATGTCCCGGCTCAAATCGGTACTCGATCGACAATGCTTCTTCTTCAACTATGATTGTTGGGGGAAATAAGTCTTCCGTAACCCAGCGCGCCGAATGGCGCATCAAATAATCGCGCTCCAAAAAAAGATATTGTGGTTTTTCTTTTTCAATTTTTTCGCGCCAGTGTTCAAAGGTTTTTTCCGTGGCAACCGTATTGGGGACGCGCTCAAAATAGAAATCGGCAATCGTTTCCTCATCGACCAACACGTCCTGGCGGCGCGCTTTATGTTCCAGCGCGGTAATTTCCTCGATTAGGCCTATGTTGTACTTTAAAAATTTTCCGCGTGTGCGAATATTGCCCGTTGCCAACGCCTCGCGTACAAAAACCCGATATGCCGTTTCTGGAACAACACGGGTAAATGAAATGGGGCGCCGCCCGATCAGCGTCAAACCGAACAGGCGAATATGTTCATAGCCGGTGACTTCGCCACGCTTTTCGTTCCAGTGCGGCTCATAATATTCCCGGTTGACCAAATCACCGGCGACATCTTCAATCCATTCCGGCTCTATTCTGGCGGCGCAGCGCGCAAAAAGACGGGAGGTTTCGGGATACCGCTACCCGGATGCAGATGAAAATTGATACCGCGCATTCCCTGATAGCTGTCATCATGCTCCGACCTCATACCGATATTGGAAAGCAACCCGCTTAACAATACCTTGTGAAGTACTTGATATTTTTCTTTTGATACCGGTTCGTCAAGCGCGTCCCGCCATTGCCATCCGTCTTCTTTTAACGTCTGAACAAGCTGCTGATGAACGTCACGCCATTCACGCATACGCAAATAATTAATGAAAACTTCACGGCAACGATCCACAGTTTTACGATGCGATAATCTTTCGTCAAGCAGAGCGGAAAAGAAACGCCAAATCGAAAGCAGCGTAATAAAATCCGAACGGTCATCGTGGAAACGGGCATGCGCCTGATCGGCTGCCTGTTGTTTTTCAAAAGGCCTCTCACGAGGGTCCGGAACGGCCAGCGCACTGGCGATGATCAGCATCTCGGAAACGCAATGTTTTCCTTGGGATTCCAACACGATTCTGCCGACACGCGGGTCAAGCGGCAAGCGGGCAAGCGCATAACCGAGTTTTGTGATTTTCCCGGAGGCATCCATGGCTCCGAGTTCACGCAAAAGCTGATAGCCATCCGTAACGGCGCGGGCGGCAGGCGGTTCAATAAAAGGAAAATTTTCGACACTGCCCAATTTCAGTGCCGCCATACGCAGGATTACCGCCGCCAATGACGAACGGAGAATTTCGGGATCGGTATAAGACGGGCGGTTATTAAAATCGTCCTCGCTGTACAGACGAATGCAGATACCGTCGGCGACTCGACCGCAGCGCCCCGCCCTTTGCTGTGCCGCCGCCTGCGCGATTTTTTCAATACGCAACAAGGTGGTTTTATTACGCGGGTTGTAACGCTTGACGCGCGCCAAACCCGTATCGATCACATAACGAACGCCGGGAACAGTCAACGATGTTTCGGCAACATTGGTGGCAAGCACGATGCGCCGGCCATGGCTTGGTGTAAAAATCCGCTGCTGCTCATCTACCGACAAACGAGCAAACAACGGTAATATTTCCATCTGCGCCGCATAGGGGCGTGCGTATAACAGTTTGCGTAGCACATTAGCCGTTTCCCGGATTTCCCTTTCTCCAGGAAGAAACGCCAAAATGTCGCCACTGCCTTCGCGCCACAATTCTTCAACGGCATCGGCGATCGCTTCTTCCATATCCTGCTCATCATCGGCACTCTCCGAAATATCGTCGGCATCGCGCAAAGGGCGATAACGGATCGTGACCGGATAAGTCCGCCCGGATACCTCGATAATTGGCGCCGGCTTCTCTTCCGTGCCGAAATGCCGGGCAAAGCGTTCGGCATCCAGCGTTGCCGAAGTGATGATGATTTTAAGTTCCGGTCGTTTACCCGCAAGCTGTTTAAGAAAGCCCAGAAGAAAATCAATATTGAGCGACCGCTCGTGCGCTTCGTCGATGATAATCGTATCGTATGAAGAGAGCCAACGATCATGCTGCGTTTCGGCCAACAAGATACCGTCCGTCATCAGCTTGATATAAGCGTTGGGGCTGGTTTTATCGTGGAAGCGAACTTTATAACCGACGACATCGCCCAAGGGCGTGTTTAATTCTTGGGCGATGCGCGTTGCTACCGCGCGCGCGGCCATTCGCCTTGGCTGTGTATGGCCGATCAATCCGGCAATACCGCGTCCGGCGGCAAGGCATATTTTCGGCAGCTGCGTCGTCTTTCCCGACCCCGTCTCGCCGGAAACGATGATGAACTGATGCGTGCGGATCAATGCCTCGATTTCCGCGGCACGTTGTGCTATCGGCAATGGCTCGGGATACGTAAAATCCGGAACACCTAAAGCACGGCGACGTTTTTTTTCGACGGATTGTGCAATATCTTGAGCCAGTTGCTGCCGGGCTGCCGCATCCCCATCACGTATGCGATTAAGCCGGGACATCAGCTGGAACTGGTCACGAACCAAGGCATCACCGATTTTTTCACGCAGTTTTTCGAGTACCATACTCATTCGTTGGGCAACCATAGAGAATGCGGTATTTTACCGTAGCCGCCATACTGCCACAGTTACTGATAAAATCCGCGCAATCTCGTGCAACCGTTTGAACATATATTTTTTAACGCGCATTTATGCCCACCGACAGCAAACAAGCCGACTCCCGTCGCGCAATCTATGAGGCCAACAAGCTGCAAAAACGCCTGCGCCGCCAAGTTGGGCAAGCTATTGCCGATTTTTCCATGATCAAAGCCGGCGATCGCGTCATGGTGTGCCTGTCCGGCGGCAAAGACAGCCATGCGCTGCTCGATATTCTATTAAAGCTTAAAGCAAGCGCACCCGTGCCGTTCGAATTGATCGCCGTGAATCTCGATCAGAAGCAGCCGGGATTCCAAGCTGATATTTTGCCGCGTTACTTTGAAGAAATCGGGGTGCCTTACCGCATTATCGAGCAGGACACGTACAGCGTCGTCAAGCGCGTTATTCCTGAGGGCGGCACAATGTGTTCGCTGTGCTCACGCTTACGGCGCGGTGTTCTCTACCGCGTTGCCAAGGAGCTGGGCGCAACCAAAATCGCGCTGGGACATCATCGCGATGATGTGCTGGCCACCTTTTTTCTCAACCTTTTTTTCGCCGCCCGCGTCAAAACCATGCCGCCCAAGCTGCGGTCTGACGACGGACAAAATATTGTGATCCGCCCGCTTGTCTATGTGCGTGAGCGCGATCTGATTCGCTATGCCGATCTGAGGCAGTTTCCGATTATTCCGTGCAATCTGTGCGGCTCGCAAAACCATCTGCAACGGCAACAGGTTGCGCAAATGTTGCGTGAATGGGAAAAACAATATCCGGGGCGTCTTGACGCTATTTTTTCCGCGATGACACATATCGTGCCATCGCATTTATTGGACAGGCAATGGTTCGATTTCGAGCAATTGGTTTTTCGCATTTCCGATCTCAATGAGCGTCCGGAAGACCAGAATGCCCAGTTCGACGATTAAGGATATCCTTATTTTTCAGCAACAACAGCGGGAACGATCATAATAAAAATCGCTTAACCGCTTATGAGAACGCGATTCAAAAAAAGACCAATATCGCGAAGTTCTTCATCGATGGCTGCATGCGCCATCGGGTAAGTATGCCATTCAACCGAATAACCGTTATTGTCAAGAATATTTTTCGAAGCCAGCGCCCAACTCGGGAGAACAATATCGTCAAAATCACCGTGCGCCATGAAAATCGGAATGTCACGGTTGGCCATGCTTGCCTTGCTTGGAAAATTTTCGCTATCAATCAGGTATGTTGAAAGCGCGATAATTCCCGCCAGCGTCTTGGGATAACGCAATCCGGCATGAAGCGCGATGACGCCGCCTTGAGAAAACCCGGCAAGCACAATTCTTGAGGAAACGATATCGCGCTCAAGTTCGCGTGCAATCAGCATTTTGATGAGCTCTGCGGAAACATCTGCGCTTTCAATGTCTCCGCGTTCCTCCTGATCCCCCTGGGCAATATCGTACCAGGCGCGCATGACCAGTCCGTGGTTAATCGTGATTGGTCTTTTTGGCGCATGCGGAAAGATGAAGCGAATTCTGGCGCTCGAATCCAGATCGAGCATATGAACCACTCCGGCCCAGCCATTGCCGTCATCGCCAAGCCCGTGCAGCCAAATCACCGAAGCATCCGGTTGCGCATGGGTTGTCCATTCGATGGCATCAAGCAAGGGTAAATTTCCAGTCATGACATTCTCCGCGGCAAATAAGTATTATATCGATATGTAAAAAGATAGGCGACAAGCCATTACCGCCAATATTTATTTTCTAAAGTTCTAGAAAAACGCCTTGATATTCAGGCTTCTTAGTTTTTTACCAAAGTCGTCGCGATAATCTTTTAGGGCGCGCTTCACAATGTTTCTGAGCGCAACTGTTTGACGGAAGGAAATGTGTTGATTTGCCGTCGCAGTAAACGCAGCAATGCCTGACGTTCCTGGTCGTCCGGCAGGCCATAACGCAAAAGCGTGTAAGCATGATCAATCAGCATGAGTCCCTGCTGGTGTTGCGGCCAGCGTCTCATGGCGCGCACCAGAAAAGTTTGCGCGCCTTCGAACGGCATTTTGGAGAAATCGGCACGCGCCAACTTTCGGCAAAGTTTTTCCCACGCCGCCTGCACCGGATCGCGCCGTTTTGCTCGCCACGACAAAACCATCAGCAACAGCGCGATCCAGAAGGCGATAATACCTGTTACCAACAACGCAATACGCCAAAACCGACTATCGAGATTCATGCGCGACCACAAACTGCGCTGGCGTTGGTAATCAAATTCAATGACATAACGCGTCCAACTGTATTTCAGCGCGTCCCAATGCAAAGCAAGGTTCTTCAACCAATTCATATCCGTGCGCGCAAGCCGCGGCACCGGCTCGCCGCTGGACAATGCCGCGCCCAATCCCAACTCGACGCGTTCCGGCGCTACTGCTGCAGTCGGATCGACGCGCTGCCATTCCCCGTCGATCAGAACTTCCGCCCAGGCATGAGCATCCGACTGGCGCACGATCAAATAATCCCCCTGCGGGTTGATTTCCCCGCCTTGATAACCGGTGACCACTCGGGCAGGCACGCCGCCTGCGCGCATCAACACCACAAAAGCGCTTGAATAGTGTTCGCAAAAGCCGGTTTTGGTACCGAATAAAAAACCGTCGACCGGATTCTGTGGATCCATTTCCAAATTGTCGAAGCTCAACGAATAATGAAAAGGTTCGCGATGAAAATATGCCAGTACCGCATCCACATAATCATGATCGCTCATACCGGCAGTACGCAAGGTTTTTGCCAGCGCATAGGTTTGCGGGTTTTTATTGAGCGGCAACCTCAAATTGAAATTACTTTCTTGTGGGGTTGCCGGAAAATGATTGCGCAAAATGGATTTTTGCCGATAACGGATAGTTTGCGTGACCGGCATAACCGCTAATAGTTGTTGCGCGTAATTCTTATATGCAAAACGCCGTTGCCGCCGCTCGAAACCGGCGCTCTCACGTTCGGGCAAACCGTAGGGAAGCTCCAGCGCAAACAGCCAAGTGCGGTCATGCGGCTCAAGCGTTACCGTGTACGCTATCGCGCTTTTCTCCTCCTGCTCAGTAAAAAAATCCGCGTTCTCTGCAATATAAGTCGGTCCCGGCCGCCAACTGATGCCGTCGAAAATCGAAAAAACCGGACCACGCCAATAACGCAATCGGTTGGGCGGTGGCGCAGCGTCACCAAATTCAACCCGAAAAGCAATTGCATCCGAGAGCGTTAACTCGGCAATTTCACCCGGATCCATCGACTCCGATAAACCGGTTTGCGCCAATGTGCCGTGCGGAATTCCCCATAGCGGCGCAGACAATCGCGGGAACAGAAAAAATAACGCCGCCGCGATTGGGATTCCCTGCAATACCAGCACGCCAAAACGTTTTAACGTTTTTTGAACATGTGCCGTTTTCAGCGTGGCTTCCGGATGAAAAAGCGCGTTGAGCGTACCGCCTAACGCAAAAAAAAGCAGCAGCGAAGAAATAAGCGTCAGTGGCGATTGTGTATAAAAAAATGTCGTGATCAATAGAAATGAAGCAAGACACACCAGCAACATCGCGTCACGTCGCGTGACCGATTCGGCGTATTTAATCGCAATCAGGACAAACAGCAGCCCGACGGAAGCGTCACGATAAAACAAATGGCCGTATGATTGAAAAATAACGATAAACGCGATAAACGCCAATATTAAACTCAGCCATACGGACCAGCGAAACGGCGGCTTTTTCTTTCCGTACCTAGCCTGCGCTTCGTCCATCAACTGTTCGGCACGCCGTCCGCCCGGGGCATTGGGGGCAGAACGCGCCACAAAGTAAAGCGATAATGCGCGCATTACGGTGATCGTGATGCCGAAAACGGCGACCGCCAGCGGCAGAAAATAAAAAAGCTGCAATTGCGTCAAGAGCACCAGCGCCGTAACCCAGAACCAATGGGCATTGCATAAGCGCGAATCCATAGCATCCGGTAATTGGCGCTTTTGCCTTGATTTCGCCTCTACCTTTATTTTCATGGGTCGTCGCTCCCCAAAGCGGCACCGATGGTATAACCGGGAAAAAGCGCCAATAATGCCAATGCCTCATCGGTATGGGCAACACCTTTGGCCAGTGGTAACGCGGCATTCGGCAGCGCCAATGAAAAGGGCAAACCTTCGCGATCACAAATCAGCACCCATGCGGTCAACCGCGAAAGCCGCGCTTCGGTATCCAGCGACATGGGCAAACGCGAAAAATCCAGCGCTATGTGCTGCGCCCCGCTGCCGCCTTCAAATGCTTTGCTGAACCAGCCGGCGCCGCGCGCTACGGCCTTCCAGGCAATGCGTTGTATCGGGTCGCCATATTGGTATTCGCGCAGCCCGGCAAGATCGTCGTTGCCGACAACACCCACCGGCGCGTTACCCTGGCGTTGATCCAAGCCTTGCGGTAAAGGCGGCGGCGCAATTTCCGGTACCGGGAAAATAAGCGCTTTTAGTGGAAAGTGTACATAAGACCAGGCACACCATAATCCCAGCGGCGCTTCCGTCATTACCCGTAAACGTCCCATAGACAAGTAACCGCGCCGCACCGATTGCCTCTTAAGCGTTACCGAATGGTTTTGATTGGCTTGAAGAGGAAAACCTGCCTCTTCACTGTTGCCCAGCATTAAAAGCAGGCATTCCCGATTTTCTTCGCTACCCTCCAACATTATGCTGAATTCCGCTTGCCCACCGGCAAACGCATGCCCGGCGGAAATCGGCGCAATTTTCAATCCCCACAATTGCCGAAACGTTTGCACAAGCGTTGCCGCAATAGTGCCCAGCCACAAAAAAGTAATGATGAAGCCCAACGAAATCGCGTAATTAAGCGACGTCAGCAGCATCAAACCGATAGTGAACAAGAAAGCTGCGCCGCGTTTTGTCGGCAAGACATAAATACGATTTTGTTTGAGCGTGACCTGCCCCTGATCAGTTGGGCGAAGCCGCCGGACATAATCACGCCACCAAGCTTGCCATCCGACCCGAAACAAGATGGGAATCGGTAAAGATAAACGCATTCGCTGCTCCAAAAAGAAAGCGTTTAAAGAAAAAACGATTAAGGTAATGCCACTTGGCGCAACAATAACTGCGCTTCGCTTTGTCCGGAATGCGCGCTGCCGGTCAAACGGTGTCCCGCCACTGCCGGAAAAACCGCCTGAATATCTTCGGGAATGACAAAGTCGCGTCCGGAAATCAATGCATACGCGCGTGCCGCCGTCAGCAGCATCAGACCGGCGCGCGGCGATAAACCGCGCAGCACACGCGACTGGGCGTCGCCATTTTTACCATGCGCCACCACACCGCGGGTTGCCGCCAAAAGCGCCTGAATATAGTCGAGCAAAACGGAAGCAACATGCACTTGCGATACCGCTCTTTGCTGTTGCAACAACCATTTCCCGTCAGCCAACGCAGGAAGATCGACCAACTTGGCGCGCGCGTCGCCGCCTGTCAACAGCTCGCGTTCGGCTTGCGCATCGGGGAAACCCAGTTCAATCGCCATCAAAAAACGGTCAATCTGCGATTCAGGCAAAGGATACACGCCTTGCTGTTCCTGAGGATTTTGCGTCGCGATGACAAAAAACGGGTTCGGCAACGTATGCGTTTTACCGTCAATCGATACCTGCCGCTCTTCCATGGCCTCCAGTAACGCGCTTTGTGTTTTCGGCGGCGCACGATTGATTTCGTCGGCAAGTACCACGGATGAAAATACCGGCCCAGGGTGAAAGTAAAATTCGCGCTTGCTGTTGTCGTAAATAGAGACGCCCAGTACGTCTGCCGGGAGCAAATCGCTGGTGAACTGAATGCGCGAAAACGGCAAGCCAAGCGTCATCGACAACGCTTGCGCCAATGTCGATTTGCCGACGCCCGGTACATCCTCAATCAACAAATGCCCGCGTGCCAACAAGCAGGTCAGCGCAAGCTTGAGCGGCGTCGCCTTGCCGATCACAATACTGCCAAGTTGCGTCAGGATGGCGTGAATCATGCGAATACTCGATTTGGGATCGACTTTGGTCGTTTGAGGCGAAAGCATATGCTATTTCTCATGTCAGCAAAAATATCAGTGTAAAAGATAACACGCCTTTACGGCTTATGTATCAGGGCAAGACAAAAAACAATAACCGCGTCTGCGTCAAAACACTGAATAAAAAAAGGGCACGCCTTTTAACAAGCATGCCCTTCAACCTAAAAGAGAGAGAAATTAGGTTGATCGGTTCGCTTTGGCGTAAGCCGTTGCTTCCGCACCGGCAATACGCCCAAACGTAATGGTTTCTGAAATGGAGTTGCCGCCCAGGCGATTCGCGCCATGAACACCGCCGGTTACTTCACCGGCTGCATACAAACCAGGAATCGGCTGGTCGCTTTCATTCATGACGCGCGTCTGTGTGTCGAAAACAACACCGCCCATCGTGTAGTGAATACCGGGCCGGATTTCAATCGAAATAAAGTTGGCTTCCGTGATCGGCCGCGGCATATCGGCGCGACCAAACTCATCGTCTTTCTTAGCTTGCTGAAAGGCATTGTATTTTTTAATGGTATCCGCCAACGCGTCGCCGTCGGTGATGCCGCATGCCTTGGCCAGTTCTTGCGGCGTTACGCCTTCTTTGCACAACGCCAAATGATAATAGCCTTCGATCTGTTTCAGACTTTTACGAATATTCTGATCGAGAATAAGAAATGCCGAACCGCCGGTTTGCTTCAACACGGCGGCCGATGCCGCGTCTCGCGTCGCCAGCTCACTCACAAACCGTTTGCCTTCGCGGTTGACCATAATAGCGCCGTTACCGCGTACCGCTTCGGTAATCAGAATCTTGCTGCCTGCCGCCTGCGTCGGGTGAATTTGGATTTGATCCATATCGCGCAATTTGGCGCCGACAGCAACAGCGAGATCAAGACCATCGCCTGTTGCACCCGGCTGGTTGGTACTGGAAAAACCGGCATACTCAGGGCGGTATTTGGCAACGCGCTCAAGATTCGACGAAAATCCTCCGGAGGCCAGTACGACCGCTTTGGCTTTGATGTCGTATTGCCGCCCGAACCTGTCCCGCACTTCGACACCAACCACTTTGCCGCCATCGGTCAACAGTTTGATTGCCCGCGAGCCGGTACGCACATCCATGCCGCGCTTAATCGCGTTTTGACGTAAGGTATGAACCAGATTATGGCCGACGGCTTCGCCGCCGGTCGGACGGTGGCAGCGGTTAACACTGGCTCCGGCCATACGCCCCACATCGGTCATATCCCCGCCAAGACTTAACAGAAAGTCAATAGACGCCGCTGAGTTTTTGGCAAGGATTTCCACCAGTTTTGGATCGCTGATGTTCTTGCCGCCTTTCATCGTGTCATCGAACATGATTTCCCAAGAATCTTTAATGCTTTTCCGTGCTTGGATCACTGTTTCCGCCGCGTTCATACCGCCAGCGGATAGTTGTGAATTGCCGCCGGTAATCGGCATTTTTTCCAGAACGATCACTTTGGCGCCGGCATCAAAAGCCGTAATCGCTGCTGTAAAGCCGCTGCCGCCGGAACCCACCACCACCACATCGACCATTTCTTCGGCACGTTTTGCCGCTGCCAGTTTACTGCCCGTCAGCAAAGCCGCCACCGTGCCTATTTTCAGAACTTGTCTTCTGTCCATCTTCATTCTCCTGAACCTTTGCCGGGCTGCCCGCCGGTAATCGGCAGATCAAAATTGGTATGGCAATACATGCAGTAAGTAACTGAAGGTTCGTGCCCCCTGTGGCAAGTCGTACAGCCGATCTCCCCGTCAACGCCGAGATGCGACTTATGCGGGTTGATGTTGGGATCTTTCAGTGTCTTGCTGCTTAGCTCCGCCATTTTGACAAAGTCGCCGTGGCAACCAACGCAAGCCTGATTGACATTGGTCGCATTATCATCAGGGATCAATATTTCTCCATGACAAGCGCTGCAATCTGTTTTTAATTTTTGTTTGTGAATTCCGGCCAAATGCGCAGGATTGCTGACATCAATCGTTGCTTTCAACACCAGGCCGGTATCTTCCGGGCTAAGAGGTTCTTTGGCAGAAGCGGTTGAAACCCCAAGACTGATAACAAATACAATAGCTGCACCCAAAAAACAACTTCTTATTATTTTTAATGCCTTACAATACCAGCACATACTCAAACTCCTTATGTAACGTATTTAAACCGAGTTTTCATCAAAAAAACTAAGTTAATTTTTTTATTATCGGCTTTTGTTAAAAAAACCAATTTGACACAAAACAAATAAACCAATATCTCTTTTTTCAGTTTTGTTGCCATTCAGAGACTAATACATGCGTTTTATATTTATTCTGTTACTTGTTCAGATCGTTCTGATTGTTTATCTGGGTTACCGCTGCAAGTGGGCGTTTTCTTCGCTCTTTCCCAAATGGCTGAATAACTGGTATGTATATTGGCCATTATTTTCTTTAATTGTATTTGCTTTCCACATTACGCATTTCTTTATCAATCGACAGCTGGCACAGAACGATCTTCCTGCCTTATTGCTTTTTTTTACGGCGCTGCTTTTTGCTTTTCTTATAGTCAGCCTTACCACTACATTTTTTTTCGAGCTTGTTGCGTTCATAACGCGGTTGCTCCCCGCTCCGAAAATCATTACCCGTTTTTTTCATAACCGTCCTTTGGTGGGGTGCGTCGTTTTAGGGTTGATTCTTTGCCAGGTTAGCTATGGTTACTACCAAGCGCACACACCACGTGAAACACATTTTTCGCTGACAGTTCGAAAAAACGTTCCCCATCATAAACAACTGCGGGTGATTCACCTTACCGACGCACATATTGCGTCGTATACGGCGCGCGGCATTTATGAAAAATTGGTCAAACGGCTCAATGCGCTGAAGCCTGACCTCATTATTTTTACCGGCGATATTGTGGACCGTTCGGTCAAGCCTTTCATCGAAAAAAATATTGGCTCGCTGCTGGAAAAATTACATTCCCGCTACGGCGTTTACGCTGTTTTGGGTAACCATGAATATTACGGAGAGTCGCCCGCACTGGCGGCAGAAACCTATCGTCAGGCAGGGCTTCATGTTATGCGCGACGAAGTACTTTATCTGAAAGACGCCGGAATCACTTTGATCGGTCGCGATGACCGTACTCGCGGCAGTGCACGTATGGCGTCGATACACAGCGATGATCCATTGATACGTGTTCCGCGCGCGCCAATCGAAACGTTGGTGAAACAAGCCGATTTATCGACTCCCGTTTTTGTACTCGACCACCAGCCGTTCTCTCTTGACCAAGTGGCCAATGCCGACGTTGACATCATGTTTTCCGGGCATACCCATAACGGACAATTTTTCCCGTTTAATCTGGTTATCGCCGCCATCTACGAAAACCCATGGGGGCTACTGAAAAAAGGCAATTTCCATTCGATTGTGTCGTGTGGGTTGGGCACCTGGGGGCCGCCGATCCGGCTGATGAGTCACTCGGAATTTATCGTCGTGGATGTCAATTTTATTCAAAATTGACTGACAAAAATCTGGCGTTTTCCTGCCGTGATCGCTATAATCCGATTCTTTGTAATTTACCCGTTTGCCGGTGTAGCTCAGTTGGTAGAGCAGCTCATTCGTAATGAGAAGGTCGAGGGTTCGACTCCTTTCACCGGCACCACCGAAAGAATTTAAGTATCACCGCCAAAGCACGCAATAGCGTGCTTTTTTGTTTGTAGAAGCCATTTCTGAGCATTTTCCATCGTTTTGGCTAACAGGTATTTATGGACATTTATGTGTTGTTGCGGATAGAATTTGTCCACGTTTTGTCCTTCGCATTGTCCACGCTATGACCATCGAGAAATTAAAATCCGGGAGGTACCGAGCGCGGTATCGGAAACACGGGAACAACAAATCAGAAACATTCCCGACGAAAGCGCACGCAGCAAAATGGTTGCTCACGCAAGAGGCAGAACATACGGCGCTTAGATTACACGAACCGGCACCAAATAAAAAGCTGGCCGACCTGCTCTCGCGTTATGCGACGGACGTTTCGCCTGGGCACAAAGGCACACGCTGGGAAACAATGCGGATCGATCGGTTTATCCGCGAAGATGAAATTACACGATTGCCACTTGCCGAACTATGCCCGGAAGATTTTGCCCAGTGGCGCGACAAGCGTCTGAAAGAAGTATCTCCGGCCACCGTCAACCGGGAGTGGACGCTACTCTCGGCAGCGATCAATGTTGCGGTCCGGGAGTGGCGCTGGCTGCCAGGCAACCCAATGTCCACGGTCAAGCGCCCCGTGCAGACGAAGCCCCGTGATAGGCGAATTACTGACGATGAAATAGACCGTATCCTGCACGCTTGCGGCTATGAGCGAGATACACCGCCGGAAACGTTGCAAGCCCGCGTCGGAGCATGCCTGCTCTTTGCAATCGAGACGGCCATGCGTGCCGGTGAGATTGTCGGATTGACTTGGGACCGCGTGGATATGAAAGCGCAGACGGCAAAATTGACAGAGACAAAAAACGGATCGTCGCGCGTTGTCCCTCTCTCACGCGAAGCGATCCGCATCATCAAGCAAATGCGCAGTTGTACGGAAAAATCGTACAGTTCAGATTTGATATTCGGCATTACCGGCGGCCAGCTTGAATCGCTGTTCCGAAAAGCCCGCGCCCGCGCGCTGATCGACGACCTGCACTTCCACGATTCCCGGCGCGAGGCTTTGACGCGGCTGGCCGCCAAGGTGGACGTAATGACACTCGCGAAGATCAGCGGGCATCGAGACCTGCGGATACTGCAATCGGTGTACTACGCGCCAAATATGTCAGAAATAGCGCGTACTCTGGACTGATGCTATAAGGTTGTTGCTAGGTCGTTTTTGAGAAAAATAGATGCTCAACCATTGACATAATGTAATCGAGCGATTACAATAAAACTATGTACACAATCAAAAGAACACCCGAATTCGACGAATGGCTATCAGGCATTAAGGATAGCACAACAAAACTTCGTCTCGCTCGCCGTTTGGAAAAAGCACAAGGTGGCAATCTCGGTGACGTTAAATCAGTTGGAAATGGTGTGTTCGAAATGCGTGAGAGTTTCGGACCGGGCTGGAGAATGTATTACGTCAAGCACGGCAGCATTTTAATCGTGATGCTAGGCGGCGGCGAAAAGTCGACACAGCAAAA
>QMCE01000264.1_pt1 | contig 25836 bp, 21 predicted proteins | sample 1821851 | NCBI WGS metagenome assembly QMCE01 (sample SAMN09453174, study PRJNA476694) | Termite gut metagenome, whole genome shotgun sequencing project. | isolation source: worker | host: Odontotermes sp. | place: South Africa:Pretoria | collected 2016-01-28 | reverse complement strand
TTGAACATATATGAAAGCCAGCGCCTTGAGACGCTGGCCGGTATCATGGGCTTATAGCCCTTGTTCATACCACCCGTTTGACGGGTGGTTATGATATTATGCACATAATCTGCAGTTGAACTTTTTATGCGGACATGATACAATTTTGTATGACAAATATTTTTATGAGGAGAGAATTATGAAGAAAGCACTATCTGTTCTGTTGGCGGTATTGCTGATTTTCACGGCGATTCCATTCGCCGCATCTGCCGCAGACGTAGGAAATGTGAGCGGAAAGCTCATTGTTATGCACACGAATGATGTGCACGGCAGAGACAAGTATGTTGAAGGGAGCTCCATAGGAAGAGCGGGTGTTGCGAAAATCAAGGAAACATATGAAGCTGCCGGGGCTGATGTGCTTCTTCTGAGTGCGGGTGACGATTTTCAGGGCGCACCTCTCGTGAATGTTTCCAAGGGTGAGGCCGCAGTGGAATTCATGAATGCAAGCAATTATGATGCAATGACTGTCGGAAACCATGAATTTGATTATGGCGCAGAACAGCTTGCTAAGCTTGAGGAAGAGATGAATTTCCCGATGCTTGCGGCAAATATAATCAATAAAAGCGATGGCTCGAATGCATTTACTGCTTCACAGATTTTCACGACGGAAAGCGGAAGAAAGGTCGGGGTATTCGGTCTTTCCACGCCTGAAACGATGACAAAGGCTCACCCGGACAGCGTTGCAGGGCTTGATTTTGCTGACGGCTCAGAACTTTACTCATTAGCACAGAAGCAGGTGAATGAGCTTAAAAGCGCCGGCTGCAACTTCATAATCGCATTGGGGCATCTCGGCACAGACGCTGCGTCGTCGCCGAACCGCTCTACTGATGTAATATCAAACACAACGGGAATTGACCTTTTTGTTGACGGGCACAGCCACACGGAATTCCCGAACGGAAGCAAGGTCGGAAGCACCTTGCTTGTAAGCACGGGGCAGTATCTCAACAATGTGGGCGTTGTCACATATGACGGCTCAAGCCTTAGCGCAAAGCTGATAAATGATGACAGCTTCGGCAGAGATGAAGCGGTGGATAAGCTTGTGAATGATATTGATGCAGAAATTCAGGCAGAATACAGTGAGGTTTTCGCAAGGACAACAGTCGATTTGAACGGCACAAGAGAGGGCGGAGATGCCACAGCCGCAGACGGAACAGTGGTTGCGAGCTTCCCTGAGGGCGAAGGCAACAGAACGGCCGAGACAAATTTAGGTGATTTTTCAGCCGACGCACAGCTCTACGGGGCAGAAAAGATGTCCGGAGAAAATATTGATGTGTCGATAGTAAACGGCGGTAATATTCGTGAGACGATTCCTGCCGGAGATATTACAAAGAATGACATAATAACAGTTTTCCCGTTCAGCAATAAGGTTGTGGTGCTGACGGTTACGGGTGCAGAGCTGCTGGAGGTTCTTGAGGCGGCATGCTATGCGGCGCCGGATTCGCTCGGTGCTTTCCCGCAGGTGGCGGGCGTGACGTTTGATATAGACGGCTCAGCACCGTATGACAAGGGCGAAAGATACCCCGATTCAACATATTATGCACCGAAATCACCCGGAACACGTGTAAAAAATGTCATGGTGGGCGGTGTAGCGCTTGACTTGGAGAAAGAATATAAGCTTACGACAAACGACTTCCTCGCAGCCGGCGGCGATACATATTATGCATTGAAAGCGCCGTATGAAAGAAGCGGAAATGACACGGGATATGCGCTTGAAGATTCTCTGATGGATTATATTAAAGAAGCTTTGGGCAGTGTTATCGGGGCACAGTATGCACAGCCGCAGGGCAGAATTACGCTGATAAACCCGCCGGAGCAAACAGTTGCTGATTTCACCGATATTCAGATGGACAGATGGTATTACACGGCTGTCAGTTATGCAGTGCTGAATGATGTTATGGATGGAGTTGCGCCGGACAGATTTTCACCCGGCGGCACAACGACAAGGGCACAATTCTATCAGGTGCTGTATAATCTTGAAGGCAACCCGGAGCAAACAGAGATGTCGGGCTTCACCGATGTTGGCGATGACAGATGGTTTGCACAGGCGATTGCCTGGGCCGCCAACAACGGGCTGACAGACGGCGTGGGAAATAACAGGTTTGCGCCCAACAAGGAGATAACACGGCAGGAAATTGCCAAAGCAATGGATGATTATCTCGATGCCTTTGATGATTTGGAGGTGGACACAAGCGATACAGACTTATCGAAATTCACTGATGCGGCGAGTATTTCTTCGTGGGCAGAGGACGGCGTTGAGACGCTTGTTACACTTGGGCTATTAAACGGCAATGCAAACGGCAAGCTGAACCCGAAGGGGAATGCCACAAGAGCCGAGCTTTCTCAGATAATGTATAATTACTCGAAGGCTGCGTAGTAGGACAGTTGAAAGTGGATAATTGATAGTGGATAGTGAAAACTTGTAAAAGTACTTGATAGTACAAATATCAGGTGCTTTTGATTTATTATTCAGTGTGATATAATTAACATCGAGCCAAATCATTTATGAAAAGAGAACGGAGAGTTTGAAAAAAGATATTGACAACTTCATTTCCACATGCTAAACTATCACAAACAATAAGTTAAACCGATGATTGAGAGTAAGTAATTGCTTCAGGAACATCAAAGAGAGCCGCAGGCGGTGAGATTGCGGCATGGGAAAGGGCAGTGAATGGGCTCATGAGGGCAGGGGGAATTGCAGTTTTGCATAGTACCTTCTGACGGGAACTCGCCCCGTTATAAGCGGAGAGCGTATGATTGTACGTGCGAAAGTGGGCTATAAAGCCAATTTGGGTGGTACCGCAGGAGTGATAAAACTCTTGTCCCTTGTAGGAGGGGCAAGAGTTTTTTGTTGTTTTCCGGCCCCAAAACCGAGAGAATTGAAAGGAGAAAGAAAATGGCGCAGAAAAACGTTCCGTACAAAATTTATCTTGAAGAAAGTGAGATGCCGAAGGTTTGGTATAATCTGCGTGCGGATATGAAAGAGCAGCATGCACCGATGCTGAATCCTGCGACGGGTGAGCCTATGCAGCTTGAGCAGTTGTACCCTATCTTCTGCGAGGAGCTTGCGGCACAAGAGCTTGACACGACAACACGCTACATTGAAATTCCCGAAGAGATTCAGAATTTTTACAAGATGTATCGTCCCTCACCGCTTGTCAGGGCATATTGCCTTGAAAAGGCACTTGGAACGCCCGCAAAAATTTATTACAAGTTTGAGGGGACGAATACGTCAGGCTCACACAAGCTCAATTCCGCAGCAGCGCAGATTTACTACGCCAAGAAGCAAGGCATAACCAGCGTTACGACGGAAACAGGTGCAGGGCAATGGGGCACGGCACTTTCGATGGCATGCGTGTTCTTCGGCATGGATTTGCAGGTTTTCATGGTGAAAAGCTCATCTGAGCAGAAGCCGTACCGTAAGGCCGTGATGGAGACATACGGCGCAAGGGTTACGCCCTCGCCGTCTGAAACGACGGAGGTAGGCAGGAAGATTTTAGCTGAAAATCCCGGCACAGGCGGAAGCCTTGGCTGTGCGATTTCCGAGGCGATTGAAGTGGCGACACACACCGATAACTGCCGCTATGTTCTTGGCAGCGTGCTTGACCATGTTCTGCTTCACCAAAGTGTTATCGGGCTTGAAGCCAAAGCGGCACTTGACAAGTATGGCATATATCCTGATGTTGTCATCGGCTGTGCGGGCGGCGGCTCAAACCTCGGCGGGCTTATCGGACCATATATGAAGGATAAGCTTGACGGCAAAAGCGCCCCCTATTTTATCGCCGTTGAGCCGGCATCATGCCCGTCACTTACACGTGGCAGGTATGCATATGATTTTGGTGACACAGGAAATATCACACCTCTTTTGAAGATGTATACACTGGGCGCCGGCTTCATGCCTTCGCCCAATCATGCGGGAGGCCTGCGCTTTCACGGCATGAGCCCCGTGCTCTCAAAGCTTTATCATGACGGGTATATCGATGAGGCCCGCTCTGTTGAACAGACTACAGTTTTTGATGCGGCAACAATGTTTGCAAGAACAGAGGGAACTCTGCCGGCGCCTGAAAGCGCACACGCTATCTGGGCAGCTATTGAAGAGGCGAAGAAATGCAAGGAAACGGGCGAAGAGAAGACAATTCTTTTCGGTCTGACAGGAACGGGCTATTTCGATTTATCAGCGTATCAGAGCTATAATGCCGGCACGATGAGCGATTATATCCCGACGGATGAAGATTTGCAAAAGGGCTTTGATTCACTGCCGAAAATTCCTGGGGTTCAGTAAGATAATGCAGTAAAAGGGAGAGCAGTTGCTCTCCCTTTTTAATATAAAGAATCAGGAAAAAATGCCGTGCATGAAGCCGATTACAATTGAACGAACAGTGTCATCATCGAGCTTTCCGTATCCACGCCGCCAATAACCGATTTGCGCATTGATAAGTGCCAGAAAACGCCAGACCAAGATGCGCTCTTTTCCCTGCAGATTGCGGTGAACGGCAGAGATTTCTTCGAATAAGCCCTGTAAAATCTGATACTGGGTGATTTGATATTGCTCAGACAGCAGTGCGGGCTTGGACGACGGAGGCATAAACCCGAGCGACATCACCATGCCGTAAAAATCAGGGTTGTTTTCGGCAAAGCGAAAATATGTGCTGACGACACGCACAAGTGCGGGGTAAACGTCTTTATCATAGTTTTCTTGATGGGAAGCATATTTACAGTTTTCTTGCAATTGCAGGTTGAGCTCTGCGTAACAGGCTTTCAGAATATCCTCAAGTAAACCCTCTTTACTCCCGAAAAAATAATAGAGCGTTGGTTTTTTTACGCCGACTGCTTCGACAATCTCATTTGGGCTCACGGCATCATAGCCCTTCTCGGCGAACAGTGAAAGGGCTGTACGGAAAATGTTCTCTCTGCTGTTATTCTCTCTCATACCTGCATTATATACTTATGGGTACAAAAAAGTCAATTGGGGATTGATTTTATATACCCAAAGGTATATAATGGAATTAAAACATTTCATGGGGGGGTCTTTCAATGTGGTATAGCAGCAGTGTGTTTTATCAAATCTACCCGTTTGGGTTCTGCGGTGCGCCTGATACAAATGACGGTGTTCTGACTAATAGAATCGGAAAAATAGAGAGCTGGATTCCTCACATGAAAAAGCTTGGTGTAAACGCCCTTTATCTGTGCCCGATATTCGAAAGCGACGCTCACGGCTATGATACACGTGACTACAGAACCGTTGACAGACGCCTGGGCAGCAATGAAGATTTTGCCAAAGCCTGCGCTTCATTGCATGAGGCGGGTATCCGTGTGATAATAGACGGTGTTTTTAATCATGTGGGGCGGAGGTTTTGGGCATTTCAGGATGTGAAGGAAAAGCGAGAGGCTTCAACATATAAAGACTGGTTTCACATAAATTTCGGAGGAGACAGCCCATACGGAGACGGGTTTGGATATGAGGGCTGGGAGGGGCATTACGAGCTTGTGCGGCTGAATTTGCACAACACGCAGGTGGTGGATTATCTTTTCGAATGCATCAGGGGTTGGGTTGAAGAGTTTGATATAGACGGCTTGCGCCTTGATGTGGCATATCTTCTTGACAGGGAATTTTTGAAGAAGCTGCGTTGTTTTTGCAAAGCATTGAAGCCGGATTTCTTTCTGGTAGGCGAGACGATTCATGGGGATTATAACCAGCTTGTGAACAGTGAAATGCTTGACAGCTGCACAAATTACGAATGCTTTAAGGGAATATATTCCAGCTTTAATGAGAGAAATATGTTTGAGATAGCATATAGCCTGAACCGGCAGTTTGGTGCGGAGAGCTGGACGCTGTATAAAGGCTTGCCGCTTCTGAATTTTGCAGATAACCATGATGTGACCAGATTGGCGAGCAATCTGCATGAGCCCCGGCATCTTGAAGCGGCATACGCTTTGCTTTTCACAATGCCCGGGATTCTCAGTGTGTATTACGGCAGCGAGTGGGGTGCAAAGGGAGAAAAAACACAGGGGAGTGATACAAACCTGCGCCCGTGTTTCAGTGAGCCAACGGAAAATGAGCTGACACAGTGGATAAGCAATTTAGCGGCAGCAAAAAAAGAGAATGCCGCATTGCAGCGGGGAAATTACCGACAAATCTACCTCACAAATCAGCAATTCGTTTTTTGCAGAGAATATGAGGGTGAGAAGATAATCACAGCTCTGAATATAGATTCAGCACCGCATTTGGCGAATTTGCCGTTGCAGGGAAATTTGCTTGATTTAACGTCGGGCAAGCGGTGCATTTGCAATAACAGCTTGGAGATGCCGGCATTTTCAGCTTGCATATATAGGGCAGAGTAGGAAAAAAAATCCCACAGCGTGAGAAAATCACAGCTGTGGGATTTTTTGTTCAGTATACTGTTCAACCGTCAGGAGCTGGCAGATTTTCTTTCGGTGGAGAGAAGCGCATTGTCGGCCGAGCTCTCTAAATTGCAAACAGACGGCATAATCAGGTTCAAAAAGAATGAGTTTGAATTGCTCAATGAGTTTCAAGCGTAAAGGGTGAGCTCTGCTTTCAGCATACCCCATTTCCATATGAATGAATTTATAGTATAATGATTCCATAGAAAAATGTTAAAGCCGCCCCCGGTGAAAGAAGTTTTGGAGGAAACATGAAAGAGCTGCCTTTAGAGGAAATTAATAAGGCTATAAACCTTGAGATGGTTGAAAGCATTCTCAATGGTATGGATGCAAATATCTGCGTTACTGTCCCGGAGACGGGAGAATTGCTTTTCCTCAGTGAAAAGCTTAAAAAGCGCATGGGGATAACAGGGAATGTCGAAGGGAAATACTGTTATGAAGTTTTGCAGGGAAAGAAGGAAAGATGTGATTTCTGCCCGATGTATCAGCTTGAAAAGGATTCGAGCAAGACGGTAACATGGATAGACAATGCGATGTCTGACGGCGAACATTACCGCAAAATCGGCTCGATTATTGACTGGCCGGGCGGAAAGAAAGCACATCTCGAATACGGCACGGATATAACAGACCTGATAAGCATAAACGAACAGCTGGATAATCAGAAAAAAATGCTTGCCGCTTCAAATGAAATAGCGTCACAGCTGCTTTTAATTGAGGACATGAATGCATATGATATTTTGATTTCCTGCCTGCGTCTTGCAGCCGAGTGTATAGACGCAGACCGTATTCTTCTATTCAAAAAAAATGAGAGCGACGAGGATTCAGGCGCAACAGGATACTCTCTCAGACACCAATGGAGAAAGGAAAGCATTGTTGAAGGCAATGTTGAGATAGGCTACGTCACATTTTCAATGGATTTTTGGGAAAGCAAGCTGCGTAATAAGGAATACCTGCATGAGGTGTATTCCTCGGTGGCAGGCAAAGAGCGGGATATGATGAAGAAGAGGAGAATTCTGTCTCTGCTGGTCATTCCGATGTTTGTGCAGGATGATTACTGGGGATATATCAGCTTTGATAATTGCCATGAAGAGCGTATTTACGACGAAAGTGAAATCAGCATACTACGTTCAATAGGGCTGATGATACTTAATGCGGCCGCCAGATATAAATCTGATATAGAGCTGGCGAATTCAGAGAGATTTAAGCGGCTCATGCTTGACGCACTGCCCCTTGCCTGCCAGATAGGCGATGAGGACATGAATATTCTTGAATGCAACCGGGCTTCTGTCGAGCTATACGGCTTCAAGAGTAAGAAGGATTACTGCGAGAATTTTCATGAGGTTTCCTCGCCTGAATTTCAGCCGGACGGACAGCGCTCTGATGAAAAGAGAATTGCATGCGTCCGTGAAGCCTTTGAAAAGGGGCGGATGGAATATAACTGGATGAATATCCTGCCAAATGGTGAGCTTTTGCCTGTGGAGGTGACCCTTGTAAGGATTGACGACGGCAGCCGCAGGCTCATGTTTGGCATGCGCCGCGACTTGCGTCATGATATTCAGCTTGAGGAAGAGGCGAAGAAGGTTTATTATGATTCATTGACAGGCATCTATAACAGACGCTATTTCGATGAAAAGATAAGCGAGATTCTGGAAAAAATCTCCGGCTCAAAGCGGACCTTCAGTCTTATGATGATGGATGTGGACCATTTCAAGGAATACAACAGCATTTACGGGCATGTTGAGGGAGATAATGTTCTCAGGGTTATTTCGAATACCATCAAAAACACTGTCACAAGAAAAAATGATTTTGTTGCACGCTATGGCGGCGAGGAGTTTGTTGTAGTGCTGCTTGATACTGATGAAGCGGGTGCCCGCAGAGTTGCCGAAAAAATGCTTGAAAGCATCAGGAATCTTAAAATCCCGCATGAGGGGAGCGATGCTTCAGACTGGATTACGGCGTCTATCGGGGTGGTGACGGCACAGAACGATGAGAAATACAGTGTAGAGGATTATGTAAAGAAAGCGGATGAGCTGCTTTATAAATCCAAGCATGAAGGCCGTGACAGATACAGCTTTGAAAATCTCGGAACCTCTGCAGGCAAGGAGCTTGATTTGAGTGAGCGGCTGAGACGCTGCGTTGCAAATGACATGGAGTGCTTTGACGTTTACTATCAGCCGATTGTGTATACAAAAACGGGCAGATGGCATGCGGTTGAAGCCCTGTGCCGCTGGAGCGACCCTGATTTCGGAATTGTTTCACCGGCGCAGTTCATACCAATGGCAGAGAGCTCGGGAATGATAGGTGCAATTGGTTTGTGGGTTCTGGAGAAAGCAATTAAAGATTGCAAAAAGCTGGGGCTGGATAAATTAGATGTTTTTATTCTGAGCGTGAATGTTTCCGCCAAGCAGCTTTATGATGTCAATTTTGCAAACAGAGTTATTGGAATTCTGCAAAGAAACGATTACCCGCCCTATAAACTTTGCCTTGAAATCACCGAGAGCGTACAGTTTAACCTTGAAGACAGCGTGCTTGAAACCTTGAAACAGTTGCATGCCAAGAACATAAACATTGCGCTTGATGATTTTGGCACGGGATACTCATCATTAATTAAATTCACAATGCCGAACATTGATGCGATAAAGATTGAGAGAAGCTTTGTTGAGAAAATCGAGGCCGACATGAATGTACGGCATCTGCTGAGCTCTTTATCAGAAATGGCGCACACCGCAGGCAAGGTGATGGTGGTTGAGGGAATAGAAACAGATATGCAGCACGAGGTGGTTTCGGAAATAGGCGTTGATTTCCTGCAAGGCTATCTTTTCGCAAAGCCCATGCCCAGCGAAGAGCTTCTTGAAGTAATCAGTCATTTTAGCCAGTGAGTTCTGATGCAGCAAAATAAAACAGTGAGAGGTAGAGAAAAACTACTGCTCACTGTTTTTTATTCTATGTCAAACTAATCTGAAGCAGGAAGCTGTGATTTCAAGCTCCAATACGGATTATATGAATCGGCACTCTCAGAGGTACGTTTATCCGGCACAAAGAGCTCATAAGCCAGTAAAATCAAAGCCGCAAGATTCAAAATAGCGAGAAACTTTATTGGCAGAAAATTCAATTGAAACAAGGTGTACAAGTAAGAGGAAAAATTCGCCAGATAAATCATAACGGTGGCTATTAACACTCTCAGCCGGAATTTCAACACAAGACATAAAAGTAGCAGCACTTCCCCGACGTATGCATAGCGCTCGTGCATATTTGGGAGGAAAAAGGTGCAAATCAGAATAATAAATGAGCTGTATAAAAACAAGCCGTGAGAATTGAAAGTGATTCTTTTTGCAATTACAAAAGCAGTAATCATGATTAATATAAACAAAGCCACACCCAGAACCATGTTCCTCAGAAAAGCATGCTCTGGAATGCCCCAGCCCATGCTCATGTAAAGATTCATATAATTCATGGAGAGAGCCACTGTGTGCTGGCTTGTCTGGTTGAAATAATTCTCGAATCCCCACAGTGGGCTCATATTGAACAGAAGCAGAGGGAGACCTGATATTGCCAGAGAAAGCGGGAGCATCAAAAAGTGAAGAACAGAAAATTTCTTTCGGATAAAATATACTAACAGGATAACCGGAAGAATAAATATTGTCTGAAGCTTGAGGCAAAACGCTATGCTTAGAAAGACAAACGAAAATGCATATTTTTCCTTGGTTATGAGGTACAGGCAAAGAATGATGAAGCAAGCATACATGGCGTCGCATTGCCCCCAGATTGCCGCATTTGTAATGGCAAACGGGCTGAAGCATGCCAAGGAAAATACGATTACCGCATTACGCAAGCGTGTTTGTTTGCATGAAACAGAATATGCCGTTATACTCAGAAGAATCGAGCATGCATAATCAAAGAAAACCGAAAGCAGCTTGATATTCGTCACACCGGAGAAGGGGAGATATGAGGAAAGCTTGAAAAGGTAAAGATAAAGCGGTGAATAATTAAAATCAGGCTTGCTTAACAGCTCAGCTATTCCGTCAGTTTGCATTGTTTCGTACCACGGAAGCAGGAAATTCTTCATATCTGGGGACACGTAAGGAATGCCGAAATATCTTACAGCCAATGACAGTAAGAAAACAGCGGCAGCTATGAATAAAAGCAGGTGCCGTTCTATAAACAGTGAAGCTTTCTTCTCTATTCGGGTTATAATTCATCACCTCTTTCTGTCACATGAAAATGCAATGTCTTTTCAATGATAGTATAGCTTATCAAGGAGTTTATTGCAAGGTCGCTCTCCGTGAGGAGAGCGACTTGTTGATTTCCCGCCTGAAGGCAGTAGAGTGCGAGACGTGCGAAACAAGGAACCACCCGTTATGCGGGTGGTATGATTGTAGAATACTCCGTAATTCAATCCTTATTTGCCATATTAATTTAATTAGTAAAAAATCAATTGCAGCGCCCATCCCCAAACCACCGCTTCACATTTCCATAGCAAATATCCGTCACAAGCTTTTTCAGGCTCACTATATCATTCGGATATTCGCCGTCTTCAACCATCTTGCCAATCATGCCGCACAGCAGGCGGCGGAAATATTCATGTCTCGTATATGAAAGAAAGCAGCGGCTGTCCGTCAGGAAGCCGACGAAGCCCCCGAGCGGCAGCATAGAGGCATAGGTTTTCATCTGCTCACGCATTCCGTTCAGGGTATCGTTAAACCACCATGCGCTGCCGGGTTGAACCTTTTTGCCGAATGCGCCGGAAAGAGCGCATAGCACTGCGTTATCATTTGGGTTGAGCGAGAAAAGAATGGTTTTGTGCAGAGAGCTTCGCTGCTCCAGCTCATTTAGGAGAGCTTTAAGTCCGTCTATATAGTTATTCGGTCGCCCCATGATGTCATAACCTGTGTCAGGACCCAACGAAGTGAAAGCGGCGGCGTTCACATTACGCAAAACACCGAAATGAAGCTCCATCACCCAGTCTCTTCTTGCATATTCCCCGCCGCAGAACAGCAGAAGCTCTGTCCGGAAGGCTTCAGCTTCTTCACTTGTCAGGCATTCGCCATTCATAGCCTTAGTAAAGGCGGTCTCCGCTTTTTTTGTATCATGTAAAAACACTATATCAGTCAGCCCATGGTCAGCGGCACGGCAGCCGAGAGATTCAAAAAAATCCATGCGCATGGCAAGTGCTTCCTTCAGGGCGTCAATACTCGTTATGCTTACACCGGAAACATCTAAGAGATTTTGTATGTATTCTCTCCATCCATTGCTCTCGATATGTAATGCCTTATCCGGTCTGAATGCAGGCAAAACCTTTGTTTGAAAATCTTGCTCCGCTATTTGCCTGTGATAGATAAGCTCATCTATAGGGTCGTCTGTTGTGCAAATCATCTCCACATTTGACATTTTCATTATTTCGTGAACTGACAAGCCCTGAAGCCTTACACTCGAGTTTTCCCAGATATATTCAGCAGTTTCAGGTGTCAAAGTCTCATCGATGCCGCAATATCGCCAGAGCTCAAGGTGGCTCCAGTGATACAGCGGGTTACCGATTAACGAAGGCATACAAGCGGCATATGCAAGGAATTTTTCCTTATCAGGCGCATCGCCGGTTATCAAATCTTCGGGTATGCCGCACATACGCATTGCCCGCCATTTGTAATGGTCGCCATTAAGCCATGCATGCGTCAGGTTCTCAAAGTGCACATTTTCAGCGATTTCTTGCGGATTCAGATGGCAGTGGCAGTCAATAATCGGCAAGCCTGCCGCAACCTCATGGTACAGTTTTTGCGCCGTTTTCGTGTCGAGCAGAAAATCTTCGTTGAGGAATTTCATATTATCTCCCTGAGTGCCGCAACCGCCGCATCAAACGCCTCTCGATTGCTGTGATATGTATAATCGCTTTGGCTTTCATGCTCTCTTTCCAATTCTGCCAAGCCCTCAAACACAGCTAAATGCGGCTCCAGTGTGAGTATCCTGCCGCCCGTTTTTCCGTATCCTGCGATTAACTCTCGGATTCTTCCTTCACCTCTGCCTGTCGGCACGATTTTTCCATCTGACATGGCATCCTTGATGTGCATGTATTCAACATGTGCTGATAATAAATCCCATGCTTCAAGCGTGTCTTGTCTTACCTGGATGAAATTGGCGGGGTCAAACACTGCTTTCAGTTTAGGCAGACTTTGATGAATGAAAAGGCATTCGGCAGCTTTCTCTCCGTATATCCCTTTTTCATTTTCGTGGCAGAGCATTATCCTGTTGCCTTCGGCGCATTCAAGCATTCTTTCAAGATATTCAAGCGCAGTATCTCGCTTGCTTGACGTATCCACACCGTAAAAGCTGAAAAGACGGTAATACGGGGCGTTCAGAATATCCGCAAGCTCCAGCATATGCTTGAAGCTTTCCATGTGAGCGGAGAAATCGCCGGATATGTCCATCTTCCCTGTGGGTGAGCCGATTGCATTTACTTTGATTCCTGCACCGTCAAGCTTTCGCTTTATTTCTCTTGCCTCGGAAATAGAAATCTCTGAGATATTCTTGCCGTCCACTCCTCTTATTTCAAGATGAGTAATCTCATTCTCCAGCAAAGCTTCAATCTGACCGTTAAGCATGCTGCTTGCCTCGTCGGCAAAGGCGCAAAGCGTAAAATTGCTCATATCACACCCCCGAATAAGCGGAGAATCCGCCGTCAACAGGCACGACAATTCCCGTAACGAACCCCGAAGCTTCCTCTGAAAGCAGCCAGAGCAGCGCACCAAGCAGCTCCTCTGCCTCGCCGAACCGACCCATTGGCGTGGCGGACATAATTTTCTCTGTACGTGGCGTTGGATTGCCATTATTGTCAAACAGCAACGTACGATTCTGATTTGTCACGAAGAAGCCCGGTGCAATTGCATTTACACGAATTCCTGTTTTTGCAAAATGCACCGCCAGCCACTGTGTGAAGTTGCTTATCGCCGCCTTTGCCCCGGAGTATGCAGGGATTTTCGTCAGCGGAGTGAAAGCGTTCATGCTTGATATGTTCACAATTGCGGCGGATTTTTTACTTAACATATCCGCTGCAAAAATCTGCGTGGGAATTAGCGTTCCGAGAAAATTGAGATTGAAGACAAACTCCACACCGGCGGCGTCTAAATCAAAAAAGCTCTTTATGTCGGCGTCAATGTCGCCCGGCTCGTAAATTTCTTTATCTGTCGTCGCCTGCGGATTATTCCCGCCCGCCCCGTTGATGAGAATATCACAGCTGCCGAAGTCTGTTAAAATCCGTTCATGTGTCGCCTCAAGGCTAAGCTTATCAAGTACATCGCACTGATAAGCCTTGGCGGAATAACCTTTCGCAATCAGCTTTTCCTCAACTGCTTTTGCCGCCGCTTCGTTCAAATCCAGCAGAGCCACATTAGCACCGCAGGCGGCGACGGCCTCGGCAAACATTGAGCAAAGCACGCCGCCCGCTCCTGTTATCACCGCAGTTTTTTCAGATAAATCAATCTTAAAAGGCAGTTTCATATTTTCTCCTTATGACAGTCCTTTTGATTTCAAATATTTATAGCTTCGCTCCAAACAGCCAAACGGGTCTTCACCGTAGCAATTATCAAGCTCAACAAAAGCATATTCTGTACCGGCGTCTTCACATGCAGAGATGCAGGCGCCGAAATTGATATTTCCCTCGCCTATTGAAGCCATGCGCTGCTCTTTGCCCACAATGCTCATGTCCTTGAAATGCACACAATGCACCCTCCCGATGAGCTTTCTAATCCACTCTGCCGGGTCACCGCCTGCATATTGAATCCAGTAGGTGTCAAGAATAAACGTCAGGGCATCGACGGGGAAATCTGTAATTATGCGCTCAAATATGCTCATGCTGTCTGTCCTGCCGAATTCCGGGTGATGATTGTGATAGCCTAACAAAAGCCCTTGCTCTTTAAGCCTATTTGCCACGGGAACAAACCTGTCACGGAAGCTTTCGTAACTGAAGGTCTCCGGCTCGAAAATACCCGGTGCACTGCCAAGCCCGACTATCTTTGCCCCGAAGATTTTATGCTCGGCGGCTACAGCGTCGGTTTCATCCGCCACTCTGTCCTGATTTGTGTGGGTCACAGGGCAGACAAGGCCGTTTTTATCAAGCTGAGCCTTGAGCCAGCCAGCATCAAACGGGCAAGTTGCAGATACCTGCACAGCGGTGTAACCCATATCCGCCACTCGCGCAAGAGTTTCTGAAAAGCTGTCTAAATCCTGTGTGTAATCTCTTAAAGTATAGAGCTGTGCGCCTATTTTCATGATTGACCCTCCATAATCTCTATCTTATACTCGCTCATTGCTGAAACTTCCACTTCACTGTACAAAACACCCGCCTCGTCACACTCGACACCCTCTTTACAAAAGAGGGTAAAAGCTTTTTGCCCTTATCGGAGCGCCGGGTCGTCGCTCCCTACTTTAGTGTCCTTAATTGTCAATTATACATTGTCCATTGTCCTTTTTGTGCGGGCGGGCATGGAAACCCGCCCCTACATGCTTATGCCAATTGTTCATTGCCCTTAACGTCCTTAACTGTCAACTGTCAATTATCAACTGCCCTAATAGGTGCCCTCGGTATCAGCCGTTGCTTCACAGATATCTGTCTTGAGGCGGGATGTTTTCACCCGTTTCATAAGCTCATCAAAGTATAAGTCCTCGTCAAACGGGATTTCTATGGCTTTATCAAGCCATGTGGAGAGGTGCATGGCATTTGAAAGCGTGAGTCCTCTGATGCCCTCCTCGCCGCCGGCGATTAGCGGCTCACCCCTAAGAATTGCACCGCCGAAAGCGTTCAGCACACCTGCGTGCTGCTCTGATTTCCCGTCTGTCTCCACCTTTATTATTTCCGTGTCAGGCGTGCCGAAAGGCTCGGTGTTCACTGCTGAAAATTCCTGCTCGGTCTGTGCAAGCTTCCACATAATCAGCTCGTTATTCTCAGCAATCAGCTTGCCGCCGTCAAAGGTCAGCTCAAAGCGGTTGCTGCCGGGCGTTTCACTGGTTGAGGTTATGAATGTGCCTGTGGCACCGTTCGGGAATTCCATATAAGCAGTGACATCGTCTTCCACCTCAATATCACGCCATTTACCAAAGTGCAGCTTTGCGTCTACCTTGACGGGTAGGCCGCAAATCCACTGAAGCAAATCAAGCTGATGCGGGCATTGATTCAGCAGCGCACCGCCGCCCTCTCCGCTCCATGTAGCACGCCATGCTGCGGAAGCAAAGTATGCCTGCGGGCGATACCAATCTGTGATAATCCAGCTCACACGGCGCATATTGCCAAGCTCGCCGCTGTCAACTATCTCCTTCATCTTGCGATAAATATGGTTCGTGCGCTGGTTAAACATCATGCCGAAAACAACATCTGATTTTTCAGCTGCGGCATTCATTTCCCGCACCTGCTTTGTATAAACCCCGGCGGGCTTCTCGACCATGACATGTATGCCCCGCTCCATACAGGCTATCGCAAGCGCCGGATGAAAATAGTGCGGCACGGCGATAATCGCAGCGGTAATCCTGCCGCTGTCAAGCATTTTGATGGCATCATCAAAAAGAGCGGCCTCCGGAGCAAGCTCCTTTGCCGCATCAAGACGGGCGGGATTAATATCCGCCACCGCCGCCACAGTGAATTCGGGGCATTTGCCGTCGATGATATTCTTGATGTGCGCTGTTCCCATGTTCCCAACACCGATTATTCCAATAGAGATTTTGTTTCCCATAGTATACTCCGATTCTTATATTTATTATGAGTAAATATTAACAGATTGAGGGTGTGGTTGCAAGGGAGAAATGCTGCCAGGGGAGGTAATGCCGATTGACATGATGGCATCAACATATGAAGCATTCTTTGACATATCGACACAATTTATCCGATTTCTCCTAACACCTTCTTGGGGTTATAGAACATCACTTTGTACACCGTTACCAATGACGCTGCCAGCGTCAGCCCTATTCCGCACAGATACATCATGAGGATTGAATCTCCGGTCAATGCCGCCTGCGTTCCGGACATTCCACCGATGAAGTCTACTATCCGCTGGGCCACCGGCGGCGTAACGAAGATTGCAATAGCCATCGCAATCAGCACCGGAATCAGTGATTCCACCATGAGCTGCCCGATGATTTTTATGCGGTTTTCTCCCACGGCCAAGAGAATTCCCATTTCGAAATCACGCAATTTCAATGAAATCATGGTCATGAATATGAGTATAATCCCGCCGAGGAAAAACGTTGCGAAGAGCATGAGATACATGATTCTGTTGATACTTGATATGGTGTTGCGCAAGTTCCGGTATTCGGTGTCATTCACAAGATACTTCCAAGCATCGTCATCATAGCCAGAAGACTGAATATTTTCAAGGAAAGGCGTTATCTCGAGAGGGTCGTCAATTACAAATTCCGCTGACATAACCGCCTTATTTCCGTTTAGCGTGTATGCAATTTCGGGGAGAACATATATGACGTTTTCAAGGTTGTAATAAGGTGCGTCAGTATGCGAAGGCTCCCCGCTAATTTCGAATATCCCGCTCACGAGTAATTCGACATCTTCTCCGTCGCCGAGCATTTCACCCTCTCCTGTATAGTATGCCTCTAACGGGAAAGAGTCTCCTATTTTCAGATGGCTTCTCATCGCTACATCATCGCTGATTACCGCACCGTTTGGTGTGCTGCCTAAGTCTTCGCCCTTAAAAAGCGTGAAGTCCTCTGATTCAAACTCTCCCACATCAAACACAGAATTAACGCCCTCTATGCGAATCCAATCATTCTCACCGTATTTTTCAATTTGCAGCTCCGTTTCAATGTTCTTAATCACATCATTGGTTACCGCCAGGGAAAGCACCTGCAGCTTCACGTCTTTCACACAGCCGGCCTCTGCAATGCTGTCAATGTCCTTTGCAGAAATCGCATTTCTCTCATAGTATATGTCATGCACTTCTGTGTCGTCAGTCAGTTTAACTGACGAATACACTTTAAGGCGCATTTCCTCCATATACAGATTTGCCTGCGTTAAAATGCAGAAGCTCGATAAAATCAACACGGCAAGCATCAAGAATATGAGCATTGTAAGAAGTGTTCCTCGCATACTATGAAGAATACTGAAAAAAGCCCTTTTGATAAAGTTCATTCACTCACCCCTCTATTTCTTTCCCATTAGAAGCTTGACCGGGCTCAATCGCAGGATATATACTCCCTCAATCATCACGGAGATAATCATCAATCCAAAAGCTAAAATGCAATAAATCGCTATCGCCTCCGGGCTTACTTCAGGCGTGATATTCGGGTGGACCCGCATTCGCAGGCTGTGCCGGCCGGAGAGGTTCACGAGGGCTGAGTTTTCTGAATCAGGCATATCCGCAAAGGTTTCTTCTGTTTCATAGTATTCATAATTCAGCTGCTCAAGCTCAGCTCTGCTGTCGTCTGCCGCATATTCATACATATCGGAGCTGAGATATGATATGGATGTCACGCCGATTAAGATGCCTATCAGCACCCCGGCACCAACCGCAACGACAAGCTTGATGAAATCTTCAGCTAAGAACTGGGCGATTATCTTCCCCTTCTTTTCTCCGAGCGAAACTAAAATCCCGATTTCCTTCTGCCGCCCGCTGATGAGTAAAACCGCAAGCAGCACCTGAATCAGCAGCGTGACAATAATAATTGCGATGCAGATAACCTCCATCAGGCTTGTCACCTTGACGAGCGGCTCACCCACCATGTCATACCACTCACGGTCTATTTGAATGTCATACCAATGACCGTCTTCGTAATACTCGGCAGCTTCTGTGAATGTCATGTCTGATAGCTCATCGGGCAGTTCATAGCTCTTCGTCCCGATATGCGTATCGTAGACATTTCGGATATTCATTTTTCCTTTCACTTCTTCAACGAAGGCATCTATGTCTTCGGCTGAATTGAGGTAGGCTGTGATATTTCTATATGAGAAAGGTATACCTACTCTTTCGAATTCCTTTGTGCGCATCCCTTCCGGGACAAAAATCATTTCCTGCGGGGCATTGCCAAAACCCTCTGCATACATTCCATCGGGTATGTCAAACAGCCCGACAGTTTCCATATCAAAATACATTTTGCTGGCACGGTCTTCCACTCTGAAACGGTCGCCAATTTTTAAGTTATTCAGCTCTGCCACTTGTTTTGATATGAGGCAGACGGAATTCTCGCCATCCTCCGGATTTATGTGTCTTCCATCGACTAATTTATAACCATTCGCAGTGAATGCTATATCATATTCCGTATCTTCTCTGCCTATTATTGCAGCGTCAATACCATGGAACAGGTCTTCAGAATTAGCCTGAACCTTGCCTCCTTTTCCTTCATAGTGTTCAATATCAGTTATATACTTCTTTATATCATCAACATATGAAACATAAAGATAACCATTGAAATTATATGATTTCACATATTCACTACCAATGAATACATACGCATCTTCCAAAGAAATTGCATTTAATGAGGCACTATTGCTGTACCTGTCATGTACTTCTATGTTTTTAAGCGTTACACTTTGTCCAAGGCTTGTTCGCAAAACATCAAGCTGCTTACTATACGACATATATATGATTAAAACGCTTATGGTTACAGCAAAGACAGCGGTGAAAAGCAGAAAGATTAACAGGTGCTTCACATTGTTGCTCTTTATGTAATTGAGAGCACGTGACAGGAAATTCATGATGACCTCCTTTTGGTGCTTAGAGAGATGGAATGCAGCTGCCCTGCATTCCTTTGCCTATCTTCTCTTCGTATGGAAATGTAATATGCCGGGTCGATGCTGTACCATTGATACTTTTGTGAATCTCCGTCTGTTTTCTCGGGAACACAGAAAAATATTTTGCCAATATAGAATTGCTAATCCACAATAATTTTACTAACATCATTATCATTAGTCAAGAGCTTTACCAAAGCATTGACATCGTTTCATGATAGACGATTTCGCAAGCAATACTTGCAAATTTTTTACGGCAGCTTAGGGTACATTAAATCAGTGAAAGCATGATTTTACGTCGCCTTTTGACTCATGACAATCACTGTGCGCAGGCAGTACCAAGAAAGCAAGCTGCCGTCACGCCTAAGGGTTCAAATCATATAGATTCATATAAAATAATAATCCATCACATACTAAGCGTAAGCGAAGTTTGTGATGGATGGTCGAGGTGACAGGATTCGAACCTATTCAGAAGGCAAGTGATAGAGCCAAAAACGGCTATATGAAGCCGATTTGATTCTTGCAAATTCTTGCAAATTCGTGCAAATTTGGCTACAAATTAGGCTAAATTTCTTCCTTCCTCATTTGAATGAAATTATGAAGTTTTAATCGCTAATTTAATGCTTTGAATTACTACGGACTCATTTGGAAGTATCGATGTCTTTTTAGAAACTCTGAACCCATGTCTGAAAGCTGTGTAAACAGATTTATCAAGTTTTGCATCACGTTTATCCTCCAAGCTGCACCTCCATGCCGGAATAAAAATCGGGCGAAGACTTGCTGACAATCGGGAAGTCGAATTCCCGGTTATCTATAATTGCGACGTAATCGCTGCCTGTCTGAGGCCATGCCACAATATCCTTCTTTGCGATTGTATATCTGTCGCCCCACGGGCCGTCTCCACGCACCACCTCGTTTATGTATGCCTCTCCGTAAACCTCAAGATTGTTCACGGCTTCACGGGGCAGCACGTTGCTGAATTCCAATGTGTTATCACAGATGATTTCAAGTGTGATTTCTCCCTCGTCAGCCGGGATTTCCTCATCTGGCTTGACTGTCAGCACGCCAAGATAATTGTCAATCACCTCGACAGACTGCAGCACCCCGTCTACTTCTGCGCCGGGCGTAATGATTCTTGCCGGCAGCCCTTCTTCAAAGATGTTTGCGATGAATATTTCCTCACGGGCATCCACCTCAGCAATGACCATGCCGTCTTCGACTCTGGCTTTATGCGTGAATGTATAGAGAAAGCTTCGTTTTTCGGGCGCTGTGAGCTCCACCCTCGGCAAGGTGCCCTGATAAAGCACCACCGAGTTGAACGTCATATATGCGGTGAGCAGGAGATACAGTATTCCCGCTATTATGATGGCAAATCTTTTGGGGTTTATCTTTTTTGTTTTCATGCTTCCTCCTTACGCCTTCACGCTTGACAGGCTTATGCCCTCGGTGAGATGCTCCTCGCCCATGAGGAACACTAAGATTGCGGGCGTCATGAAGAAAACGCTCACTGCGAAGAACATGCCCGGGGCGTCTGTCACAGCAGTGCCGAGATAAACCGACAGCGGCTGGCTGTAGAAATCCTTGATGAACACAACCGCCTGGTCAACGATGTTCCAATTGTCGGCGAACAGCAGCACCACAAGTGCCGCCACTACCGAGCTGAGGTTCGGGCGCACGATTTTATGGTAGGTCGTCCATGAATTTGCACCGTCAAGCGACGCAGCCTCCATCACCTCTTTGGGGAAATTCTTGAGCTGCTGGCGGGTAAGAAAAACCCCTAACGGGTGAAACAGTGCCGGCAGAATGATTGCAAGATAGCTCTCCCTTATGCCGAGCCAGCCAGCTACGATGAAGTTCGGCACGAGAAGAATCTGCGTGGGCATCAGCATGACGATAATATACGTGAAATAGATGGCCTCCTTGCCCTTCCACTTGATGTTCTCTATGCCGTAAGCCGCCATCGGTGCAAGAATCAGCTGCCCGATTAGAACAGGCACGACGAGCAGCACAGAGTTCCAGAACATACGCAGATACTGCGGGCTGCGGAAGATGAGGTTCTCATATTGGCTCACTGTCGGCTGTTCCGGGATAATTCCGAAGCGCACGAAATGTATGTTATGCGAGATGAAATCGTCTGAGTTCGTTTCGTCAATGCTCGCCGAATAGCGTGAGTTGATTTCCTCGGCGGGCATGAAGGAGTTTGAGAACGTGAAGAGAATCGGGAAAACCGCAATAATTACGGCTATTATGATTATCAGCAGCGTGACGACACTTACAATTTTTCTTTTCATGCTTTCCTCCTCAATAGAACTGCTCCGTGAGCTTTTTCTGCACACGGAAGATTATGAGGAGCACCACCGCCAGCACGAGGAACATGATATATGCTGCGCTTGAGAGCTTCTGCATATTAAGCGACATGAACTGGTTGTTCATATAGTGCTGAAGCATGTATATATCCTGCGAGGGATATGCGCCGTAAAGCATATAGATTTCCTTGAACACCTTGAAGGAATTGACGATGCTCATCAGCAGCACGACGAACGTCGTGGGGCTCAGATAAACCCATGTGACTCTTGCGAACTGCCGCCACGCCCCCGCACCCTCTATGCTCATGTTTTCATAATAGCTTTTGGGAATCCAGTTGAGCCCCGACCAGAACAGCACGATGTTGTAGCTCACGTTTTTCCAAAGGAACACCACGACGAGAATACCCATCGTCCATTGATTCTGAGAGACCGAGGCATGCTCAAACCCCAGCTTCAGAAGCGTTTCCGTCAGAAGCCCGTTATTCCCGAAGATGACCTGCCAGAAATAGACGATTGTCCCGCTCGGCACCACGAGAGGCAGAAGCAGCAATAGCGTCGCTATTCCTCTGCCACCTCTCATTTTTCTCAGGCAAATCGCCAGAAAAAGAGCAATCGCCATGCCGATTGGCACAGCGAGCGCGATGAAAATTACCGTATTAAGCGAGGCTGACTGAAAGAGGTCATTCGTCAGCGTATCTGTGAAATTATTTAGCCCCACAAAGCTTTGGCTGCCCATGTTGTCTATGAGCGCATAGTAGAGCGAGAACACGAACGGGATAACGAAAAACAGCAGCACGCCCACAAGGCTCGGCAGCAGGAACAGCCAGTATGTTTTTGTTTGCTTATGGTTCATATGGCCCCCTATTCCTGTAGCAGGATTTGTACTTTGTCGGTTATTGTTTTGGCGCAGTCCTCTGCTGTCAATAGAGATTTATAATAATAATTTTCAAGAGGTTCATTGATGTCTAAGAAGCTGTAGAGCGACGAGTCTGAATAATCATCATGGTCAAAATAGAACGCTACCGCTTCATCAAAAACCTCCTTGGGAACCATTTCTGTATATTGCCCCGGATATACGCCAAGCTTCGCATCTTCCCTTGCCATTTCTTCTCCGGCTTCAACCAGCTTTAATGAATTATGCTTATTGATTGACCAGTTTCCGTCGGCATATATGTAATGAGTTTCTTCATCCGTGACACTGTCTCTGTTCTTTATGCAGAATTTAATAAATTCCCAAGCAATGTCTTTGTTCTCGGCTGTTGCAGGAATCATGAACTCGTCGCTCACTTCATACTGTCTGACGCCATGTATTGATTCAATAAATATAGGGGATGAGAGATTTTTATACTCCACAAGTAATTCTCTTGCAATTAAGGCTGAGCTTGCGCTTGAAGTGAAAAGGGCATTTTTATCTTTTTCCAAGTCCATTGTAATTCCATTATCCGGTAGCTTTTCTTTGGACCCGCCGAACATCTTGTATTCGATGAATTCATCGAAGTATTGTATGCCGCCAGTATATGTTAAATCATTCAGTGATGTTTTCTCAGTTGGAATGGCGTTTGTTTTCTCCAAATACTCAATAAAACCCGGAGAAGTGAAGCTTGAAGTATTATTATCCAAGTCAACATATCCGCCGATTTCATAACCTGTAAAAATGTCTTTCCCCATGTCTCGCCATGTGAGACTTGTGTCTTCTTCGGTTATTATTCCCTGAGAAATCGCCGTATCATATAGCTCTAAAATTTCCGCATAATTATAGCTGTTTTTATCATCATCAAATCCATCCATTTGGTCAGTTATCGCTGAATTAAAGTATATGGTCTCAAAGATGATACTAAATGGAAATCTTGTCAGCTTGCCGTTTATCTCCATTGACTTTATTATGTTGCCAAAATAGTCTTCCATTTCAAAGTCAGGGTCGTTTTGAATATATTCGTTTAAGTCTACCAGTATCCCGCTCCTTGTCTGATTTACGACATTCATCCCCCCTGCGAGGTCGAAAAGTAAATCAGGTGAATTCCCGCCGGAGATTTCCGTAAACAGGCGGGTCATAAAAGTATTTTTCTCCGCTGCTGTTGTTTCAAAATCCATAGCATCGCTGCTATAATCCGGATATTCCAATTCTATTTCCACATTAGGGTATTCTTTCTGAAACATTTTTACCAGTGGATAAATGCCTATGTTATCCATTTTCAGCGGAAAAGCAATTTTGAGATTTCCCTCAAGCGCATTCGCCGTGCTTGAGGTCTCTATGGAAGATTGAGTATCTGACGAAGTTGAGCTGACATATTTATTGTAGACATCATCCTGTTCATTTGAGCAGGATATACAGCAAATAAAAATTGTGATTGTGAGGATGAGCAACAATACCTTCTTATACATGATTTCTCCCCCTAATGAAAATCGCTTAAGATTCTTCCCATAAATGCTCTTTCTTACTACATCAACAATATATCAATGTTAATGGCAAAAGTCAATCATCCGCATCGTGCAAAACATCGGATATTGGATAATCATAAATTTGGGGTACAAGGACATGCAAATCAATCTGAAACTGTCTCTCTATTTCTAAAAACAAAATAACAATATCATTTGAGTCTAGTCCAAACTCATTGCTAAGAAGCGAGATATCCAATTTATCTTTACATTTATGTCTGATTTCTTCAGTAATATTCAAAATTATCTGCATGCACATATCTTTTGAAACCGTATCTGATTTGCCGTAGGTATTTTCCATTACAACCTCGTCATTCCTTAATCCATATTTCCGCTCTGTCTTGAATTTGCCTTGCGCATTCCTCGGCTGAAATCAAATCGCGTTCATAGTAATCGGCCTCGATTTCTCCTATCTGATAATCTAAACTGAGGTCAATATAATGCAGCGTGTCCAAAGTCTCGTTAATCTCACTCATTTGCTCTGTAATATCATCATTCTCAGATAGAGCTTCAGCCAATTTGCGGAAATTATTCTTGTTTATAGGCATAGCCCACCAAAGCGGATAATTTTCGTAATAATTGTCTGAGTGTTCATCCTCGAAATCATAATCTCGCTCCGCCAGAAGGTACTTAATAAACTCCCATGACGCTTCCTTGTTTTCGCTTCCGGAAGCAATGGCAAAGCTTGCACCCAGCTTCATAAAAGTGTTCGCGCCGTCTGACGATATCAACTGAACGGGTTTTGAGCCTCCGCCTTCCGTGTCTGCGTAAGAATTCATATCAATAAAACTATTGCTGAACACGCTTATCAACGACTTATTATCAGTAAAATCAGTTTCGTCAGCATGGTTGCTTGTCCCTCTGCTTTCGGCAAAAGGCAAGCTCTTCATTTTTTCCAGAAACTCTGCGAATTCTTCAGAATCAAAGGAAACCTCCAGCTTCTCTGTATCTATATATTTCCTGTGCTCATATCCTCTCAAATAGTCTTTGGTCATACTCTTTTTATCTACTACTGCGTCGCTGCCAAGCAGATTTTCAGCTTCTGCTTCCATAAACAAATCATAGATTTCTTTGAAATCTATCTGTGCGGGAATATCATAACCCAAATCGGCCATTACCCCTGCATTTAATCGAGCAATCGCATTAGAAAAGGCGATTGGCGTCCAATACAAAGCCCCGTCATTTTCATATGCTTTCAACACATTTGTATAGTAATCCGCAGAATTAAAGTCGTTATCACTTTCCATCAAGGTGTATAAATCCACAAACAAGCCGCTTCTCGTGAATTTGTATCCCGGGACAATCTCGACGCTGCATATGTCACTTCCCTCTCCACTCATCAGTTCGGTAATCATATCTGCGGATATCTTCATTAAATCTTCTGTGGTTGACATCTCTACAGATGGCTGCTTTACCTCAACCTTAATATGGGGGTTATCCTCCATAAATTGCTCGGTAATAAACTGCATGTAATCCGGCCAAAAAGCAACTGATAGGGTAATAGTAGTCTCTGTTTCAAGCGATGATACATTTGAAGTTTCATGCTCACAACCGCCTAAACAACACATTATCGCCAATGAAAGAACTATGCAAATACACTTCATGTAAGCCTGTTTATGCTTTCTCAATTTCATTATCAATGTGTTTGTTGAAATCATATCCATGTTCCTCCAATAGTTTAATACTTCTTAGCATGTGTAGTATGTTAATCCTTGTTGATTCGCATTTTGATAAACGTTTTTTAAGTGAAATCCCATTCTTGCCAATCATTGCCGCATATGCCACAGGTACCGCAACTGCCCATCAGCTCCATCAAAGAAGAAATAGAAATTTCCTTCTTGATTTTCCTTAGCTTTTTCATTTTTTTGTCCTCCCTTCTTTATAGATTTATATCATTCTGCGCAAAAATGATTGCCGATATTTAAGTAACTCTGTGATTTG
>QMCE01002077.1_pt1 | contig 25848 bp, 27 predicted proteins | sample 1821851 | NCBI WGS metagenome assembly QMCE01 (sample SAMN09453174, study PRJNA476694) | Termite gut metagenome, whole genome shotgun sequencing project. | isolation source: worker | host: Odontotermes sp. | place: South Africa:Pretoria | collected 2016-01-28 | reverse complement strand
TCGCGCCGATTTTCTAGCCTAAAACGCCGGACAATCGTTGTATAGCTTAAGAAAGGGGGGACACTTTCCCCACGTTTTTTGGCATACAGAAACATTTACCCTGTCCCCCCTTACGCCGCAGCCCGCCACGCGGTCTGCGGCTATCCCCCTGCTATCCGGCTTCGCCGGATAGCTACGGAGTTTGGCTGCGCCAAACTCCACGCAATTATTGTAATAGCGGGATTGGGGATGGGGAATTAAAATTCTTGTTCGCAGTCTGTGCGTATTACTTTCACGATCAGATTGCGTATGACAGAATCCCCTTTTTCTGCCCGGAATCTCCGGCGTAATATTTCAGCATTTTTGTCTCAGTGATTTCTTTCATGCGTTTAGCCCTGGCCGGGGTATATCGTCAAGCTCCCGCGTTTCGGCGTCAAAGCTTTCCTTGCGATATTCTTTTTCCCGCTTTTCTTTGAGTTTTTCCAAAACTTTTAGTTCGCGGGAGGCCGCAAGGTAATCTTCCCTTTTCGCTTCGACAATCAATTCCGCTTTGGCCGCTTCTTCCAGAAGCTGCTGTGTCTGCTGATCCAGTCTGTTGATGTAGTTATCCCAGACCGGTATTGGGCAGTTATCCGCCGCCGCAAGACCGGAAAAACGCTGCTTCGCGGCAGAGCTGCGGGCCACTGCCGTCATCTGTATATTGTTTTCGATTTCAGTCAACGCTCCCACAGCCCGGCCAAGCTCGACTTTGGCCTCTTCTTCGCGGTACTTCCTGAGTTTCATCACTTTTTCAAGGCTGAAGCTGAATTTTTTCATAAGGCGGAACCGGAAGGCGGCGAACTATTGACAATATTCAGGTTTCCCAAAAGGGACGCGACACTGCCCGGCGAAAAACCGGCGGCGGCAGTTTTTTCGTCCGCCGTCTGAGACGCGGCAGGGGACGCGGGGCGGACGGGAACAGCGCGGAGCGTTTCTGAGGCGGCGGTTTTTTCATCGTCCGGTATGGAAACGCCTGAAATATCAGACATCCACGAAAGAGTATCCGCAAGAGACGAATGCTCTTCGACTTCCTGCGTCAAAAATTTCTCGATTGGCCCGTGACGCGCAATCGCTTCGTCAATAGCCGGATTCGCCCCTGAATGATACGCGCCTACGTTTATAAGGTCTTCGGCTTCCGCGTAGACTGCCATATTCCGGCGAATCACGCCCGCCGCTTTTCCCGTTCCGGGGCCGGTTATCGACGGAGCAAGACGAGAAACGCTCTGCAACACGTCAATCGCCGGATAGTGAAAAGCCTGCGCCAGTTTACGTGACAGCACAATGTGACCGTCAAGAATTCCCCGCACCGTGTCCGACACGGGTTCGTCCATATCATCGCCGTCAACCAAAATCGTGTAAAAACCGGTAATGCTGCCCTTGTCGGAAGTTCCCGAACGCTCCAAAAGTTTGGGCATGGAATCAAACATGCTGGGTGTATAGCCTCTGGTAGCGGGTGGTTCACCGGACGCAAGCCCGATTTCCCGCTGGGCGCGGGCAAAGCGCGTCACCGAATCAAACAAAAGCATGACATCAAGTCCCTGATCGCGAAAAAATTCCGCGACAGCGGTTGCCACATACGCTCCGCGCAGACGCGCCAGCGGCGGCGAGCTGGAAGGGGTCACCACAAGCACGCTTTTCGCAAGCCCTTCCTTGCCGAGGTCTTTTTCAATAAAATCGTTTACTTCACGCCCGCGTTCCCCGATTAACGCGACAACATTAACATCGGCGGAAGCGTTACGCGCAATCATTCCCAGAAGCGTTGATTTTCCCACGCCGGAGCCCGCGAAAATTCCCAGCCGCTGGCCTTTTCCCACAGCCAAAAGTCCGTCGATGGCGCGTACTCCGGTGACGATTCTCTGCGTCACACGTTTGCGTTTCAGGGGATCGGGCGGGCTGGCAACGGCGGGATACATGACAGGCGATTCTATTTCACCTTTGCCATCGACAGGATTTCCCAGCGGGTCAAGCACCCTCCCCAAAAGTTTTCTGGAGACGGCCACTTCAAGGCGGTTTCCCGACGCGACAACGCGGCTGCCGATTTCTATGCCGTCGGTTTCCTCAAACGCCATGAGCTGAACAATTTCACCGTAGAGCCCCACGACTTCGGCCTGAATCAGCGTTTTGCCTTTGGGCGCGTCTATACGGCAGATTTCGCCTATGATTGCGGCGGGGCCACGGCTTTCGATAAGCAGCCCTTGAATCTTTGTTACACGCCCCACGCATTTTATCGGGTCAACTCTGCCGGCGGTTTCAATGTATTTTTCAAAAACCGTTTCCATGTCCGCCTCCGGCGCTATGGCCCGTCCGCGACAGACGCGGTTTTAACTTTCGCTTTTATCGGTGAAATTTCAAGAATCTTATTTTCCAGTTCGGCAAGCTGGCTGGAAATGCGCGCGTCAATTTCGCCAAAATCCGTTTCGATAATACAGCCGCCGGGATCAACCGAAGAATCTTCGATTACCTGAATCGATTTTACGCCTTCAAGGAGCTGAATGAAATCCTTGACATGTTCGGTGGTCAGTTTAACATCGGTCATATTCACACGGATAATAATATTGCCCCGCCCTTTTACTTTCCGTAAAGCCTGAACAACATTTGAAATTACCACGTTGCGCTGATTTTCAGAAATTACTTTTATGACTTTGCGGGAAATTAAAAGCACAAGATCGATGATTTCCTGTTCGGTTTCCGCGAGAATTTCAGCGCGTTTGTCCTGAGCGCGTTCAAGCACTGTCTGAGTCCGCTCAATCAGCCGCTGTACTTCGGCCTTGCCTTCCTCAAAACCGGCTTCCCGTCCTGCCGTTCTGCCGCGCTCCTCGGCTTCTTTTCTTTCCGCCTGAAATGACAGACGGGACGCTTCCTCGATTTCTTTCGCCTTCTTTCCCGCTTCGGCGACAATTTTTTCAGCCTCGTCCTGCGCCGCCCGCTTGAGTGACTGGGCTTCGTCAGTTTTCCGCTTGACTTCCTGAAACGCCGCTTCTTCCGCTTCCTTGATTATGCCGTCGGCCTGAGCGCGGGCGGAACGGATCATCGCCTCGCGTTCGGCATCCCACTGCGTTTTGAATAACTCGGCTTCACGGCGAAGGTCATCGGCAGTCGGGCCTGAATATTCCTCAACAGCTTCCTCGACTTCCTCAACTTCTTCCACTGCGGCAAGATGAGCAAGATCGGGAAATGAGGTAGGCGCGTCAATTACCACTTTACCGCTCGAAAGAGTAATTTCGCCGGGTCTGAATACTGCCTTAGCCATAAGCAACCTCGTTATTGTAAAACTCGCGGCGCGTCAACGCCTTCCCGTTATACGACAAGTTCATCCTCGCCGGAACGCGCAACAACAATTTCGCCGGTGTCTTCCAGATGCCGGATAATCGAAACGATTTTCTGCTGCGCTTCTTCCACGTCTTTAAGCCGCACGGGGCCCATATATTCCATATCTTCCTTGAGCATACCAGCGGCGCGTTTACTCATATTTCTGAAAATCTTGTCCTGTACTTCGGTGTCCACGCTCTTGAGCGCTTTGGCCAATTCCTGCGAATCAACTTCACGCATAACTTTCTGAATGGCGCGGTCGTCGAGCATGACAATATCCTCGAACACGAACATCCGTTTCTTGATTTCCTCGGCAAGTTCCGGGTCTTCGTCCTCCAGCGCCTCGATGATTTGTTTTTCCGAAGCGCGGTCAACAAGGTTGAGAATTTCAACGATGCTCTCAACACCGCCCGCCGCAGTGTAATCTTCGCTGGAGAGCGAGGAAAGTTTTTTCTCCAGAACACGCTCGACTTCACGCAATACTTCCGGGCTTGTGCGATCCATAGTGGCGATACGCCGCGCCACATCGCTTTGCACTTCGTGGGGAAGATTCTGCAAAATCACTGAGCTCTTGTTCGGCTCAAGGTATGCCAAAATAAGGGCGATGGTCTGTGGGTGCTCCTGCTGAATAAAGTTCAACAAGTGCGCGGGATCGGTACGCCGGATAAAGTCAAACGGACGCACCTGTAGGCTGGAAGTAAGACGGTTGATAATATCAATGGCCTTTTGACTTCCCAGAGATTTTTCCAGCAATTCCCGCGCATAATCAATGCCGCCCGTGGAAATAAACTGGTTCGCCATCATGAGTTCCTGGAACTCCTGCAGAATGGCATCTTTCTGATCGGGCTCAATCGTCTCCAGACGGGCAATTTCAAAAGTAAGCGTTTCTATCTCATCTTCCCGCAGATATTTGAAAATTTCCGCCGAAATTTCAGAGCCGATTGTTACGAGAAATATAGCTGCTTTCTGGCGGCCGGTATATTCCTTGCCGCTTTTTTTCTTGCCGCCGCCTGCCATTCCGCTTCCCGGCGAACCTGCCGATTTTGCCATTTCCTAACCCCCTCCCAACGCGACCGGATAGCCGCGCATTAAATCGAACCTGAAATTCATTTCAGGCTATCCCCTTCCCCACACGGTAAAATTACCATGTATTAAATCGAATGTGAAACAAAGTTTCACGCTATTCTTCCAGCAGCCAAGTTCTGACAAGCTGAGCGCAGTCTTCCGGGTGTTCTTTCGCCATATTTGTCACTGACTCAAGAAGCTCAAGGCGTGTGCGTTCTTCAACGGAGATGGACACGTCCACTCCTTCTTCTTCCGCCTGCGCAATAGCGCTCTCCCGTATAGCCTGTTCACGCCGGGAGCGTTCGTCCTCGGCAAGCCTGCGCCGCCTTTCCATCTCCCGCGATATTGTTCTGAAAATTATGAAAGAAATCAGGAGCAATGTCAAACCGGATAGAAAGATCAATATCGTGGTCTGCATCTGCCGCCGCCTGAAATACGCGGCATCTTCCTCGATGAATTGACTTTCCCGTTCATAGGCGATATTCCGCACTGTCACCGAATCGCCTCTGGAAGAATGATAGCCGATAGCGTCCCGTATCAGGGACTGCGCCGCCTGAAGGTCTTCCGGGGGCACTGGGGTATATTCCCGGTCAATTGTGCCGTTGGCAAGAACAATGGGCTTGCCTTTATCATCGTATTTCCATCGCCATTTGCCATCAATGTTTACCGAAACCGTTACCCGCTTAATCTGAGGGCTGGTCTCTTCCTGAGTAACTTTGCGGTTTATTTCATCGTTTTGGGTATTGGTCGTTTGGGTCATTTTGCCGTGAACGCCGTCCATGTCTTTGAAGTTCACCGGAGGCGTTTGGCCTTCGGTTCCGGCGGGACCTTGAGGATTCACGCCAAAACCTTCCCATGTCGTATCCGACGTGCTGCGCGAACGGGGAATCGATTCCAGTATCACCGAGTCGTCATAAGCAAGTCCGGGCGTTCGCGGTTTCATAGTGATGGGAAAAAATTCTTCGGTGTCGACCAATTTCTTCGACATATCCATATCAATTTTGATATTGATATCTCTTACACGGTCAGCGGTAAAAGTTTGCTGTAAAAAAGAAAGTACCCGCGCCCGGTACTGCGCTTCGAGTACCTGAATTTGTTTTTGTTCCCGTTCAATGAGGTTGAGTCTGTCTGCTGCGGCCATGCCGGTAAAATCGTTCAGAACATTTCCGTTGTTATCGGTAATAACGATATTTTCGTCCCGCAGCCCCTCAACGGCAAATTTCAGAATCTTCTGAAGACCTTCAACCTTCTTGCGGTTTTCCACTATATCACTGCCAGGTCTGGGCGTAATAATCACGCTTGCGCTGACCGGATTCTGATCGGAACGGAAAAGTTCTCTTTCGGGAAACACAATGCTTACATTGGCATCGTCCACATCGTCAACGGCCTTGATATGCTCGGTAATCATCTGAGTCTGGGCGCGTTGGAAATTGACGTTCCGCTCGAAGTCGGTAATAGTCCAGCGTTCTCGGTCAAAGATATTCCACGGATCAATTCCAGACGGAATAAGGTCTTCCCGGATAAGAATAGCGCGCATACGGCGAGCGGTTCTTTCATCGGCAACCTGAATCAGTCCGGTTGAAGAGACCGTAACTTTAACGCCTTCCTGATTGATCCTGAGCGTTATGCGATCCAGCGCGGCCTCGTCACGTATCGGCGCGTCAACCACAGGCACAAGAGTCGGCGCGGCGGAAACTCTGAAAAGCGCGATGATTCCGCCTATGGCAATAACGACAATCCCAATTAGGATTATCCGCTGCGCCATAGACCATTTTCCCCAGAGACCGGTTATCCGCTCTATAATTTTCTTAAAAAACTCGTTCATAGTCCCCCCCGTCGTGTGAACGATACAAATGATGTCCGGCGATTTTTCAAAAGGCCTCGCAGCCTGTCCGCCGGAACACCACTAACGTGTATTAATCAAAGCCTGCCAGCCCTGTATCAATCTGCTTAAAATATTGCGCGTCATGTTAAGAGCCATACTCGCCTCGCCCTGCGCGAGACTAACATCATGCGCGTCCACTGAATCGGGATTGATAATCGCTTCCCTGCCAAGATAACTTGCGTACTGCTGCGATCCCGAAACTTTATCCAATGCCTGCAGCATTGCCTTCTCGAAAGTTCCTGCGCGGGTAACTCCCTCCGCGCCGATTTTCTTTTCAAGGTTAAGTATGTTATTGCCGCTGCCCGCATAGGGACTGTCCAGCGGCCCCATGTGTTTAGGATGAGTACGCGCCATTGTTACCCGGTAATCTTTAGCGGCGCGAGTGCTGACATAAGCGTCATTGCTAAAAATATTCATCGTTCCCTCCCCGTTTTACATTGCGCCTAGCGGCTGCCGATTTCCAACGCCCGTTGGAACATGGCTTTTGAACCTTCAATGATTGCCGAGTTCGCCTCGTATGACCGTGACGCGGAAATAAGATCGACCATTTCCGTAACGACATCGACATTGGGCAACTCAACATAACCTTGACGCGGCCCGGACTTGATCGCGTCCGGGTGAGTCGGGTCCCAGCGCAGGCGGTTTTCCGTAGCGTAGTCCTTCTCGATTTCCGCAACCCGCACACCGCGTCCTATCCCATCATCAAGGGATTCGGGCAGAAAAGGTGAACGCCAGAAAGGGCTTTCCGTTCTCGGCCTCATTATCACGCGGCTTCTCCTGAACGGGCCGCCTTCAGCTGTCCGGGTGGTGTTCGCGTTCGCCATGTTGTCAGCGATTACGTCCATCCGTACCCGCTGAGCGCTGAGACCAGTGGCGGCAATATTTATCGAACTAAAAATGCCCATCTACTTCCCCCTAACCCCTTAATATCTGATTCACCTGACTGAATTCAAACGACGCAGCCTGCGCGATAAGGCTATACATCATCTGATTTTCTGTCGCCAGCATGAATTCCTGTTCGGGATCGACATTATTCCCGTTGTTGTTATAGGTGGTGGTATAATCCAGCACACGGCGTATCTGGACATCCCGGTAATCCCGTTCCTTGAAGTTGGGAATGTGACTGGGATGTGTCAGAGTCAATTCCAAAGCGGGTTTTTGCTTTTCCGTATCCAGCGCTCTTTTCAGCTCGCTTTCAAAATTGACGTTGGAGCGTTTGAAATTGGGAACATTGGCGTTTGCCATATTGTTGGAAATTACCGAACGGCGGACAGCGCTCGCGTCCATTGCCCGATGGAGTATATCCACTGTCTTAGCAAAAGTATTCATAAAAAACCTTCTCCCTTCTTAGCTTCGGTAATTTTTCCCTTCTTTATAAGATATATCTTCCCAAATCCTGATCTTGCGCTATATCCGCCAATTTTTCGTTTACGTATTCGACCGTTATGGGAATTTTGGCGGGCGCAATGTCCGGAGCCTCGAACGAAAGTTCTTCCAATAGGGTTTCCATGATTGTATGCAAACGCCGCGCGCCGATGTTTTCCAGATGGGAATTCACTTCGGCAGCAAGAACGGCAAGCCGCTCAATCGCGCCGGAACTGAACTCTATTTCCACGCCTTCTGTTGCCAGAAGTTCGGTGTACTGGCGGGTAAGGGCGTTTTTCGGCTCGGTCAAAATCCGCAAAAAATCGTCCTTGCCCAGAGAGTCCAGCTCGACACGCAGAGGGAAACGCCCCTGCAATTCGGGAATTAAATCAGAAGGTTTGCTGATATTAAACGCCCCGGCGGCAATAAAAAGAATGTGATCGGTATTGACCTGCCCCCATTTGGTGTTTACTGTCGCCCCTTCAACGATGGGAAGTATGTCGCGCTGAACGCCTTCGCGGGAAACATCGTGCCCGCCGCCGCCCCTGTCTCCCTTGACGGCAATTTTATCTATCTCGTCAATAAAAATAATGCCGGTTTCCTCAACCCGTTCCCGGGCGATTTCACTCACTCTGTCACGGTCTACCAGTTTTTCAGCTTCTTCGGCCTGAAGGATTTCCCGCGCTCTGGCTACGGTAACTACTTTTTTCTTTTTACCACCGCCGAATAAACCCGCGATGCCGGAAAGACTAGCCTCAAGGTCTTCCATGCTGGTTCCCATCATCTCGATTGAGGGCATCTGGGGATTCTGGCTGACTATTAATTCCACTGTTCTGTCTTCCAGTTTTCCCTCGCGCAGCATTAGGCGAAATTTTTCCCGCGTGTCTTTTGCGGCCTCTGTGTTTTCAGCTGACGAGGCGGAATCAAACGCCGCGCTTTCCTCAGCGTTATCGACCGCCCGGTTTTCGCCTGAGTTTTTTCCAAAAACAGGAATTCCGACCTGAATGGCCGTTCCGATAAGTCCGCCGCCTTGATTGTCGGGATTAATCGAAAAAGTTCCCATCGGACGCACGACCGGGGACGGCTTGGGATGTTTCATTTTTTTTCCGGTTCCGGGAAGAAGGAGATCGAGCAGAGCTTCTTCCGCGCGTTTTTCCGCCTCGATGGTGACGGCTTCCTGCATTTCCTGCTTGACCATCTGAAAACCGGCGGCCATGAGATCGCGTACCATAGACTCAACATCACGCCCCACATAGCCGACTTCGGTATATTTAGTAGCTTCCACTTTGATAAACGGAGAACCAGTAAGTTTGGCAAGCCGGCGGGCAATTTCCGTTTTTCCGACCCCGGTGGGACCTATCATCAAAATATTTTTGGGGGCAATGTCTTCCCGCAGTTCCTGATCAAGTTTAAGCCGCCTGACACGGTTTCTCAGGGCGACAGCAACCGCCCGCTTCGCTTTTTTCTGGCCGACAATGTACCTGTCCAGTTCCGCTACAATCTCCCTGGGAGTCAGCCGGCTCAGCTGTTCGTCTTTCGCTTTTTTGTCGTTCATTGCCCCAATACCTCCAGAGTTATTGATGAATTAGTATAAATGCAAATATCGCCCGCTATTTTCAGGCTTTTTTCGGCGATTTCTTCCGCGGAAAAATTGCTGCCTTCCAGAAATGCCAGTGCCGCGGCGTAAGCATAATTGCCGCCGGAACCGATGGCAAGCACATCGCCGGCGGGCTCGATGATATCGCCCGTACCGGAAACGAGCAGGGTTTTTGAGGAGTCCGCGACAAGAAGCATCGCCTCAAGTTTCCGCAAAGTTCTGTCCGTGCGCCATTCTTTCGCAAGCTCAACCGCCGCCCGCGTTAAATCGCCTGAATACTCTTTGAGTTTTGTCTCGAAGCGGTCGTGAAGCGCAAAGACATCGGCGGTCGCTCCGGCAAAACCGCAGAGGACTTTGCCGTCCATGAGACGGCGCACTTTGCGGGCGTTGTTTTTCATTACAGTTTCGCCTAAAGTTACCTGACCGTCACCAGCCATAGCTACTTTGCCATTTCTCCGTACCGCAACAATTGTCGTGCTGCGGAATTTTTTCTTGTTATGTGTCATGTACCTGTCCTCTCTGTTTCCCATGCGGGTGTGCTTTTTCGTAAACTTTTTTTAATCCTTCAATGCTGACATGCGTATACCGCTGCGTTGTAGACAAGCTCGCGTGTCCCAAAAGTTCCTGCACAACGCGCACATCGCAGCCCGAATTAACCAGATGTGTAGCGAAGCTGTGACGCAGACTATGCGGGTGAATATTCTTTCCCAATCCCGAACGCCGCGAGTATTGGGTAATTATCCATCTGACACCGGAAATCGAAATAGGTTTCCCTTTTCGGCTGATAAACACCGGGCCGCTTGAGCGGGGATTTTCCGCGCCTGATGATTTGAGCCGAGCCTCCCGTCCGGGAAGATAATCATTCAAAGCCGCCCTTCCCTCTTCGGAAAAAAACACATAACGCTCTTTACCGCCTTTGCCAGTGATTTTCGCGCCCTCTTGTTTTTCGATAAAAGCGTCCATCGTTAAAGCAACGAGCTCCGAAATCCGCAAGCCAGCGCTGTACATCAGCATAATGATCGCCTTGTCCCGCTCTGGCCAGAGAATTCCCGCGTTGTCCGGTAAATCCGCAAAACTGGCCATTTCCCCTTCCCACAAAACTGAAGGCAATTGCTGGGGATTTTTCACATTACGCAGGCTTCCGCAGGGATTGTCAGTCCGTTTGCCGAAACGTATCATCCAGCGGTAAAAACCGCGAACCGCCGAAAGACAACGGTTCACGCTTCCCGGCGACATGTTTTCAGCACTCAAGTCGGCGATAAAAGCCCGCACTTCACACGCTTCAGCCGAAAGTAAATCAATATCGTTGTTATCGCAGTAGGACGTAAAATGGGACAGATCATTTGCGTAGGCACAGAGAGTATTGGAGGAGACTCCCCTAACTGCTTCGAGATACGCCAAATATTCCTGTACTATCCCGCGCCCTGTATTCATCGTTCCGTTATTCCCCGCTTTCCGCGCCATGTTCATCATCCGCGCTGTGCAGATAATCGCACGCGGGATTGATGCAGGCTTTATGATCGCCCCGTTTTTTATCGCTGCTTTCCACCAGAAACCAGCCGCATTTGGGGCAATTTTGATTCAAGGGTTTGAAATGACTGATAAAATCACAATCAGGATAATTCGTACAGCCGTAAAATTCCTTGCCCCTGCCTTTTGTTTTCCGCGCCACAATGTCGCCCGAACATTTGGGACATTTGGCAAGCGGTATGGATTTGGTATTGCGACATTCGGGAAAACCGGAACAGGCAAGGAAAAACCCGAAACTTGCCGCATTTTTCGCACACATAATCGGTCGGCTCGTCAAGCGTGCCCTTAAACGATTCAAGCGTTTTACCAACCTCTTCAACCTGTGACTTGAAAGGAAACCAGAATTCCCGGATCATGTCCGGCCAGCTGATTTCGTTTTCCTCAACCTTGTCAAGTTTTGTTTCCATCGCCGCAGTAAATCCCGAATCAACATAACTCGAAAAATAATCGACCAGCACATCATTGATAAGCCGCCCCAGCATAGTCGGCACAAGCTGTTTGTTCGAACGAGAAACGTAATACCGGTCAAGCAGCACGGAAATAATCGGCACATAAGTCGAAGGCCGCCCGATGCCTTTTTCCTCCAGAGTTTTCACGATAGAAGCATCGGTAAAGCGCGCCGGCCCCTGAGTAAAATGCTGTTCCGGATGAAATTTTTCTATCTTTACTTTGTCGCCGGTTTTAACAAGCGGATACGGATTACCTTTGTCCTCTTTTGACGACAAGAGTTTGATTACTTTGTAAAAACCTTTTTCGATGACTTTGGTTCCCGCAACACGGAAAATGCCATCGTCCTCTCCCGAAGAAACTTTAATATCGACGCTGACTGTGCGTGTTTTTGCGTTGTTCATCTGGCTGGACACAAAGCGTTCCCAAATAATCGTATACAAGCGCAGCTGATCTTTATTAAGATATTCCTTCATTTCATCGGGAGTATATTCGGTGTATGTAGGCCTGATCGCCTCATGCGCGTCTTGCGCTTTTTTTCCCATAGCGTATTCGATGGGAGCGTCAGGAAGTTCTTGGGGAAAATTTTTCTCCAGCCAACCGCGCACATCGTCAAGGGCAGTCTGGGAAACGCGCACTGAATCAGTACGCATATAGGTAATAAGTCCAATACGCGAACTGCCCATATTCACGCCTTCGTAGAGTTGCTGGGCAATCTGCATGGTTTTGCGTGAAGTGAAACCGAGGCGGTTCGCCGCGCTCTGTTGTAACTGCGAAGTAGTAAAAGGAGCTTTCGGCCTAACAGTTTTGTCCGTTTCGCGCACTTCGGAAACTTCGCAATCGGCGTTTTTTATTCTTTCGATAATATCGTTGACAGCGGCTTCGTTACGCAATTCTGGTTTCGCGCCTTTCCACAATACGAGCTGGGCGGTATATACCGGTCTGCCAACTTTGAAATCCGCGTCCAGAGTCCAGTATTCTTCGGGAATAAATGATTCCACTTCTTTTTCCCGTTCGCAGATAAGTCTGAGAGCCACCGATTGCACTCTGCCAGCGGAAAGGCCATTTTTGACTTTTTTCCACAGCAGGGGCGAAAGATTATAGCCGACAAGCCGGTCAAGAACGCGACGGGCTTTCTGGGCATTCACTTTTGCTTCATCAATGGAGCGAGGACTTGCCACAGCGTCTTTGATTGCCTGCGGAGTTATTTCGTTGAAACTGATCCGCTGTATCGGCACATTTTCCATTTTGGCGGAAATAGCATTACGCAAATGCCACGCGATTGCTTCGCCCTCACGATCATTATCACTTGCCAGCAGCACCATGTCCGATTTCTTCGCGTCACCTTGCAGCTCTTTCAGTATTTTCGCCCTGCCCCGGACGGTGATGTATTCAGGCTCAAAATTGTTTTCCGTGTCAATGGCGGTGCGCGATTTCGGCAAATCAATTAAATGTCCCATCGAGGCTTTGACGTTATATTCAGACCCCAGATATTTTTCGATGGTTTCCGCTTTGGTGGGAGATTCCACAATAACGAGTATGTGTTTGCCTTTTTTCGCCCCGGATTTCTTTTTTGCCGGAGTTTTTTTTGAAGACGATTTCTTTTTTGTTTCAGTCTGTGCCGCCATACTTATTCCTTTAAACTTTATAAATCAATATTGAAAGACCGCGCGAGTTTCGCGGCCAGGGCTTTTCCCCCACCACAATCTTCCGCGCTGTCGCTTATTTCATCATGATACCGCATTTCGATATTCCACTCTTTGAAAATATCCTTCGCGCCAGCAATTATTCCAACGCCGTTTTCCGCAAGTTTCGCGCTCCCTCGCCGGTCATATGCCGCGCCTCTGTCCCAGCCCTCCGTTTCCACCGAATCAACACCGGCGGAAGCGACCCAAATATCTTTACCCTGCTCCGTGGCAAAACGGGCGGTAATCAATGCCCCCGATGATTCCGGCGCTTCGATCACTAAAACACCGCGAGCAAGTCCCGATACTATCCGGTTGCGGGCGGGAAAATTCCATCTGAACGGCCCCGTTCCCGGAGGATATTCCGATATAATCGCGCCTCCCGTTTCCAGAATACGCCGCGCCAGCACACGGTTTGACTTGGGGTAAACCTCGTCCGCGCCCGATCCGAGAACGGCAAAAGTCGGAACGCCGCCTTCGATATTTCCCCGGTGCGCCATCGCGTCAATTCCCAGGGCAAGGCCGGACACAACGGAAATTCCCTGCCGACCCAAATCACGGCTGATCTCAAAAGCCTGCGCCGCCGCCCGTGGACTGGGATGGCGCGTTCCCACAACCGCGACAAGGGGTTTTTCAGGATCAGGAAGACAGCCCCGGAAAAACAATACCGCCGGAGGATCGTACATTTCCCGCGCAAGCGGAGGATACGCCGCCTGAGACCATGAAACCCAGCTCAAGCCCCGCAGCCGCGCTGTTTTCGCGTCACGTTCCGCCAATGAGCAGATTGTGTCAATGTCCCAAAAAAAACGCAATCCATGCCCAAGCATCTTTTCAATACAGCCTTTTGAACTATTGATCAAGTCCCCTTCCCCATGAAAAGCATCGCACAGACATATTTTGTCTTTCGCGTTCAGGCCGGGAAGACGGGCGATGATCAAATCCAGAAGACCGCGATTATCCATACATTTCGCTCCTAACAATTTCCATGTTATTCAAAGCTTCTTCCCGCACCTGCGGGTCTTTACTGCGGGACAATATCCGGTCGTACATGTCGATTGCCGGTTCATAGTTTTCGGTCATGTAATACGCTCTGGCAAGGACAAACATCGCTTTGACATCTGTTGATAAAAGATCAAGATAACGCTCAAGATAGGGAATTGCCTCGGCGGGACGGGGGCGATCCAAGTCGAACGTATACAATATCCCCAGGCCAAGTAGCGGTTTCGCGTAACTGCTGTCACGTTCTATTGCCCGCAGATATGCGGACTCGGCGAGCTCATAATAATGATCCCGCTCCGCCCCGCTTGCGACCGAAAACCGCAGCGCGTTAGCCGCGACTATGCTTGCCGCTTCTCCGGTCAAAAACAGGAGAGTCGGATCGTTGGCGTTGTACCGCAAAGCCTTTTCCAAAGCAGAAATCGCGTCCCGATACATACCTTTGTCGGAAAGCCGGACGGCAAGAATTTTCCAGTAAACTCCGGTCTGCGCCCCTTCTTTTACATTGAGTTCAATTTGGGCTTCGTAAGCGGCAATAGCTTCCCGCAAGCCCTCAATGGTTTCGGGAGGGCCGCCGCGAGGACTTATCTCGGCTATCCGTTTGGCAAGATCGCGGTGCGTCTTGCTTTTCTCGTGGCGGTAGACAAGCGTCACGCCTCCTCCCAGCACAAGAAATACCAGAATTCCCAGAATAGTGTTTTTCACTTTACTCATCCGTAAATTCCTCCTCCGCCGTTTACCGGTTCAAATGCTCTTTCAGATTCGGCATAAATCTGCGGTGACTCTCCCGTAAAAGGGAAGAGTCAACATGAGTATAAATTTGAGTCGTGGCAAGATCAGCGTGTCCCAGCAACTCTTGAACCGTCCGTAAATCTGCGCCGCCGGCCAGAAGATCGGTGGCGAAACTGTGCCTGAGATTATGAACTCGCGAGCTTGTTCCCACTACGGCAGCCGTAATCGAATAATTTCTCCAGATGCCTTTCCGGGAAAGCCGCCTGCCCGAAATTCCGATAAACAGAGCCGGACTGTAACGCCCCGATGCGCGGCCTTGTGCCAGCGCGGGACGGCTTTCTTCAAGATAGCGTTTTATCCAAAGCGCGGCTTCCTGCCCGAAAACGACAATCCGCTCTTTCCTTCCCTTGCCCCTAACTTTTGCGAAACCGCCGGAAAGATCGATGTCACGCACATCAAGCCCGACAGCTTCGGAAACCCGCAGACCCGCCGAATAAATCACTTCGTAGATTGTCCTGTTTCGCAAGCCCAACGGCGTACCGGTATCCGCTCTTTTCAGAAGTTCTTCGAGTTTTTCTTTTCCGAGAGTTTCCGGCAAGTACGCGCGCCGCCGAGGAAGTTCCAGCGTCAGCGCGGGATTGTCGACGCGAATTCCCTCATCGATCAAAAAGCGAAAAAAAGAACGCAGGCTGGAAACCGCTTTTGCGATTGATCGCGAATCAATGTGATCCGCTTTTCTGCGCGTTTCAAGATACGCGCTCAACTCTGAGGGGGAAAGCTGAGCCGCGTCAAGTTTTTTGGAATCAATATAATCCAGAAATTTGTGCATCTCCAGCCGATACGTCTGAGCGGTAAGCAGAGCTCGCCGTTCAATCGCTATAAGCCGGGAAAAATATCTGTTTAATAATTCCGTCTTGTTCAAGCCAAAGTCCGCTCCCTAGTAATTATTTCCAGAGACAGTTTTCCGGTAATTGCTTTCTCTGATTGACGGAGGAACATCTATATCGTCCGAATAGTTCCGCTGGGGAAGAAAATCCTGCCGCTGTCTCAAGGTCTGTTCCCGCATCTTCTCAAATTCACCGATGAGAACGACATCAGTATCCTGCTTCCGTCCACGCGCTTCTGGCTCTGCGGCTGCTTTGAATCCGGTAGCGATCACCGTTACGCGAACACTATTTCCAAGCTCCGGATCGACAAGCACGCCTAAAATCGTATGAACATCCTCATCCGTCCTTTGACTGATAGTTTCCATAACCTCATTGATTTCCACCATTGAAATATCAGCCGGGCCCGCAATATTCACCAAAACCCGTGTCGCGCCATTAATACTGGTATCTTCCAGTAAGGGATTATCGATGGCTTTCGCGGCAGCATCCTTCGCCCGGTTGTCACCCTCGCCAACTCCTATACCCATAAGCGCGTCCCCTTGCCCTTCCATCGTGGATTCCACATCGGCAAAGTCAGTGTTCATGATTCCGGGTTTTATGATTATATCCGAAATACCCTGTACTCCGTGGCGGAGCACATCATCGGCCAAATGACAGGCTTCCGTAAAACTGGTGTTCCGCTCAACCATTCCCATTAAATTCTGATTGGGAATAACAATGAGGGTATCCACGGACGCGCGAAGTTTTTCTATGCCTTCGTTGGCGAGCTTCATTTTGTAACGGCCTTCACAGGCAAACGGTTTGGTGACGACCCCGACCGTAAGCGCTCCCTGTTCTTTGGCAATTTTTGCGATAACCGGAGCTGCTCCAGTTCCCGTCCCGCCGCCCATACCAGCAGTTACAAAAACCATATCCGCGCCGCGCAGCATACCAGCGATAGCTTCACGATCTTCGTTTGCCGCTTCCTCTCCGATTTCAGGCTTGCCGCCCGCGCCCCTGCCGCCAGTCAGTTTACAGCCAATTTGCAGTTTTATTTCCGCCTGGCTCTTATTGTTCAAATCCTGCAAATCTGTATTAACGACTATGAACTGAACGCCCGAAAGCCCCCGCTCGATCATGCGATTGACCGCGTTAGAACCGCCGCCGCCCGCTCCGACCACTTTGATAATTGCCGGAACCGCTTCCGGTTTCGCTGTGATAACCTCTGAAATTACTTCAGATACCGAGAAAATATTCATACCCCCCTCCCAAATCATTTTACTTTATTTTTTATGACGCAATGCGCCTTATCACCTTTTTACGCCGCACAAACGGCATCTTTTTACGAAACAAATTCATTCTTGAGCCACGCCGCCAGTTTTCTGAATAAATCCGCCGGAGGCTTTTCCGAGGAGCGGCTGTCCGCGCCCTTCTCGGAATTTTCCTTCATCAACCGCTCGTTCTCCGTCATCATCAGTCCTATCGCTGTTGCGTATGCCGGAGTACGGTATTCCTGCACCAGACCATTAAGCCCCTCATGGGGAAGCGGAGTACCCACCCGGACGGGCAGCCGCAGGATTTCATTAGCAAGTTCCGCCACGCCAGAAAGCTGTGCGCTGCCACCTGTCAGAACGATACCACCTCCCAAACGCAGGGAAGGATTGAGTTTTTCAAGCCTTTCTTTTATCATTCTGAAAATTTCCGCCATTCGAGACTTAACTATATCAAGTATCGCCGAACGGGGAATCGGCTGAGGCGGCCTCCCGCCGACTCCGGGGACAATAATTTCCTCATAGTCTTCTATCAATTCTTCCCAGCAGCAACCGGATTCGATTTTAATTTTTTCAGCAGTTTCCACGGAAATATTTCTGAGCATCGAGATGTCACCCGTTACTTGCGTTCCTCCCGCAGGCACAGTGAACGTAGAGTAAGGAGCTCCATCGGAATAAACCAGCACATCGCTCGTTCCGCCGCCGAGATCAATAAGGGCAACTCCCAACTCTTTTTCTTCCCGTGTCAAAACAGAACGCCCGGCGGCCAAAGACTGGAGCACCAGATTGCTGACCTTGAATCCCGCGCGGTTCACGCATTTGATCAGATTTTGCGCGCTGGTAACAGAGCAAGTTATGATATGCACTTCCGATTCGAGACGTACTCCTATCATATCAAGCGGATCGCGTATGCCCTTCTGATCGTCCACGATGTACGTCTGGGGAATAACTTCGAGTATGCGTCTATCCATAGGAATCACGACAGCGCGCGCGGCTTCAATTACCCGCTCTATATCCTCATGTCCGATTTCCCTGTTTTCCCTTTTTTTGCCGGAAATTGCCACCACGCCCCGCGAATTGAGACCATCGATGTGACTGCCGCCAATCCCAGTACAGCATTCACGCACTTCACGCCCGCTCATCATCTCCGCAGATTCAATAGCCGCTTCCACCGCCTTGAGAGTAGCCTCGATATTCACTACCACACCTTTCCGCAGGCCGGTACACGGGCTCATGCCGACACCAGTAATTTCGAGAATTCCCTGCTCGTTGCGTTCGCCGATTACGACGCAAACCTTTGTCGTCCCTATATCAAGACCGACAACTACTCCTTCATTCGACAAAGGGGGCCTCCTTAACCGCATATGAACTGATGCCTGATCTAAACGCAATTTCACCAGGCTGAGAATTCTGTTGTTTCAACACGTCAAGCACAAGCAGCGCATAACGGATCGTTTCTTCGCTCAAATTGCTTCCAAGCTGCACCCGCACCGGACTATGCACTGGAAAAAGCGTCAAATCAAAACCGTCATACGGCTTGCGATTGACCTGTATTTCGGAAACCGCCGCCATAAGATGCGGCGCGTCATTCCCCAGACGGGCGAATTCTTCCAACAACGGAACAAAAGCCGTAGGCAGCCTCATTCCGAGACTGGGCTGTTCGATCACAATCCCGGACAATACAGGCAGATTTACACGCGGCGCGTTACGCGGAACATCATTCCCATTCCCAATCTGAAACACCACGCCGCTCTTGTCAATGTACACGGGAATCTGCCGTGACATCTGCCCGTCCGTAATCGTCACCAGAGACAAAGTCACGGCTTTTCGCGGCTCAAGAGAAATCGAAAGGCGATCTGGAAAACGCTTCGTCACCCGCGCCGACTCAACAAGATAATGTCCTTCGAGTTTTTTTTCCACAGCGGCAGCGTTCAACGAAACAAATCAGGATAGCGTCTTTTTCAAAACCCGGAAAGCCCTTGACGTTAACCACGGAAAAAGGAATACACGGACTAACGCCGAACAACCAGACAAATTCGGCGCCGAGTATGATAGCGGCAATCACCAGAATTTTTTTCAGCCCTTTTTCCATCTTCCGGGAAGATGTCTTTTTGAGCTGGAAGTCTTCCGGCTGCCCGTAATTTTCGTAAATAAATTCACCCGACATTATTGACTCTCCAGAATTACCGCGTCTTTCCCCGGACGGGCAACATTCACAATCAGCCCCGCGCACATAAGCGTTGTCGCCAGAGACGACCCCCCCGCTGAAAAAAACGGCAGGGGAATACCCGTAGCAGGCAGCGCGCCGGAAACCACCGCGACATTGACCAAAACCTGACTGACAATCATCGTAACCAGCGATGCCGCCAAAAGCCGCTTAAAAACCGTATCCGCCCGCATAGCCGACCGATACCCCAACACGGCAAAAACAGTGAACAACGCCGCAAGCAGCAGCACGCCCAGAAAACCAGATTCCTCCACAAACGCCGCGAAAATAAAATCCGAATGAACCTCTGGCACGCTGGCAATTTTCCGCGTTCCCTGCCCTATACCCTTCCCGAAAAAACCTCCCGAAGTAATTGTCAAAAGGCTGTTCCGCACCTGATACCCCGCGCCCTGCGGGTCTATACCCGGACGGAAAAAACTGGCAAACCGCACCACTCTGTGCTCTGCGGTAAAAAGCAGCAAACCCAACAATGGCAAAATAAACACAAGCGCCAAGACAAAAAACTTCAGGCGGATACCCGCCAAATAAAAAATCACCAGCGCGTTGACCGCGATAAAAACTACCGTAGAAAAATTATTCTGCAAATAAATAAGCCCGCAAAAAAGCAGACAGACTATCGCCACCGGTCTAACACCCGCTTTCAAATCATCCAGACGATCTTGTCTCCTGTCAAAAATATCAGCAATAAACAACGGCAGCGCCAGCTTCGCCATTTCCGAAGGCTGATAAGTTGACTGCGTAAAAGGAATCCGTATCCAGCGGGACGCTCCGTTCCGCGTAACTCCGATTCCGGGAAGAAAGGCTAACGCGCACAAAACCAGCGCAATAATCACCAGCGGTAGAATAAATTTCCGCATCTTATCAAGACTAAACCATGAAAGAAAGAAAAAAGCGGCAATTCCCACAAGGCCAAGCCCAATTTGGCGGCTAATAAAATGGTATCCATCTTTCCAAAAAAGCTGGGCATACCCAAAAGAGGCTGAATACAAAGTAACAAATCCCAGTCCGGTCAAAAGCAGGACACAGGCGGCAAGCACATGATCTTCCCTGAAACCTGTATGTGCCGCGCCGGTATTACTCCGGTACATCTCGCCCCCCCTATTGAATTTTCAAAGTAGAAAGGGCAATTATAGCAAAAAGCCCCCCCAGTATCCAAAAACGGATAACGACTTTTGTCTCCAGCCAGCCAGAAAGCTCAAAATGATGATGAAGGGGCGACATTTTGAACACACGCTTTTTCCGCAGTTTGAATGACGCAACCTGGATAATCACCGAAGCGATCTCCAGAACAAAAACTCCGCCGATAACAAGTATCAGAATTTCCTTTTTAATAATAAGCGATATTACCGCAATAACCCCGCCTAGCGACAATGAGCCAACATCGCCCATGAACACCTCAGCGGGATGCGCATTGAACCAGAGAAAACCAATACACGCGCCGACAGCGGCAAGACAAAAAACAGTCAGCTCCCCCGCTCCCGGAATATACGGAATTCCCAGATACGAAGAATAGTCAGCGCGCCCGGAAATATACGTCAAAATCGCAAGCGCGATAAATACCAAAATAAGCAAGCCCGCCAACAATCCGTCAAGCCCATCAGAAATATTGACCGCATTACTCTCCCCGACAACGAGCAGCATAGCAAAGGGAATCCATAGCGGCCCCATATCGATCACCGGATTCTTGAAAAACGGCACATACAGCGCAGTAACTTCCGCGCCGCCTGAAAAATACAAAATCAACACGACAGCCGCCGCGACCGCAAATTGCAGCGCAAGTTTCACCCACGCGCGCATTCCCGCAGAATCGCGTTTTGTCACTTTCAAATAATCATCAATAAAGCCGATTATGCCAAACGCCACAAAAGACCCCAGAGTCAGCCAAATCATTTTATTGTCGAGATCACCCCACAGCAGCATGGAAATCACCACTGAACCAATAATAAAGATTCCGCCCATAGTCGGAGTTCCGCCCTTCGCCAAATGAGTCTGCGGACCGTCCGTCCTGATTGCCTGCCCGACCTTCAACCTCCTGAGCCATTCGATAATCCTGCCGCCAAACATAAAGCAAATAAGCAGAGTCGTCAGCGCCGCATACGCGCTTCGGAAAGTCAGATAGAGAAACACATTAAACGGCGTAAAAAGATTTCTCAGCGGATAAATAAATTCCAGAAACACTATACGCCTCCCACAGGGGAAAATGCCGGTATACCGCACAAACGCTCAAGAGCGCAGCCTCTGGAGCCTTTGAGTAAAACAAGATCGCCGTCCGTAACTTCCGCTTCCAACGCGCGTTCAAGCGCCTTAATATCATTGGTGAAAAAAACAGGTTTTGCCCGCCCCTTCGCCGTTTCCAATTCCAGCCGGGCCGCCTCTGTCTCATTTCCAAAAAGAAAAATACTGTCCGCGGCGGACACAGCCAGAAGTTCCCCTGCCTGTTTGTGGGCTGAAATCGAATATTCACCCAACTCAAGCATTTCCCCGATGACATAAATTTTTCTGCCCGGCCATTCAACGCTATCACAAAATTCAATAGCTTCCCTCAGCGATTCAAGGTTCGCGTTGTAACAATCCCGTATCACCGTCGCCCTGCCCCGCAAAATCTCCGTGCGCCCAAACAACGGCTTCACCGACTCCAGCCCCTGTTTAATTGCCGCGTGACTGACACCGGTTTCGCGGGCTATGGCAATAGCGGCCAGAGCGTCCGCAATGTTATGTTTACCCGGCAGCGCGAAATGAATTGCTTCCCCGCCCCAGACAATTTCGCTTCCATCAAGCCCCAGACTTTTTACCGCGCCCAACTCCGCAAAAGAATCCGCTCCGTAAAAAGAAACGCGGCCATTCACCCCCTCCGCCAGAAAACCGCTGTACTCATCGTCTGCCGGAATCAAAGCAAGCTCGCTTCCCGAAAAGCACGAAAAAATATTTTTTTTCTCTTGAGCTATAGCCTGTTTTCTGCCGATAATTCCGATATGTGAGACCCCTATGTTTGTGATAAGCGCGATGTTTGGTTTAAGAACTTCCGCCAATTCCGCAATTTCTCCCCTGCGATTCATGCCCATCTCAAAAACTCCCACCTCATGATGAGCGCGTACCGCAAAAACAGCGAGGGGCAGCCCTGTCTCGGAATTGAAATTCCCCGGATTCATCACCACGCTTTTTTCCGCGCCGATAATTGCCGCAGCGATTTCTTTTGTCGTCGTCTTTCCCGAAGAACCCGTTATGCCGATTTTTACCAGCAATGGAAACCCTTCCAAATACACCCGCGCCGCGTCTTGCAAACCTTTCAGAGTATTGTCCACCACGATAAGGTCTTTCCCCATTCGGGCGGCGGCGCGTACCAAATCGAATTGTTCGAGCTTTGCCGCGTCAACCATCGCGGCTAAAGCCCCGCCCTCAAAAGCCGCCTCTACAAAACTATGTCCGTCAACAGAAGCCCCAGCCAAAGCGAAAAACAACGCGCCTTCCCGGACTTCCCGCGAATCAATACAAACCGACGAAAAGCCCGGTTCCCCCGAATTTCCGAAGAACCGCACCCCCAGAGACCGGGACAAAGCGGCAAATTCCATGAGAATAGAATCAGAACTCACCTGCCTCCCCCCTCCAAATTTATCTGCAGCACATTCTCCGGCTTGATCTTCGACAATTCCAGTTCCGTTTGAGCAATCTTCTCTATCCGCTCAGGCGAAGAAAGCAGCGATATACTGGCGATAAGCCGCTTATTGCTCTCCACCCAGTCTCCCTGCGCTTCTTCCAGCCGTTTAACTTCCCCCTGAAGCCCCGTATACCGGGTAGACTGCCAAGCGTTCAGACATAAAAACATCGGTATCGTCAACACTGCTATATACAAAAAGACATACTTCTTCATCACTGCCCATCCTCATCCAGAACTTTTTCCACGACACGAAGCCGGGCGCTACGAGACGGCGGATTCTCCGCAATCTCCGCGTCCGAAGGCCCAACACCCTTGCGAGTCAAAATATTGACCGATCTTCTGCCCGTACATTTACAGATCGGCGCTTCCGGGGGGCAGGTACAGTTTTTATTTTTTTCCCGGAAGAAATTCTTCACAATTTTGTCCTCTGCGCTGTGAAACGTGATAACGCCAAACCTGCCGCCAGGCTCAAGCGTCCGCAGCGCCCCTTCCAGCAAACCCGGAAGCCGCGACAACTCCCCGTTGACGGCAATCCGCAGTGCCTGAAAAGTCCTAGTCGCCGGGTGAATATGCCCATGCCGGTACGAAGCCGGTACAACCCGCATAACAAGCTCCGCCAGCGCGGAAGTAGTCGTAATAGCAGAATGCTGCCGTTCCATAACAATCGCCCTTGCAATGCGCCGGGAAAACCGCTCCCCCGCATTGTTATACAGCAAATCAGCCAATTCCTGTTCAGGCAGCCGCGCCACCAAATCAGCCGCGCTCAAACCGCTTGAAACATCCAGGCGCATATCGAGCGGCTCGTCCGTCCTAAAGCTAAAACCCCGCCCGCTTTTTTCGTAATGATACAAACTAATTCCCAAATCAGCCAAAATCGTGTCAGGCCGCTTGAGCTGCGCCGGATATTCCGCGAAAAAATCCTGAGCCCACCCCAAATAAAAATGCGCCCGCTCACCAAATTCGGCAAGCCGCTGCTTCGCCACCGCCTGAATCGCGCTGTCCGCGTCCACGCCAATAAGCTTCACATCAGAAAAACGCGACAAAAAAGCATAACTATGCCCCCCCTCACCCATTGTCGCGTCCACAAAAAGCTCGTCCTTTCCCCTCGGCGCGAGATACTCAAGCGTTTCATCCAGCAAAACAGGGGTATGCGTATAATCCATCAGACCGCCTCCCCCCCGCGCAACTTAACATTATAAAATTCCGGCCCGATTTTATTCGTCCCGAAACGGTCTATCTCCGGTTCCGCGTCAAGGTATCCATAAAAATCCGCCGTATCCCAAATTTCCAGACGGTCATCCTTACTCACGATCATGCAATTTTTCGTCAAACCGGCCCACTCTCTCACCAGCGAATACAACGGAATCCGGCCAGAATTCTTATCTATCGTCACTTCACGGGCAGTATAAATGTGCCGTCGCATATTGTACTGATGTTCTTCAGGTGTCAGCCGCGTATACGATCCTGCCAAAATCTCCTTAAACGCGAGCCAGTATTGTTCCGCCATAACCCACAAACATTTCGGTTTTCCCTGAATAACGCGCAGAGTGCCCCCATAGTATTCCCGTAAGGGCGCGGGAATCACAACCCGACCTTTTTCGTCAATAGAACTGTCGTATGTCCCATAAGGTATTTCTGATGACACCATGCAATCCTTTTTTTCCACGATCTGACACTTTCTGCTACTATCAGTTATAAATCCTTACGTTCATAAAAACAAGCGCATCTTAAAAAAAAAATCCAATCTTCGCCCAAATTCTTCAAATTCACCTATACATTTATATAGCAACACCTCAGAATCCCCGCGAATCCCAAAAAAGCCCAAAGAAAACCCATAAAATCAAAAAAAACAAGAAGGGGGAGCACAAAAAACCGCCATATATTCACATTTTCGCCCCCACAGCCGCATTCATTGACGCTGCTCCCCCTGCCTCCAGAAAAAGGCTTATCGCCTTTGTTCTTCCGTCACCCCCACTCTTTTCCTCCAAAAAATATTGACATTCCAATTATACCGTAGTTATACTTCTTCCTATGAAAACGGCTATTTCTCTTTCTGACTCTCTTTTTTATGTTGCGGAACAGACTGCGAGTTATATGGGTATTCCCCGCAGCAAGTTATTTTCGCTTGCTCTGGAGGAATACATTGCCCGGCACAACGGGGAATTGATAACCCAGAAATTAAACGAGGTTTATGAAAAAATAAATCCTGATGAATTCGCGGGGGATCGTAACGCGGGGCTTGAATCGTTAAGGAGTCTTACAAAAAATGACTCGTGGTGAATTATGGTGGGCTGATTTCGGCATACCGTTCGGCAGCGAACCGGGCTTCAAACGCCCGGTATTAATCGTCCAAAACGATTTTTTCAACAAAAGTAAAATCAACACCACTATCGTCATTCCTTTGACGACAAACATGATATTGGCGGACGCGCCCGGAAACATCATTCTTCCCAAAAAAGAATCAAAGTTGAAAAAAGATTCCGTGATAGCCGTATCACAAATAGCAGTCATCGACAAACAAAGGCTCATCGAAAAAATTACAAAAACCGGAGAAAAAACAATAGAACAAATCGAACACAATATGCTGTTTATACTGGGAATCAACAAAATCAATGAAATCTGAAAACGCCCGTCAAAAAAAATGATATTGGGACAGCGCGGGAGTGATTGTCACCGAAAAAATCTGTATATCTGGTCACCACGTTTTCCGCCCGGATAGTTTTGTCATTCCAGGCTTAGGGTGACAGTCACCGAAAAGTCATGGTGTAGCTATAACATGGGACACACCATATCTGGGGGATAGGCGCAGACCGCTTGCGGGCTGCGGCGTAAGGGGGGACAGGGTAAATGTTACTGTATGCCGATAACAGCGCGGAAAGTGTCCCCCCTTTCAGCTATACAACGAATGTGTGGAGTTTTCCTAAAAACTGTTTGTCATTGAAATTGCTTTCATGCGTTTGCCCTGACGACACGAAAAAAGCCAAGCAAAAATATGGACACTGGATAAAAAATTTCTCAAAATAATACCGAATGAATTCAAGTACATACACAAATAGGCCGCATTCCGCCTTCACCAACACCCCGTTCGTCAATAAAATCCGCCTCTTGCCGTATTAAAAAAGTTTTATTATGATTCTGCTATGTTCATGTGTGAATACTTTATTGTGTTTCCCGAAGGCGATACGCAGGAAATTCAAGGG
>QMCE01769459.1_pt1 | contig 25893 bp, 23 predicted proteins | sample 1821851 | NCBI WGS metagenome assembly QMCE01 (sample SAMN09453174, study PRJNA476694) | Termite gut metagenome, whole genome shotgun sequencing project. | isolation source: worker | host: Odontotermes sp. | place: South Africa:Pretoria | collected 2016-01-28 | reverse complement strand
CATGATTGTCCTGAAAATGTTCCGATTATTTTACCGAGCCTTTTGCAAAAACTGAATTTTTGCAATTACTTCTACCCATTCGGAAATTTAAGTTTCCAAACAACTCTACTATAACAGCTTTGTGTAATCGCGCGCGCCATAAAGGACTCGAACAATATAGACAGTATTTCCTTCTGCGTCTTCACGGTACACTACAAGGTAGTTTCTTATAACAACTTTGCGGTACCCCTGCTTTTGCAGACGTTCGTCATGACACAAGGCAAACAAACACGGATTATCAGCAATGCGCAGATAAGCCTGCTCCACATCATCAAGGAAACGGCTTGCTGCCTGCGGATTTTTGAGTTCCTTGGCGATATAGGTTACAATTTCATCAACATCCCTATGAGCGTCTTCTGAAACAATAAGTTTATAGGCCATGTTTTTCCCGAATCGCATTCAAGGAATCAAACCCGTCTTTAACATTACCTTCACGTATTGAACGCTCGCCTTGCTCTAATTTGTAATAAACATCGTTTTGAAGTATAGATTCTTCATATGTTTCCATACTCATAATCACCATATCACCATACCCGTTTTTTGTAATAAAAACAGGTTCTTTTGTCCGGCGGCACATTTCGGAAAGTTCGCTGGTTTTTTTCAAGTCACGAATGGGAATGATAAGCGGCATATCTGTCTCCTTTATATGCCATAATCATACCATAATCACGCCCTAAAAACAAGTTTTCATGCGTGGATCAAACTGCTTCTATGAAGACGCAAGGTCTGCTTTTATGCGGAGAAAACTTTCGTAGCGGTCTTCGTGAATCACACCGGCATGAACAGCTTCCATGATTTTGCAGCCGGGTTCTGTTTCATGAGAACAAGATAAGCCGAAACTGCATTTGCCCGCCAAGGGAGCAAATTCACGCATATATAAAATTACATCCTGAGCGGCAATACCGTCCGGCACCAAAGCGCGGACGCCGGGCGTATCAATAATGATTCCTTCATTATCCGGCATTTCATAGAGGGAAGCCAACGTTGTGGTATGATTTCCCCGGTCATATTTTTCATTTACGCCGCCGGTTTTAATCCGCAAACCTGAAATAAGCGCGTTAATCAAACTGGATTTTCCTACCCCCGACTGACCAAGCATCACCGAGGTTTTTGCTTGTAACAAAGATTTTAACTCATCAATCCCTTCGCCTGTTTTCGCGGAAACGCGCAGGACGGGATATCCGATACGGTTAAAATCTTCAAGCCGGTCTTCCACATCAGGATCATCTTCGCTGATGTCATATTTATTGCATATTACAATACACGGGATTCCGGCCTTCTCGCCTTGCAGCAAAACCCTGTCCAAAAAACGCGGCCTGAACGGCGGAGACACAGGAGTGGTGATACAGCATACAACATCAACGTTTGCAGCAAGAAGCTGGGATGCCTGCCCTTTTTGATTGAAGCGGGTAAACGCGTTTTTTCTTTCCACAAGAGAAGTAATAAGCCCCGTCCCCGGATGAGATACATCTTCATCGTATTCGACAAAATCGCCCGGAGCCAAAGGATTATAAAAACCTTCGGCTCCTTTCAGGATTTTTCCTTTTATCCGGCATTCCAGTTTCTAATCATCCTTTACGGTAAAAATATTTCTCGATCCCCGGATAACCAGCCCTTTCATGATTTTCCTTTATCTTCCAAAATACGGCCAAACACTTTAAGTTCCATATTATACATTTCCGCCCTTTGTTTCCATACCGGTTCCGCATCATCTTTTCCTGTAACAAGCAATATATTATCACAATCACTTATTACAGATGTTCTGAGCTTATTTTTATTCAGCACTGAGCCGAGCCTTTGACTGACGCCTTCTATTGAATCATAAATTTCTATGCCGGGAGACGCGGCTTTCCTGAACTCATCCAGAAGAAAAAGAAAATGCGTACAACCGAGAACAAGCGCGTCAACTCCGGCGGCCCTCAATTCATCAATATACTTTGATACAACATGCAGTCTTTCTTCTGTTGATGCCGACGCGTATTGATGCTCTACAAAATCCACGAGCAGAGGAGCCGCGATTTTTTTTACTTCGACAGATCTTCCCGATTCTTTTACCAAAGCCTCGATATATGGGTCTTCTATGGTTCTTTGAGTACCAAGCACGCCGATAATTCCGCTTCGTGTTTTCAACGCCGCGGGTTTTACGGCGGGAACCGTACCGATAAAAGGGATGTCAGGGAAACGGTTCCGGAGCGCGTCCAAAGCGGTGACAGAAGCGGTATTACATGCAAGAACAATCACTTTTGGATCATAGATGGAAACGAGCGCGTGAATCAGCATTTCCAGCAAATGAACCAGCGTCTCTTTATCTTTAGAACCATAGGGAAAATTGTTTCTGTCAGCGGTATAAATAAACCGTTCATGAGGATTTACGGAACTGATATGCTGAAAATACGGCAGACCGCCGATCCCAGAATCCAAAAAAAGTATGGGCCTGTTATCCATGATGTTATGAAAAAAGATCCTCAAAAGCTTTCCGGGCTGCCAGAGTTCCTTCCTGTGCCGCTTTTTCACCCGGAGTGACGGATTTAAATTTGAAATTCAGTTTATACCAGTCACAGAAATTCCCGCGCTCAGGATCGGACTGCTTTTCAGCATTTGTTTCGGAACAGGAGCCCTGCGCTTCAGGCAGATAAAAACGGCAATTCCTGCAGGAACGGAGGTCCCGCCCGCATACCTCGCACTTGAGAGAACGGCCGATAGGTTCTTCATCTTTTACCGCGGATCCGCAATACCAGCACATGATAGTATCATACACCGAGATTCCGCCGCTGACAAGAGTCTTTCCGCCCGCGTCGGTGTCTTTCCTTATCGTTTAACCCGAACAGTCAAATACCGCGGGCCGGATTCTGTCATCGTCCGTACAGTTTTGTTAATCCGGCAATGTTCTGTGCCAGTTCCGGGCTGAGGGCATCGTTCCGCATTCTCCAGTGCCAATTACCCAAAGTAGAAGGCGTATTGATCCGGGCTTCGCTTCCAAGGTTGAGATAATCCTGAAAAGGAATGACCGCGCGGTTTGAAACGCTGCCGAGAGCGGAACGGATGAATCCCCAATGCCCGTCTTCATCGTTCTTCAAGCCAAAATACCGCAGCGCCAGGGCCGCGTCGTCCGATGAGGCGCTGGAAAACCAGCCGCGTATGGTGTCGTTATCGTGAGTTCCGGTGTACACGACGGAATTGGGATCGTATTTATACGGCATATAATCGCTTTCTTCCCGTGAATCAAACGCAAACTGCAAAACCTTCATGCTGGGATACCCCGACGCGCGGACGAGTTCCCGTACTTCGGGAGTAAGGTAGCCAAGGTCTTCCGCGATAATATCCGCGTCTCCCAGAGACTGTTTTACCGCGTTGATGAAGGACAAACCCGGTCCTTTCTGCCAGGTTCCGTTTTCGGCAGTCGCCTCTCCGTAAGGAACGGCATAATAACTTTCAAGGCCCCGGAAATGATCGATCCGCAGAACATCATACAGGGAAAACATCATGGAAAGCCTGGACAGCCACCAGGCATAACCGTCATTCTTGGAAACTTCCCAATCGTATAGGGGATTTCCCCAAAGCTGCCCCTGCGCCGAAAAATGATCGGGCGGAACCCCCGCCACAAGAATGGGAACTTTTTCCTTATCCAGCAAAAACAGACCGCTTTTCGACCAGACATCCACGCTGTCCATAGCCGCGTACAAAGGTATGTCCCCGATAATCTTGACGCCCTTGGTGCTGGCATAGTTTTTTACAAGAGACCACTGTGTAAAAAAAAGATACTGCGCAAAGACATGATAATCAATTTCTCTTTTAAGATGATTTCTGACGGATGAAAGTTTCCGTTCATCGTAGTGCTTGAGATCATCGTCCCATTCGGTCCAGGAACGTCCGTCCTGAGAGGCTTTCAGCGCCATAAAAAGCGCGTAAGGTTCCAGCCATGCCGCGTGAACGTCCCGAAACGCTTCTATGTCTTTATTTCGGGAACGCGTGGCATAGCGTTCAAAAGCCTTTCGGAGGACGGTATTTCTTCCCTGGTAAAGGGCATAGTAATCTACCCTGGATGAATCCTCCCCGAAACTCTGCGCGCGGCATTCGTCTTCGGTAAGCAGTCCTTCACGACAAAGGGTCTCAAGATCGATGAAGTAAGGATTCCCCGCAAATGCCGACACGCTTTGATACGGGCTGTCCCCATAGCTTGTAGGATGCAAAGGAAGAACCTGCCAGTAAGTCTGCCCCGACATAGAGAGAAAATCGATCCACCGGTACGCGGCATCGCCGAAACTGCCGATACCGTATTGTGAAGGAAGGCTGAAAACGGGCAGCAGTATTCCCGCTCCCCGCTTTTCGGTCTTAAGCGCCATATATACCTTTTATCCTTTTACGGCGCCGGCGGTAACGCCCTGGATAATATATTTCTGCGCTGATAAATAAAAAATGATGATGGGAATAATCGACAGTACAAGCATCGCCATGAGTCCGCCCATGTCCCTGCCGCCGTAAGAACCGGTAAATATCTTCTGAATAGCTACCGGAAGCGTTGAATATTTTGAATCAAGGACCAGAAGCGGCAGGAGATAATCATTCCAAATCCACATGGCGTTAAGGATCGCGACGGTAACGGCTATCGGCATAAGAATATGAATCACCACATTGAAGAAAGTCTGTACCGGAGTACATCCGTCAATTTCGGCGGATTCCTCAATTTCCAGCGGAATGGTTTTTACAAAGCCTGAAATCATAAATATCGACATGCCCGATCCGAATCCGACATACATAATCAAAATCCCCAAAGGATTTCCCAGTCTCAGCGTACTGGACATCCAGCTCATGGTAAACATTACCATTTGAAAGGGAACGATCATCGCGAACACAAAAAGATAATACAGCATCGAAGTCCATTTGTTTTTTACTCTTATAATATACCAGGCGGTCATCGAGCAAAGTATCACGATAAAAAAGGTTGACGCTACGGTAATAAACAGAGAAGTCAGAAAGGAATCGAAAAATCTCATCCTTGTAAAACCCAGAAGATAATTTGAAAATCCGACAAAGTTTTCACGGTTTATGAACCCAAAAAGATTATCCGATATAAAAAGCCGTCCCTTAAACGAATTCATCAGAATGACGACGATAGGAGCCGCGATAACTAAGGTCATCGCAATGAGCAGAATATACGACAGAAACTTGATGCCGCTCTCAGCTTTATTCATCATGATGAGGCCTCCTTGTTCCGGGTTATGCGGAGCTGAATCAAGGCGATAATCCCCACAATAACAAAAAAGACAACGGCTTTCGCTTGCCCCGCTCCGGACCAGCCGTTGCGTCCATAGAAAGTCCGGTAGATATTTAACGCCAGCATTTCCGTTTGATTCGCGGGTCCTCCGCTCGTGAGTGCCAGGTTCTGATCAAACATTTTAAAAGAATTCGTAAGCGTCAAGAAACTGCAAATGGTAACAGACTGCATCACCAAAGGTATAATAATGTTTAGGGTGATTCGTCCATTGCCGGCGCCGTCTATCTTCGCGGCTTCAAGCACATCAACCGAAATATTCTGGATTCCCGCGATATAAATTACCATCGTGTAGCCGATAAGCTGCCAGTTGGTAATGAGTACCAGGCCCCAAAAACCATAGGACGGGTTCATCAATATTGTCATATTGAAATGAGCAAGCACCCCGTTGATAATAGTCTGCCAGACGTAGCCCAGCACGATGCCTCCGATGAGATTCGGCGTAAAAAAAACGGCCTTGAAAAAGTTTGTTCCTTTCAGCCCCTTGGTTAAAAGAAGCGCGAAAATAAAGGCCAATATATTTACAGAAACAACCGACACGACGGTAAAGAGCGTGGTGAATCCCAGCGAATACAAAAAGTTACTACTTGGGTCCTGAAAAGCGCGGATATAATTATCCAGCCCATTAAACCGCGCATCCGTTACGATGGTAAAGTCAAAAAAAGAAAGGCCTAATCCCATAATAAAGGGGATTAAAAAGGCTATCGAAAACATGACGAGGGCCGGTAAAACAAATATAGGAAAATATTTGAGAGGATTTTTAATCATAAAATGTCCGTTTCTTTAATAGCAAGAACGGCATCCCCTGCTATCAAAGAAGCCATGTTCTTCGATAACAGGGGAGATTTTCAAAAGACTGCTAAAAACCCGCGCGGGATTTTTAGAGATTCCCTTAATGAGGCAATTGCAAAACTTCAGTTTTTACAATTGCAAGCGCTTAATTGGCAGCCGCTTTTTCGGCAGCCCAGCTTTTTATCACCGTATCTCTTACGGCGTTCCAGCTCATCTGTCCCTGAGCATAAAGCAATAGAGCCGATCCAAAATCGTCTTTAAACTGCTGACTGGGATACACGGTGAAATTCCACGGAATGTTGGAAACGGCGGTATTTGCCGACCAAGCCATCACCTGAATCGCGAGAGGATCGGCGGGGTTTTCAGTGTCGGTAAACGTATCAAAAGGAACGATAAAGCCCAAATCTTTGCTTACATGGGCTTTGCCTTCCGGCGAAGTGTACAGCCAGTTCATAAAATCAAGCGATGCCTTCTGACTCGCGGCGGAGGCGTTCTTGTTGATGCAGAAGAAATTTTCCGTGCCAATGCAAAGCCCCTGCGTTTCTTCGCCGGGCATACCGGTATAAATCGGGATGAAGCGCACATCTTCGGGCTGTACGGTATTGCCGGAAACACCGGCGATCTGACCGTAAGCCCAATTCCCGTTCTGTACCATCGCGGCTCTTCCCAAAGCGAACTCAGCCATGGAATCATCAACCGTTCTGCTTCCTGTCATAGCTTTATCAATAGTAGAATAGTTAAGGTAAAGATCGAAAATATTCTTAAAGTTCTCCGCGTATTGGAACTTAATTGTCGCGGTAGCGGCGGAGCTGCTTAAATCAACATTATTATCCCTGAACTCATAGTAGATAGGAACATTGGATAAGTGGGTCTGCCATCGCCAATCTTCACCGGGGAGAAGGGATGTCGATGCAAAAACGCCGTCGATTCCGAGAGCCGCTTTCTTGCTCTGCATATCCTCAACCACTTCTTTGAACTTTGCGAAATTCTTGATTTCATCCAGGGATTTAATCTTTGCTCCGGGAAGAGCGGCATACGCGTTCATGATTTTATTATTCACGATGATGCCGTATCCTTCGACAGCGAACGGTATGCCGTAAACACCGCCGTTATCGGAAATCGCCAGGGATTTATCCGCCAAATGGGAATAAATCTCCGAACCGCTAAGATCGGCCGTGTAATTTTTCCAGCTTGCGTATCCTACAGGACCATTAATCTGGAAAATTGTCGGAGCATCAATCTTCGCGATTTCGCTGCGGAGCTGCTGTTCATAGGTCCCTGACGCGGCCGTAACAACCTTTACCGGAACACCCGTCTTCGCCGTATACTCTTTCGCGATAGTCTGATAAACCGCGTCCTGTTCAGGCTTGAAGTTGAAAAAATACACACCGCCGCTGCCGGAATCAGCGCTTTCCCGGGAACAGCTTAACGCCATAAATCCGCCCAAGAGCAATACTATTGCCAACATGGACGCCGCTTTTTTACATTTCATTTTTTCCTCCGTTTTTTTGTTATTTTGATTTATGTTATTCTATAAGTATAGGAGAAATTCCCATGCGAAACCAGTGTTTTTTAGCCTTGCCGGCGCCATCGCTTCTTCAAAGTCCTGATATTTTTCCGCAAGGATTCGGCTGTGGTAAAGAGCTTTCTCATAACGGGGCGGTAAACATAGTCCCAGCTTCCAGGCCGGTGAATAATCTTACCGCCAAACCCGGTTTTAAAACGGTACAGTCCGGCCATAGGATGGGATGGGTCTTCGTTCGGGGGGATGCCGAAAAGATCATACAATGAACAGGAAGCGGCTTTCGCATCTTTCATGGCCTGCCACTGGAGGGCATACGGAGCCATAAGATTGCGTTTATGATCCGCGGAAGCGCCGTAAAGATAAACGGCTTCTTTTCCGCGAAAAAGAACGATCACCGCGGCAATCGCTTCGCCTACATGCTCCGCAAGATACAGCCTCACTTCCTGAGCGCCGCCGGGATAATTTTTGCAATGGTCGAAAAGAGCACGGTAATATTCAATTCCGTGAATAGCGATACCGTCGCGTTTCGCGGTAGCTTCGTAAAGATGATAGAAAGTATCGAGTCCTTCTTCGTCGGCGCGGCGGATGACAACGCCTTTTTTTTCAGCCAGACGGATATTATAACGCCATTTTGGTTTCATCGCCTGCAAAATCGATTCTTCGGAATCGATCAAATTGATAATCACCGTGTCCGGAGGCTGAATATCCGCGCCGGAACGTAAAAAAGGAGGCAAAACAAGCGGCGGAGACACATGCTCCCCTTCATTGTACCAAGGAGGATCGAAACGGATAAACGCGGTATCTTTTGGAACAAGATGACGCAGGGCTTCCGCTAAATCGGCCAAAGCGCGGCTTTTTTCTTCATCATTCAGATTGATGCCTTTCGGGAACTCCGGCCCCCAAGGTGAGTATGCAAAGGAAACGCCGGGCATGAGGCGGCGGCGTATGACGCTGAGCGGCGATTTTTGCCCATCAGCCCAATCGACAAGGAAGGCGCGCGCGTTCCAGCCGAATCGGGCTTTAAAACTTCCCCAAAAGCCCGATTGCAGAAATGTTTCCGCGCCGTCACAAACCGATAATTCGGCCGGAACGATGCCCTGAAAGACCGAACGCCCTGCATGGGACATCAGCCGACTTCCCCTTCCGGAATCATCGTTGTTTTAATCGGCGCGCCCTTAAGCGTAAGTTTTTTGCCGTTTACCAATACAACATTCCGCTCAACCTTTATCGGAATCGAAAAGAATGTGTCGATGGAGATTTGTTCGGGCGTATCGCCCGCGTCAAGCCCTTCGATCATCACCCTTGTGCCGGAAGGAATATCGGCAGTATCAAGAACCTCAACGCGCTCGTTTCCAAGGGCGTCTTTATCGGACGCGGCAAGAAGCATTCCGTGGCTTTCAACGCCGCGGAGCTTCGCCTTCTTTAAGTTATACGCCACGATAATATGTTTGCCGAGAAGCTGTTCCTCTGTGTAGTGGCCGACAAGCCCCGAAACGATGGTCCGGTCTTCCCCGTCAATATCAAGGCCGATGATGTAGAGTTTATCCGCCTGCGGATGCCGTTCAACTTTTTTGATTACAGCCGTTCGGAGATGAATCGTCTTGCTGAACCGGATTTCGTCCGGTTCTACCGAGGCTTCCGCCGGCTTCGGAGCCTCCGCGTTTTCACCCGTTTGTACCGAAGCTGTCTTAGCCGCAGCGGCTTTTTCCTCGCGTTCCTTTTGGCTTCCCGAATACTGCTCACGCAGCTCATTGATGCGCTCATCTTCCAGTTTCGCAAAAAGCACTTCAGGATTCGTCACGGTGTTGATTCCCTCGGTCCGCCCTAAATCTTTCCATGAAAGACCATCTTTTCCGATAGACTGCCCGAAGAACGAAACGATTTTTTCCGCGGCGGAAGGCATATAGGGCTCGATCATGATTCCAATATCGCGCACCAAAAAGCTCAAATCAGAAATGAGGGCTTCGGCCGCGGGGGGATTTTCTTTTCTCGTTTTCCACGGTTCGCCGTCCTGAAAGGTTTTGTTCGCGAACGACGATAATTCAAAAATCAGCCTGAACGCGTCGCGGAGTTCCGCTCTTTCAAGGTGAGAAGCGATTTTTTCTTCGTAACCGCTTACCGTTTCCCAAAAAACAGAATCAGATTGATGATGTAACGGTATTTTTCCATCATAATAACGTGATACAAACGAAAGCGTCCGGTTCACAAGATTTCCAAGGTTCCCGATGAGTTCGCCGTTTACTTTTTCTTGAAAATCCTTCCATGTGAAAAGAGCATCCGATTTTTCGGGGCGGTTATAGAAGATGTAGAAACGCCACACATCCGCTCCGATGCCGGTTTCCATCACATCGGTTCCAAAAACGCCTACGCCGCGCGATTTAGAAAACTTTCCGCTTTCATAATTGAGGTATTCGGTGGATGACATGTGGTGGAGCATCGTCCATTTTTCGCCGGTTCCGAGGAGGCTCGACGGGAAAATGACGGTGTGAAAAGGAATATTATCTTTTCCGATAAACTGAAAAAGTTCGGTTTCATCGGGCGTTTTCCACCAGCTGTCTACAAAGCCGTGCCAATCGTCCGACTGCTCCGCCCCCAGATTCCCCGTGATGGAAATATATCCGATGGGAGCGTCAAACCAAACATAAAAGACTTTATTTTCATAACCGCTCTTTGGAACGGGAATGCCCCACTTTAAATCGCGCGTAATAGCCCGTTCGCGCAGGCCGTCCCGAATCCAGGCCTGGGTCATCTGAACGGCGTTATTCGCCCAAAAACCTTTTACGGACGCTTCTTTTATCCACGCTTCAAGGCGGTCTTTTCCTTTCGGCAGGTCGATGTAGAGATGCTTCGTGCTTTCGAGTTTCGGCTCCGATCCGCAGCTTGAACAGCGGGGCTCTTTCAATTCCGTAGGATCGAGCAGTTTGCCGCAATGTTCACATTGATCGCCGCGCGCGTCATCGTATCCGCAGTGGGGACAGGTTCCGCGGACATAGCGGTCGGCAAGAAAACGGTTACACTGACTGCAATGAAGCTGTTCAATCGTTCTTTCTACGATGAAGCCTTCTTCATCGAGTTTTTTGAAGATTTCCTGCACGATTTCGGTTTGAATCGGCGTGGAAGTTCTCCCGAATTTATCAAACTGAATGTTAAACCAGTTATAAATATCCGAATGAATGACGTAAAAACGGTCGCAAAGCTCCCTCGGACTCACGCCTTCTTCGGCGGCTCTCGTTTCCGTGGCCGTGCCGTATTCGTCGGTTCCGCAGACATACAGGGTTTTATAGCCCCGAAGCCGGCAAAAGCGGGCAAAAGCGTCCGCGGACAAAACCTGAATGAGATTTCCCAAATGGGGAACATTGTTGATATATGGAAGGGCCGAAGTAATTAATCGTTGTTTCATAGTTTTTTAATAATAGGGAGAGGGAAAAGCAATGTCAAGGAGCGCAAGGAATAATTCACTACGCCGGTCCATCGGTGAATATCAACTTTTCCGCCAGGCGCTTCCTCCGGCATTTCTTGTGTACTTACCTGCTCCGGATTTTTCAAATTCGGTTCTTAACGCGTTGCCGCCGTCGCCGCCTGAACCTTCGGGGAAAGCATTTTCGCCTATAGTACCGACGCTCTTCGGAATAGTTACACTCGTAAGACCGCTGCATCCCGAAAAAGCGTAACTTCCGATAGTTTCTACACCGTCAGGGATAACGACCTCCGTAAGACCGGTACATCCGGAAAAAGCCCTTGTTTCGATGTAGTTCACGCTGTCCGGGATAGTAATGCCGGTAAGATGAACGCAGTCCGCAAAAGCGGAATCAAAGACCGTTTCAAGTCCGGAAGGTAAAATAAGTCCTTTCAAATACGCGTTGGATTGAATGACATTCATGTCATTGCTGCCTGGTGAAGGATTGCCGAATATCGCGCCGCCGGATGCGGTACAGTTTGAAAGATCGAGAATAACATATTTACCGGCAGTTTCGATAAGCGCGTTAAGTTCCCCCCAGCCCTTAACACCGCTGCCGGGTGAAGACCTATTCGTAAAGGTGATTGCGTCAAGTTTTATGGTAACAGGGTCTTGGGAAGTGTCGCCTGTTACATCGTCAAGATAATCATCAAGCTGATCGTAGAGAATGGGATCTTCACGGTCTGGATTAGCGGGATCAAAAACCGGCGGAGGAGGCAGCGGCGCATTCGTCAAGTCTACCACAACAGTTTCATCGTTATTGGTGCCGGAAAGAGGATTGTCGGACATACCGGATTTCACCAAGGTGCCGCTTCCATTACCGGTAAATTCAAAGGCATACAGATAAAGATCTTGATATACACCAAGCATGTAAAGAACAGGATTACCGAAGACGTCAAGAATGTCATCATAACTTGCAGCGGTATCGTATTCGTTCAGATTAATGCCATTGCCATTATGTACAAAGAATCTGACATTCTTAATATTATTCTCATTCTCGACATTGGAACCGTCAAGGGTATACAAAGAATGGGCATTACCTTTTTTTACCGTTACCCGATAATACAACTGCTTTCCATCTCTAGCTGTTACCTGAAACACAAAAAAGTCACCATTACGAACATCTTCATTGTCATAGGCAGCTCTGCTGTCTGACGTAAATTCGCTGATATAAGAAAATTCTTCATTCGCATTAAACCGCACGATTTTTGTAACCGCTGCTTTTTGGGGAGAGGCAGGTGTCCCTTTGGTAGGACCATTGTTGTTATCGAAAATATTGACTAATCCGGCTGTTTCTTTACCCAGTACCGCGTCCGGAGTTCCCAGACTGGCAGATACTCCCTTAATGGAAATATTGATCAACGCCGCGTCGCTCAATGTATTTTCGGAGGTATCCCCTAGAGGAAACAAACATCCAAACAACGAAAAAACAAGAACTATAACAAATAATATTAAAAAGGCTTTCTTTGAAGACAACACAGACCTTCCCCTTCATTGACAATTAAAACCTGTTTCAAAAACTGAAATTTTGAAACAACAATACCTTATTATAATATACAGAATACTTAATAATATTACTATGTTTTTAATGATCTGTAAAGAAAACTTAACGGAGCACTGTTCAGAATCCCTTTGTATTTTACGATAAAAAAACCGCCTTCCATCAAAATACCCCACCCCAACACAAAAAAACAGGGAACAAAGCCGCAAACGGAGAAAATTCTTTGATTATAGCTTGTGTGTAACGCTCAACAATGCATACAATTGATTCTTTATCCAGCATAACAATTCCTCTGTTTTTACTATAAGAGAAGTGCAATTTTCCTTAATTATGCCCAAAATACAAGAAGATTATTTTATGTTCAGATGTATCTGTTTCAAGGAACACTGTCACTTTTGGGTGACTGGTACTGGCGCGTTGCATCTGGAAGAATCAAACAAATGACAGTGTGTATCCCGAACACTTACTTTTCAATTCTTCATATCTGCGAAAAATTAGAAATACTTACATCACCATCAGGAAATCTGGCAATAATCTCAAGTTCTCCACCCATAGCCTTAATATGACTGCGCAATGTAGAAATATACATATCAGTCCGTTTTTCCAATTTGGCGATAGCAGGCTGTTGAATATGGAGAGCATCAGCAAGCATCTGCTGCGAAAGCCCCCTTGCGTTTCTAAGCTCATTTAAAGGCATTTCAGTGAGAGTCTTTTCTACTTTGGTCTTAACCCATTCCCTGGATTCTGAACTCATTTTTGCTTCGAGTTCAGAAAATTTACGTGTCATATATTTTCCTCCCACATGTCAATATTTTATTCCAAGCAAGGAATAGCATCAATCTTAGATAAAAAAACAGGGAACAAAGCCAGAATCACTCCAACTTTGCTCCCTTACTATCCCTCTTTCTCACAAAAAAGCCGCCCCATCACAGGGCGGCTCTCTAGCAACTATTCTCTCGTGGAGAAACTTTTAAGTTTCTCCAAGGAATCCCTTTAGGGATTCCCTACTTCATATACAGCGGCCGCGGCACATAATGTGTGTGCAAGAGCTTATGCGCTTTTTCGCCGTTGGGTTCGCCGAGGAATTCGTCGTAGACCTGCTTGATGAAGGGGTTCTGATGTGAACAGCGGTAGGTTGATTTTTCGTCATCGTTGTAGATGCCGGCAATCCGTTTTTGGCGGATTTCGTCGGTGCAGCCGTAGGGTTGTCCGCCGCCGCCAATACAGCCGCCGCGGCAGGCCATGACTTCCACAAAGTGGTAAGGCGTTTCCTTGCCGGCGTCGCGCGCTTCACGGATTTTGTCGAGGACCGCCGCGATGTTGCCCATCTGGTGGGCTACGGCGATGCGGATTTTGGTTCCGTCCATATCGACTTCGGCTTCTTTGATGCCTTCAAGGCCGCGGACGGGCGTAAAGTTTACGTCGCCCAGTTCCTTTTTGGTCACAAGGGCATAAGCCGTTCTGACCGCCGCTTCCATAACACCGCCTGTGGCGCCGAAAATGGTACCGGCTCCGGTGTAGGGGCCGAGCGGACTGTCGGCTTCTTCATCGGGAAGATTGAGAAGATCGATGCCGGCCTGTTTGATCATCCGGGCGAGTTCGCGGGTGGTGATGGAAATATCAACATCCTGATCATAACCGGCGGACTTCATGTCATCGCTGCGTTCAACTTCCCACTTCTTTGCGGTACAAGGCATAACCGATACGGAGAAGATGCTCTTGGGATCGATGCCGGATTTCTCCGCCCAGTAGGATTTAATCATCGCGCCCATCATCTGCTGGGGAGATTTCGCGGTGGAGAAATTCGGAATCATATCGGAATAATATTTTTCCATGTAATCGACCCAGGCCGGACAGCAGCTTGTGATGAGCGGGATCGCGCTTCCCGGCGTGGTAAGCCGTTTGATCAGTTCACTGCCTTCTTCAATAATCGTAAGATCGGCGGAGAAGTTGGTATCAAACACGGTTTTAAAACCGAGACGGCGGAGGGCCGCGTATATCTTCTTTGTGAGGATGGTTCCGGGCTCAAGGCCGAATTCTTCGCCCAAGGCGACACGGACTGCCGGAGCAATCTGTACGACTGAATGCAGCTCTTTATTCTGGAGACCCTTCCAAACCGCCTTGGTTTCATCATTTTCATAAATAGCGCCCACGGGACAATGAGCGGCGCACTGACCGCACTTAATACAGGGGCTTTCTCCCAAAGGAGCGCCGTCAGCCGCGCTGATTTTTCCGTTAATGCCCCGTCCGTTGAATTCCAAGGCCCAAACATTCTGCATTTCTTGACAAACCTTCACGCAGCGCCCGCAGCGGATACATTTTTCAGGATGAAGGATGATCGACGGATTGGAAGTATCTTCTTTAAGGCCTTTGAGGAGTTTAGGAAAAGGAACTTCCCGAATGCCGAATTCCGCCGCCAAAGTCTGGAGTTCGCAGCAGCCGCTCCGAGGACATTGGAGACAATCATTAGGATGATTTGAAAGAATCAGTTCCACTACCGTCCGGCGGACGGCAATAATTTCAGGATCGTGGGTAATAACATTGGCCCCTTCGCTGACAGGGGTTGTACAAGCCCTGACCATTTTGGGGGATCCTTCCAATCTGACAATACAAATTCCGCAGGCCGCCCAAGCCGGAAGGTCGGGGTTATAGCACAAAGAAGGGATTTTAACATGCGCTTGTTTTGCCGCCTCAAGAATCGATGTTCCCTCTTCTACTTGGACCGGCAGACCGTTTATTTTAAGATTAACCATCAGTCTATCTCCTTATTTCTTCATTACCGCGCCAAACTTGCAAACCGCAAAACATTCACCGCACTTAATACACTTGGATTTGTCGATAACATGAGGCTGACGTTTTTCCCCGGCAATGCACGGCACAGGACATTTTCTAGCACAAAGACCGCAGCCGATGCATTTTTCAGCATCGATTTCGTATACCACGAGAGATTTACATTTTCCCGCCCGGCATTTTTTATCGTGAATATGTTCGAGGTACTCATCCCGGAAATTTTTTACCGTAGACAAGGTAGGATTCGCGGCCGAACCGCCGAGCATACACAAAGAAGCCTTGGTCATGGCCGTTCCGATTTCTTCAAGTTTATCCAAGTCCGATTCTTCGCCGTTCCCGCCGGTAATCTTTTCAAGAATCTTCAAAATTTGAGTCGTACCGATACGGCAGGGAGAACATTTTCCGCAGGATTCATCCACACAGAAATCCATGTAGAAGCGGGAAACGTCAACCACGCAGTCATCTTCATCCATAACAATGAGGCCGCCGGAACCCATCATGGAACCGAGTGCGGTAAGGCTTTCATAATCGATGGGAGTATCGAGGCTCTTTTCACTCAAGATACCGCCGGAAGGACCGCCTGACTGAACGCCTTTGAATTTTTTCTTATCTTTGATGCCGCCGCCGATATCATACACAATTTCACGGAGCGTGGTTCCCATGGGAACCTCAACAAGGCCGGAGTTTTTTACTTTTCCGGTAAGGGCAAAAACTTTGGTTCCCTTGGATTTTTCGGTTCCGATGGATGCCAGCCACTTTCCGCCCTTCGTCATGATGACAGGAACATTGGCAAAGGTTTCCACATTGTTGATGACCGTAGGTTTTCCCCAAAGTCCGCTCTGCGCCGGGAACGGAGGCTTGGGAACAGGCATTCCCCGCTGTCCTTCAAGTGATTTAAGCAGGGCTGTTTCCTCACCGCAGACAAAAGCGCCCGCGCCAAGCCGGATTTCAATATCAAAATTAAAACCGGAACCCAGGATGTTTTCGCCCAAGAGACCGTATTCCCTTGCCTGGCCCAAAGCAATCTGCAAACGGTCAATCGCGAGGGGATATTCGGCGCGGATATACACGTACCCGAATTGTGCGCCCACCGTCTTCGCGCAAATCGTCATGGCTTCAATGACGGAATGAGGATCACCTTCGATAGTAGAACGGTCCATGTAAGCGCCCGGATCGCCTTCGTCGGCATTGCAAACGACGTATTTTACATCGCCTTCGGCTTTGCGGGTTAAATCCCACTTGAGCCAAGTAGGAAATCCGGCACCGCCGCGGCCCCGAAGACCGGAAATCTTCATTTCTTCGATTATTTGCTCAGGCGTAAGCTCGAAAAGAGCTTTTTCCAATCCCGCATAGCCTTCGCGGGCAATGTATTCATCAATATTTTCAGGATTGATTACACCGCAGTTCCGGAGCACAACCCGGACCTGTTTCTGGTAGAACTGAATATCTTCCAGAGACGTAATATCCTTTTTTTCTTCGGTTTGGTAGAGCAGCCGTTTTACTTCCCTGCCCTTCACAATCTGTTCCGCAATAATCTCTTTTGCGTCTTCGGGCTTTACTTCGACATAGAACGATTCTTCGGGAAGCACCTTGACGATGGGTCCTTTTTCGCAGAAACCGAAACAGCCGGTCTTAACAATTTGTACCTGATCTTTTACACCCTGATTCTCCGCCTCGGCAATAAGGTTTTTGTAAATATCATCAGACTTACTTGATTCGCAGCCGGTACCGCCGCAGACAAGGATATAGTGGTTATAAGCCATTCTTTCCTCCTTATTTGGAATTCATGATGTCAGCAGCGGGTCTGTCCAGAATGGATCCATCCAGAAGTTCCTTGCCGATAATATGCTTCTTTACGATTTCTTTCGCGAGTGCGGCATCGACCTTGCCGTAAATAACGGTAGGCATTCCGGGAACCACAACTTCAACGGTCGGCTCAGAATGACAAAGACCCATACAGCCGGTCTGCCGCACGACAACCTTGTCCGCCAGATTTTCGGTGTCCAACGCTTCAAGGAACGCGTCAAGACTGTCTTTCGCCCCGGCCGCGATTCCGCAGGTTCCCATTCCAACAATTACCTGGATTTCTTTTCCATCAACTTCACGCTTACGAATGTCATTTTTTTTCGTATCTCTGAGTTTTCTTAAATCCTCCAAACTCATCTTTGCCATACTATTCTCCTAATAAAATCTGATGGGAAACAGCATTGTACTGTTTTCCCCTACGGCTTTCTTACCCTTCATCTTCCTCATTGTCATCTTCCATCGAATGAAGATAACGATTTAAAAGCATGAGAGAACTTACATCTTCAAAATCCCCCAGAACGTCCAGCAGTTCCGATTTTCGGGCTTCATACTCTATATTCCTGACGCCGTCATGCAGTTTCCGCCTGACGAGCACTTCCTTGGGACCGGGAAACAGAAAAAGCGTCCGAAACATGCCGGGCAAATCTCCCACAGGAGGAGTATCCACATTCTGCTTGTCAAACCAGGCGGTTACCGTAGTTCCGGTATTTTTTTCCGATACAAAATCCCAGCCTCCGGCAGACTGATTCGCGGTCTGAATAAGGAAAGGAATCCCCAGTCCCACTTTCCGCCCCGGATGCTTTTGACCATCAGTGTGAAAGGGATCGATAGCCAGCCGCAATTCTTCTTTGCTCATTCCTTTGCCGTTATCTTTAATAACGAAACGGAATTCTTTTTCTGTTTCCTGAACATCGACTTCAACAAGATCGGCGCCGGATTCGGCGGCATTTTGCGTTATATCCATAAGAAGATCGCTCAGGGTAAAATGCATAGTTATTGCTCCTTTTGCCCCTTATCCGTTCTGATATTTCGCGATAATGGCGGGAAGCATGTCGGGCGTAAGTTTTCCGTAGGTATCATTATTGATGGTGATAACCGGAGCCAAGCCGCAGCAGCCGACACAACGCACAGGATCGATAGAAAACAAACCGTCTTCCGTTACGGCATCGGGCGCAAGACTTAGGATTGACCGAGTCTCATTAATAAGATCCTGACCGCCCTTGAGATAACAAGCGGTTCCGAGGCACACGGAAATCTTGTACTTGCCCGGCTTTGTGGTCTTAAAGAAATGATAAAATGTGATAACCCCATAAATCCGCGCCAAAGGGATGCCCGAAATGAGCGCCAGCTTTTCCGCCGCGGCTCTGGATATGTAGCCAAAGGTTTCCTGTATTTTATGCAGCATCATAATGAGACTGCCAGGCTTCACCTTCCATTCATCAATAAACGAACTCAGCTCCTTCGGGAAATCAATATTCCCCTGAGATTCCGCGCCTTTCGCGGGCGCCGCACCTGCAACCGCCATGGATACCTCCGTAGTCAAATAGATAAAAAATCATTTATTTACAAGATCATTCTATACCAAATCAATTGGTTTAAACAAGCCTGTGTTATCCTTACTTTTTTCATTTCCTTCAATAATTGAAAATTATGCAATACCGCTTTTCATCATTCTTAATTATAGTATATGAGTTCGGGTTATAGAGAGCAAGGGCGGAGATTTGGGAAAGAATAGATGTTGATATATTCACGTAAAACAAACATAGTTTGACAATAAAATGAAATGGTGCTAAAATTTTATATCCGGTGTAGATACATTTCAGTACTTGTTCGGCAGTTCCCGGTCATGTTTAAGCGGCTGCAATTGCAAAAACTGGAGTTTTGCGATTGCCTCATCAATCTTAGATAAAGGAGTTTCCCTTGAAAGTAAACAAAAAGAGTTTTGGTGTATTGTATAATGGTAAAAAGGTGAGCATGTACACCTTGAAAGCCGGCGAATTGAGTCTTACCCTTTCAACTTTGGGCGCCGCCATGACTGCCCTTTTCGTTCCGTCTCGGCGTTTTCCCAAAGAAGATGTTCTTTTAGGATACAGCACCTTGGATGGTTATACCGGTAATCCTCCGTTTTTTGGAGCCTCTATCGGGCGCTTCGGGAACCGAATAGGCGGAGCAAGTTTTAGTTTGGATGGAAACACCTATAGGCTTTATAACAACGACAACGGACATACGCTTCACGGCGGCCGCCGCGGATTTGATAAAAGGATTTGGACCGCGGAATCTTATGAAGAAGATGACGGCGTGTTTGTTCGTTTTGAACTGGAAAGTCCCGACGGGGATGAAGGCTTCCCCGGCAATCTTAAAGCCGTTATAAGCTACGGATTGACCAAATCCAATGAAATTATTATTGATTACAAGGCGTCCGTGGATAAAAGATGTCCTGTTAATTTGACAAATCACGCGTATTACAATCTTGCCGGAGAGGGAAAAGGCGATATTCTGGGCCATGAAATATGCATTCACGCTTCCCGTTATGTCGAAGTCGGCAAAGATTTAATTCCTACCGGCAATACGCCCTCAATTCTTGGCGGACCTTTCGATTTTACAAAACATAAGGTTATCGGGAAAGATATTGAGCAAACCGGCGCCGGCTATGATCATTGTTATATTCTCGACGACGATGCCGATATCGGTACGCTGAAACCCTGCGCCGAAGTGTTTGAACCGGTTTCCGGCCGTTCCATGAAAGTACTTACCACGCAGCCGGGCGTTCAATTTTATACGGGAAACTTCCTGAACAATGAAAGGGGAAAATTAGGATCGGTGTACGGAAAACACGCGGGGTTCTGCCTGGAAACCCAGCATCTGCCGGATTCTCCCAATCAGCCCCATTTCCCGCCGTGTATTTACGGACAGGGAAAGGATTACCACGAAAAGGCGCTTTTCGCGTTTGACTGGTAGCCGAAGTTCCCCAGGATGCCGCCGAATCTGGCCGGTGTTCTGGGGGACGTTTTTCCGCTTACCGCTTTTCTATGCCTTAGGTTCCTCAGGGTGCTGTGCCGCGATAAAAGCCCGGTATTTTTCCGGATCACTTTTAAACGCGATAATGGGGGATTCCGCGTCAACGAATGCCCGTTTAAGCGCCTGTGCCGTTTCAAAAATGATCCGGTCAGGATCGATAAGCCTGCCTGCCCTTGAACTCAAGCCGATACACAGTTCCCATTCCAGGGACGAAGAAGAAAGCAATTTTGTCTTAACGCGGTTGTGAAAATCTTCACACTTAACCAAACCTTGATCAAGATCGATATTAGGAACAATAATAGAGATGCCGTTCTCTTTCCATTCAAAGATTAAATCCCGGTGCCCGAAAAAGTTTACTGCCATATCGGCAAAGGCATTGAAAAACGCGTCATCGTTGTGTTTATCTCCCCGGAATTCCATGATAATGAAAACCATGTCCTGTTCAAAAGACGCGCATCTGTGTAATTCGGAAGCTAAGCGGTCTTTCGTATAAGCCTCCCAGCTGATATTCCCATGAGGAGAATACAAGCCCTGGGGACCATCACAAATTGCATCGTTGTTATGAGAAATATTTTCGGAAGAATCAGGATCAGCCGCTTCATTTTGCGTGCTGAACACATCATCTACATCAATGACATCATCTTCTATATCTTCCGCAGCGGCATCCGTGTTCGTATCTATTGTATCTATCGTATCTATCGGGTCCGTCAAATCCATCGAAGGGATTTCAAAATCTATTGGTTCATCATCGATAATTCCGGCATCTTTGTTGTTGTTGTCAAAATCGTCCGGCGCTTTTCTCACGGCTTCGGAAATATGGGGCTGTTTTACCAGGAGCATTTCGGCAATCAGCGTGAGGAAAACCACCGCCAAGGCTCCCAAAACAATCAGCAGCGTATTTTTTAAGGTAATGATAAAAAACGTATGATCAAACAGATCGGCGCTCATGTTGATATATGGGTTTCTCACCCCTTCAATTTGAAGCGCTTCTTCGTATTGAATAGAAAGCGGATTTTCCCGAAGGCGGGGAGCGCCGTTTACCATGGTGATAATACCGTCCCTCCGTTCTTCCGCAAAATAACTGTTCGATCCGGAGATAAGGAGAGCCTGGACCGTTTTTCCCGCAAATAACGCATTGCTCATTTCTTCTTTGTAGGCATCGGTCATGAAACCCAAACTCTGAGCCGCAAAAACAGACAGATTCTTGAGATAAGCGTATTCAGTTTTTGCCAAAACATTTTGTTCTTGTATGTTTTTATAGATACGAAAGGCGCCAAAACCGACGGCTGCTGCATATACAAGTATACAAACAAGAGCTATACACAATACAATTTTTCCGCGCATAAACCCATTATATACGCTTTTCTCATTCCATGCTAGGATAAAAACAGGAGTTTTAACCATGAATTTAAGAAAAAGAGCGCTTTCTTCGGGTTGGTACCCTGAAAACCGTAAAGAAATTGAAGATTTTTTGCCGCGTACCATAAAAAACGCGCCCCGGGGGAAGGCTCTTTCCTGTATTGTCCCTCACGCGGGCTGGTATTATTCGGGAGCCCTGGCAGGTATTTCCATCAATTTTCTTAAACATGATGCGGACACGGTGATTATTATCGGCGGCCATTTACCGGCGTCTTCTTTTCCGCTCTTCGCGATGGAAGATTTTTTCTCTACGCCGCTTGGAAACCTGGAATCCGATCATGATTTGCGGGATCTTTTGCTGGAGGAGTTTAATGGAAGACCGGATCATTATGCCGATAACACGGTGGAAGTTGTGCTTCCCATAGCGGCGTTTTTTTATCCATCATCAAAATATATTTGGATGAGATTTCCCGCAAGCATGGAATCGTATGAAATGGGGAAAAAGATTTTTTCAATTTCAGAAAAACTCGGCAGAAAAGTTGTCGTCATCGGTTCTACCGATCTTACCCATTACGGCCCCAATTATGATTTTATGCCCCGAGGAACGGGAGCCCTGGATTGGGTGAAGCGGGTAAATGACGCGGAATTTATCGCGTCTGTTATGGAAGGGGACGCGGAATTATCTTTGCAAAAAGCCTTGAAAAATCGTTCCGCGTGTTCTCCCGGAGCGGTTCTTGGGGCTATGGGATTCGCCCACGCTTCGGGAATTCAAAAGGCACAACTTGGGGGATATCACACAAGCGCGGATGTAGAAATGTCCGAATCATTTGTGGGTTATGCTTCGCTGTATTGGGAGCTTGTTTAATTTTCCAGAATCGTAATTTCTACCCGGCGGTTTTTTCTCATGCCTTCTTCTGTGCGGTTATCGGCGAGCGGTCTTTCGGCTCCGTAACCCTGGACAACAATTCTGTCGGCGCTGCGGACTCCGTTTGCAATAAGATAATCAGCGGCGGCGGCGGCCCTTTCCTGAGAAAGAATCAGCCTTCCTTCGGCAGTTCCCGCGAGAGCCGTATGCCCTCCGATGAGAATATCCCGGCCGGGGTAACGTTTGAGGATTTCGGCAATTTTATCGAGTTTTTGCCGTTCGGACGGCATTAAAACAGCGGAATCCGGCTGAAACTGAATGTCTTCCAGTGTGATGATAACCCCGTCATCCGCAATCCTGACAGAAGTACCTTCGATGCCCATCTGGTCAATATCCCGGCTGATTTCTTCGGCCATTTTGTCCTTGTCCATCCTGACCGCCGCGATGATTTCCGCCTGAGCGCTTCCCCGGTATTCAAAAGTATCCCCGCTCGAAAGCTCAAAAACCATGCGGAAATATTCGTGATACGCGGCGGGCTGTCCCAATTCCGTATCCCAATACACGGTCTGATCCGATGCCCCCATGATGCGGACCGGCCAAATATGCCCATCCGCCCGCGGGGGTTCGCTGAAAATCCTATAGGATACCGAAAAAGCGGGATAATCCTTTCCCTTCCATTGTTTGAAGCCCAAATATGTATATTCCGCGCGAAACGGGATGCGGTAAGGTTCCTGAATGCCGAATCCATCCCTGAAATCGTGCACTTCGTGTCCCGCGGCAGTCCATGTTTCTCCAATTGAGAGGTCTTTATCAGGAAAAACCGGAACATTTCTTACAACCGGCATGTAATATTGATCATCTATAGTAATCATTCCGCATGGATTCCGGTCAAATACCGAACGATACTCCCTTGACCACTGAAAACTCTGTGTTCCCGCCAATCCGGCGGCTTTTTCCGCGGTTAAAAACTCCGCGTGATGTGTCCCGGTTCCGTCTTTTTCATCCGTCACCTCCACCGCAATCCTGTTGAGGATTTCCGCCCGATGGCTTAAAACCCGGTTGACATAGACATCTTCATCCACAGTTGAAAGAATCCGGTAGGCATCGCCTTTTTGATGTTTATAGAAAAATTGTTCCGCGAAAACATACGGGGAATGAAGGAAAAATCCGCTTACCGTAAAAACAAACACCATGAAACGCATGAGTTTTTTCATAAACACCTCTTTACAATGTCGGCAAAATACGCGGTCTTGATAAGGGCGGCAATGCGGAGTTTGATCTTCTTCCTCTGTGTTGTTCCTCTGTGCAACGATAATATCCTTTTTCCATTAACGGACATTCCTCTTGACATCAAGGACGGAGCGGAAGATACTCAACGTATGACTTTAGCGGATAAACTTACTTTTTCCCGGATCATCATGGCGCCTCTGTTTTTTGTGATATATCTTTTGCCGCACTTTTTCCCGGATTGGCCTTATGCCGCGGGAATTTGGACGCTGCCTGTCCTTTGGGCATTGTTTATCGCGTCTGAGATAAGCGATCTTTTGGACGGAAAAATTGCCAGAGCGAGGAATGAAGTAAGCGATTTTGGAAAATTATTCGATCCTTTTTCTGATGTGCTTGTGCGCATCACCTATTTTCTCTGTTTTGTGATTGACGGTATTTTTCCCGTGCCGCTTCTGTTAATTGTTTTGTACCGCGAGTTCAGCATTCAGTTTGTCCGTACTTTGATGATGAAAAAAGGCGTTGCTATGGGCGCCAGAATGAGCGGCAAAGTGAAGGCCGTAACCTATATGGCGTCCGGAGCCATTGCGCTCCTTGCCGAAACGGTTTTTCGTCTTGGATGTGCCGGTACACCCTTTACTATTTTGAAAATTATCTCTATAATCATTTTTACTATCGGTGCGGTGATGGCGGTAACTTCCTTTTTGGAATATCTGTCTGTCTACAAAAAAGCGCCGGAAACAAAAGCATAAGCGAAACCGGGGATATAGCTCAGTTGGTAGAGCGATTGGTTCGCAATCAATAGGCCAGGGGTTCGAATCCCCTTATCTCCAAACTGTTGGATTTTGTAAAGCTGAATTTTTCTCATTCTTTAAAAGATGCTTACAAATTGTAATTTCAATTGACAAATTGTAAGAACAATATTATCCTTAAAATATGGTACCGCGAACCGCAAAAGAAACATTGCTTAGGTATGCAAAAGGCTTTCCTGTCATCTGCATCACCGGACCGCGTCAGTCGGGAAAAACCACTTTGGCGAAAGAAACCTTCCCTGACAAGCCGTATCTTTCTCTTGAGGACCCGGATATCGCCGCACTCGCAAAAAAAGATCCCAGGGGAATTCTTGAAAGTTATCCCGACGGTCTTATTCTCGATGAGGCTCAGTACGTAAGCGGACTTTTTATGTATCTTAAAACTGCGGTAGATAAAAATCCAAGCCCCGGAAAGTTTATCATTACAGGTTCCCAGCAATTCAATCTGCTTGAAAAAGTAACAGAGTCCTTAGCCGGAAGATCGGCGTTCTTGACGCTTCTTCCTTTTTCTATTGAAGAACTTGCCGCTGTAAAACTGAAATCTGAAAATCCCTATGAGATGATGATAAAAGGATTTTATCCCCCAATCTATGACCGTGAGCTCAGTCCCTACGACTGGTATACCAACTACATCACTTCTTACATTGAACGGGACATCCGCAGCATCGTTAATGTTAAAGATTTGGGACAGTTTCAGGTCTTTGTGAAAATGTGCGCCGCCCGCGTCGGTCAACTCCTCAACCTGAGCGCGCTTGCCCTTGACTGCGGAATAAGCCACAATACGGCAAAGTCATGGATTTCGGTGCTTGAGACCAGCGGTATCATATATCTTTTGCACCCTTATTATCGGAACTATGGAAAACGGCTGGTAAAAACATCGAAGCTCTATTTTACCGATCCTGGACTTGTGTGCAGGCTTCTTGGCATTCATGACAGGGAACAGCTTTTCCTTCACCCCAACCGGGGAAACATCTTTGAGTCATGTATCATTGCGGAACTTTTAAAGCAGCGGCTGAACAAAGGACTCACTCCGGATATGTATTTCTGGCGGGACAATACGGGAATCGAGATAGATGTAGTGAAGGAGGAAGGAAACATACTCACGGCGGTAGAAATAAAGTCAGGGAAAACCTTCACTCCGGAATTCCTTGATGGGATTAAAAGTTGGCTCCGGTTTTCGGGGGAGAAGCCGGAACACTGTATGGTGATATACGCGGGAGAACTGCGGCTGACACATGAGAGAATCAAGATTATCGGGTGGGATAAAACAGAGACGCGCTGATAAATCCTAGGGCAGCGCTGATTAAGTCTCGATGACATTACTCATCGCTGCCCAAGTCATTTTTCGTAATTCTTTTGATACAACGAATTACTGCAAAATGGAGCCTGTCAGAAGTTTTGTGTAAATGCAAAAATATATGTTAGAACGGAAC
>QMCE01003545.1_pt1 | contig 25930 bp, 30 predicted proteins | sample 1821851 | NCBI WGS metagenome assembly QMCE01 (sample SAMN09453174, study PRJNA476694) | Termite gut metagenome, whole genome shotgun sequencing project. | isolation source: worker | host: Odontotermes sp. | place: South Africa:Pretoria | collected 2016-01-28 | reverse complement strand
TATTGCTCAAGATGCGCCTGTTTCTCGTCTGTCTTCGACAGACAACCGAAACAGATGCACGATACTATTCACGCATTTTTAATGCGGAATAGTATTAGCTGATCATCAACATCCCGGCCACCGTACATGATGCGGATGATTGCGACCGTGCTGTCCGCTTCGTTTGGCAGGTAGAAAATCAAGTAGTTATCCACGGGCAAAACGCGCAGCCCCTTTGACCGCCACGGCTCTTTATCATATAAGCGATGGCGCATCGGCATATTTTCAAGCGAATCCGCCGCGTCCATAATACGCTCCGATTGCCTCTCGGCGGTCATAGGCTCCAGCAGCGTGAACGCGATGTAATCGTAGAGGCCCTGCAAGTCAGCCAGCGCGTCATCGGTATATATCACTTTCCATATCATGTTTTATACTTTTCCCTCATGGATTCTCTGGCCTGCGCGGAAGAAACGACCCTACCCGCCTCCAAGCTTGCGAAGCCCTTTTCAATCTCGGCGTCGAACTGGCCGGATGACAGCGCGGAAAAGTTGAGCGGCGCGCTCTTCGGCAGGCTAACATCGAACGGGATGCCTTTCCGCAAGACCACCTGATGCAAGAATAAATTAATAGCATTCGCCATTGGTATGCCAAGCTGGGAAAGAACTTGTTCAGCCTGCGCTTTTATTTCGGGTTCGACCCTTGTGTATACGCTGGATGATTTAGGCATTCATATCAACCCCTTTAGCTTATTATACACTATTGTATCGCTATTAGCAATCTGTTTCAAGTTACAACAAAAGCCTCCTGATAAAGGAGGCTTTTGTTGTGACAATTCCTGTCTGATATGGTGGTTGCCCGATAAGGATTCGAACCCTAACAAGCAGAGTCAGAGTCTGCCGTGCTACCGTTACACAATCGGGCAGTATCATGGTCAGCTTTAATATTATATCCGTCGAAAAGCCTTTTGTCAATACGCCCCGACTGTTTCTCAGAAGATTTTTACCAACGCGCAAAACTGCCTTAAATACGCTTGCCGGACATTTCAAGGCCTATTGACCGGTGTAATATTCCAGCACCTTCATTGCAAAGCGGCTTGAAACTGTCGCCGGGCCGCCGCACATTTCTATTCCGACGCCTATAGCCTCGATTACCTGCTCTTTTTCCGCCCCCGCGTCCAGCGCCTGCTTTATGTGCCACTCAAGGCACGATTCGCAGTTGATGACAAGAGCTATTCCTATCGCAATCAGTTCCTTGCCCGCCTTTGCAAGCGCCCCGTCTGCGTACGCCGCCGCCTCCATTTTTGTAAAGGCGCGGTACACCGGGGACACACCTGTGTAGAATCCATGCGCCTCTTTGCGGTCCGCGATGATTTTTTCGATTTTCTGCCTGTCCGACTCGTTCATAACGCCATCTCCTTCACAATGTTACAGAGACAGCACCGCGTGGTGGACGATAACGGGTTCGAACCGCTGACCCTTCGCACGTCAAGCGAATGCTCTACCAGCTGAGCTAATCGTCCGTTTTTTAGCCTGTGTTCGGGGACAAGTCGTATTATACACGAACTCTTCACAAATTGCAACAAGAAATTTAATTTTCTAAAATATGGTGGTTCAAAACAACAGCCTCACCGTAATAGCGCTCATGATGAAACCGGTGAGGTCCGCAGCAAGTCCCGCCGAAAGCATGGTGCGCGTTCCGGTAACCTTAATAGCCCCGCAGTAAACCGCTATAGTGTAAATAGTGGTCTCGGTGGAGCCCTGGATCACGCTCGCCACGCGGCCGATATAGCTGTCCGGCCCGAAGGACTCCAATATAGATTCATAAAGCGCGAGCGCTCCGCTGCCCGAGACCGGCCGTATCAATGCCAACGGAACAACTTCTCCGGGCAGCCCCAGCAGCTTTGCCGCGGGTGAAAGCGCGTATGTAAAAAAATCAAGCGCGCCCGAGGCCTTTAGCATCCCCACGCAGGTCATAAGCGCGACGAGCGGCGCCACGACCGAAACGCTTGCGTTAAGCCCCTCTTTGGCGCCGTCCACAAACACGCCGAACACGTCCACACGCTTGTACAGCGCAAACAGCACGACGCCGCACAGCACGGCGGGGATCAGATACGAGTCGGCGTGCATTTTTACGCCTCCTTTAACATTGACAATCGGCCTCTAATCCTTTACAATTGACATTTGTCGCGCTTTAACCGCAAGCACTCCTATCAAAACCGAAACGGCTGAAGATATCCAAACCGCGGGGGCTATGTCCAGCGGACGCGGACTGCCCGCGGCGGACCGCAGAATGGCCGTTGTGGTCGGAATTAATTGCAGAGACGCCGTGTTGAGCACCACAAACATCGCCATATTGCCCGTGGCGACGCCCTTGACCCGTTCCTCCTTAGCCATTGCGCGCATCGCGGCAATCCCCAGCGGAGTTGCGGCGTTGCCCAGCCCCAGCAGGTTTGCGGCCAGATTCATCGTTATTGCCTTAGCGGACTCGGAGGCATGGCTCATACCGTTGAATAAAAAACCAATTGCCGGTCTGAGAACGCGGCTGAGCTTTTCGGTTAGCCCGGCGCTGTCAGCCACTTTCATTATGCCGCTCCACAAGCACATGGAACCTGTCAGAGTTATCACAAGCTGCACTGCCTCCCCGCACGAGGCGAGAGCCGCGTTAGAAACCGCGTCCATGCGTCCCGTCGCCGCGCCGAACAGCACGGCTAGGATTATAAACCCTGAAAATATCCATTTCATCATTCCGGCCGCCTCCTATCCTATAAAGCTTCGATGTGAATTGAGATAACTTGTCTAAAATATATGCCCTGAGGGCAAAAAATATTTTAGTATTTTTTTTACAGATATTTGACAAAATTGGTAAATTAAGTTATAATCTGAGTAAAAATACGAAATCCCGACATAAAATGTGAATATGACGTAGAATGTGTAAAAATGAAGGGGTGAAAAAGATGAAATCTACGGGAATCGTGCGGAAGGTCGACGATTTGGGGCGAATCGTTCTTCCCAAGGAGCTACGGACAGTACTTAATATTTCAGAAAGAGATCCTCTCGAAATTTTTGTGGACGGGGGATACATCATGCTGCAAAAGTACGAGCCGAGCTGCGTTTTCTGCGGGAGCAGCGATGGCGTCAGCAGCTTCAAGACAAAAAGCGTTTGCAGAAAATGCAGGTCTGAAATGGCAATCTCGGAGAATTGACTAATCTGTCTAAGAAACCGCAAACAAGCCGCCGGTCAAACGGCGGTTTGTGGTCTTTTGGATATTTTTTTCAGTTTGTCAAGCAGGAATTCCGAGATCCGCGCAGTATAATATTATGTTGCGTAAATGTAAAATCGGAAAGGAGCGCGCCGTCTATGAATTTCAGGCAGAGGGCAGAGGAGCTTGAGCGCGCTTCTCTCAGCCCCTACGCATGTCTTTCCGCCAAGACAAAAGGCCGGGAAAACCCGATTTCCCCCTGTGATATGCGCACCGACTTTCAGCGCGACCGCGACAGAATAACGCATTGTAAAAGCTTCAGGCGGCTAATGCACAAGACTCAGGTGTTTCTTTCGCCGGAAAGCGACCATTACCGCACTCGCCTTACCCACACGCTGGAGGTTTGCCAGATAGCCAGGACAATCTCCCGCGCGCTGAGGCTAAACGAAGATTTGACCGAGGCCATCGCCCTGGGCCATGACCTGGGCCACACGCCTTTCGGCCACGCGGGAGAGGAAGTTCTCAACGATATTTGCCCGCACGGGTACCGCCACAGCGTCCAGAGCGTGCGGGTTGTGGAGGTTTTGGAAAACGGCGGGCGAGGACTCAACCTTACCTGGGAGGTCCGCGACGGCATACTTTGCCACTCAAGCGGCAGCCAGGCCCACACGCTCGAAGGCCGCGTGGTGCGCTACGCCGACAAAATCGCCTATATGAACCACGATATCGACGACGCTATCCGCGCGGGAGTACTGCTCGACGAAGATATTCCGTTCGGCATCCGCGCGAAGCTGGGGCGCACAAAGTCCGAGCGTATCACTGCGTTCATAAACTCGATACTACTGAATTCCGGCGAAGATATCGCTATGGACGAGCTTCACCAAAGACTGTTCGACGAACTCAGACAATTCATGTTCGAAGCCGTGTACACGAACCCGGTTGCAAAGTCCGAGGAGGGCAAGGCCAAACGAATGCTGCGCGAAATGTACGCATATTTTGCCGATAACCCCGCCGAGCTGCCCGTGGAATACCGTGAGATAGCCGGCAGGCAGGATATCCACCGTGCGGTCTGCGACTATATTTCCGGCATGAGCGACCGCTATTGCGTGGCCATGTACGAGAAGCTGTTCGTGCCAAAAGGCTGGCCAGCTTAAAGCTGGACATAATACGCCCTGTGTTTTTACAAACGCACAGTCTTTGTGCCCGAACGGGATTCGGATCTATGTTCGTCAATAAACAAGGGGGTGGGTCTGCTTGATACCGGACAGCTTTATAGAAAGGCTTAAAGACGCAAGCGACATCGAGCAGGTCATTTCATCCTACGTAAGCCTTAAGCGCCGGGGCGGCCGCTTGATGGGGCTGTGCCCGTTCCACGCGGAAAAAACGCCCTCTTTCACCGTATTCCTCGACGAACCCCATTATTATTGCTTTGGCTGCGGCAGCGGGGGCGACGTGATTACCTTTATCCGAAATATCGAGCATTTGGAGTATATAGAAGCACTGCGCCTTCTGGCGGAAAGAGCAGGTCTTACCTTGCCGGAGGACGATTTTGACGACAAAAGCGCCCGGCAAAAGGTCCGGGTGCTGGAGATAAACCGAGAGACCGCGAGGTTTTTCCACAGCCAGCTTGTGTCTGACAAGGACCGCCGGGCGCTTAATTATCTGACTGGCCGGGGACTTTTGGTCAAGACGATCAAGCATTTCGGGCTGGGTTATTCCCCGCCCGGCTCAGATACGCTAAGAAAGCATCTTTCCGAAAAGGGCTTCTCGTGGGAGGACATGGCCGCCGCCGGGGTAGTCAAGCGCAGGGATGACGGCCGATTCTACGACATGTTCAGAGGCCGCGTTATGTTCCCGATAATGGATCTTCGCGGAAACGTTGTCGGCTTTGGAGGCAGGGCTATGGACGGCGGGGGGCCAAAATATATAAACTCCTCAGACTCGCCGGTGTTCAAAAAAAGCCGCAACCTCTTTGCGCTCAACTTCGCAAAGGCCTCAAAAAGCGACACGCTTGTTCTTGGCGAAGGCTATATGGATGTGATCGCAATGCATCAGGCGGGCTTTACAAACGCGGTGGCGACGCTTGGCACCTCGCTTACCGAGGAGCAGTCCCGGCTGATAAGCCAGTACGCCAAGCGGGTGATTGTCGCCTACGACAGCGACGGAGCGGGCCAGGCGGCCGCCAAACGCGCGATAAATCTGTTCGCGCAGCTTGACGTTTCTGTGGGCGTGGCGGAGCTAAAGGGCGCCAAGGACCCCGACGAGTATATCAAGACCTACGGCGCGGCGAAGTTCAAGCTTGTGCTGGATTCCGGCAAAGGCGCGTTGGATTTCGAGATCACCAGGCTAAAGCAAAACCGGGACCTTGCGCAGCCCGAAGACGCGGTCGCTTTCCTTAAGGACTTTTGTACCCTTATGGCGGACTGAGAACGATCTTGAACGCGACGTATATATCGCAAATATCGCGCGCGAGCTTGATATGGACAAACAGGGCATAATTTCCACCGTAAAGGCCGCCCGTTCAAAGAAATTTGCGCAGAAGCGAAAAAAAGAAACACATAATTTAATCAATGCCGTACAGGATAATGGCAGAAATAGCTTAAAACCGCATAAGAGCCCGTCCGGCCTTGTTGCGGAGGACCTGCTGCTGAGCCTGCTGCTGAAAAATCCCGACATATATAAAACGATCAGCGAAAGGCTTTCTCATGACGTTTTTGCCAACGGCGACAACCGCGCTATATTTTCTGTGCTGATGCGGAGATTAGGCGAAAACATGTCTATCGGGCCGGCGTTTCTGTCCCAGGAGCTTAATAGCGCACAAATGTCTCGAATAGGCGGTTTTTTGGCAAAGAGCCGCGAATTTTCGCTGCTTCCCGCGCAGGCGGATGAATATATCCGGGCCATGCTGGCCGCAAAAGACAAAAAGACCTCGGACGAGGTGCGCGAGATGACAGAGGAAGAATACCGGCGGTACATAGCCTCGCTGCAAGCCGGAAAAATTGGGAGGAGCAAATAATTTGGCTTTACAGGATAAAAAACAAAGGCTGATCGACGAGCTTGTGGAACAGGGCAAGGCGAAAGGCAAGCTGACGACTAAAGAGATCAACGACATGCTCGAAGAGCTTGAGTTCGACATGGACCAGGTAGACAAGCTCTACGATATGCTCGACACGCAAAATATCGAGGTCGTAGAAAACCTTGCGGGCACAGACGCCGACCTTTTGCCGCCGCTTTCGTCAAACGACGACCTTGAAATCGCGCTTTCCGCCGAAGGAATAAATATCGATGACCCCGTTAAGGTTTATCTTAAGGAGATAGGCCGCGTTCCGCTGCTGACGCCCGAGGAGGAAACAAACCTCGCGAAGCGCATGCACGAGGGCGACGCCCTTGCGCGCAAACGCCTGTCGGAGGCCAATCTGCGCCTGGTCGTCAGCATCGCCAAGCGCTACGTGGGCCGCGGAATGCAGTTTTTGGACCTTATACAGGAAGGCAATCTCGGCCTTATAAAGGCGGTAGAAAAATTCGACCACGAAAAGGGCTTTAAATTCTCCACATACGCCACCTGGTGGATTCGACAGGCGATAACCCGCGCGATAGCCGACCAGGCCAGGACGATACGCATACCCGTACACATGGTCGAGACTATCAACAAGGTCAAGAAGATTTCCAGCCAGCTGCTGCACAAAAACGGCCACGAGCCTACCGCCGAAGAAATCAGCATAGAGATCGAGATGCCTGTAGACAAGGTCCGTGAAATCATGCGAATCTCGCAGGAGCCGGTCTCGCTGGAGACTCCTATAGGCGAAGAGGAAGACAGCCATCTTGGGGATTTTATCCCCGACGACGACGCCCCCGCGCCCGCCGAGGCCGCCTCGCACACGCTGTTGCGCGAACAGCTTGGGGAGGTTCTCTCAACGCTCACGGACCGCGAGGAAAAGGTGCTGCGCCTGCGCTTCGGCCTTGAGGACGGCCGCAGCCGCACGCTTGAGGAAGTTGGCCGCGAGTTCACCGTCACCCGCGAGCGCATTCGCCAGATAGAGGCCAAAGCCCTGCGCAAGCTGCGCCACCCCAGCCGGTCGAAGAAATTAAAGGATTTTTTGGAATAGAAAGCGAGGCTGCTAAAAATGCATGAAGATATTGAACATTAACGCGACTGTGAAGCATGAAAATCATACAATAACCAAACAAAACCCCTGCGTCCGTCGCAAAACGGCCGCAGGGGTTTTTTATTGCGTTTACCTTTCCGCGGCAATTGGTATGGGCCTTATTCCCTCCGGAATCACCGGGCGGGCAACAATACCGCCGCCCTCGTCGTCCTCACCTGGAGGCAGCGAAATCGTGTGGTCGCCGCTGCATGTGGGCGGAATGCGGCTGGTCTTGTACCAGCCGGAGGCCGTGGCGGGGCAGCTTTCGGTGGCAAGGTTGCCGGTTATCTGGCAGAATGTGCGCGAAACCACTTGGTCGGATTCCATAAACGGTATTGGGTCAAGCTTCTCGCTAATGGGCTGCATGATCGTCTTAAAGAGAATGGGCGGCGCGTAGTTGTTGTAGCGTATTGTGTTGCGCACAAGCTGGCGGACGCCGGTGTTCGCGTTGACCTTCATTTCCGCCTGTTCGTCAAATCCCATCCATATCTGGCACACGTGGTATGGCGTGATACCTATAAACCACTGGTCAATATCCCATTCCGATGTTCCCGTCTTGCCGGCCGTAGGCATTGTGGCGCCAAGATTCGCCGAGCCGGCCGTTCCCCAGCCGCCAACCACGACGCGCTGCAAAAGCTTGTTCAAAACCACCGAGGTGTCCTCGCCAATTACCTGCCTGGGCGTGGTGTCGGGCTCCAGCACGGTCCTGCCCTCCTGGTCGACCACCTTTGTGTAGGCGTAAGGGGTGGTAAAGTTTCCGCCGTTGGCGAATATCTGATACCCGCCGGCCATTTCAAGCGGGGTCACGCCGTAGGTCATCGCGCCTATTCCCAATGGCGCGATAAGCCTGTCGCTCTGTACGCCCGTATCCGTGACCTGACGGTCTACAATGCTGTGGAAGTTCAGATCGTTCTTAAGGAAGTTAAAGGAGGCGTCAATTCCAACCGAACCCAGGACCTTTACCGCCACGGTGTTTACCGAATAGGCAATCGCCCTGTCTATCGTAATAAGCCCGTCGTAGCGGCCATAGTGGTTGTCCGGCCACAAATCCTCCGGCTTGCCGGGTTCCGCTTTGTTAATGGGGTGGTCGTCAACCATTGTAGACCACGTTACGCGGTTGTTGTCAAACGCCAGAGCATAGGTCGCCAGCGGCTTTATCGAAGAGCCAGGCTGCCGCACGGAGTCTGTGGCGCGATTGAGTATGCGCGACTCCTCTTTTTTGCCTATGCCGCCCACCATGCCGAGGATCTTGCCGTTTATGTCGGTTATCACGCAGGCGGACTGCGGATATTCCGGGTTGTTCAGCGGCGGGAAGAGCTCGGTGTTCAAATACACCTGCTCAAGCCAGCTTTGTATCTCCATGTCCACGGTGGTGTAGACGCTGTAGCCGCCCTCGTAGAACTCTTTGGTGGCCTTTAGCAGCGTGTAGCCGTTCTTTTCCATGAGGTCGTGTATTACCTGAGTCACTACGTAGTCGGTAAAGTAACTCCAGACCTCCTCGGTGCGCTCTATATTTTCGGCTGTCTTGAAGTTGAGCTTCTCCTTCAACGCCGCGTCGTATTCCTCCTGGGTGATGCGCTCCTGCTCCAACATGAAATACAGTACGTCTTCACGCCGCTTCTTGTTTTCCTCGGGGTTCAAAAAGGGGTTGTAGAGAGTAGGATACTTGGTTATTCCCACAATAGCGGCGCTTTCGGCCAGCGTGAGGTCCTTCGCCTCTTTGCCAAAATAGCTGTTGGCGGCCGCCTCTATGCCGTTGGTGCCGTTGCCGAAGGGTACGACGTTTAAATATGTCTCAAGAATCTGGTCGGGCGTATATCTCTTTGAAAGCTCAAGTGCACGGAATATCTCCCTCACCTTGCGGTCGACCCGGACTTCCTTGTCTCCCGTAAGGTTTTTTACAAGCTGCTGCGTAATGGTGGACCCGCCGCCCGAGGTAGTTCCGGCAATGGGGATATACTGCCCCACAAACGCGCCGAAAGTGCGGCGCCAGTCTACGCCGGAGTGCTCGAAGAAGCGCTTGTCCTCAACCGCCACCAGCGCCTGCTTGGTGTGCTCGGGGATATTTTCGTAGTCGACCCAGACGCGGTTGCTGTCCGGGTTGTACATGCGCTGCATCTCTTGCGGGTTGCCGTCTTTATCGTAGTAATACAAAAACGTAGAGTAACCCAGTGGGAACGATTCTATCTCGATTTCGTCGTTTTCCTGCATAATCTGCAGTATGTAGACCGCCAAAACGCACACGACAATGCAGCCGGTAATAATACCGACCATAATCAAGGTCCCGAACATTCTGCCGACAAAGCCCAATACCCATTTGGCAGTCTCACCCGCGAGCCAGACGCCGCCTTTTGGTTTGGGTTTTTTTAAGCCCATAATTTCACTCCTGTCGGGGTTTTACCCAATTATAAATATTATACCATAAAATGTGAAAATAAATAAAGGATATTTTAAACATTTTTGCTTTAAAGGCTTAAAAAACCGCATGATTTCGCATATTTGCGCAAAAAACTGTCAAAGCTACCCTGAAACGAATATATTAATACTGTTTAATAAGATTTTTCACTGATTTTTGGAGCTGATATAATGCTTGACAAAAGGCTTGCCGTTACTGGCGCCGCCATAATAGTCGTGATAGCGGCGGCGTATCTGGCAATACGGCCGCCTCAAACTCCGCAGATAGCGCAAATTGGCGAAAGCGTAAGCGGCATATCGCGGGAGGCTGTAGACGCCGCGCCGGACACACCGCTGCGCGAGGACGGGTACATGTATGTTATCAAAGAGTACGAGGGGCGTGTTGCGGTATTCCCCGCGGGCAAAAGCGAACCGGAGGTCGTGCTGGACGTGTTTGTGCAGTACCTGCCTGACCTGGACCGCGAGCAAATGGCCGAGGGGATACCTGTTAAGGATTATAACGAGCTGGTCGCTTTACTTGAAGATTACACAAGTTAGGCGGCGAATCGCCGCTGCAAAGCGGCGCGCGTACTGTCGCCACACAATTTCGTGTGCCCGAACGTTTGACTGTCAGCGTTCGGGCACAAAAATTGGCACAAAAATTCTTGTCTTTATTTGCAATTGCCGCCAAAATACTGTATAATGTATTGCAATTCGTAAAAGTTGTTCTTATTTTTATTATCATCCATTCTCTCTGACTACTATCCGGAGGTACCATATGGCCAAGGAGCTTTCAAAACAATACGACCCGGCGCTCGTGGAGGACGCGACCTACAGGTTCTGGCAGGAGGGCGGCTTTTTCAAGGCCGAGCCTAATCCCGGTAAAAAGCCTTATTGCATAGTTATGCCGCCGCCGAATATCACGGGGCAGCTGCATATGGGGCACGCGCTGGACAACGCCCTGCAGGATTTGCTTATTCGCTGGCGCAGGATGCAGGGATTTGAAGCTTTGTGGGTGCCGGGCACGGACCACGCGTCCATAGCCACCGAGGCAAAAATAGTCGAGGCCATGCGCGCCGAGGGAATAACTAAAGACGACCTTGGCCGCGAGGGCTTTTTAAAGCGCGCCTGGGAGTGGCGCAACACCTACGGCGGCAAGATAGTCGACCAGCTCAAAAAGCTGGGCAGCTCCTGCGACTGGTCGCGCGAGCGCTTCACCATGGATGAAGGCTGCTCGAAGGCCGTGCTTGAGTTCTTTGTAAGGCTTTACGAAAAAGGGCTTATCTACCGCGGCGAAAGAATCATAAACTGGTGCCCCAAATGCCTGACGTCCATCTCCGACGCGGAGGTCGAGTACGACGAGAAGCAGGGCCATTTTTATCACATAAAATATCCGTTCGCGGACGGGAGCGGCTTTGTCGAGATTGCCACCACGCGGCCAGAGACCATGCTGGGCGACACGGCCGTGGCCGTTCATCCTGACGACGAGCGCTTTAAGCATCTGGTGGGCAAGACATTGATTCTGCCTCTCATGGACAGGGAGATTCCCGTTATAGCCGACGAACACGTTGAACCCAACTTCGGCACCGGCTGCGTGAAGATGACCCCAGCGCATGACCCCAACGACTTTGAGGTCGGCCTGCGGCACAATCTCGAGGTCATAAACGTGATGAACGAGGACGCGACTATCAACGAGCACGGCGGCAAATACTGCGGGCTCACCCGCGAGGCCGCCCGCGATGCCGTGGTCAAGGACCTTGAAGCCGGCGGGTATCTGCTGAATATTAAAGAGCATGTCCACAACGTGGGCAGCTGCTACCGCTGCGGCAAGGTGGTGGAGCCCCGCGTCTCCATGCAGTGGTTCGTGAAGATGCAGCCGCTGGCTGCCCCCGCCATAGACGCCGTAAAAACCGGTGAGACAAGCTTTATCCCCGAACGCTTTACAAAAATATACATGCACTGGATGGAGAATATCAGAGACTGGTGCATCTCCCGCCAGCTTTGGTGGGGCCACCGCATACCGGCGTGGTACGACGAAGCCGGCAATATCTACGTTGCCAGCAATGAAGAAGAAGCCCAAGCCAAAGCCCACGGCAAGACCCTTACCCGCGACCCTGACACGCTTGACACCTGGTTTTCTTCCGGGCTGTGGCCTTTTTCCACACTCGGCTGGCCCGACAAAACCCCCGAGCTCGAGTACTTCTACCCCACCAGCACGCTGGTGACGGGCTACGACATAATCTTCTTCTGGGTGGCCCGCATGATTTTCTCCGGCGTGGAGACGATGGCTAAAGCCCCCTTTACCAACGTGTTCGTCCACGGTATAATCCGCGACGCGCAAGGCCGAAAGATGAGCAAATCGCTGGGCAACGGAATAGACCCGCTGGAAATCATCGCGCTCTACGGCGCCGACGCGCTGCGTTTCGCGCTCTGCACGGGCGTTTCCCCCGGCAACGATATGAGGTTTTCCGACGAAAAAGTAAAGAGCGCCCGCAACTTTGCCAACAAGGTGTGGAACGCCACCCGTTTCGTGCTGATGAACCTGCCCGAAGATTTTAAACCCGGCTTGCCGGAAAAACTGCAATTGGAAGATATGTGGGCAATCTCCAAGTACAACCGGACTGTCAAAGAAGTCACCGAAAACCTTGAAAAGTTCGAGCTCGGCGTCGCGCTGCAAAAGCTCTACGACTTTATTTGGGATATCCTGTGCGACTGGTATATCGAGCTAACCAAGACCCGCGTGAGCCAGGGCGGGGAGTCTGCCGAAGGTGCCCAGCGCGTCCTGGTGCATATGTCATGCCGTTCATCACCGAGGAGCTCTGGCAGGCTATCCCCCACGAGGGCGAAACCCTTATGCGGGCGGCGTGGCCCGTTTACGACCCGGCGCTTGCGTTCGGGCGGGAGGAGCGGCAGTTCTCCGCCGTTATGGATGTTATCCGCGGAGTGCGGCAGAGACGCAGCGAAATGAACGTACCGCCGTCCAAAAAGGCTAAGCTGTTTATCACGACCGAATACGCGGGCGTGTTCGCGCAGGCGGTCCCGTTTTTGCAGCGGCTCGCGTTCGCGTCCGAGGTCGAGATCGAAACCGGCTTTGAGCCGGAAAGCGCCGTGCAGGTGATTACCAGCGAAGCGCGGGTGTTCATCCCGCTAAGCGAGCTTGTTGATACCGAAAAAGAATTGGCCCGTCTAAAAAAGGAAAAGGAAGCGGCCGAAAAAGAAATCGCCATGCTAAAAGCAAAGCTTAACAACGCCGGCTTTACCGCCAAGGCCCCCGCGGCCGTTGTGGAGGGCGAGCGAGAAAAGCTCGCAAAAGCCGAAGAGAAGCTTTTAAAAATAGAGGAGAGCTTAAAGGCGTTATGATGACCTACCCCGAAGCTCTTGCTTTCATACACGGCATAGCGAGGTTCGGCTCAAAGCCGGGGCTGCGCCGCGTGCAGCTTTTACTGGAGCGCCTTGGCAACCCGCAGGATAAGCTGCGCTTTGTCCATGTGGCGGGAACCAAGGGCAAGGGCAGCACCTGCGCCATGCTTAGCAATATTTTAAAAAAGGCAGGTTTACAGACCGGCCTTTACATCTCGCCCTTTGTGCTCGACTTCCGTGAACGCATACAGATAAACGGCGAGATGATAAGCGAAAACGACCTTGCCGAGATCACAGGGCTTGTCAAGCTGCACTGGGACGAGCTGGACAGGCTGGGCGAGACGCCCAGCGAGTTCGAGCTTGTGGTCGCCGTGGCGATGGTTTATTTTTTGCGCTCGGCCTGCGACATTGTGGTGCTTGAGGTTGGAATGGGCGGCAGGCTTGACGCCACGAACGTTATCAAAACTCCGCTGTGCTCGGTCATAACGAGCCTGGGGCTGGACCACACGGAGTATCTGGGGGAAACGATCGAAGAGATTTCCTTAGAAAAATGCGGAATAATAAAGCCCGGCGGCGTAACGGTGAGCGCGTCGGGCCAGCCTGAAGCGGCGGCAAAAGTAATAGAGGCAACATGCAGCCGCCTTGACAACCGCCTTGCCGTCTGCGTCGAGGCGGAAGTTTTGGACATGGATATAACCGGCAGCCGCATAATTTACGGCGGGCTTGAGCTTTACATTCCCCTTGGCGGTGCGCATCAGATAATAAACGCCGCAAACGCTGTCGAAGCTGTTTTTGTCCTGCGGCGTGCGGGCCTTGATATTAATGACGAGGATATTTCCGGCGGCATGTCGAATGCGTCGTTCCCCTCCCGGCTGGAGGTTTTGGGGCGTGACCCGCTGATATTGCTTGACGGCGCGCACAACCCCATGAGCGCCCGCGCTTTAGCGGAAGCGCTAAAGCTTCTTTACGGCCGCGACATCCATGCAGTGGTTGGGATTATGGCGGACAAGGACGTGCGGGCTGTTCTAAGTGAAGTGCTGCCGCTTTGCCGTTCCCTAACTGCGGTGACTCCGGAAAACCCGCGCGCCATGCGGGCAAGCACGCTTGCGGAAGTTGCAAGGGAATACCTGGACGACGTAAGTGTGGCAAAAAGCATGGAGCAGGCTCTGCGGATTTCTCTGGGCAAGTCCGGAAGTGCGGGCGCAGTACTCATCTTCGGTTCGCTTTATCTTGCGGCGGAAATACGGCCGGCCGTGTTGCGGGCGGTCGGCCGATAGCGGCGGCACGCCCTAAAAATTGACACCAATTGGCTTTTTATTTTATATAATATTATACAGGGCCGGTCAGAAAGCTGACCGGCCCTTAAACACACAAACATATAGGAGATGTGTATTATGCCTGTAAAATTACCGCTTAGCCAGGGCGACAAAGGCGACGACGTCTTGCATCTGCAGCGGTGCCTTAACCGTATTATAAGCGCCTGGCCGGGGCTGGCCGCATCCCGTCTGGAGGAGGACGGCATGTTTGGCCCGGCAACAAAGCGCGCCGTAACCTCGTTTCAGCAGTTTTTTGTACTTACTCCAAACGGTATGGTCGACTCCGCAACATGGGAAAGGCTGATATATGAGTGCCGGGCGGCGGGCGGACTAAAGCAGCCTTCCGTCTACCCCGGTTATCTTTTGTACTTCGGCACCTATGACAACAATGTGCGCAAGCTTCAGCAATGTATCAACGGGATAATCGCGGCCAAGTATCCCACTCTGCCAAAGCTTGCGGAGGACGGCGACTTTGGTAAAATGACGAAATACGCTGTGCTCATGTTCCAGCGCCTATTCGGTCTGGAGCAGGACGGGATAGTCGGCCCCGCCACATGGAACAGACTCATGAGCGAATGCGGCATATAAGGCCCCGGTGATTTCTGACAAAAGCACTGACATTTTTCCCGAATTTTTTTACGCTCAATCCTCTATCTTAATGGATAGGGGATTTCTTAATGGGAAATAATAACATGTATAATAGCGGTACATACACATGAAAGGATGTTTAAAGGGCATGTCTGTACGTATAAGCATGACGGACGAGAGCATGACGGCGTATCTTTCCGGTGAGATAGACCACCACAGCGCAAAGCCGATTCGCGAGGAGATTGACGAGGCCGCGGAGCGCGGAAAGCCGCGCGACATGGTGCTCGACTTCAGGGACGTAAGCTTTATGGATTCTTCGGGCATAGGGCTTGTGATGGGCCGCTACGCGCTTATGCAGGAGCTTGGCGGCAAGCTGCGCACGGTGAATATGTCGCCTCACATCTCTAAAGTAATGCGGCTGGCGGGGTTGGACAGGCTCGCCGTTATGGAAAGCAAGGGAGGAAAAGCAAAATGAAAAAATTAAACGAAATGAAGCTCAGCTTCAAGAGCAAAAGCGTAAACGAAAGCTTTGCGCGGGCGGCGGTGGGCGCGTTTATAACGTCACTTGACCCTACGGTGGACGAGCTTGGCGATATAAAGACGGCGGTGAGCGAGGCTGTGACCAACTGTATTGTACACGGATATAAAGAGAGCATAGAGGACGTGTACATAACCGCCGCCATATATCCTGAAAACCGCGTGGTAATAAAGATCAGGGACAAGGGCTGCGGCATAGAGGACATAGGGCAGGCAATGGAGCCCATGTTCACCACCTGCAAGAGCGGCGAACGCGCCGGGTTAGGCTTTGCAGTCATGCAGAGCCTGTGCGACCGCGTCAAGGTTTCCTCAAAGGCAGGACACGGCACGACCGTTACATTGACGCGCAAGCTTTCGTCACGGCAATAGATAGCCAAAAGAAACGCAGCCTAAGGAGCCTTGATGAACAGTACGGTCAACCGGGAAGATCTCATAGAAAACAACATCGGGTTGGTACACTCCTGCGCCGGAAAGCTTAAGGGCAGGGGAATAGAATACGACGACCTTTTTCAAGCGGGCTGCATGGGCCTGTGCAAAGCCGCGGACGCGTTCGACTTTGAGCGCGGAGTGCGGTTTTCAACCTACGCCGTTCCGGTAATACTTGGAGAGATGCGCCGGCTCTTCCGCGACGGTGGAACCGTAAAGGTGAGCCGCACGTTAAAGGAGCTTTCTATTAAAATTAACCGCTCGCGGGAAAAATTCAACCTCGCCAACGGCCGCGAACCCACGATCAGCGAGCTTGCGGGCGAGCTGGGCGTCAGCATGCATCAAGTGGCGGAGGCCGTGACGGCTGCCACCCCGCCGCTCTCTCTCACCGTCAGCGACGACGATGGCGGAGGCCAGCTCGACCTGCCGGTCGCCTCGCCCGAGGACGTGCTTTCGGACATGCTCTCGCTAAAGCAGGTGTTGGGCCAGCTCGGCGCCGAGGACAGAAAACTCGTGTATTTCAGGTACTTTAATAATATGACCCAGACCCAGACCGCCCAGCGCCTGGGTATGACCCAGGTGCAGGTGTCCCGCCGGGAAAAGAAAATCCTGCAGGGCTTACGGGCTTTGCTTATAAAATAGCACATATTCCGCATAAATTGCTCTTTTTTGGAATAGTATTCAGTACAGCTTTCCGAATGGGGTGCGTAATATGTTTATTGTGTCGATAAGGGTAAATCCCAAAAGGGTGTTGGCAACCGTGCTCGTGCTTGTATTCGTCGTGTCCGCGAGCGTTATGGCGGCCAATATCCTGCGCGGCAGGGGCTCAGCGGCGGAGGATGAGGCGGCAGCGGAAGACCGGCTGGAGGTTAGCGAGGCCGAACAAGCCGAGGCAATTGCCGGCAAGAAACAAAAAATAGACGCCCGCAAGGCCGTCGCCAAAACAGACGAAGCCCGCGCTGCGTTTATCGAAGGCTTTGGCTGGGAGGTCGAGCCCGCGCCCGCCGAGGTGCAGGAGGTCATCATCCCTAAGGAGTTCGACGACGTCTACAAAGAGTATAATGCCATGCAAAAATTACAGGGACTTGACCTTGAACCCTATGCGGGCGAACGGTGCAAGCGGTATTCCTTCACGGTGACGAACCATCCCGAGCAAAAGGAGAATGTCCGCTGCAATTTGCTGATGTCCGGGGACAAGGTGGTCGGCGGCGATATCTGTTCGCTTGACCCCGGCGGGTTCATGCGCGGCCTGCACATGGAATAGAGGCGCGTTTGAAAAAAGAAAAGCCCCGGCTCACAACAGGCCGGGGTTTTTGCGCCGGGCTGCCGCAGTCAAGCGGCGGCTTCTTCTTTTATGCCCAGGTATGACGCCACGCGCTGGGTGGCGCGGGAATTCTTGCCCGCAAAGCTTACAAGATCGTCGTAGATTACCTTGGTCTTTTTATAAATATCGGTTTCCGGGCCATATTGCAGCGGGGCTCCGGCGCCGTTATAGACCGACATGCGAAAGCATTCGGCGTAGTCTTCGTGGCTGTTCATCTCCGATCTTTTGGAGACGAACTTTGTGGGCTGCACGGCCGCCGTGTTGGCGGTGGCCGAGACGCCGGTGTATTGTTCGCTCCTGAACGGCTGCCTGGTTTTTGAGGAATAGTTTTCGGGCGGATTTCCCGCCAGCAGGAATTCCACACAATGGCCAAACTCATGGACCATATACTGCGCGTGAAGCATCTGCCCCGCCGGGCCTCTAAACGTCATCCACGAATCGACCTCGCCGTCGTAATACGCCTCATACGCCCTGCCGGTCGCAGACTTTATCTCCGGCGGGCACTCCTTGCCGAAGAGCAAGTATATTTCGTAGACGCCGCCTGTCTTTCTCGCAAGCCGCTTCGTGAACACCGCGCCCACACGGGAAAGGGCGGTCTCAAGCTGCCCGAGATTCGCCTCGAAGTCTGCTTTGTCGGATCTTTCGCTCCCCCAGTAGCCGGGCTCCTGCTTGTCGCCGTCTTTTACCGCTATGCCGTATGTCTCTTCAATATCCGCGATGCGCTCCGCAACGGTTTTTGCCGCCGCAGCCTCCGCCGCCGCGGCAGGCGCGGCCATCAGCGCCGTCAGAACAACCGTTAGCAACAGCGCGAGGACTCTTTTTTTCATGGAACAGCCTCCGTTCGATATCATATCGCCAAAATCCATTATATGGATTTTGCGTGTGGATAGAGTATAGCATCAGGTACAGGCGTTAGTCAAGGGCTGCGGTCTTAATAATTATCAGAACACGCTAACGGACTGAATTTATGTAATCAAGAGTATGGTCTGTAAATTCAAGCACACACTCATTGTTTTCCCCTATCGGCTCATTCCTTTCAATTTGCTGACTGCTTCTACTCTTATACTCTCCTGGCCCGAATGGACTTTCATGTATCCATATTAAGTCAAATTTTATTTGAACATCCAGTTTCTTGAGAGATTTTGGAACGTAAACATAGTGAACACCTTTTTCTGCGTTTTTATCAGGCAATGTCACATCACCGGCGTTCATTGAATAATCTATGTCGGCTACTCTTATTGTGGCGTCGATTAACCTATCGTATTGCGGAACAATAAATTTTATCTCTTTTCGCCCGGCGCTGTCGGTTTCTGACCAGCCTATTCTGTCAAAATTAAGCAAACGTCCGCCATATAAACGTGTGTCGCCCGGTTTGCCACCCATTCCAAAGCCAATGTGCTGGGCGTTGTCGTGACCGGTTGCGTTAATAAGGCCGCAATTAATTAAAATGCTCCCGCCGTTGCCGCCGCGACCGCCCCCAATCCCCGCCGCGTCTGCTCCACCGACCGCCGTGATTTCGGGGACGCCGTTGCCGCCGCCGGCAGCATTTTTATTTACCGAAATTCTTCCCAAGGACTTTCCGTTGCCGCCGCCTATCCCCGCGGCATAGTCTCCGCCGGTGGCCGACACAGTTCCGCCACCTTCAATTTTTGCCCAGGCTCCCTTGGGAATCTCTATCCCCGCGCGGTTGTTTCCGCTTGTAAAAATATTTTTCCCCTTTAAAATAATCGTGGGCGAAGCTCCCGGTTCTATTCTAAACGCGCAGACATAATCGGAGCTCGCTTTATCAAGCTCAACCGAAAGATTATCCAAAGTGATCGTACCCTTAAAGCCGGACTCTACAAGTATCACGTTTTTGGGATCCTCCCGGCTCGCGGAAAGGCGGCCGTTCCATTTGCCCGAAAGAGTTCTGGTTTGATCAGTGCTTTTTACTACGATAGGCGCTGAAAATGTCTTACTCTCGGCCGCAAAGGCGCTGAAGCTCACGCAAAAGCAAACGGACAGAGGCAATAACAGAGCGATTAACCGTTTTATCATAATATACGCCTCCCGCAAAAGCATAACAGGCCCCCTGCCGCAGCAAGGAGTCCGTTATGTCGAAAGTTAAGTCAGCTACAGTATATCACGGCCCGCTAAAAAAGTCTATCTTTTGGCGCATGCTGTCCTTAATATACCGCGCAAGGCCATCGGAGCATTGAAAGCGGCTTATAAGTTCCGCAAGAGTCCGGCCTTTGAGCTCCGCCGCCAGCACATGCCCGTAGATGTTTACTAAAAGCTCCTCGTAGCCCAGTCCCTCGTAGCTTTTAACACCGCTGCGCATCACATTGTGGATGTACTCTGCGGAAAAACGTCCGCAAAACTGGTTTTCGTAGTAAGCCCCCGTAACATAAGCCTTGATAAACTCTATACCCGCAAGGCGCGGAATTGGGTTGAACAGCGGATAATCCGCCATAATATGAATTTCCTGCGCGGCGTAATCCGGGTCATACAGCTTAAAGAATCCCAGTATACCATCCACAAGCGTGGATGCGTAAAAAACATTAGGCGTCTCGATAAGCTCGTGCAGTAATTTTGCGTGCAGCGCCTTTGTCGACCTGAGCAGCTTATTTATGCGCTTGCGGCCCTTTTGATAAAGTTCTTCGACCGGCTCGGACAGCAGGGCGCTTACCGCGTCGTCCGGGCCGGGATATGTTTTGAGCCACAAACCAATTGTAAAGAGGATTGAGGCCATAATACTTTGCGCTTTTTCCACGCGGATCGAGCTGCTGTCTCCCGCGTTGTAACGCTCGGTTTTGTATGCCAGAAGATTTAGGCACTCGTATTGCAGCCGTTCAATGTCTCCTTCGCTCAAAAGTCCTTTTTTATAGGCTTGCTGGGTCAAGGACTGAAAATAAAATTCTTCGTTCAACGACTCTCTTTCAATAACATGAATCTTGTCAAGTTCGTTATTCATCGTCTTCCTCCTGCGCGTCCGAAATATCCTCCCCCGAATATTCTGCGGAAAGCCCGAACCGCAGGTTCCTCGAAAGCCGTTCCAATTCGCGGTGCGTCAACAGCTCAAGGGAGCCACGGCAGGCTCCGTCAAAGGCCGATTTCATAAATTTTATAAGGTCGTCGTCGGTTATCAAGTCAAGACTTTCATTTTTATAGTAGTAAAATGCCTCGATCAGCTCATGGAGAGTATCCGCGTAGTTTGCCGCGGAGATAAACGGGGAGTCGCAAAATTCCCTTATAAGCTTGTCGATGACGCCTCCGCCGAACTCAACGCGCCCGTTGTCCAGCAAAGAGACGGCGCGGGTCTCAACCAGCTCTGCCGCTTGCGCCTGCGTCAGCACAAGTCCGAACCGGGCCGTAAGGTCGTTGCACTTGACAACTTCGTTCACGGCCTGCTTTTGTATCATTCCGGACGCAAAAGGAATAAGCTCAAAACTCAAAACGTCGCACCTCCCATATACTTAATACACCAGTTTCCACGTAATTACAAGACTTGAATTTTTTCTCATTTTGTGGTATGATAAATGCACGGAAAGAAATAAATTTACAAAACCGTCACATCCAATGCGGCGGTTTTTCTTTTTTCTTACAAAGGGGGCGTAAAGCTTGATCTCAATAGCAGCGACGACGAGACTACGCGAGAATATCTTTCTCGTCTTGTCAAGGCGCAATGCAACCATGGCTCGGTGGACGTTTACCGCTCGGGCGAAGCGCTTTTAGTTGCGGATAAAAGCTATGACATTTATCTTTTGGATATTCAAATGCTTGGCGTCAGCGGCATACAGGCGGCGCGGGCTCTCCGGGAGAAGCAGGAGACGACGGGAACCGCCGGCAGCGTCATAATTTTCATCACCGCCCTTAAGGAATACATGCAGGACGCCTTTGACGTAAGTGCGCTGCATTATCTTGTAAAGCCACTCGACGAGCAAAAATTCGCCGCGGTGTTCAGCCGCGCGCTTAAGGATATTAAGCGGCGGGACGAGGCTGCGGGGAAGCATATTGTAATCAAGAGCGGCAATTCCCGCTATAAGATTTTTATAAGAGAGATAGCATATGTCGAAAGCCGCGACAGGAAAAACATCATACACACGCATGACGGCGCGATAGAATACTACGGTAGGCTGCGGGAGCTGGAAAGCGCGCTGGGCGGCGGGTTTTTTCGCTGCCACCGCTCGTATATCGTGAACATGGCGCATATCGTCCGGTACAACGCTGACGAGATAACGTTGAATAACGGCTCAGTAGCGTACATAGCGCAGAAAAAATACCATGCTTTTGTTAAGGCGTTCATGCTGTTCGCAAGGAATGGGGGCGCGTTATGAACGAACTTGCGGCCACGTGGTACAATGCGGCCGTAGGAATACTGGGCGGGCTGCTGATTGCGTGGTATTTCGGCGCTTTTCTTAAAACAAAGCACCTGCAAGCCGCGGGCTTGGGAGCCGCGTATTTTACAATGCGCTTTTTACTGGAAGCACTTTTTGATCTGGCGGGTATTGGCGCCGACGATGGCTTTTCTGTGTTTGTTGTAATGCTGGCCCGTTATATTATCGTTTTCCTGTCGCTGTTCATGCTGTCGCAATTTCTTTTTCGCGCGGGCAGAGGGCTTTCGTCTTTTCTTCTTTGCAGCTTTCTTGCCGTGCAGGAAATCAGCATGCTAATAGCCGTATGCGTTTTCAGCATGCTGGGAAACATCGTTGTTTTCGCTACGGATCATTTTGTCCTGACCGGCGCAGTCAGCTCTCTGGAGGAAGTAAGAACCCTGATCAATACCGTTGTGACGGGGCAATTTGTCCTGCATTTGGCGATTTATATTTTATGTGTTTTTTTTACCCTGCGGTATATAAATAAAAGCTTTCGTCACAGACAACGAAGCTTTTTGCCGGTTGAATGGCTATATCTGATCGTTCCGTGTCTTGTCGGAATAGTCGTTGTATCCATACCCTTTGAAGCCCTCATGAACAGCGCGCGGTTTGTCCAAATACCTTTCAACGGCTGGATCGGGGCTTTGGCGGGCTTCTGCTGCCTGTTAATTATCGCGGGGGCCGTCAGGCTTTTTCAGAAGATGATAGATCTGCGCGTCGAGGAAAGCGAAAGCGCCGTGCTGCGCCGCCAGACTGCTCAGCTACAGGAGCAGATGCACGCCGTGGACGACATGTACGCAGAAATAAAGGGTATTCGTCACGATATTAAAAACCACGCCGCAAATATAGGCTTGCTTGCGCTCGCCGCAGCCGACGGCGACGAGCTGTCAAAAACCGAGCTAAACGGATATTTATACAAGCTTGAGGAAGCGCTTGACAGATTTGATTTCGCATTTCAAACGGGCAATTCCATATCAGACGTCATTATTCATCAAAAGTATTTGGAAGCTAAAAAAAGCGGCGTTGATTTTTCGTCGGATTTTATTTACCCCAAGGACATGGGGCTCGACCCATACGATCTGGCGGTGATTTTGAGCAACGCGCTTGAAAACGCGGTAGAGGCCTGTCTTTCGTTGCCGCCGCAAAACCGGTTTATCCGCGTCGGCTCGCGCCGAAAGGGTAACATGTTTTTTATCGAGATACAAAACAGCTTCGCAGACGAGATTGTAATAAACAGGCACACAGGCCTGCCGCAAAGCGGTAAAAATGATAAATCGGCCCACGGCATGGGGCTGGGCAACATACGGCGCTGCGCGAGAAAACATTTTGGCGAAATAGATATCGCGCTTTCGCAAACGGGAGACGAAAAACTTTTTCGGCTCACTGTCATGCTGCAAGGGGAACAGCAATCTTTCACCGCAAATAAACCGTAGTTCACAACAACAGTATTTATATGAGTTTTTACATAAAGTATAATGGATGGCATGGCGGAAAGGAGTTTTAGCAATGATGCGCGACGCGGAAAAAACAATCGGTAACTTAATTGACAAGCAAGGTGTTTCTTTTATCAGTTCTGTTGACGGCGACGGATTCCCCAATACAAAGGCAATGCTGCCGCCCTGTAAAAGAGAGGGCATCAAGGTGTTTTATTGGCATACAAACAGCCCGTCAGTCAGGGTACGGCAATACAGGAACAATTCCAAGGCGTGTATTTATTTTTGTGACAAACGGTTTTTCCGCGGCGTAATGCTGAAAGGGACTATGGAGGTCGTTGACGATGAAACCACAAAAGCAGAGCTTTGGAAGGACAGCTATTCGATATATTATAAAGGCGGGAAGGACGGCGGGGATTTTATAATACTTAAATTTACAGCGGAAAACGGCAGGTTTTACAGCAGCTTCAAATCGGAGGATTTTGTTGTTGAATAAGGAGCATAAGGATATATGAAAAGGCTGTTTTTAGTTTCTATGTTCCAAAACGTTTCAACGCTTCTCCTCACAGTCGAGCCGGAATTAAAGGGCAAAACCGTGACCTTTATCCCAACGGCGAGCAAAACGGAAAGGTTCGGGTTTTTCGTCGGTATAGGAAAATGGAGCTTGAAAAGACTCGGCTTGCGCGTCGATGTTCTGGACGTCTCCACAAGCCCGTACGAAACGATAAAGGCGAAGCTTGAAAAAAACAATTATATCTATGTGACGGGCGGCAACACTTTTTACCTGCTGCAGGAATTGAGAAAGACCGGAGCTGATGCGCTGCTTATCTATGAGATTAACAAAGGAAAGCTTTATATCGGTGAATCCGCCGGAGCTATCGTCGTCGCAAAAAACATCGAGTACTCCTCCGCCATGGATAATAAAGAAAAAGCCCCCGGGCTTAAGGATTACACGGGATTGAATTTGGTAAATTTTTATGTCGTTCCCCATTACATGAATTGGGAGTTTAACAAGGCGGTAAAAAAAATAGTCGACGCCTATTCAGACGAATTGAATTTGACCGTTATAAGCGACAGTCAGGCTATATTTGTAGAAAACGATAAATTAACATTGCTTTGAGGTTCTTGCCATGATAGAAAAATTAGCGTGTAAACTGGGACGTAACGACGAAACGCCCAACATAGAATTGGCGGAGTATTTGTGCCGGCGCAACAATACAGCCGGAATAAAACAAATCGTTGGCGGGTTTAACGGCCATGACAAGGCCGTGGCCAACGATTGCATAAAGGTGCTATACGAAATAGGCGCAAGAAAGCCTGAGTTAATCCGCGATTGTGCGGACGACTTCCTCCTTGGCCTGCGTTCAAAAAACAACAGGCTGGTCTGGGGCAGCATGACGGCGCTGGCCGCGATAGCGGAGCTTGCCGCCAAACCAATTTTTGAAAAATTAAATCTGGTGCTTTCGGCTTACGAAAACGGGAGCGTAATTACTATTGACAACAGTATTAGCGTATTCGCGGGGCTGTGCAAGGCAGACTCCGGCTATGCCAAAAAGGTTTTGCCCATATTACATAAGCATCTGCAAAATTGCAGGCCAAAAGAGATTGCGCAGCACGCTGAAAGAGCGTCTGTCTGCTTCAACGCGGAAAACGCGGCCGGCTTCATCGCGATACTAGAGAGTAGGCAGCCATACTTGTCGGCGGCTCAGCAGGCCCGCATCACAAAGCTGCTGAAGGCTTTGTACGGCTTGCGGGTATAAATTAATTATAGGCTGTCCAAAAATTCCACATCCGGAGGCTTTGAGTGCTTTTAGAATTATTAACAAAAAGATTTAGCTGCAGGGATTTTTCAAGCGAACCGATCCCGCAACATGTTATCAGGTACATGCTGGAATGCGGACGCCTTTCCGCTTCTGGCGGCAACGAGCAGCCGTGGAAATTCGGCGTTATTACCGATACTTGTACAATCGAAAAAATTGCGGAAGCCGCCAGTGTAAACTACAGCCAGAAGTGGATTGAAAAATCTCCTCTTTTAATTGTGCTGTGTACAAAATTGTTTGATGAAATCGATGAAAGTATCGGCATGAACAGGTTCCCCAGCCTCAACGCTAAAATTAAAGCAATGGATCATAAACTGTATGCCGCCGTCAACATGGAGGAGCATCAAACCAAGCTCCCCGGAGAGCATATGGTTCTGGCGGCGCTTGAACATGGCGTTTATTCGACCTGGATATCCAGTATTGATTGCGAAAGCGTCGGTAAAATCATAGGGGTGCAGGGCTATCTTGTAACGAATGTGATCGCCTTCGGGTATCCAAAAGAAGTAAAAGCGGCAACGAAAAAAAAGGCTCTGGAGGATATCACATTTTATATTGATAAGCAAAAATAAAAAGCCCAAGCGGGCTTTTTATTTTTGGCAGGGGTAGAAGGACTCGAACCCTCAAGAACGGTTTTGGAGACCGGCATGTTACCATTACATCATACCCCTAAAATGGTGTAAAAGTTATGTTCGCGCACAAACGCCCCGGATTTATACAAAATCTTGGAGCGTGTTGTGTCCAGCTTCAAGCTGGTGGTGGGCCATCAGGGACTCGAACCCCGGACCAACCGGTTATGAGCCGGTTGCTCTAACCAACTGAGCTAATGGCCCGCATATTGCGGAGAATCCGCCGACGAGACGCCGGCGGCTTTCCGTGGCTCCCCAAGTTGGACTCGAACCAACGACCCTGCGGTTAACAGCCGCATGCTCTACCAACTGAGCTATTGAGGATTATCGTGCCGGCAACAACCTATTTTCCCGGGAGGTCGCCCTCCAAGTATCGTGGGCACAGGTGAGCTTAACTACCGTGTTCGGGATGGGAACGGGTGGGACCT
>QMCE01000503.1_pt1 | contig 25980 bp, 18 predicted proteins | sample 1821851 | NCBI WGS metagenome assembly QMCE01 (sample SAMN09453174, study PRJNA476694) | Termite gut metagenome, whole genome shotgun sequencing project. | isolation source: worker | host: Odontotermes sp. | place: South Africa:Pretoria | collected 2016-01-28 | reverse complement strand
AGGATTCTCACGGCTTTGAACAACGGCATAACGGAACTGACGAACCAGAATTTCCAGCCCGTGGTGCTGTGCACGCCCATGATCAGGCGGCACCTGCATAAACTTACGGAACGCTTCATCCCCAATCTGGTGATCCTGAGCCACAGCGAACTCACCAACACCATACAGCTCAAGATAGTGGGGGAAATCACCTTTAGTTACGCGGAATAGACGGATAGTCCCCCCTCGTTCCGCCTTTCAGGCCAAAGCCCCCAATCAGGAACTGGCGCATTGAAGGGCGAAGCGCTATAATAAAAATATGAGCCATGAACTTTCAGCCGACGCCCTCAATCTGGAAGAAGGCCGCCTCACGGCGCGCCCGGCGCCTGATGTTTATCTATACAATTTCCTTTGCGACACGGCGCTTCTGCCGGAAATAGGCCAAAGGGGCCGCTTCTTACGAAGTCAGGAGGCGGAGGCCCTGGAAGCCAGGGTGACGAACCGCGAGGGGCCGCGCCTTTCGCTTTCCATAGTCAGCGACGAAAGCCTGCCCGTAAATATTTCCGGCCATTTCGAGGCCGCCGCGCCGCCCCCCGCGCCCGAACTTTCTTTGGACGAGGCCCTGAAAACGCCTCCCGGAATCCGCCAGTTTCTGGATCAGCGCGACGGCTGGGTGATGGAACTGACCGAGGCGGCCAGCCAGAAACAGGCGGCCGCCGGGGATGGCCAGTGGCCCGCCGTTTCCCTTTCCGATCTGAACCGGTCCCTCTCCCCTGGGGGCTTCACTTTCATCTGGCGGCAGTCGCCCGATTCGGGAACCGGGGTCTCCGCCATGATGGCGGAACATTTATCCGGTTTCGGGCGGGTCCTGGTTCTGGGGGAAAGCCCGGCGGATTTGGAAGAGCTGGCCGAATTGCCGGAAGCCCTTTTCCTGGGCCCCGCCCCTCCCGGCACGCCGCTTCACCCCATCAGCGTCCACACCCGGACGGCCGAGGCCGTGCAGGCCAAGGACATGGCCCAGGCCGAACTGCGCAACCAGTTGAGCGATTTGAAGCGGGCCGGGCTCTCCCTTAAAAGCGAAATGGACCGCTGGGCCGATTTGGACGAGTTGGAGAAGCGTTTCAAAGAGATGGGTCAGGAGGTGGCCCGCCGCCGCAGGCGCTGGGGCGAGACCAGACAGAGTTTGAGCCTGGCCCGCAAAGCCTGGGAAGAGGCCGACGCGCTCGTGAACAAAAACGCTCGCGGACTTTTGGAGCGTCTCAGGAACAAGGGGCCGGACGAAACGGCCCTGCGCGTGGAGGGCGAACGGCGCAAGGCCCTGGACGAGGCCGAGGAGCGGGTGGCCCAGGTGCGTCATGAGGAGGAGAATATCCTGGAAAAGGTCCTGGCCCAGGAAAGGATATTGAGCGACGCCCGCCTCGATTCCCAAAGCTGGAACAGCCGCGAAGAAATCGAGCGGCGCCTGGAGGCCCTGCGCCTGGAGGAAAATAGCCTCACCGCCAAGGGACTGGCCATTGCCGCCCGCCCCATAATCTCACATCCGGAGATGCTTCAGGCCGCGCCCCTGGTTCTGGCCCTGCTCTCCGACGCGGCGCCGGGCGAAATTCTCGCGGGGCGGCGTTTCGCCTCGGTCATGGTTTTAGCCTCCTCCCCACCGGATCATCAGGGCCGCCTGCGCCTGGCCTCCCTGGCCGCGCTGGCGGAGGAACATTTCGTCATGATGGGCGATTTCACCTTTGGAGGACCGCCCTGACGCGCCGGCCTGGAGCTCCATGATGCTGGCCGAAGAAGCGGATGATTTCAAAAAATACATGGCCTCGGGCGGCCCCTTCGCCGCCGGAAGCCTTTCCCCTCTCTGCCCCCGGCTGGCCCGTCTGGAGCCGGGCCGGGAATTTGCCGATTTGGCGGCCATGGATTTCAAATATATCGTGGAGCCGGCCGGAACGAACGCCGCCGACGGCGCATGTCTGCCCATACCGGAAGGCGGCGCGGCCATGCGGCGCAGAAAGAAGGTCACCTCCAGCGTCACCTCCTTCGGCATAGGCTTCCGCGCTTTCGGGGAAATCGGCCCGGCCAACCCGGTCTCCGCTCTTTTGGCCGCGCGGGCGGCGGTGAACGCGGCCCGTGAAATTTCCGCCGACGGCCAGGCGGACGGCCCGGCGGTGATCGTCCTCTGCGCCTCCCCGGCCCAAAGTCGTCTGGTGACGCAAATGCTGAAGGATTTGGAGGCCCCCAAAGGCCTCGTCTACAGCGGCGAGCCCCAGGATTTCCGCCACTGGCCCCAGGTTCCGCTGGTTATTTTGGAGCCGGCTTTCGAAGCGCCCCACACCAGCCACCCCTGGGCCTGGCCGGCCTTCGGCCGCCAGCGGCTCTCCCTGGCCTTCAAGTTGGCCGGGGAGCGCATCTGGGCGGCGGGCCGCGAGCCCTGGATGCGCAGCCTCCCCGAGGCCGCCCCTCTCTCCGTCCTGTGGCGCCTGGCCGGGTCTCCCGCCTTGGAAGCCAACCGCGACGATCCGCGTCCGGGTCTCCGCGTCATCAATTTCTGGGAAGCCCTGGACAAGGCCAAAAAGGAGGTCTGGGCCATTGTGCCCACCTTCGAATCATTTTGGTGGCGCCCCCTGGAGGAGCATTTTCTGGCCGCCATGCGCCGCCGGGTTCAGGTGACCATATTAAGCTCCCCGCCGGGACCGGACCAGGATCGAGAATATCCCAGCGCGGCCATACGCACCCTGGCCGCTTACGGTTGCTCCATCCATCTGGCCGCCGGTCTCCCCGGCTTCATGGCCGTCGTGGACTCGCGGCATTTCACCTGGGGTCACTTCATCAAGGGCAGTTCCGGCGTTCATATCTGGGGCGGGCTGCGTTCGGCCGAACTCCCTCTGGCCGCCCAGGAAATAGGTCGGATACTCCAAATAAAAACCATCACTGAAAAGCTGGGCCGCAAAAGCGGAGGACTGAAAAACTGCCGCATTTGCGGCTGGCCCCTGGTTTTGATCAACGAGGAATACATGCGCGGCTACGGCGACGAGCAGCCCCTGAAGGTGGGCTGCCTGGGCGAGCACGGCGGCAATTTCCCGCGCCGCCTGGACGAGCGGGAACCCTTTTTCACGCCGCCCAAATGTCGGGAGGACCACAACACCCACTACCAGAGGAGGGGGAAGGGCCGGGCGGCGGTCTGGGTCTGCCCCAACCACCCCGACGGCCCCTGCCCCACCTACAAGACGGTGCCGGGAGACCCGCAATGAACGATTTGCGCGTCCGTCTGAACAGCTTGATGCGGAAATTGAAAAGGGAGGCGGAGACTTGCGGCGTGATTTACGAGGGCGATTCAGCTTACCACCACATAATAATCCGCGAGGAGGGCGAGCGGCGCACCATGTATTTCGGGCCGGAGGGCGAGGAGGCGGAAAGCTCCGTCAATCTGGCGCACCCCGAAAAAGCCGTCTTCGAATATCCGGGCATGATGCTGGCCGCCCTGCCGCTGCATCCCGCGGGCAGGCGCATCGCCATGCTGGGCCTGGGCGGCGGCTTTTTGCCCGATATTTTCAGCCGCCATCTACCCCAATACCATTTGACTGTGGCCGAACTTGACATTTTGGTGCTGGAACTGGCCCAGACCTATTTCGGTTTCGTGCCCGGCCCCAATATTGAAGTGCGAATAATGGACGGGCGGGATTTTCTGGAAGAGGCGGCGCCGGAGTCTTTCGATCAGATTTGGCTGGACGCCTTTTCCGGCGATTACGTGCCGCCGCGTCTTTCGGGCGCGGATTTTATGGAGCTTTGCAAAAGCCGCCTCGCGCCCGGCGGCCTTTTGGTGCAGAATCTGCATCAGAGCCGTCCGGATGAGTTTCAGGAACAGCTTCGGACCACACGGGCCGCCTTCGGCGATTTTATGGGTCTGGACGGCCGTTTCTGCGGCAACGCCATAATCATCTCCAAAATCCACGGCGGACCCGAAGGTCCAGAATGGAACGAGGCCAGCCTGATAAAAGCCGCCAAAAAGTTCGGCCCCCGCCTCGGACCATACGATCTGGGGCTTGAGATGAAAAAGTTCAAAGTTTTTGATTAAATGAATTGGCGACAAAAAAAGTCGCTGCGCTCTACCAAATAAAAGAGCTTTCGCCTGCCGAGGGCGAGGCGATTTTTCCGCCCCCAACATCCAACCCGACTACTTCCTCCGCCTAAGCTGGCTTATGAGGGCCAGAGCCCAGAGGAGAAGGCCGGGCAGGCCGAAGAGCCATTTGGGCGGCTGAGGGGCGGGAGCTTCCGTGCCCAGGACTTCCGTGGGGTCGTCCATATTCACGCCCAGCTTTTCCAGGCGGCTGTTGATGGCCACGTCGTCCACCATCAGCTTGTCCCCGTCCCAGGCCAGATAGACCCCGGCGCTCTCCAGGCGTTCCTCCGCCGTTTGCCCTTCGAAGGGCAGAACCACCACCTGATCGCGGGTCTTGCCGTCGTAAAATTCAGTGAGCAGGCGCAGGCGCATGCTCTGACCAGGCGCAAGGGCCTCCACCGTCTCCATTACCATGTCCGGCGGCAGTTCCCGGTAGGGCGGGTACATCCGGTCCCGGAGAATGTCCGGGCGAAAGAGCATGATCATGGCCGCCAGCAAAAAAATGGTTTCCAGCCAGGTGGTTTTTATGAACATGTATCTCTGGGTGGCGCTGGCGAAGGCCATGCAGGCCAGGGCCGCCGTCAGGAAGACCCAGGCGAAGTGGAAAGCGTTCTGAATGCCTATTAAAAGAATTTCCTGGTTATAGAGGAAAACGAAGGGCAGGACGGCGGTTCTAAGTTCGTAGATGAAGCCCTGCACCCCGGTTTTGAAGGGGTCGCCCCCGGAAATGCCCGAGGCGGCGAAGGCGGCCAGGGCCACCGGCGGGGTGGCGTCGGCCATGACCCCGAAATACAGGCAGAAAAGGTGCACGGCCAAAATGGGTATGCCCAGCCCGTAGGCGGCCGCGATGTTGTAGATGACCGGGGCCAGGAGGGTGGAGACGATGATGTAGTTGGCGGTGGTGGGGAGGCCCATGCCTAAGATGATGGCCAGCATGGCCGTCATGACCAGGACGGCCGGCAGATAGCCGCCGGAGGCCGCCTCCACCACAGCGGCCAGCACCTGGCCGACCCCGGTGAGGCTGACCGAGCCCACCACTATGCCCGCGCTGGCCGTGGCCAGGCCGATGCCGATCATGTTCCGGGCGCCGCCTCCGAGGCTGTCCAAAAGGCGCTGTAGGGAATCCTTGAGGTGCGGGAGGGCCGGAGCGCGGCGGATCAGGGCCGTCAGCGGGCGCTGGGTCAGGATGATGAAAGCCATGAAGAGGCAGGCGTAATAGGCGGCGAGCCCCGGCGACATCTCGAAAATCATGAGGCCCCAGACCAAAGTGGCGATGGGCAGGAGATAATAGAGGCCGGAAAAGAGAATGGGGGCGGCGGCGGGCAGATGCATCAGGGCCTCGCTGTCGCCCTCGGGCAGTTCCGGGTATTTGAGCGACAGGAGAAGCAGGCCGAAATAACCGGCGGCCAGTAGAAGGCTGAAGACGATCCAGGTGTAATCGCCGAAAACCGTGGGAATCCAGGAGGTCAGATAGTACAGAGCGCCCATGACGATTATCAGCGCGGAAGCCGTCAGGCCCCAGCCCAAAAGCTTGGCCCCCAGGGCGCGGTGGGGGCGGGCGAAGCCTTCCAGCCCCATTTTGCAGGCTTCGATGTGGACGATGTACAAGAGCGAGCCGTAGGCCAAAATGGCCGGGACGAAGGCGTGTTTTATTATCTGGGAATAGGGCATGTTGATGTATTCGGCCATGAGAAAGGCGGCCGCGCCCATGACCGGGGGCATGATCTGGCCGTTGGAGCCGGCGGCCACTTCCACGGCCCCGGCCTTTTCGGCTGAAAAGCCCACCTTTTTCATGAGCATGATGGTCACCGGCCCGCAGGTGAGCACGTTGGCGATGGAGGAGCCGGAAATGAGCCCGTGGAGGCCCGAGGCCACCACGGCCGCCTTGGCCGGGCCGCCCCGTTGCCCGCCCCGGCCCGCTCCAGCATGGCCCCGAAAAGAACGTAGAGAAAGACGAAGCTGGCCGAAACCCCCAGGGGCACGCCGAAGACCCCTTCCTGGGTCAGCCAGAACTGGGAGGCGGCCCGCGAGAGGCTGGCCCCCCTGTGGGCGATCATGTCGGGAATGAAGACGGAATTGCCCAAAAAGGCGTAGGCCAGGAAGGCCGCGGCCACGCAGGTCATGGGCAGGCCCATAACCCGGCGGGTGGCCTCCAAAAGCAGGAGAACGCCCGTTATGGCCACCGCGATGTCCTGGCGGGTGGGGATGCCGGGGCGTTTGGAGAGATCTTCCTGGAACAGATAGAGGTAGACGGCGCAGAATGTGGCGGCCAGGGCCATTATCCAGTCCTGAACCGGGATGTAGGCGCGGGGGCTGCGCTTCAGCATGGGAAAGCTCAAAAAGGCCAGGAAAAAGGAAAAGCCCAGATGCAGCGAACGGGTGGCCGTGTCGTTGAATACGCCCACGCCCAGGGAATAGGGGAGGGGCGAAGTGATCCAGAGTTGAAAAAGCGACCAGAGGACCGGGACGACGAGCAGAACCCGCGAGGATATCAGGCCCGTCGGTTTCCGGCGGCCCGTCTCCTCTTCGAGCATCCGCTCCACCATATCGGGATCGGCTATGATGTTTGTCTCAGCCATCTACTACTCCTTAAAAACTTAAAAACTTAAAACTTGGATAATGCGGAAAGCGGCTTGCGCCGCTTTCCGCTCACGTAACCTCGTGTTTTTTCTTAAAATCGCAAGAAAATCCACCCAAAAATGCCCGTATGGATCCGGGCGAGGCGATTTTTTCGCCAGACGACGCCAAATTGAGATTCCATAAGGGGATAGGCCTTAAGGGCCATCCCCGCAATGGAATCGAAGTTTGGCCACGGACTTGTTCGTAAATAGTGATTTTGCCCTCTGGCTTTGTTGCTCGCACTTTTTAATGCTCGAAATATGTCCAATATTCCTGCGCTTAAAAATTGCTCGCGCCTCGCCAGAGAACAAAATCCCTTATTTACGAATAAGCCCTAAGTATGGCGGAAAAAGCGTCCGCCCCCCATCTCTCCTGTCGCCCGCTTACTTCATGAGGCCTTTCTCTTTGAAGTATTTGAGGGCTCCCGGATGATAGGGCACGGAATTGCCTTCCAGCATGTTCGCCGTGGTCAGGGAGGCCAGGGCCGGATGCAGTTCCCTGAATTCGTCGAGATTGTCGAAAACCGCCTTGACGATGGCGTAGGCCACGTCGTCCGACAGCTTGGAATTGGTTATCAGGGTGGCCCTGGGACCGAAGGTAGCGACGTCTTTGTCGGTGCCCTTGTACATGCCGCCGGGAATGACGGCCGGAGGATAGAAGGGGAATTTCAGCATGAGGTCTTCCACCTTTTCACCGACGACGGGCACAACATGGGAGGCGCAGGTGTTGGCGGCTTCCTGGATGGAGCCGTTGGGGTGGCCCACCACATAGACGTAGGCGTCGATCTTGTTGTCGCACAGGGCGCCGGCCATTTCCGCCGGTTTGAGATCGGTGGCCAGCTTGTAGACGTCGGCGGTCCAGCCGTATTCGTTCATCAGAAGTTCCAGGGTGTTGCGGTTGCCGGAGCCGGGGTCGCCGAGGTTCATGCGCTTGCCGGGCAAGTCATCGAAAGTTTTGATGCCGGAATCGTCGCGGGCCACCAGGGTGAAGGCTTCCGACTGCAGGGAGAAGAGGGCCCTGAGTTCTTTGTCGGGACCGGCGTCCTGAAACTGTTCCGTACCGTAATAGGCGTAATGCTGAACGTCGGACTGGACGATGCCCACCGACAGATCGCCGGAGCGAAGGGCGTTGACGTTGAAGACCGAAGCGCCGGTGGATTCCACCGTGCAGCGGATGTTGTGTTCCTTGGCCCGGCGGCCCTTGTCCACCAGGCGGCAGATGGCGCCGCCCACCGGGTAGTAAACGCCGGTGACCCCGCCGGTGCCCACGGTCACGAAGTCCTGCTGCGCCTGGGCGACGGGGGTTTCGGGCAGAACAAAGAGGAGGCTGCCTAAAGCCAGCGCCCCGACGAATTTTTTGAAAAATCTCACGCTCATTGTTTCCACTCCTTTCGATGAAAATGAAGTATACAGCATAACAGAAGCGGGCTTTTTTTCCAAGAATTTTTTCCAGGGCCCGGGGCGGGCTTCACGGGGCCGGGCGCAAATGGCAGGCGCAGGCGAATCCGGGGCCGTGCGCCGCGAGTTTCGGCCTCTCCCGGCGGCACGGTTCAGCCGCCTCCCGGCACCTGGGATGAAAGGGGCAGCCAGCGGGCGGGTTGGCCGGGTCGGGCGGCTCGCCCTCCAGAATCAGCTCCCCTCCGCCGGCGGAGGCCCACAGGGATTCCACGTAAGGGTGATGCCGCGCCGCATCCAGAAGATCGCGCTCCACAATTTCCATGATCAGGCCCCCATACATCACGGCCAGCCGGTCGGCCATGATCCGCATGAGGGGCAGGTCGTGGCTGATCACCACCAGGGAGAGGCGCCGGTTTTTTTTCAGGTCCATGAGCAGATTTACTATCTGGGCCTGGATGGAAACGTCCAGCGCGGAGACGGGTTCGTCGGCTATCAATATTTCAGGGTCGAGGGCCAGGCACCGGGCCAGGCTCAGCCTTTGACGCTGGCCGCCGGAAAACTCGTGCGGGTAGCGCCTGAGGCAATCGGGCGGAAGGCCCGTTTCCGCCAAAAGGCTTTCTAGCTTCGCCCGCCTTTCGGCCGGCGTTCCGATTTTGTGAATCAGAAGGCCTTCGCCCACGATGGCTTCGGCGTTGAAGCGCGGGTTGAGGGACGAGACCGGGTCCTGAAACATTATCTGCACCCGCCGCCGGAATTTTCCCCAGGCCGCATCGTCGTAAGCGGCCAAACTCCGCCCGTCAAAAATAACTTCGCCCTCGTCCGGCGCGTAGAGCCCGGCCATGACCCGGCCCAAAGTGGATTTGCCGGAGCCGCTTTCGCCCACCAGGCCCAAAATTTCGCCGGGCCTGATTTCCAGGTCCACCCCGCGCACGGCCTGGACCAGGCCTTCATCCCTTGCCCCCGCCCCTCCCAAACGCCTGAAGAAAGCGGCCAGCTCGCGGCCCAGGCCCCGGCCGGGGCGGAAGTTTTTATGGACGTTTTTTACGATCATTATGATTCACAGCCATATAGAAGATGTGGATTAATGATGATTTTTGTTCTCTGGCTAGGCGCCTAGCATTTTTTAAGCGCAGGAATATTTGGACATATTTCGAGCATTAAAAAATGCGAGCAACAACGCCAGAGGACAAAAAGACCATTAATCAGTCCTTAATATAGAAAGCAGCGAGCCCGATGGCCCGCGGCTATTGCAACAAGGGGCGGCAGGCTTTCCCGGCAGGGGGCGAAAGCTTTGGGGCAGCGCGGCTCGAAAGGGCAGCCGCGTGGCCAGCGGCCCGGCGCCGGCGGCGCGCCGGAAATGGCGGTGAGGCGCGGCGGCGCGGCCTCCGAAAGGGCCGGCGGCAGGGCCGCCAGAAGCCCCTGGGCGTAGGGGTGGGCCGGGCGCGCGAAAATGTCGCTCGATTCGGCTTCCTCCACAATGAGGCCGGTATACATCACCAGCGCCCGCCGGGCCAGGTTTTTCAGCAGGCGCAGGTTGTGGGTGATGAAGAGAACGGCGGAATTGTTTTGGCTCGCGAGGCGTTCCAGAAGCTCGATGATCTGGAGGGCTATGGTGGGGTCCAAAGCTGTGGTGGGCTCGTCGGCGATTAAAATCTCCGGGGACAGGGCCAGGGCCATAGCCAGGACCACCCTTTGGCGCATGCCGCCGGAAAAGCGGTGGGGATAGCTTTCCGCCGCCTCGCGCGGATTGGGCAATCCCACCTTCCCCAACATTTTTACGGCCATATCCCAGGGCGTCGGAAGGCCTTGATGATGGCGGGAACCCTCTGGACGCCTCTCGCCGGCGGCCATATCCCAGAGCTTTGGCGCGTCTGGGCGGGGATGGGCGCGGAAAATTTCGGCCACCTGCTCGCCGATGGTCAAAGCCGGGTTCAGGGCGGTCAGTGGTTCCTGAAAAACCATGCCCAAATGCGCCCCGCAGAGACGGCGGCGCTCCCTGGGGGGGAGAGCGGCCAGGTCCCGGCCTTTGAAGAGGATGCGGCCCGCGTCCAGCCGGGCGGCGGGCGGCAGGAGCCCCATGAGGCTCAAAGCCGTGAGGCTCTTGCCGGAACCGCTCTCGCCCACCAGGCCCACGATTTCGCCGGGCGCGAGCCCGAAGTCCACGCCGCGCACAACGGGTTTCGCGCCGTTCTCAAAGCTTACGGCCAGATTTTCTATTTCCAGCAGGGCGGCCAATTTCAAATGAGGGCGGATACTTGGTCGCCGGCCTGAGCGCAAAGGTCCGCGCCGCCAAGCTCCATTGGTTTCGAGGGGCCGGAAAGATAGCCCTCAACCGCTTTTTCAACGGCGGCGGCGGCCTCCTTTTCCCCGATGTGCCGCAAGAGCATGGCCCCGGAAAGGATGGCGGCCAGGGGGTTGGCCTTGCCGGTTCCGGCGATGGTGGGGGCCGAGCCGTGGACGGGCTCGAACATGGACAGGCCGTCGCCGATGTTGCCGGAGGCGGCCAGCCCCAGGCCGCCCACCAGGGCCGACATGAGGTCGCTCACGATGTCGCCGAAAAGGTTGGGGCAGAGCATCACCCCGTATTTGTAGGGCTCCCGGGGCAGAAGGTAGCAGAGCGCGTCCACGTTGACGGAATTGGCTTTGAGATCGGGGTATTCGGCGGCCAGGGTCTGGCCCGTCACCTCGTCCCAGAAGCCGTAGAGGCTGGGCACGGCGTTGGCCTTGCTCACGACATGCACGACGCTTTCGCCGCGTTCGCGGGCCATGTCCCCGGCCTTGCGGGTGATGCGGGCAATCGCCGGGCGGGTCATGAGGGCCAGGGCGAAGGCCGCCTCCTGGGCCGGGGCGAAACGCAGGGCCAAAGAGCCTTCCATTTCATACAGCCCGCGTTTGACCGCTATGGGCTCCTCAATGACGCCGCGCCCGCGCGAGCCCAGACCCATGTAGAGGTCTTCCGTATTTTCCCGCACCACCACGCTGTCCAGGCGGCGATCTTTATCCAGGGCCACGGGGGTGGGGACCTTGGGAAAGCTCAGGGCGGGCCTGAGGTTCAGATACTGATCGAAATGAAAACGCAGGCGCAGGAGCAGACCATGCTCCAGGGGACCTATTTTGACCCTGGGGTCGCCGATGGCGCCCAACAGCATGGCCCGGCATTCGGCCATGTCGTCCAGGGCCGATTCCGGCAGGGCCGTCTTATGCTCCAGATAATAATCCGCGCCAAAGGGAAAATGCTTCCAGTCCAGTTCGAAGCCGTATTTTTGGGCCGCGGCCGTCATGACTTTCCGGGCTTCGCCCACCACTTCCGGCCCGATGCCGTCGCCGGGCAGTACGGCGATTTGGTATTTGGTCATTTCTCTTTTTCTTCCTCTTTCTTGATTTCTTCCAATGTCGCCAGCCTTTCGGCGGCCAGGGATTTGAATCCGCCCGCGTCCGTCTGACGGAGCGTTTCCTTCAAATGGAAAATGGCCTGATCGATGTTGCCGGAGGCCGCGAAATAGCGGCCAAGGTAATAATGGCCCTTGCCGCGCTGGCCGTTTTGGCCGAAAAAGCGGCCGCCCAGCTCCAGGGCCTCCGGGTAGTCTTCCGGCTCCATGCCTATGGCCCGTTCATAGAGGGAAGCGGCCCGGCCCCTGTCGCCCAAAAGTTCGGAAGCCCTGGCCAGCCCCAGAACGGCCTGGCGGTTGTCCTGCCCGGCCTTTTCAAAATAGGCCCTGGCCTCGGCGGGTTTCTTCCGCTTGAGGTTCAAATCCCCCAAATCGGCCAGATATTCCTTGTTGCCCGGCGAGAGGGCCAGGGCTTCGGCCATGAGGCTGTCGGCCTGGGTGAAATTTTGTTCCCGCTCGGCCAGAAGGCCCAGCCCGTGGCGGGCCGCGTGATCGTTGGGATTGGCCGTGAGCCGCTTCATGAAGAGGCCGCGCACCCGCCGCGCCTCGCCGGAGAGGGCCAGGACGCGGTCGCGGAAAGCCCCGTAGCGCGGGTCCGGCGGCGAGGGCGCGAGGCTCGCGTAGTCCTGAAAGGTGGTGGCCAGGCGGCTGGTCAGGGCCGGGTGGGTGGACATGTAGGTGGGCATGCCGCGCGAAACCTGGAAGGCGCGGTCGGCCATTATTCTGAAAGCGTCATACATGTCGCGCAGGTTGTAGCCGGCTTTTTTGAGGTATTCCCGCCCGCGCGCGTCGGCTTCGGCTTCGTCGTCGCGGGAATTGGCCAGCATGGCCTGCACCGTGGCCCCGGCTCCGCCCATCATGGCCGCCTGGCCCAGGGCCACGCCGGACCGGCCCCCGCTGGAAGCGAGCAGGACCCCGGCCAAAACGGCGGCCAGGTAGCCCATAGAGAGCGTGCTGGCCGCTTCCACGCGGCGGGCGAAGTGGCGCAGGGTGATGTGGGCCACTTCGTGACCGACGATGGAGGCCAGTTCGCCCTCGTTTTCCAGGCTGAAAATGGTTTCAGTGTGCATGTAGACATAGCCGCCGGGCACGGCGAAGGCGTTGATGCCGGGGCTTTTCACTATATAGAACTGGTAGTCGTCCGGCCCCAGCCCCGCCGACCGCATGATGCGGTCGGTTATGGTTTTGTAATATTTGTTGGCGAAGGGGTCTTCGAAGATGAGGCCCGTGGCCGCCAGCTTCAAATGGAAGCGCTGGCCCAGCTCCTTTTCTTTTTTGGGGGTAATTTCCTCGGCCAGGGCCTCTGCCGGCGGCAGGAAGGTCCAGGGCAGAATGAGGGAGAAGATCAGAAAATGAATCAGAAGACGCGCACATCCCTTCATTTCACACCTCTCTCGTCAGTCTGATTATGCCTTGTTTAAAATGCGGATTAATGAGGATTTTTGTTCGCCGGCCCGGCGGAAAATTTAAAGCGCGGAATATTGGACATATTTCGGGCATTAAGAAAATTTTCCAACAAGGCCGGCGGGCAAAAAGACCATTGATCAGTCCTTACAGTTTTTCTTTGGGCGCGTCGGCCCAGAGCCCCTCCAGGTCGTACAGCTCGCGGGCTTCCGGGCTGAAAAGGTGGACGATGACATGGCCCAGATCCACCAGGGACCACTGCGCCCCCCCCGTGCCCTCGCGGCCCAGGGGCTTCCAGCCGTGCTCCCGCGCCCGGCGAACTATTTTGTCGGCAATGGCCCCCATTTGGCGGGAATTTTCCGCCGTGGCGATGAAGAACCAGTCGGCCACGGAAGAAAGACCGGTGACGTTCAGAAGCACAGGGTTGACGAGCTTGTGTTCCATAGCGGCGGCGGCCACGACGCGGGCCAGGTCGGGCGTGGCGAGGGTTTTGGCGGCGCGTTTTTGGGCCGGCTTCGCCCCGTCCGCGGGCGCGGCTTTGGCTTTAGGCGCGGCTTTGGCTTTAGGCGCGGCTTTGGGTTTAGGCGCGGCCTTCGCCTTAGCCGTTTTCGTCCCGCCGCCGGCGGGCGCGGCTTTGGCCGTCTTCGGTTTCACTGTTTTCGGGGCTTCAGTTTCCGCCTTCATAAATTATTCACTCTCTGAGTTTGATTCACGGCAATAAAGCCTGTGTTCTTCAATATACATCCGTACCGGCTCGGGCACAAGATAGCGCACCGAGGCCCCGCGTTCCAGCCTCTCCCGGAGATCGGTGGAGGATATGGCCAGTTTCCCGCCGGGGTGAAAATGTATGGGTTCCACCCCAGGTCCGGCGAAGCGTTCGCCCGCCCCGTCCCAGACGATTTTGGGGGAGATGTCGCGGTAGAGCATTTCGCGCAGGTCGTCGAAACCGGGGCTTATGCCGGCCCGGTCGAACACGACGAAGGAAATTAGGCGCAAAAGCTCCCGGTGTTCGCGCCAGGCGGGCAGGGTCAGGAAGGAATCCAGCCCCACCAGGAAAAAGGTTTGGGCGGAACTCTGTTCCGCCTGAAAGGCCCGCACCGTGTTCACCGTATAGCTGGGGGCGGAGAGGCGCGTTTCCAGATCCGAGGCCCAAAAGCCGGGCCGCGTCGAAAGGGCCAGGCGCAGCATGGCCAGACGATGTTCGTAGGCGGCCAGGGGTTCCGGCGATTTGTGGGGCGGCCTGGCGGCGGGCATGAAGCAGACTTCGTCCAGGGCCAGGCTTTCGGCGATTTCCTCGGCCGCGCGTAAATGCCCCAGGTGGATGGGGTTGAAGGTGCCGCCAAACAGAGCAATTCTCAAGAATGCTTCCTCCGTCCTCCATACTTTGAAAATCGTGGATTAATCAGTCCTTGTGCAAACCGAAGGCGTCATGGAGCGCCCGCACGGCCAGCTCGGCGTATTTCTTTTCAATGACGCAGCTTATCTTGATTTCAGAGGTGGAAATTAGGCTGATGTTGATGCCCTCTTTGGCCAAAGTCTGGAACATCTGGGTGGCCACGCCCGCGTGATTCTTCATGCCCACGCCCACCAGGGATATTTTGGCGATGTTTTCCGTGCCCACGATGCGCTCGAAACCCAGTTCGGAGGCCGTGCCTTCCAGTATCTCCATAGTCATGGCGTAGTCGGAAAGGGGCACGGTGAAGGTGAAATCGGTGTGGCCGATTTTGGAGGCGGGATCGTTTTCGGACGACGGATTCTGGATGATCATGTCCACCACAATGCCGGAGGCGGAAACTATGCCCAGGATTTTGGCCGCCATGCCCGGCGTGTCGGGCACTTTCATCAAAGTGACGCGGGCTTCGTTTTTGGAACAGGCCACCCCGGTGACGGGCTTCTTCTCCATATCTTTATCCTCTTCGCAAATAATGGTTCCGGCGCCCGGCTGATGAGCGTGGCGCACGTGTATTTTCATATTGTAGTTCATGGCGAATTCCACGCTGCGGATTTCCATGACCTTGGCGCCCAGGGAGGCCAGTTCCAGCATTTCCTCGAAGCTGATTTTCTCCATTTTGCGGGCGGTCTCGCAGATGTTGGGGTCCGTGGTGTAGATGCCGTCCACGTCCGTATATATTTCGCAGCTGTCGGCCCCCAGGGCCACGGCCAGGGCGACGGCCGTGGTGTCCGTGCCGCCGCGTCCCAGGGTGGTTACGTCGTTGTCCTTGTTGAGCCCCTGAAAACCGGCCACGGCCACCACGCGGCCCTTGGCCAGTTCCGTTTTTATGCGTGAGGGGTCTATGCCGGTGATGCGGGCCTTCTGGTGGGCCTCGTCGGTTTTTATGCCGGCCTGGGCGCCGGTGAATGATTTGGCCCTTTCGCCCAAACGCTGGCAGGCCAGGGAAAACAGGGCGACGGCGACCTGTTCGCCGGTGGAGATGAGCTGATCGACCTCGCGCGGCTCGGGTTTTTCGGACATTTCGGCGGCGAGGGCCAGGAGGCGGTCGGTTTCGCCCTTCATGGCCGAGAGGGCCACCACCACTTGATGTCCCTGATTTTTCGCGTCAATCGCCCTCTTGGCCACCTGGCGGATGAGTTCGGGAGTGGCCACCGAGCTTCCGCCGTATTTTTGTACGATGAGCATGGATTAGTCCTCGAAATTAAGCTTGACGCGGACGCCTGACGCGCCCGAATTTTCAACAATAGCACCTTTTATGGGTATTCGCAATATTGGAATTTTTAGGAAGTGTTCAGGCTGCGTGAAAAACTTTTCAGATTCCTTGCGGCTCCACTACGCCGCTTCGCGGCTAAAGTCGCCGCGCGGAACTGAAAAGCATTTCCCTTGCCTGAACGCTAATCCAGACGCACGGGCGAACTCATTTGGATTTTTGCCCCGCATTCCGCCCCCCATCTATCTACCCTGCAAAGCCACACTCATCATGAGCTTGATGCGGTTGAGCTGATTGACCTCGCTGGTGCCGGGATCGTAATCCACGGCCGCCAGATTGGCCTGGGGATAGCGGCGCTTCAGTTCCTTCACCACGCCTTTGCCCGTGATGTGATTGGGCAGGCAGCCGAAAGGCTGGAGGCACAGGATGTTCGGTATGCCGTGTTCGATCATCAGGGCCATGTCGGCGGTGAGGTACCAGCCCTCGCCGTACTGGTTGCCCAGGGAGACTATGTCTTCGCCCGCCTTTTTCAGTTCCTTGAAGGTGTTCATGCGGCCGAAGCGGGGATGCCTGGCCAGGGCGGCCCGCATGGGCTTGCGGTAGCTTTCGATGAGGCGGATCATGAAGGAGGATATCCATTTGTCCAGGCGGCGGCCGGAGAGGGCGTCGGCCCGGAACACGTCGTCGTAGAGGCAGTAGAGGAAAAAATCCACCAGTTCCGGCAGGACGGCCTGGCCGCCTTCGGCCTCCACCAGTTCCACGGCGCGATTGTTGGCCTCCGGGTGGAAATTGAGCAGGATTTCGCCCACCAGCCCCACCTTGGGGCGCATGGGTTCGTACAGGTCCAGGGCCGCGAAGTCGTCGGCCATGTCCCCCATGTCGCGCTCAAAGGCTTTGCGGTCGCCGCGCTCCACCTGGGGGGCGGCTTTTCTGGTCCAGGTCTCCAAAAGGGCCTGGGCCGCGCCCGGCGTTTTTTCATAAGGGCGGGAGGCCAGGAGCAGGCGGTTCAGCATGTCGCCGTAAAGGAGGCCGATGAGGACGCGCTTGATCAGGGCGCGGTCGGCCTTGAGTCCCTCGCCTTCCTTGCGCTGGGTGAGGGAGAGGGGCCAGACGGGCACCTGAGAAAGGCCGGACTTTTCCAGGGCCCGGCGCAAAAAGCCCACATAATTGGTGGCCCGGCAGCCGCCCCCGGTTTGCGACATCAAAAGCGCGGTGCGGGAGAGGTCGTAGCCGCCGCTTTTAAGCGCGTGAATGAGCTGGCCGATGGAGACCAGGGCCGGATAGCAGGCGTCGTTGTTGACGTAACGCAGGCCCTCTTCGACGGCTTCGCGGCTTACGCTGGGCAGAACTTCCAGCTTGTAGCCGGAGGGGGCCAGGGCCGGGGTCAGGAAATTCCAGTGCACCGGGGCCATCTGGGGGACCAGGATGGTGTATTCCGAAATATGTTTTTTGGACGCGGCCGCCGGTTTATAGTGGTAGACCTTTTTGGTGGAATTGGCGGTTTTGGTGCGGCGGCGTTCCTTTATGGCCGCCAAGAGCGAACGGATGCGGATGCGGGCCGCGCCCAGGTTCGCGCCTTCGTCGATTTTCAGGAGGGTGTAGACCTTGCCGGCTTCCTCCACTATGTCGCCCACCTGGTCGGTGGTGACCGCGTCCAGGCCGCAGCCGAAGGAATTGAGCTGCACCAGTTCCAGGTCGTCGCGGGCGGCGGTCGCCAGGGCGGCCCTATAGAGCCGGGAATGGGGAATCCACTGATCCACCATGCGCAGTTTGTAATTTAGGGGGGCCAGGCGCTCCACGGAATCGCAGGTGAGGACGGCCAGGCCGTTGCCCGCGATGACGTCGGGAATGCCGTGGTGAACTTCGGGGTCCAGGTGGTAGGGGTGCCCGGCCAGAACCACGCCCGTGCCTCCGGTGTTCCGCAGGTATTTCAGGGCCCTTTCCCCGGCGGAGCGGACGTCGTCGCGATACTGCGAGAGTTCGCGGTAGGCGGCGCTCAGGGCTGCTTTGATGGCGCCGGCGGACAGGTTCAAAAAGTCCAGCTCCTCCCACAGCCGCCCGGCCAGGCGCCTGGGCGCGGAGGGGTCCAGAAAGGGCGAAACGAATTTCACGTCCTTTTCTTTCAGAACGTCCATGTTCAGGCGGATGACCTCGCCGTAGCTGCCCACCAGGGGGCAGTTGTAACGCGCGTCCGTATTGTGGCTGGCCGGCATGTCCAGGGGCACGCAGGGGAAGAAGATGAAGTCGGGCTTCCTTTCCACCAGCTCCATGACGTGGCCGTGCAAAAGCTTGGCCGGGTAGCACACGGTTTGGGAGGGGATGGTTTCGAGGCCTTTGTTGAACAAATCTTTGGAGGAAGCCGGCGACAGCTCCACCCGGAAGCCCAGGCGGTGGAAGAAGGTGAACCAGAAGGGGTAATTGTCGTAAAGCCCCAGGGCCCTGGGAATGCCCACCACGCCCCGCGCCTCCGAGGGCAACAGGGGCCGGTATATTTCAAAGAGCCGGTACAGGTTCCACTTGAAGAGGTTGGGGAGGGTCGTGAATTCGGCCGCCGTTTCGGTGAGGCTGCCCAGTATGCCCGGAATTTTGGCCAGGGTGGGGGAGATTTCTTCCAGGTTCGCCCTTTTGGCCAGCGCCTCTATCTTGTCCGCCGTGGGATTGGCGGCCGAAGCCCCGCGCTCGCAGCGGTTGCCGGAGATGAAGAGGCGGCCGTTCCCGAAACGGTTGACGGTCAGGAGGCAATGGTTTTCGCATTTTTTGCAGCGGGTGTTCCTGGTGGAGACGCTGAAGGAGGCCAGGGCCCGGGCGTCCAAAATGGCGGAAGTGGAACTTTCGTCCTGAAAATGCTCGCGGGCCAGAAGGGCCATGCCGAAAGCGCCCATGAGCCCGGCGATGTCGGGCCGCAACACTTCCCGACCGATGGAAAGTTCGAAGGCCCTGAGAACTGCGTTGTTGAAAAAGGCGCCGCCCTGCACCACCACCTTTTCCCCCAAATCCTCGGGGCGGCTGATGCGTATGACCTTGTAGAGGGCGTTCTTCACCACGGAATAGGATAGCCCGGCGGAAATGTCGCCCACGGGCGCGCCTTCCTTCTGGGCCTGCTTGACCTTGGAATTCATGAAAACCGTGCAGCGGCTGCCCAAATCCACGGGCCGCTCCGCGCTTTCGGCGGCCTGGGCGAAACCCTTCGCGTCCATTTCCAGAGTGCGGGCGAAGGTTTCCAGAAAGGAGCCGCAGCCGGAAGAGCAGGCCTCGTTGAGCATCAGGCGGTCGATGACGCCGTTTTTGATGGAGAGGCATTTGATGTCCTGCCCGCCGATGTCCACGATGAAAGTGACGCGCGGTTCGAAAAAGGCGGCGGCCTTGTAATGGGCCACGGTTTCCACTTCGCCCTGGTCCACGCCCAGGGCGGCGCGGATGAGGCCCTCGCCGTAGCCCGTGACCCCGGCCCGCAGAACGCGGAGGCGCGGGGGCATGAGCTCGTACATTTCGCTCAGGGCCTTGATCACCGATTTCAAGGGATTGCCGCGATTGTGGCCGTAAAAGGAATGGACGAGCCGCCCCTCCGCGTCTATCGCCACCAGCTTGGTGGTGGTGGAGCCGGCGTCCAGGCCCACGAAAACCCCGCCGGATTCCGGCCAGTCGGCCCTGGGGAGTTTGGCCGCCTCGTGGCGTTCGCGAAAGAGTTTCAGCTCGTTCAAATTTTTGAAGAGAGGGGGCAGGGGATCTATTTCCGGCGGCATGTTCCGCGCGGCCAGTTCCCTGGCCCGTTCGGCCCAGGTTTCAAAGGGGACCGGGGCCAGGGATTTCGAGCCCAAAGCCGCGCCCAGGGCCACGTAGAGCTGGGCGTCTTGGGGCCTTAGGGCCGCTTCCTCGGAGAGCTTCAAGGTCTCCATGAAGCGGCGGCGCAATTCGGAAAGGAAGAAGAGCGGCCCCCCCAGAAAAGCCACCCGCCCCCGGATGGAGCGGCCGCAGGCCAGGCCGCCGATGGTCTGGTCCACCACGGCCTGGAAGATGGAGGCGGCGATGTCCTCCCGCGCCGCGCCCTCGTTCAAAAGGGGCAGGATGTCGGTTTTGGCGAACACGCCGCAGCGGGCGGCGATGGGATAGATGGTTTGGGCGGATTTGGCCAGTTCGTTCAAACCCGCCGGATCGGTGCGCAGGAAAGAGGCCATCTGGTCGATGAAGGCGCCGGTGCCGCCCGCGCAGGTTTCGTTCATGCGCTGGTCTATGCCCGCGTCGAAAAAGGTGAGCTTGGCGTCTTCGCCGCCCAGTTCGATGGCCACGTCGGTCTGGGGCAGATAGCGGCGGATGGCCTCGGCTCCGGCCACCACTTCCTGCACGAATTCGGCCCCGATCCATTGGGCCGCGCTGATGCCGCCCGAACCGGCCACGGCTAAGGTCGCGCTCTCGCCCGCGAATTTTTCCGCCGCTTCCAAAAGCGCGTCCACCATTGTTTTGCGCACTTCCGAATAGTGGCGTTTGTAAAGGCTGAAGCGGCATTTGTCGTCGGCGTCTATGACCGCGAGCTTGATGGTGGTGGAGCCGACGTCCAGTCCGGCGTGAAAGTGCGTCATCTGATTCCCTTTCTGCGAAGCATTTTTGACAGGGGGCCGACATAGGGACAGCGGGCTATGAGCGATATCAACAGATAATGCGCCGCTCCGGCGCCCACCGCCAAAAGGGTTCTGAAAGCCAACTGGCCGAAGGAGAGGGCGGAGTCGGCCCAGGCGGCCAGGGGCCAGACGACGGCGCCCATGAAGACCGCCAGCAGGGTGTAGCCCATAAATTCAATGACGGTTCTCCGCAGGGGAAAATCCGGGTCGCTCTTCAAGAGACAGCCGAAAAGGCAGAAAAAATTGACCGCGCTGGAGATGGAGCTGCCGGCCGCCAGACCCACGTGGTGAAATTTTTGCATCAGAATAAAGGCGGAAATTGCGCCGATGGTCAGTGATATGGCGCCCACCGCCGTGGGCGTTTTGGTGTTGGCGCGGCTGTAGAAAATGCGGGCCAAAATTCCCGCGCCGGAAAGGAAGGGGAGCCCCAGGGCGAAGGCCTGAAGAGCCGAGGCCGTGCCGGCGACGCTGGCCATGTCGAACTCGCCGCGCTGGAACAAAAAGCGCACCAGGGGGTGGCTCAGGGCGATGAGCCCCATCATGGCCGGGAGCGTGATGAAAAAGGAGAGGCCCAGGGCGAAGCGCGCGCTGGAAATGAAGCCTTCGCGGTCGCCCCTGGCGCTTTGGCGGGCCAGGGCGGGCAGGGCCGCCGTGCTTATGGCCATAGTGAAAATTCCCAAGGGGAACTGCATCAGACGGTCGGCGTAATACAGCCAGGAAATGCTGCCCTCCGGCAGGGTGGAGCCCATGATGGTGTTGATGAAAATGGAAATCTGATAGACCGCCGCGCCGAAGGCCGCCGGCCCCATGAGGAGGAGAATCTTTTTTATGCCGGGGTGACGGAAATCGAAGCCGGGGCGCAGCGAGAGCCCCGCCGCCTTGAGGCTGGGAAATTGCATGGCCAGTTGCAGGAACCCCCCGGTCATGGCCCCGATGACCATGCCCAAAATGGGCATGTCAAGGCGCGGGCTCAATATGGCTGTTCCCAGGATGATGGCGAGGTTCCCCACAAAGGGGGAGAGGGCCGAGGCGGCGAAGCGTCCGTCGGAATTTAAGGCGCCCATGAAGAGAGCGCCCAGGCCCATGAAAAATATGTAGGGAAAAAGAAGGCGGGCCAGGAACACGGTCAAATCGAAAAGTTCCGGGTCATGCCGGAAGCCGGGCGCGATGAGGGTCACCACCTGGGGCGAGAAAACGACGCCCAGGACGCAGACGATGAAAAGCGTCAGAGCCAGGAGGGTCAAAGTGTTGCGGAAAAGTAGCGCGGCCGCCGCGCGGCCTTCCTCCTCCGCCGTTCTGGTGAAAACAGGCACGAAGGCCACGGTCAGGGCGCCTTCGCCCAAAAGGCGGCGCAAAAGGTTGGGAATGCGAAAGGCCACGAAAAAGGCGTCGGCCACGAAAGAGGCGCCGAAAAAATAGGCCGTCACCTGGTCGCGGACCAGGCCGGCAATGCGGGATAGAAGAGTGGCCGAACCCACGATGGAGGCGGCCCTGGCGATTTTGTTGTTTTCCATAAACCAAAAAGTCCTCAATCTGGATTGAGAAAGGCGATTAATGAGGATTTTTGTTCTCTGGCGAAGCGCTCAAAATTTTCAAGCGGAGGAATACTTAAGACGTATTTAGAGCATTGAAAAACTTTGAGCAACAAGGCCAGAGGGCAAAAAGACCATATAATCAGTCCTTACTTGACAAGGTGGGGGCACAATATGTATAATCCCCTCTTATTCAGACACCGGCCCAATCCGGTTCGAATTTTTTAAGCACAATGGTCTTTATACCAGAAGGAGGCTCTCTTGGCCAATCATAAATCAGCATTGAAACGCGCCCGTCAGAGCGAAACCAGAAGGCTTCGCAACCGCATCAATAAAACCAAGGTGAAAAACGCCGTTAAAGCCGCCCGCGCCGCCATAGGCGAACCGGCTGAAATAGGCGCGGAAGCCCTGCGCCTGGCCATGCGCGCCCTGGACAAGGCCGCCCAAAAGGGTTCCCTGCACCCCAAAAACGCCGCCCGCCGCATCGCCCGCCTTTCCCGGCAAATGTCCGCCGCGAGCAAGGCCGCTTAATTCAAGTTACGGACTGAGTTAATCAGCCTTTCCTTAATTGCAACGGGAACTCCGCCCTCTGGACTCCCGGCAGGGCTTTCCGGGAAAGGCGGCCGCCTCGACTAATTGCCGAGCCGAAATTCCTAATAAGGAATTTCGGTTTGTTATTTTGACGGCTGTATGGAATAAAGCAGCAATTTTAATTATTAATCCGGCGATTAAATGTGTCATGCCCAGTAATTTCTGAAGCCAGAAATTACTGGAGTTCATAGTCCGTGAAGGCAGTTTATAGACTTGCCGGGTTAATATAAATGGCTAAACCCCGGGCTTTGCCTGGAGTTTCTCAAAATTTGACAGTTCCGGGAATGTAAAGAAGGCGTTTTACGGTAAAAATTTCCAGCAAACTATGTATTCGCCGTAAACTTATTCATCCCAACCCGTCATCCCGGACTTCGCAGGTATGACGGGTTGCTGGTCGCTATGATAAAGCGAGAAGCCGGGAATCGTCTTTAAACCGCCTTGTGGGCTTCACGCGCTCTCCGGCTTTCAGGCAAAAAAATCCATAATTGGAAAGCAGTTGATTTTCTGAAAAGCTGGACAATATACGGTTTTTATAGTTATAATGCAAAGAACATCCATACCAAATGAAAAGGACGATTTTTCAATGAGAAGCGACAAAATGACCAAAGGAGCGGCCCGCGCGCCCCATCGCGCTTTGCTGAGGGCCCTGGGGCTCACCGACAATGAAATAGGGCGGCCCTTCATCGGGGTTTGCACTTCCTGGAATGAAATCATTCCCGGCCACATGCATCTGGACAAGGTGGCCGAGGCCGTTTGCGCCGGGGTGCGGCTGGCCGGCGGAGCGCCTTTCCGCTTCGGCTCCATCGGCGTCTGCGACGGCTTGGCCATGAACCACGAAGGCATGAAATATTCCCTCATGAGCCGGGAAATCATCGCCGATTCCCTGGAAATCATGGCCACGGCCCATCCCTTCGACGGCCTGGTCCTCATTCCCAACTGCGATAAAATCACCCCCGGCATGCTCATGGGCGCCTTGCGGCTCAATATCCCCACCGTGGCCATATCCGGCGGCCCCATGCTGCCGGGCCGCTTCAAGGGCAAAAACATCGATCTCATTTCCATCTTCGAAGCCGTTGGCGCGCACGCCGCCGGCAAAATGACGGATGAGGACATGGAAACATTCACCGCCCAGGCCTGCCCCGGCCCCGGCTCCTGCGCCGGAATGTTCACGGCCAACAGCATGAACTGCCTGGCCGAGGCTTTGGGGCTGGCCCTGCCCGGCAACGGAACCATCCCGGCCGTGTCCTCCGATCGCCTGCGCCTGGCCAAGATGAGCGGCGAGGCGGTGATGAATCTTTTGGGGAAAAACATCAAACCGCGCGACCTGGCCACCAGGGCGGCTTTCAACAACGCCCTGGCCGTGGACATGGCCCTGGGTTGCTCCACCAACACCACCCTGCACGTCCCGGCCCTGGCCCACGAGGCCGGGCTCGACTTTGAGCTGGCCTCCATAAACGACATCAGCCGCAAAGTTCCCCATCTGGTCAGCCTTTCGCCCGGCGGCGCCCACCATCTGGTGGAGCTGAACGAGGTGGGCGGGGTCATGGCCGTGATGAAGGAACTGGCGGAGGCCTCTCTTCTGGACACTACGGTCATGACCGCCGCCGGCCGCCCCCTGTCGGAACTTTTGCAAAATGCGCCCAAGGCCGACGGAGAGATTTTGCGCAAAATCGGCAATCCTTACCACAAGGAGGGCGGGCTGGCCGTTCTGTACGGAAACCTGGCCCCGGAAGGGGCGGTGGTCAAGCAATCCGCCGTGGCCGAAAATATGATGAAGCACACCGGCCCGGCCCGCGTCTTCGACAGCGAGGAGGAGGCCACGGAGGCCATCATGGCCAAAAAGCTCAAATCCGGCGATGTGGTGGTGGTGCGCTATGAAGGCCCCAAGGGCGGGCCGGGGATGCAGGAAATGCTCACCCCCACCGCCGCCATCATAGGCCTGGGGCTGGGCGGCGAGGTGGCTATGGTCACGGACGGCCGTTTTTCCGGCGGCTCGCGCGGGGCGGTCATCGGCCACGTTTCCCCGGAAGCGGCGGAGGGCGGCCCCATCGCCCTGGTGAAAGACGGCGACGTCATTGAAATAGATATTCCGGGGCGGAGCCTGAAGCTCATGGTGGACGCGGCGGAACTGGAAAAAAGGCGGGCCGCCCTCCCACCCTTCACGCCCAAAATCAGGCATGGCTACGCGGCCCGCTATGCCCGGCTGGTGGCTTCCGGGGCCAAAGGCGCTGTGATGACTGATTAATGGTATTTTTGCCCGCTGGCTTTGTTGTGAGAATTTTTTAATGCTCGAAATATGTCAAAATATTCCTCCGCTTAAAAAATTCTCACGCCTCGCCAGCAAACAAAAATCCTCATTAATCGCTATTTATAATGGTATGGCATCTTGACGAACAATGCAAACGAAGGGCATCGCGGGCGGCTTCGCCAAAAATATCTGGACTTCGGCCTCAAAAAACTCACCGAAGCCGAAATCCTGGAATTGCTGTTGACCTTTGGCACTCCCCGGCGGGACTGCAAGCGGACGGCGCGCGGCATGCTGGAGAATTTCGGGACCCTGCGGGACGTTTTTGAGGCCGACCCCAAGGAATTGGCCAAAATAGAGGGCGCCGGTCCCAACAATATTTTGGCCGTGAAACTTATCAACGACATTGCCGGTCTGTTTCTGGAACGCCGCCTGGTGGAAAGAAGCTTTTTGTTTAATTCAGATCAGATCATGACCTACTTGCGCCATGCAATGGAAAATCTGCCCAGGGAAGTTTTCAAGGTCATTTTTCTGGACAACAGCAATGCGGTGATTTGCGTGGAAGACTTGAGCGAGGGCACGATCACCGCCGCCTATATAGACTCCAGCGTTTTGTTGGAAAAGGCCGTGCATCACCGCAGCCGCTCCGTTGTTTTCGCCCATAATCACCCCGGCGGCAAGGTCGTGCCTTCAAGGGAGGATCTGATCGTCACCCGCAAGCTGGTGCATGTGCTCCATCTGGCGGGCAAGCAGGTTTTGGAGCACCTCATAGTGGGGCGGGGCGGGGAATTTTTCAGCTTTCGCGACCAGGGCCTCATCACCATCTACGAGAACGAGATACGCGAAGACTACAAACTGCCGCCCAGGCCCACGGGCGGCTTTTTGCGCGCCTCGGACCCCTTGACCTTTAATGAGATAAAGCGGAAAAAGTCTAAGGTCCCAAAAACGGCGGCCAAGGAGCATGAGGTCCCGGACCGCGACGCATCCGGGGCGAAACCCTATAAATCATGACGGATGCAGCCGTTTATTCCGGTCTCTTCACCGCGTCCCTGGTCGCGGCCACCGTGCTTCCGGCTCAATCCGAGTTGCTCTTGGCCGCCCTTTTGGTCTCGGGGGAACAGGCGGCCTGGAAGCTGATCGGCGTGGCCTGGGTCGGCAACACCCTTGGTTCGGCCATTAACTGGGCTTTGGGAAAATTCCTGTGCCGTTTTCGGGATCGCAAATGGTTCCCCATAGGGCCGGAAGCCCTGGACAAGGCCCAAGGCTGGTACGGCCGCTATGGACGTTGGTCGCTACTGTTAAGCTGGGCGCCCTTCATCGGAGACCCCATAACCGTGGCGGCGGGCGTAATGCGGGAACCGTGGTGGTCCTTCGTTTCAATCGTCGCCCTGGCCAAACTGATCAGATATATGGTCGTCGCCGGGATTGCCC
>QMCE01009527.1_pt1 | contig 26014 bp, 38 predicted proteins | sample 1821851 | NCBI WGS metagenome assembly QMCE01 (sample SAMN09453174, study PRJNA476694) | Termite gut metagenome, whole genome shotgun sequencing project. | isolation source: worker | host: Odontotermes sp. | place: South Africa:Pretoria | collected 2016-01-28 | reverse complement strand
AAATATAATTATATATAATTCCCCCTTACCCCCAACTGCCGCATAGGGTATCCTCAAAATCGTGGATATGGTATTTACACGAATAGAATGATTGACAACGATATTGACAATTTTTAGTTTCCGCTTCCACAGACGATTTATATGTGTTTTTGACAACGATATTTTAATTTTTTATTTTTTGTCAACGATATGGGTAAGATTTGTACGAAAAGGTTGTATGAAATTTTTTAAACTTAAAGCCCCTGATAATTTGATATAAAGTCATAGCGTGTGATTTAAGCTAATTTTAGATATTAAGGTGAATATTTATATTCCTTAACGATAAAATTAAGCGTAGCGTTAAATTTAAGCGGTTTTTAAGAAGATTGTGTTAAATATGAGATTGTGAAATTCCGAAATGTCCGATTCCGACAGAACAAACCTCGTGTTCGTTCATTTTTTCCGTTAATGCGGGATATTTTGCTTTTAAGCGATTTTTAATCACGGTTAATGGTAAATTACCTCTCCAATGCAAAACATTAACTAATTCAATTTCTATTGCGGGATTTAATTGCCGAAACAACTCCATATACCCTCCAACCAAATAAGCAACCCAAAAAGTATGTCCCTGTTTAGCGGCAGTTTGCGAACGAGCGGAATGTCCCCAAAGTCCGACACCCTCAATAAAAACTTTTGTAACTTTAAAAATATCTATCTGTGTTTTTAAAAAATGTTCTACATTTGTAAGCATAATTTTATGATTTTGCTCTTTTGAATTTTCTTGTTTGGGAAGTGAAATTGTAGTAGGTTTTGCTATGGGAATATTGTTTTCCCAAACACAAATCGCAGTATGATTTCCGATATCCATTGATAATAACATACGACCTCTTTTATGTTATTCAATCACTAATTCTAAGCTGTTATCTCCGACAATTTTTAATAACTTTTTTAAGTTTTCTCTGGAATTTTCTCCGAATACTCCGCCATCTTTTAAAATTACATTACTGCAAGGAGCAATACAGCCTTCCAACTCTGTAATTACAGGGGTTTCGGAGTTATTATCGTGATTAAAATTTATCATATTCGCGGCATGAATTAAGATGTCTGCTCTGCCGTTAACTTCATGTTTTCCATCAAAATCATACACCTTTAAACAGGTTTTATGTTTGGGTGAAATATGCTTTTTTACGATGTATTTTCCTGTCGGAATACAGGAAATATTTTTCTTATTTTCTTTGTTCGGAAGTTCTATTGTTTTGCAAATTAAATTTCCGTTGTTATCGTTATAATTTAACCATAATTTACCGACTGTGAAATTTTTAAAATATTGTCTTGTAAGTTTTAAATACTTCATTTATTTCGTCCCATTATCAACAGAATTGTAGAGCATAATGCTTCAAATTGTTCTGAATTTAACTTATTTCTTTCGTCTTCTTTTGTTATAAGATTTCGAGAAATTAGCATTCCGCAGAAATGACTGTGCACATAATTAGATACTTTTGCGATATACTTTTTCATCTTATCTTCATTATCCCAAGCAATAGAATTTTGGTCAAGACAATGTTCCATAAACTCTTTTGTATTGCCTAAAATATGAGTTTTTATTGTATCTACTTGTATATCGTCAAAAAGAATTGTGTAATAATTTGCCAATATTTCAATATCCATAATTTTGATGTTGTGTAATTTATCTTCATGCTCATCATCAAAATCAACTGTAATATTCTTTGTCTTTATGGATTTTGTTTTTGACAAAAGCATTAAGATTAAAAAATTTACCGTAATTCCGACAGCGATAACAAGGGCAAAAACTCCGCCTTGTGTTTGGGTGATATTTTGCAAAACTTCTTCCATATTCGCCTCTTATAAACTCCCCATCACTTCAAGAACATGCGAAGTATCAGGTTTGTCAGTTTTGAAAATAGAGCAACAAATCTGGTCAATCAATGCTCTTTTTTCGGTTATATTTGCTTCAATTTCGTCAATTAAAAATGCCTGTATGTTTTCAGGTTTCCGCGTTGAATCTCCAAATAAAGCGTTAGAAATTTCCTCAAATTCAAAAAGAATATCGTTAACAAGTTTATTTATAGTTGTATTCCATAAGTTAGAACCTTTTGTTCCGAAATGATTATCAAGCATTCTTTCTATATATGTTTCTTTTGCATCTTTTAATGCAACTTTGACGGCTTGTTTTTGAAAAAATGCGCCTCGTTGCTTGTCAATGTCCTGATTAGCTTCGTCATATAATTTCATAAATTTATCGGAAAGTTTATTCGCTAACAATTTATATTGCGAATTAAGCAATTTTATCACTTGTCTTCTTTTCATAACAATAGATAAATTTATACTGTCGTTATTTTTTACTACTTCTTTAAATTCTTTTTCAAAAAATGAAGCGATAGTATGCATAATCTTTTTACGCATAATTGCAATTAAAGTTACACCTCCCAAACAAACCGCCGTAGCGATGATTTCTGTCATCGGAAAATTAGTCATTTTCATTACCTTTCTCAATATTTTTGTATGCAGAATAACCTAAATAAAGTCCCGCAACAAAAAATACAATAATAATACTTACAATCCAGCCCATAAAACCCTCCTTTAAAAAGAAAAGTGATACGGCTTTCACGGCAAAAGGAAGGTCGCCGTTACTCACCGCTCACAAAATTATTCTATCTCAAATTCTTCCGTTAACGAAAGAACATTTGCATAAGGAAAAAATACTTTACCGCACTCATTCTTCGCAAGTATTCCGTAACGGTCAAATTCAATTTCCCAACCTTTTGTTTGGGAATAACAAAGAAATTCACCGTTATTCAATCTTAACTTCCAAAGTTTCATAATTTTACCTCTAAATCGCAGGCTCGTAATATTGTATGGAAGCACTAATACCGCTATTTATTACAATCAAATCACCGTCATTAACTTCAAAAGTCAATGTCTGGGAAGATAAATTTAATACTCCCTCGCCTTTGTAAACAGTATTTCCATTTATAATCACTTCTGTTCCAAGTGGTATAAGTGGAGATAATAACACTACGGAAGTTTCAACTTTAAGAACTCCGCCAAGAGCATTATCAACTTGAAACCCTCTTCCAGATGCGACTGATAAAATATCAGTTACGGCAGGACTTAAAGTTTTGTTATCTACACTTGCTTTAAAAGCGAATAATGTATCATTTATAAGCGTAAATTGTTGTTGCATGTAATTAAATAACGCATATACATTAGCACTATCTCTTATTTGATGCTCATCAATCATTCCTTGTAATTGGTCTTCAAGAGAGGAGACTATCGAATTTAGCGTAGATGTTAACTGACTTTCCGTCAATACAGGGTCGGGCGTGTAGCTGAAATACGGGTTTGTTAAAACAATATTGTTCCTGTCAGCTTCTTCAATACACTCCAATTTTGCCTGTCCGTTTGAAGCGATAACAAATGTAGGAATAGTATATTCACCCAAAGTTAACGGTGCGGCTATTCCCTGCCCGCTCCAATTTATCAGCGCAATCGGTTTTGTCCATTGAGTAGTAGTTGTTCCCCGAACATAAAACTCTCCTCGCGGATTTGGATTTAGTATCTGATAATTTATAGTGTAGGGAATCGGATTCGGTTGTGTGTTTGGAATAAACACGGTATCTCCTTTAATACTATCAGGTGCAGGGCTTACTGTCCAAGAAATATTACTTTCAGGAAATGTTTTTGTGTATGTAACTCTGAACCAATTCTTATTTTTATATTCGGCAGGTTCTTCGATATTAGAATATACCGTTTCGTCCCAATTAGGACATTTGTGAACATATAACATTAACGCAATTCTATAATTTAAATGTGGAACATCTGGAATTACATTAAACCATAAAGATAATGGTGTAGCATCTTGCCCATCGTCCATAAACTCAACATCTGATGTATAAGTAACACCTAAATAAGTGTATTGAATACTGTCAATAGATTGAAAATAATTGATAGCCTCATCATAAGACATATCACATGGAGTTTGATAAGATGTGTGAGCACTGTAAAAATTCTCTAATGCCGTAGGTATTACATAAGTAACAGCAAAGATGTTTGAAAATACTCCCAAAATGAGTATTGTTAATAATTTTAATTTTGATTTTTTCATAAAACCTCCTGTTTAATAAATAAATAATTTTATATTATAATAAACTAACTTATCCTTGTTACTGTTATTGTTAAATTATCACTTGACGCTGTTGAGAATCCACTTAAACTTACAACTCCCGACCAACCATTAAAAGTCAATGTGCCAACATTTGATAGACCGTTACTGCATTCCCTGTCCCTAATCCTGATACTGTAAAATTGTTTATTACACTGGCATTAGCATCTTGTCGTGTATAAGTATATTTTCCTGTAAAAGTTTGTCCTTCATACGCGCCGATTGTTCCTTTAATTCCATTCGTTATACCAACACCGCTGAATAAGCAAATACACATTCTTTAATATTAAGTGATGTAACTCTGGTTATCAACCCATTTATCTTTGCGATACATCTTGATACAATGCCCTTTAACGAATAGGTAGTATATGTGTTTGCGGCAAATTTTGATGAGTCATCGGCTGGTATTCCTGCTGGTTCATTATACCAACTGTCTGCCGCATCATCGCTAAAACTAAACGAAGCCGCGCGTGGTTGTAAAGTTATTGTTTGATTATTTAACAATTCTGCAACATAGCTTTCGTTTACGGCTTTAACAGGAATAGTTGTTCCTGTTGTAAATATATAAACATCATCATTTGCATCTTTTCCCAAACAAAAATTCGCTGGATACCGAAGCACCGTAGCATAGTTGTAAACTCCTGTGAGTTCGCCGTTTATTGATTTTACACGCCAAATTCCAGATGCTTGTTTTGTTATTCTTATCTTTTTGCTTCCTACTATGGCATCAAGTGCAGTTATCTCTATTGTTTGCCCTTCTGCTTCTGTTCCGTTTGTAATTTTTAATAAATTTCCCGTAATAGTTCTTGCAGGTTCGTTATATATAGCTGTTGTTAAGAAATAAATTTTTGGGAACACCCTGCCCATCATAGTTATCAACCAATTTACACGCCCTGTCAAATACACAAGAGCGTTTGCGACAAATGTTTGGACTAACGGGACTTTATCGCCTGTTTCTTGTGCAATAGACAAATCAATATCATTATTGGCTTTGCCTGTTATTGTTGTTATTAAATAATTAACTCTGCTACCTAACCAACGAAAAGCAGTCGCAACTGTTGTAACTGTTTCTGGTATTCTGTTTATTACATCATCAAGCGCTGTAAAATCTGCCGTATTATTTGGTATTTCTGATATATTTCTCCAAGATTTGACTTGTCCTTTATCGTCAAAAACTGCAACTGTGTTTTCTGGCGCAATAGAAACTATTCTCATATATTCACTTAAATCTACGGAAAATGAGAATGCTCTCCACTCATTGCCTGCTCTGTAATATATTGCTGAATTTGTTGCAGTCGCCTCATTTAAATTTATCCACATGTCAAGAAATTTTTCTTCGACATCTGGCAAATTAGTATTTGTTTGGGAGTGCTTTCCGTAAGTTACGGTAGTATTTAAATTCCAAACACCGCCTGTAATTTTGTAACAACTCCAATAAGTATCTTCAACTAATGCAGGCATTCCAGTTGCTTGTGAATTAACATACCATAAGTTACCATCAGCAAACGCAGTATGTTCTGGATTATTATTATCAGGCGGTGTAGCAAACATCACACCTCTGAAATTACCGCCTAATCCCTCAGCATTATTTGCGGTTATTGTAACTCCGCTTATAGGTGTTATTGTCTGTTGCTTTGGCAAAATTAGTTTCTACTGCCGCTAAACCGTTTCTTATGCTATGCACTAATGCAAAACTGCGATACTGATGTCCGTTGTCCAAACTCTTTTGTTTGGGTGAGATTTCTAATATCATCGGTCTTTTTTGAATATCTGGAATACCCTCAACAACGAATCGTAAATTCATATCCCAAGCATCTTCAAATTTATCTGCATTATCTGCCAAATTTATGGCTGTAAATTTTCCATGCGGAGAAAAATTATCATCTTCATTGTTTTCATTTGTAAAATCCACAAACACTAAAAAATGCTCTATTGATGGCAAAGATGACACATAAAACGCTATTTGTCCGTAATTTTGCCAATCAGTTAACTGTATTGTTTGAGGAACTTTTGCTGATTCCGCTCCAGCCCAAATAGGAAGTGCATTTAATGAGTTATTTTCTTCGCCCAAATTTCCTTTATCAAACCTTTGAAAACCGTTTCGCACCCAATCACGAATTGAAGCAAGTCCGCCCAAAGAAGCGGCTATATTAGCATTTTCTAATTCGTTCCAATTCGGAGGTGTAAGGCTCGTATTAAGTTCACGAGTTATGTTATTTTCAAGATTTGTTTCATCTATTGTTTCTACATTCTGTTTTTCTGCCATATTTTCCTCCTCTCTATGCTTGTGTAAATGCTATTTTTTTGACTTTTATATATTTCTGCGATGTATAAAACGGTTGTATGTTATTGTGCTTTGTTCTATTTTCTGCCGTGATTTCTGTTCCGTCCCATGTTCTTAATGTTTCGCCGTTAAGAGATTTATCATTTCCGACTTCGTTTGCATCAGTTATATATCTTACTTGTGTGCTACTTCCTGCCGAAGAAGCAGAAGAAGCATAGTGTCTGTGCGGAGGTGTGTCCGTATCCGTCAATAGAACATTGTATTCACCGCCGTAATCACCGACAGTAAAGTTTTCAGTATCGTTTGCACCCGCGCTTAACATAACTCTTCCGTTTATGTTCGGAGTGCGATAAATGTAATTTTCTTCGCTGTCTCCTTCACGCAAATATAAAGCATGGTTGTCCACCCAATCAAAATAATCCTGAAAGCTATGCACTACCAAATCGTCATCACCAAGTTCAATATTTCTGGGAACAGTTTGCCCATCGCACGCCAAATAATACAATGAAATATCCTCTGTCGGCGAAGTCCCCATATAATCTATAACAGTTCCTACGGGCATTGAATCTCTTATCTGTGCTGTTGTTACTTCCAATGAATTTAATCTTGTGAAAATATCGGATATATGTTTGATATGGCTTGTAAGAATATTTGCCATTGCCCTTGTTTTTGCAAATATTCCTGTTAATGTTCTCGATACATCGCAGAAAAATCCGTTCAGTGTAGCACTATCAAGGAAATTTCCTTCTTGCACACCATTTTCAGTAAAATTAGGATTTATAATTTCAGGCTTCATATACTCATTTTTTTGCCATTCTGGAAGTTTTTCAGGAATAACTGCCGAAACTACACCCGCTAAATAAAATTCTGTCGGTTCTGCCGCATTATCGCTATCGCTGTAAAACAGCATTGTAAAATCTTTATTTTCGGGAGAATTTGTGCTGTCGGAATTAAAATTCCAAACAGCTGGCAAAGGTCTGAAAGCAACTGCTACTCTTCCCTGCACCGTATTTCCGCTTCTTAAATTTCCGTCAAACAATATATCATTTGTCGGGTCATTAAATAATGTTTCCTGCGTTAAACTTAAATGTAAACTGCGTTCATCATTTTGAAAGCCAAGAAAGTGTTTGGGTAAGGAATAAATAGTTGTAGCCGTTTTGGCGTTCAGTAATCGCACGGCGAAGAAATACATTAAATCTGTTTTGTAAACGACTTATAGCATCTCCGAAACCGAGCGAAAAATTGATTGGGTTGTTTCTTTGTGCGCCGAGAAAAACATTATGATAAAAAACAAGTGCTTTCCAAACTTCAAGCGAAACCGCAAAACTTCCGTCTTCTTCCGTAATAATATCATCTACCGAATTATCAGATAGGAAATCCTGTGAAAGAATTTGCTGTATCATTGTTTTTGCAGACGGAATAATAACTTCAATATTCTCATTTCGTCTGCCTGTTTCAACCGCATCTGTAATGCAGTCAAACATCATACGGCAACGCAAATTAGCAGGTATCTTACCGTTGTTCATGAAATCACCTGAGTTTTCAGGTCTGAAAAACGAAATTGTTATTTCAGAAAAATAATCTTTATCTGCGTTATTCAAAATGTTTTTCAAAGGTATTATCATGGGTAGGATACTCCTTTTTTTTCTAATACTTTAAATAAAATACTACTTTGCGCACCCTGATAGTATATATTTGTTAAATTTTTTTGAAAATTTATTAAATCTAAATAAGAAGTTGATAAGTTACTTCCCGCTCTATCCGTGAAAAATGAGGCGCTTTCGTTAAATATTGTGTTTGGGTTGTCTTGCGGATTTTTATCTTCAAACTTCTTTAATTTTTCCAAAGGAAACCCGCTTATATACTCTGGTGTAAGCGGACGGCTTTCTGTATCCCAACCTCTACCGTCTTGCCAATTCCAAACATTAAATCCGTAAGCAGTAAAGGTAACATACTCTGAAAAGTTATTTGTTAAACTTTTATAAAATATTAAATCTACCGTAACAGGAGTGTAAGCCGAAATCTGTTTTATTATTCCCTGATTGATACTTCTTATTTCAAATCCGCTGTCATCTGTATATTTTTCTTTATCAAGAAAAATGTGCAAATCATTATTGATAGGTTGGTCATAATTTCTGTTCAAATAAGCATAATAAACTGATTTTGTTTCGTGTCGGACTAAAACAACTTTCACATTTTGGTTGGAGAATTGTCGCATGAATAAAGCGATTGCCTGTCTTGTCTGGTCTATATTTGCCCATGTATTGCCTAATTCACGAAGTATTTTTACTTCATTATTAGTCAATCCGTAAGAATCCATTCCAAGCAAACTGTTTCGTATTGAAGTATCATAATTTATAACTTCTTTTGAAAAAGTGCTTTCATCTGGATTTAATAAAGTTAAGCAATTCGTAAATGCTTCACGCAAATCAAATCGTTGTATCGTAAATATTTTTAATATGCTTTTCAGATTCTTAGCCATTCAAATAATCCTCTCTAAACTGGTCAACCAACCAATCAGGCAAATCAGGTATCGGAAATTCAATATCTGGTATATCAATTTCTTCGCAAACTTGATTATTTTTATAATCATATTTTCCGTAACCGCCCTCACCGTATTTAACGGGGTGGCAGATAAGCACTTTCGCCATATTATACCACCTGTATATCGTTAATACAAATATATTCGTCCCAGCAATCAATATTCTGGTCTGTAAAAGGTGAATTCATTAACGCTGTCTTATAATCCACCAATACATCGTCTCTTACATTTTGCTGGGTAATTCGCACTGTTCCGCTCCCTAAAACATAATTGATTGGGGTGTATATATCTTTCAAATACAAATTCATTCCTATCGGATAACGCCCGTAAAACCATGATAGAATTTCCTGCTTTATCTGTTCTCTGCCATTTGCAGGGAAAGGCACATCTTCGGAATATTCTAAAATTTCTATTTTTAAATTAACCCAAATAGGTCTGGGTCTATTCCAACCAAAAGCAATTTCATCAACTGTCTGTTTTGTTACAGGGTCGGTAACTTGTCTTATTGCTTGATAATCATTTCCGAACGATATACAACTTGCAGGCAAATATCTTTCCAACCAATTTACTATCGCTTCATAACTTCCGCCCTCTATTATAGGGAATACTGACTTAGGCGGCAGAATTAAATTTTCATGGACTTTCAAATCGGCACATGTGCTGTTTTCTAATATTCGGCAAAAACTTATATTCGGAATTTCCTGTTGCATTCTCTGCTCCAAAGCAGTGGCGGAAGTTCCCGAATATTGTCTTCGTGAGCCGTCCATTCTGCGTAATAAATCATAATCGGTCTCAACACCGCGCATACGAGAAATTGCCAAATAGTTATTACAAGCAATAATATTTGTTGCTCCCGTATTTAAAACTCTTATCATAGTTGCACCTAACGCTTCATTTTCCTGATATTCGTCTGATTCAACATAAATCTGATATGGTGTAGCAACACAGTTATTCCATACACCGCCTGCCGTATTATCTATATTAAACATCTTTCCCCATGATAATTCGCAATACCATAAGTTACTGTTTTCCTGAAAGTTCTTTACAATCGTTAAATGACTTAATATGGTATCTAATTTGTTTTGCACCGATTCTACCGTATCAGTTGCCGATGTAGTTAATGTTAAGAACGGTAAATCAGTGTTTTGATATGTTAATCTTAATGTTCCTACGCCAACTTGAAACTTACCCCAATCAATGATAAACGACCGAATATTTTTGTTTGGGAATTGTATATCTCCGCTTGTTTCTGCCAGAACAACACCTAAATTATCCGTTAAGTCAACTCTGTTCCATGTTTTACCGTTAGTATCTTGAAAGTTTGACAATGCAGAAATTGTGATTGAAGAAGTTAATAAGCCGTAAATATCCAGAATTGTATTTGCTCTTATAGGCGGTAATCTCTTAAATCCCGTATATGCCGCAAACCAATCTAAGAATATTCCTTTCGGTTGTGCAAAACGAGATACGAATACCTGCAACATCTTCCAAGTATCCTGCCAAAATAACGCCGATACCTGAAACAACTGTCCTAACGGCGAATCTGGTGCACGGTCAAGAACTCTGCCCGTCTTTTGCTCCATAATCTGATATGCTCTGTCAAGCATTTCCTGAAATGACGGTAATTCAAAACCCGACTTCGTAAATCCGAATAATTTTTCAAAAAAGTTCATTGACTGTTACCTCATCTTCCTCTGTTTTCACAAATAAAAATACATTAAGTAATCGCTTCTGCGGGTCATAACTCATAACTTCGCAAAATAATTCCAAAACATTATAGTTAGTATCCGCAAGCAAACGATTTAAAATATACTTCTCTATCGTGTTCGCTATCGTTCCTCCGTCAGTCCCTTTTACGAAAAATAACTGAAAAAACGGCAAACCGACAGAGGTATCTAACTCAAACTCATTTCTATATGTGCGTAAATAATATTTTAATCTCTGCGGCAAATCAATAGTCGTATCATCTGCCCATGCTAATTCAAATTTACCGTCTTCGTTTTCCTGTAAATCTAAATCCCATTCTTCGCCAATAATTCTATTTAAACTTAATTGGTGCATATTTCCTCCTATATCGGTTGCGGAATAGTAGTTCCGTTTATAGTTCCTGCAAGCAATACGGCAGATGTCGGAAGTGTGTTTCCTGAAATATTAATCAAATCCGATTTAATATTCAATGTCGGTGCTGTCAAACTCATATCAACCGCTGACTCTATTCTAACAACTGTTTCGGATTTAATTGCAACACTTCCTATTGAAGATAATTTAACGCTGTCTGCGCTGTCAATAGTAACATCGCTTTCGCTCGTTATTGTGATTGGAGTGTCTGCCTCTACCACTAATTCGTTATCGGTAAATGTTATACTTGCATTGTCCGAATATAACTCAGCATCTACAAAATCATCAATTCCCGTATCAAACAATCTTAACGCAGGAATAGCAACACAATTCGTTATCGTAAATTCTTTACCTCTTGCCGCATCAACTCTTTTAACTTCTTCACGCCCAAACAAAGTATCCAACGGATATTTAGAGTGAATTAACACAACTTCATCGCCGACTTTCATACGAAAACGAAAAGTAAAGTTACCACTGCAAGGATACACAATCGGAACTCCCTCTATCGTAGCATTATCTTTTTTAATAGTCGGAATAACATCAACGAAATTTCCGCTTTTATATACTTTCGTAATAATAGCAGGCATCATTGTATAAACGCCCTCTAAAACCGATTCTATCATTTCTTTCATTATTCACCGTCTTCCTGCGGGACACCCTGCCGTTTTTGCTTCCTTTTTTCTTTGCGTGCTTCTCTTAACTGTTTCCGTAAATCACTTTTCTCTCTTGCAGTTTTCTTTGCTTCCTTTATCGCACTATAAACTGCATCTTCGCTTTCTTCGGATTTTTTATTTGCTTCTTTCGCATTATCTAATTGTTTTTGCAAATCTTTTATTTTATTGCTTATTTGCGATACTGATTTCCATAAATCCTGTCTTAAAATACCTTCTTCCCATTCCGTATCGCTAATATCCATTTTATATTGCTGAATATTATTATCTACCGCCACTCCTGAAACGCTTGTAATCCAATCATCGTCTAAATACGAACCGATATGTCTGACTTCGCTGACAAATATTTTTGCGTTAGGTTGGTTGGGAGTTGTTCCCGTAATTTCTACAATATCGCCGATTTTAATTAGCGGATTCAACAATACTTCAAATGAATATTTAATTGACGGGACTTGTCCGTCATATTTTAATTCATAAGTCGGTAACGGTTTTTTTACTATTCCATCATAATAACCGTATTTATGAATAGTTATTCCGCCTCTGTTATCTTCATCAAACCAAACATAACCGTTTTTATCAACGGGAAGTATCGTAATAACTCTCTTCGGGTCGTTCGGGTCATTGTTTGGGAGAAATAGCCACTTTGCCTCTAACATCTCACATAAATCGTCCATAATTCTGACAAAAGTTCCTGACACTTTGTTAGTTTTTTTTGAACGGAGTTTTACAAAAGTCTTCGGTCGGCGTAAAGCATCTTCAACATAAGGAGTTACTTCAATATTAAATTTATCGCAAAGTCCTTTGATTGACTTTAAAATACTTGCACCATACGGAACAGTCCATGTTATCTTTTCCTTACGGTCTATCGCAGGCAACATTTGTGTTTGGAATTCAAACATTACATCTGCTCCCTGTTCCTGTATTTCTTCTTTAACTACTTGATGATACCCAACCAATTTTGCACCGTTGTCTTCATTGTAACCAGCAAAAACGGCAACCGATAAATTATCTGATTGTCCGTGTAAAAATTTGCTTGTAACATTTGCAATAGTTATTGAACCGCTTCCGCAAGGTCTGTCTATTGAATATCTAAAATTAAAATTGCAGTAATACGGCGGCTTAATAGTTTCGTAAGCGTTTCGAGAACGAGTTAAAACTCTGTATGAAGTTTCTTTCGTAATTTCTTTTTTCTGGAAATTCTGCCGTTGCTGTAATTGCTGATATTGCGGATTGTTCGGGTCTTTCTCTGCTCCCGCAGGTGCATCTACCGTAGTTCCATCGTCCATTTTCCAACGAAGTATTTTAGTTCCGTCTGGCAGTGTTTTTACTTCTTTTGCTTCCGTATAGACAGTGCCTACTTCTTTTTCGGAGATTTTTTCTGATATGCGTTCTTTTTTCACAGCGTTTTCGTCAAAAACCTGTGTATAAAAACGAACTTCGTAAATTCTGTCAAACTGCTTTCCCATACCCAATCACCCACTCGTTAAAAAATTCCGTATTTACTTCTTTATTTAAGTCTTTATCCAGCGAATGAAATATATACATTTCGTGTTTGGGAATACATTGCCCGTCTAATAAATTTATTCCCTGTCTCAATCTTATTCCAGACAAAATAATTGTTTCATCATCATAAAATACGGTCATGTAATAATATTTATCCATATCATTTTTCTGAATAAGAAAAATATAAGTATGATTATTTAATTCCAATTCAAAATCTACATTAGTTTTTTCTACGGAATTATCTATTGAAACAAATTTTGCATCTAAAATCATATTAAACCTCTTCCGCTTTCAAGAAATTCCGCTACATTTACATTTATACCGTTATACTTACGATTTGTTTTTAATTCAAAATGTATCAATTCATACCTGTTTTGAGTAGGATACTTTGAATATTTTTTATTCAGGCGTATAATTTCTTCCGTTACATTCTTTCGTCCCGTAATTGATAATGTGCTGTCATCTGGTCTGGTAAACTGTGTATTTATTGATTTGAAAGGTGCGTTTCTATCTACCAGCGAATAACTGCCGTCAGGATTCTGAACATAGTGCCCTCTGCAGTTTCCAAATCATACGCTTGTTGTTCTTTGGTAGTAAATCCGCTGAAACCTCCTCCTTCTGGACGGTTTGCTTCTCTTTCTTTTCTCAATTTATCAAGTGTTTTCTTATCATTTACGAGTGTCGGCACATCATCTTGACCCGTTACCCGTTACTGCACCGTTATCCGAACAAGTAGCATCTCCAACCACAGTCCTTGACGATTTTCCCGTTTTCGTCTCTACTCGTTCTGTTTGGGGAATAATCTGAATCTGTGGCGATGAAGCAAACTGCACTTCTTTCATCTCTATATCTACTTCAATTCTGTAAGCATTTTGCGGATTTCTTTGCACTTGAATTGAAGTTATAAGCATATTTTGATATTCTTCAAATGAATTTATAAAATAAACAGGTATTTTTGCTTTCACAATTTCTTTTAAAACTTCATATTGTAAATAAGGCGTTTCGCTTGACCATGAAATATTATTACTTGCTTCAATGGATTCTCTTCTTAATTCTGCCGCTCTTGCCTGTCCTGTAACTACTTCCATAAATCTGCCTAATCTTGCACCTTTTGTTTTACGGCGAAGTGCTTTACTTTCTTTTGCTTCCTGTCTTTGTAATTTACGCATGTCCTTACTTGTTAACGGTACGCCTGTTTCCTGAGCTGTCAATATTGCCTGATGTGCCGCAGAACGCACAGGTTCTGTTGTTTTCGGCTCAAATGAGTGAATTAAAAGTATTCTTCCTGTAAACTCTCTGGGTTTCAAGCGTATATGGTCAGTCAAATTAAAATTCTCATCAACAGGATATTGAGGTGCTTCCACTTCCGTAGTATGTGTCTCATCAAGCATCATAGGGAAGCAAATACTCGGCTCATCACCAAAATTATACCTTGCTCTCAATAATTCATCTAATATTTCATTTTCGCCTACTTTATAAACAATTGACGGCGGAGTAGAATAATTTCTCATTCCTAATTTGTAATTATTATATCTTCCTGTCTCTTCATTAACAGGTGATTTCGGGCTTCCCTGTTTTTTTGTTTTTCTTTGTTGTATATTTCTTGCCGCCGCCGTTGCAAGTTTTGTTACACCTGTTGCCGCAATTCCTACGCCAAACTGTGCTAATGCCGCTCCTGCTCCGCTTTTTATTCTCATTTATCCTCCCGTCCTTACAACTGACTGATTTCCTGTTTGGAGGTTTCCGTCAACATAAACATTAAATCGCGGATTTAATTGCGGCGGATTTAAGCGTAAATGTTCTTCTCTTATATCTGCCGCTCGTTTTGTTTCTGCGATATGCGAATTTACCAAACCGACAATAGCGCCTGCAAGAGGTGCGGCTATAACTGCTAAACCTGCCATTCCAGCACCTGCCGCTAAAAGTGTTCCGTTTGTTGCGGCATTTGCCGCTCCGCCTCCGCCAGCCAACACATTAACCGCAGTCTTTGCCGCTCCTCCAATCATAAGTTTCTTACCCAAACCGCCAAAAATTTTACCGCCGCTTAATTCCTGTGTAAAGCGTAAGATACCTAACAAATTAAATATTGCATTACCAAAATCACCTATCGCAGGAGCTAATGCCTGCAACCATGTAGGTATATTATTTGTTAATGTCATTGTAAATTTATCTAATTCCATTCTGTTTTGTGCTATTGCTAATGAAGTTTCAGCAAATTGCTCTCTAAACAACATCATTTCGGTATTCATTCGTTCCATACGAGCATTCAATGATTTGGAATAAGTATCTAAAAATCCGCCAGATTGAATTGCTGTTTGGGTCATGTTCAATATCGCTTGACGAATCATATCAAACGAAATTTTACCTGCTTTTTGCATCTCTGCAAATTGATTTACATCAAATCCGCCAGCACTTGCAATCGCTTCTCTTGATACTCCTGCCGCCAATAACGGTCTTATATCTGTTCCGTCCGCTCTTCCTTTACTTGCTATTTGTCCGTATTGAAGCATCAGAGAATTCATTCTTGTCGTATCACCTTGCGACATCGCTAAAAATCTTCGCCACATATCCACTGCATCTGTTTCGCAGTTTGTTCCGTATTGTGCGGAAGCCTGTGCTACCGTATTTGCAAGTGTCGGTGAAAATACGCTTAATCTGTTTCGTGTCTGTTCTAAATTGCCTGCAACCTGTAAATTCTGTTGTGCGCGTTGTTCTATAGTATTTGCTATTTGCCGTATTCTATACTGCATAGCATTTATCATTCCCATAGATAAACCACGATTTAATGCCGATTCAATTCGCTCAGTTGTGTTTGGAGTTGTAGCGGTAACATCGCCGCCATTCATTCTTTTATATTCAAGCTCTAACTCTTTGTTAGATGCTTGTTTTGCTTTGCGATTATAAAATGCCGCTCTGTATCCTTCGTAACCGCCTTTTCCGTAAATATCCTGTTCCCATTTAGGAATAACAGGCATTTCTGATGCAACAACTTTTGCCGCTACCGTAGGGGCTATCGTAGATGACACCGTTATAGGTTTTGAAGCCTGTGATTGTAATCGTTGTATATGTTGTGTAACGGTATCAATATTTTTTGCAGTTACATTCGCATCTACGCTTAAATTGCGCATTCTTTGGCTTAATCGCTGAAAATCTTCGCTTGCTGATTTTGGTAAAAATCTACCGTTAGCACCTTTTGGCTGTGTAAAATTCCGCATCTCCTGCGAAATTTGCGCCATCGTTTCTTTTGTTTGGGTGAGTTCCTGTTGTAATTGTGCTAATTGAGATAAAGCATCATTCTGCTTTATCTCAATTTTAGTCTCTAATACCAATTCATCTATCGTAGCCACTTAATACTCCGTTTTATGTTTTGCTTCCGTTATCTTATAATCTATTTCGGCTAATTTGCCTGATAATTTATTTAATAACAACACATCGGAAACAGATAAAATTGTCTGAATTTCAGTCCATGTTGCAAGCCCTTTTTGCACAATATTTACCGCAGGTAAAATTTCTTTCTCAAATTCGGATAAATCTTTTATCGCTTCATCAATTATTCTTCCGCTTCGAGCAATGTCAGGCGGAATAACTTCTCTTTCCATTCCCGAAGCATCTGAAAAAGGTCAGAATAATTAACCTCCAAAACTTTACCGCAAATTTCATATAAATATGTCAAATTACCCGAAAAAAGCAAAGTTCGTGTTCCTTCGTCTTTTAATTCTTTTCCGTCAACTTTGACATTTTTAAGAAATACCTCAACCAGCATTTGTAACATCTCATCGCTGACATTCGCCAAAACGCCCTCAATAATCTGTCCCACTCCGAACTGATTTCCGTTTTGGAAATTTGTGTAACCCTGCAAAACCTGTGCGGCATTACCGCCGAAAATTTTTGCTAAAACTAATTTGAAGCGTATTGCTTCAATAAACGGTAACGGAGTGATTTTTGTATCTTTCCCCCGTATTGTTCCTTGCCATGTTTCCATATTTTACTCCTTAATACAGAAATGTTAATTATTCAGGAAATCCTGAAACTCCGCTTACAATTGCTCCCAAAGTTCCTAAAATATCCGCCGTATTCTTTACATTTTTCGCATTCAACGGTAATGCACCCTGTGCTTCAATAGCAATTCCGACCGCTCCCATCGTAGGAAGTCCAGCGAAAGTAGTATTTTCTGCTCCCGTGTGTCCTCCGATAGGCAAATTTCTTGCATTTCCGCCGATATACATACCAGAACCCGATGTAGTAGCATCAACCAATCTTATACTCCATTGTCTGCGGTCAACACCGTCAGAAAATGTAGTTTCGGGCATTTCGCTTACATACGCATACTGTGCGTTAATAAAAGTTGTTCCCGAATTATCACTTACCGAACAAGCCACAGCTCCCGACATTGAAGCATGGTCAAGTATCGCCCAAGCACTCAAAACATCGTTGCACGGGCTTGTTTGGAGGAGTGTAAGTTGCAAAGTCATCATTTTGTTTGAGCGTTTTGCTCTTACAACATCTCCGTCTGCACCTTGCACTTCGTCCCAATTAGCACCATCTTTTCTTACCGTAATAAATGAGCCGTCCGAAAAACCGCTCATTTCAATTCCGCCGATTACTACCGATACCTGTGATGGGTCAAATGAATATAATTTGTTCCCATCACCTACTTTTATTCCGCTTGTTGCCATAACTTAATCCTCCAATAAAACATTTATACCAATTTCATTTATAGCACCTGCTAATCTGCAGGTAAACATAAATCCTGTGTATTTGCGTGCTTTTCTGTCTTCTTCCGTTACATCTTGCATTGATTTATGGTCGGGACTCCAAGTCGCTAATCTGCCCTCTGCCTGCCACATATCAAACAATACAGCACATTCCCCAGCCAAAAAGTCAATACCTTTCTGAGTGTAAGGCACTTTGCTTTTCATTTCACTTGCTTTTCTCAAAGCCGCAAACAGTCTTTCCTGCAAACGAATTTTCATTTCGTCCATAAAAATAACGGTATCAACCCATTCTCCCATATTATTATCACCGAGAGGCGCACCGAGAACATAACTTCCCGTGCATCTGCCTTTTTCAAACACGGAAACACCGTTTATACCATGATAACAATTCCCGTTTGCCGCCAAAATGTCTCTTACTTGATTGGAAGAAAGTTTGTTTTGTATAAAATTCGGAGCAAAAGAAATATACGCAGGATTATATGTCCCGCCCTCTCTTACCGACAACGCTATTGAAATTCCCTGCGCAAGATTTTTATTTACCGCTCTCGTAATGTTGTCTTCAATGCTTCTTGCTTCCGTCAAATTTGAATTAACGGTTGCAACATATTCTGTGCTTACGGTATAAGACGAAGCAACATCGGGAGTAGCTGAAGTTCCGCCGCCGTTAAACAGTAAATTCATATCACCTAAAACAGCAATATTTTTTACAGTTCCTATTGCCGCCGCGCTTGAAGCATTATCTCCGAGCGTTATTTCATACAAATCATTTACATTTGTCTCAACATCGCTGAAATCTGCATCTGCTCCGTCAATATATGTGGAAGCAAAGTGAATATCTTCAATCACCTGTTCGTTCAATACTCTTATATAAGTATCAAAATCAACAAGAAATCTTGCCATCGGCGAAAGAACGAAATGATACCACTCGTTATCTTGTTCCGCAATATCTGCGTAAGCTACACCGAAATCCCATTTCTTATTGCTATACGGTGTAGTAGTTACTCCGCCGTTTGAAGCATCACCGATACCGTAAATCTTCAAAATATCTGGGTGTTCCAAAGCACCGAAGAATACAGCACACATCTGATACATTTCATTTTTACGCCATGTGCGTAAAATAGGTTTCACATAAACCGCCCCAAACAGGCGAACGATAATCAGGATTCGGTGTTTCTGCCGTAGGTGCTTTACCGTAAGCAGGAGTAGTTCCGTCTGCTAATTGCCAATCTGCACCATTTTTGTAATTTGTTAAAGCGGTTTCATAAATCAACCATTCTTTAATAAAATTATCGGGTGCAAGATACCGTTTCGCATCTTCCAAATTTGCCAAAGATACTACTTTGCTGTTACTTTCGGCAAAGAAATCGCTGTTTCTACCTATATAAAGGGTAGTCCCGAAGTCTTTAATGCTGATATTCGCCGAACCTCTGCTGATTTTTACATCAACTATTCTGTCTAAATGTCCTGCCATTATATCTCCTCTGTTTGACTGTTAATTTTTATATCCGTTATGGTGTCGCCACCCTCATTCTCAACAAGTATGTTACCCTCTACATCTGTAATATAATTTATGCGTTGGTCAAAGTGGTCTAAAAATGAAAATTCCCATGCAAAACCGCATCTGTCAAAATATAATTGGTCTCTTGTTATCGGAATTGACTCAATTTGTCGTGAACAACGCAACGGTGCAGTTTTGGTTGGGTAATATACCTCATCGTAACATCTTAAAGCCCTCATCGCAGTATTTACTATTTCACACATGGTATATGCTTCTTTGCCCTCCGACTGAAATTCTACTCTGAAAATCTTAGTCATTTCTTCGCGATATATTACAGTATTTTCATCTGCCGAACACTCGGCATTCTGTTCTTTATTCCTTTTATTGTCCATGTAAATACTGTTTGGGTTGTTTTATCTGTAACGGGAGACGGCGGATTCTGATACTGACGGAATATCCAATCAATCATTTCAGGTCTTTCTTCCCGTAATATACAAGCAATCAAATCATAAATAATCGTATCAAGGTCTTGTATAGTTCTCATATTCTGTTATCTCCGTCAATTCTTCGTAAATTATATCTGTGATACGGAATAAGGTCATTTTCCCATTCCTGACTTCCGTTAACTTCAAACTTCCTGTTTCTTATTATACACCATGATTTTTCGGGCAATCTGCTTAAATTTGTGCCTTTTAAAAACGCAGTATCTATATTTTGATAAGGTTTATAAATTTTTATAAAAAACCAGCGAAAACCCTCCATATCGGAAAGATTTCTTGACTTCATTTGTGCAATTTCATGAAAATTTTGTAAAGAACCCCAAATCGGAATAATAACTTCCTTTTCAGGAATAGGAGTAAGTATTCCCTTAATATTCTCGAAATAGGGTATATGAAAAGTTAATTGCACATTATCTATAAGAGCCATATCTACCTCAATTCCGCTTTTGCTTCTTCAATCAAATTCTCTACGCTATCTATTAACTCACCCGTATAAACAAACACTTTTTCAGGTTGTGCCGCTCCTTTGTATCGCTTCCATTTTACTGTTTGGGGTAAGAGTGCTGGATAACGGTCGCTATGCATATTTTCAAGCATTGCCTCCGCTACTCGCAATTTTACCATAGATTTGGCAAAATTAGATATATTATCTATTGAAGTTGTTACATATTCTTCGTAATTTAAACCGTTTTCTTTAACATAATCTATTGCATCGTTAATAAACGGTCTGGGTATCTGTCTTTTATTGAATAAACTTTCACCATAATTAAGCAATGCCGCTTTGAAAGCGTTATCGCCTGTAAATAATACTATATAATCTTTATTTGCGGCTCTTTCAAACGAAAGTCCTTTACTATTTAAATTATTCTGTATAGATTTTAAAACATCTTTTTGGAAGGTATTAACAGTTGTGCGAACGGAAGCCATTGCAACCTCCCCTGCCTACCCATTGATTGCGAGGCATTAAAGTTAAAGAACGAATAAGCATATACAATTCCATACCGTATTGTGTGGATTTAAGCCAATCCCAACCACCGCCGTTACCTGCTCCGCTTCCGCTTTGTGATTGGGTGTCCCATTTAAGCATGAGTTCTCCCTCTTGCACAGTATTAGCCTGCCCTGTTCTGCCTGTTCCGCTACTTCCCGTGCCTGCTCCGTCATCACTTGCCTGATTATTCGCTTCCATAGTAAGCCAATGACAAACCAATAACGCTTTTGCTAAATTCCATTTGTCTTTCCAAACACATTGTAACAAATATTCCTCTGCATAATCAAGCAAAAGAAATAAGCGAGAATGCCCTACAAATTGCGGGCATCTCGCCGAAATAATGTCTATTGCAGACATTGACATACTACTCTGCGGGCTCTTCTTTCTTCCCAATCACCGTTAAAAATCTCACCAGCCTTTATAATCTGGTTACCTACTCCCAGCGGGAATTTTGAAGTGTTTTTTACCGTAATAGTATCTTTTTCTACTGTTTCATTTCTTCTCGAAACTGCCATAATTAACTCCTTAATTAAACCGAAGCTCTGTTTGTGTAAAGTTTTGCAGACAGCGGCACACGAATCAAAAGTCCGCCGAAGCGCGCAATATTATCAACTACATAAGCCAAATTTCTTTTTTCAGGCTCTAATGAGCGGAAAATTCCGGGAATTTCAACAGAAATTTTGCTTGAATCCTTGTTAATCAACAAGAAGCCGTAATCACCTGCTACATCGTCAAGATTGTCCAATTGTCTTGCAGACAAGAGTTCAATGTTCGGGCGTTTAGTTCTAAACGCATCAAGAACGGAAATATACGGATTATCATCTGAATAAAGCGAATCAAGGTTATCCCACATGCTTTCAGACATAACGATTGTCGAAACAGTTTCCGTGCCTTTTGTCGATGTTTTGAAATTGTTTACCAATTTCACCAAATTTGACAAAGCAGTTTTGAAATTAGTTTCCGTAGCAAAATTTGAATACGGATTAACATTTTCAACCAAACCTCTTGTTGCAGGCGTTGTTCCCAAAATACCAGCGATATTGTGAGTCGCATCACCATACCAAATAAGTTGGTCAATTTTTTCGTCCATCGCTCTGCGAGCCATAACAGCTCTTGCACTTTCAAGCGGAAAGTTCATCATTGCCGCTTTTTGAATTTCACGAACAGAATACTGATACGAGTTACCCAAATCTTTAACAGTTGCAATCTGTTCCGCACCCTGCACATCTACCATCGGCAAATCGTCAGAATAGTCGGTAATAATCTTTGCAGTTCCTACGCTGTCAAGATAATGCCACTTAATTATGTCTGCCGCTTCACCCGCTTCGCTTGTGATTGGGAAAATGCGTCCGCTTGCGCCTAAAAGGTCGGGATACTGCTTTTCATACACCTGCGTAAGCACTTTTTCCAACGCACCAGTAAAATATACTGCTTCGTTAGCATCAAGTTGTCTCTGATTTTTCATATTTTATTCCTTTCTTACGGATTGTTAATAACAATCTTAACTAAATCGTCCGCTACACCCGCTTCCGCAAATACTGCGTTAGCAACTACTATATCGCCGCCTGTCGTATAAGTAGTCGGGTTTGTGCCGCTAACTACTGCCGAAACAGGGTCGCCCGCTTTAACCGTTCCGCTCAATTTAACATAAACTGTTCCCTGACGAACAATATTTACTGCATCGCCCTGACGATATTTTGCGTTTCCTGCAAACGGATTCATAAAATCTGCCTGCGTTGCGTTTTTCTTCGCATGCACTACATCGCTTACCAAAAGATTGTATTTAGCAATCCCAATCACTTTACCGCCTGCCGCAAGTTTCTTTACAGTCCCTTCGTCAAGCGTTGCATCGTCAAACTGCACGGCATCGCCGAAGTCAATATCTCCGCTTGCCGCTTTTGTTATAACATTTCTCATTTGAGAATCCGCAGTCATACCTGCAATGGCTTTGTCATGGTAATCTGCTACTTCCATCATGTTAAACATATTAATCCCCTTTCTTTCCGAGCAAGTTTGCAATATATGCTTCTCTTGCCTTATCAACAGCATCTGTTTGGGTATCTGAGTTACCTGCTACCTGTGCCGCCTGTGATTTTACAGCATCTGTCTGCTTTTTTGCCAAAAGAGTATCATAAACAGCGTTTACATACTCGCTTGATTTTCCCGAAACATCAAGTGCTTCGTCCATTTGTTTAATTGCCGCAATTTTCAAAGAAACTGCATCTAAACTGTCAGTTTGAAGAGCAGGAAACTCTTTTAATACCGACACCGCTTCCGTAATTGCCGATTCAACTGCTTTCGGCAAAGAATCAACTTGTTTCTGCAATGCTTCTGCCGTTGCTTTCAGCGCATCACGCTCACCCTCAACACTATCAATCTGTTTGTTTTTTGCTGATAATGTTTCAGTCAAAGTTTCGATTTGTTTGGTAAGTTTTTCAACTTCCTCCATATCGTCCTCCTCTGTAATAGTTAGTGTATCATCTCCATCTGTTTCTATATGAGTCCCCATGCGAGGATTTTTTACCAGCGCAAGGTGATTATATATACAATTTTTCTGCACTTCAACATAATGCTGACCGTTGTGCATACCTGCTTTTTGCTCGATATCTAATTCATAACCTAACGAAAAACCCGTTACTTCCTTTGTCAATACGCTTTTTATCATATCTTCATCGGTAATAACAAAATTTGCTCTCAAAAATAACTCATCATTTTCTTTTTTTGTAGTAATTTTCTCACCTACAAAACCTTTTTGTAACCATCTCACATTATCCGTATTTACGAAAGAAAACGGGTGTGAATCAGTAATAACTAAAAGTTTTACGCCGTTAACCGCCGCTTCAATTTCGCTTTCGGGGCGTAATCGCGGAATACCGTCAACAACAAAAACACCGCTCCGAGAAATCGGAGCAGTTCCTTTTAAAAATCCCTCTTTGGTGCGGGTCAGTTTGGTTGGGAGTTTTATAAAATCTTCTTGTTTTACTTTCATGTATTCTACTCCTGTATAGTATCATACACCGTTACAGGTAATAATATATTATTTGCGCTTGCAAAAGTGGGAGAAGTTGGGGTATAATCTGCTAAAATATCAAAACTTCCCGTTTCGGTGAGTATAGTTTCAGGTTTTTGCCATGTAAAACCGTCTGGAAGCGTTATTTCCTGTAAAGTCTGTCCCACTGTCGCAGTAAGGTTCGGTATAGTCGGTGTTGCAGGCATCGGGCAGGACATAGAAGTTTTTTGATAAACTTCAATTTTAGATAAAGCATTACATAAAGCACTCATATTCCAACACTTTTGTTGCCTGTAAAATTTACAGTTCGGTTGGAAATTACTTTCTTTTTCATAAAATCCGCATATTTCCGCTTCGGGCATCGGATTTTTGCAAAGCGGTATCCAATCAATGTTTATTGTTTGTTTGGGAGGAAAGGTTTCTGCCATTTTAATTCTCCTTATCCGTATCACCTCTGACATCATTTACATTTCTGTCGTTGGTGCTTGTTTTAGGTTTTGTTGTCGCTACTATATCTGTTTTGTTTGGGTCGTTAAATTCGTTTTTAGCGTGTTTATTGTTATCAATATTCACATTTATAGTAAATCCCTTATCTCCGCCGTATAATGACTGTCTTACTTCTTCTGCCGTCAACACACCTAAATTTATCATTCTCTCCATATTCTGACCGATAATGTTTCTGTATTCGGCATCTTCTTTATATTTCGGCGTTCTTATCGGCGGGAGCGTTATTTCTTCTGTTTGGAGGTTTTGTATATTTAAAATCCATTGTAAAAACGGTAAATATGAATAATCTCTTATGTTTTCGCAAGTGGAAGCCAATATTTCCATATCTGCCTCTCCCGTAGCGTTCTGTCCCGCTGGGCTTCTCCCAAACAGAATACTGACGGGAAGTCCGAAACTTGCGGCGAGGGCTATTTGAAATTCCTGTATAAGTTTATCAACGCCTGCTACGCTTGACGAAGTTTTTGAGTATTTTTCATTTTCATCTAATAATACCACATTTAATATCGAGCGTGATTCGTCTAATATTTTTAACCGTTTCTGCACCGCATCTTCTTTTCCCATAAGAATCATATCCTGCAAGTTATTAACCGTAATAGTCGTAGTTTCATAATCTTCGAGAATTGATTCGCTTGATTCTAATGAATGGTGATATTTATCCACATAATATAATGCGCCTAAGAGAATTGACTCGCCTTTTGCTTTTGTTCGGTAACTGTTTCTGTGGTATGACTGTGTTTCGCCTTCGTCTATAAAAAGTCGTGAATAATGAACTCTTAATCTTGCGAAAGCGGGGTTATCCGTCTGAATATAATAGTATAACGGTTTATTAAAGTTCGGTGAAAACGGGTTTGAATCAAGATTTACGGTATCTGGTGAAACTCTGTAATTTTCATAAATTTGCAGGTGAAGGAGTTTTCTTTTAATATTTGGTTGGAGCGGTTGGTCAAACGGTTCTGCGGTATCGAAAATCGGAAGTGCTATTGCCGCTCCGTAAGTTCTGGTGAAAGTATGCAGTCGTCTAAAATCTTTCTTCATCTGCGACTTTGAGTAAGTTATAGTTCGGGATAAATTAAATTGCGGAACATTAAGCGACCCGAAATCTATATTTCCTTTAATCGCTTGGTCTATCGGATACTGCACACCTCTTCGTAAAATACCGTAATTAGTAAAATATGTATCTAATGTCGTGTAAATATGCTGTGATAACGGTGTAGAGTGTCGGGATTTAACTTTCACCTTTTCGTGAAGCGTTTTAAACCCGTCTTCTTGTGTCTGTTTGGGTGCATGAATTTTACTTTTTCGCATAGAGTATATTACCTTTCTTTAAGTAATATACATTATGGTTAAGATAAATGGGTATAATATTTTTAATTTTTGTTAATTTTGTTTGGGATAGGAAATGGTTGCCAACCCAAACAAACGCCGCAGGCGTAATTGGTGTTACGGTGTTACGGTGAGGCGTTTGTTTGCGGGTTAACTAATTTTTACTTTTTTCATACTGTTCAAAAAGATATTG
>QMCE01001057.1_pt1 | contig 26028 bp, 24 predicted proteins | sample 1821851 | NCBI WGS metagenome assembly QMCE01 (sample SAMN09453174, study PRJNA476694) | Termite gut metagenome, whole genome shotgun sequencing project. | isolation source: worker | host: Odontotermes sp. | place: South Africa:Pretoria | collected 2016-01-28 | reverse complement strand
AGGTTGCAAACCTACGGCTTGCGATTTCACATTACCATTCTTTTCTACCGGGCTTGAATCCCTAACGGGATTTTTTACAGCGTTAAATGCTCTTTTGTATCATCTACAATCTTCCTTATTCTCAATAATATAAACTAATTAAGATGATGTCCTTATGACAAATTATTAATCAATATACTCAAACCCGCAATACGGAACTAATGCTTTGGGAATACGAATACCTTCCGGAGTTTGGTTGTTTTCCAAAATAGTAGCTACGATACGCGGCAAGGCAAGTGCACTTCCATTTAACGTATGGCAAAGTTGCGGCTTTTTGTCTCCTCCTTTAAAGCGGCATTTCAAACGGTTTGCCTGATAGCTTTCGAAATTGGAAACAGAACTGACTTCTAACCAGCGTTTTTGTGCTGCGGCATATACCTCAAAATCGAAAGTTAATGCAGAAGTGAAACTCATATCTCCACCGCAAAGCCGGAGAATGCGCCAAGGTAGCTCCAGCTTGTCGACAAGCGATTGCACGTAATCTACCATTTCTTGCAATGATTGATACGACTGTTCGGGATGTGCAATGCGTACAATCTCTACTTTATCGAACTGATGCAGGCGATTCAACCCGCGCACATCCTTTCCATACGAGCCTGCTTCGCGGCGGAAACAGGCAGAATAAGCCGTGTTTTTTACAGGCAGGTCGGTCTCGTTCAAGATCATATCTCTATAAATATTGGTAACCGGTACTTCCGAAGTTGGTATCAGATACAAGTCATCTTCGGTACAATGGTACATTTGTCCCTCTTTGTCAGGCAAATTACCGGTTCCATAACCCGATGTGGCATTTACAACGTATGGCGGTTGTACTTCCAAATAACCAGCATCACGCGCGCAATCCAAAAAGAAATTGATCAATGCACGTTGCAAGCGCGCGCCTTTTCCTTTATATACTGGGAATCCCGCTCCTGCGATTTTAACGCCCAGCTCAAAGTCGATGATATCATATCGTTTAGCAAGATCCCAGTGTGGAAGCGCATCTTCGGGCAGGTTAGGCATCACTCCGCCTGTTTTTTCCGTGATGTTGTCTTCTGCAGATCTTCCTTCGGGAACGCTTTCGTGCGGAAGGTTTGGTATGGTACACAACATGTTTTGAAGTTCCTGCTCTATCTCGCGCATTTCGTTTTCGAGTGTTTTATTGTTCTCTTTCAGCCGGGGCGTTTTTTCGCGTGCGGCTTCAGCTTCCTCTTTTTTACCCTCCTTCATTAGTTGTCCGATACTTTTGGATAATGTGTTGAGTTCGGATAAACTGTTATCCAATACGACTTGGGTGTTGCGGCGTTTTTTATCCAGTTCGATTACCTTTTCGATAATCGCCTTTCCGTCAAAATTTTTCTTTGCTAAACGGCGAATAACCTCATCCGTATTTTCTGTAATAACTTTAAGCGTTAACATATATATTCTTGTTTTATTAATTTCCTGTTTTATTGATTTTATACGGGTACAAAGATAGTTATCTTTTTCAAAATGCTGTACAGTTCTTCTATTTTTGAAATGCTCAACGAAAAGAAATAACCGGTATTTTATAGTTCAACAACATCCTAAAATTATCTGTTTCTATTAGCGGTTTTTACCACCACTTCCGCTACCAGTAAATCAAACGGAGTTGTTATCTTTATATTTTCCCGGTTCCCTTCCGTCAATACGATTGAATATCCGTGTTTCTCAACCACACTTGCATCATCGGTAAACGCCGGGGAATATTCCTGCAAATAGGCTTCCTTTAAAATGGAATTTTTGAAAACTTGTGGTGTTTGAACCATTTTCAACCTTGTCCTGTCTAATGCTGTGCTTCCGTTGTTAGCCAGTTGGCGAACAGAATCAACAGAATCAACAGCCGGAACAGCCGCCCCTTGCTTCTCAGCACAATCAAACGCTTCAAAAATCGTTTCCCGGCTGGCAAAAGGACGCACTCCATCGTGTATGGCAACCAGCGACTCTTCCGTATTTGGAATCAGCATCAATCCGTTTTTTACGGAATGAAAGCGTGTTTCGCCTCCGTCTGCAATTTTATGAAATAATGTAAATTTATATTCGCTGCAAAGTGAGTGCCAATAGGCTTGATGGGAAACAGGAAGGACTAATATTAATTCTATCTTGTTGTCATAATTATAAAATGCCTCTAATGTGTACATTAGTAGCGGTTTCCCGTTGACAGGAATGAATTGTTTTGGCAATTCGGCATTCATCCGGAGTCCCTTTCCGCCGGCAACTATGATTGTGTATTTCTTCATTTGCTTAATAATTTCGATTATGCAAAAGTAGAAACATTTTCCTACCCTTGCAAAAAATCTCAAAGCAATGCAAATTATAGAAAGTAGCGAAAATATTTACAACGAAAATTACCCCCATTCCCAAAGGAATAAAAAAGGAAGATTTGATGAGGGCGCGAGAAATTGCTATTTGGGCAATGTTCAGCCGTTGGTTTATTAGAAATACAGAAAAGAAATATTACAACGGAAATGTTTGGAGCGATATTTATTTAGTATTCAAAAGCATAACTCAAAACGACAAGCTGAATTTGACTAAATTCTTATCATGTGAAGCTTTTCAACTTCTGATTCGCATTGAATATAAAATTATAAATATTTGATGTGGTTGCTATGAAAAAAACGATATATTATCTCACTAATTGATTGTCTGTAAGCCGTATTTGACTAAACTGCCGGTTTTTAATCCATGCCAATAAAAATTCAAATTTACTCCTGTAATCTCAAAGATATTCATTACTTTTGTGGAATTTTAAGAAATAGACAATTGGAAGGCAGACAATAATGTTTTCTGTTTGCCGTTACTTTAAAGAATAAAGAAAAAAGCAATGCGCCGTAATCAATTCAAACGTTATATTTTCCTGCTTTTTGCAATCTCTTTTTGCCAGTTAACCCATGCTCAGTTTTTGGGTGAAATTGGTTTATTAGGTGGGGTTTCTTACTATAATGGAGATGCAAATTCTACAACGCCGTTTATAGAGAATCATCCTACTGCCGGTCTCCTCTTTCGTGTCCGGATGCACCCGCTTCTTATGATGAAAATGAATGTGTTGCATGGAACTGTTTCGGGTAATACGGAGAATTTTCCCAACAAGTTTCCGGAAGATATGCAAGCGGAGTTTCAGCGGAGTTTTTTGGAAATAGGCGCGCAAGTTGAGCTTAATTTTTTCAAATATGGCGATGAGTCTTGGGACCGGGAAGTGTTATATCATACTCCTTATATATTAATGGGGCCTGGGCTAGCTGTTTATAATGCCATGGACGGAAATGCGTTTGCCCCTCATCTCACATTCGGAGTGGGATACAAGTATAAATTGTGGAACAGGATAAATATCGGTGCGGAATGGTCTATGCGAAAACTGTTCAGAGACGATTTTGATGTAACCGGCCTTTCCAATGAAATACTGGATAATCCCTACGGAACAAAAACTTCGTGGTCAAAAAATAACGATTGGTACTCTTGTGCATTTGTCTTTGTTACGTTCGATATTATCAGAAAAAGAGGCAAGTGTATGGAAATGAAATGGTAAGATGACGTTTAAAGAACAGATAAATAAAGAGAGAATACCTCAGCATGTTGCCGTGATTATGGACGGTAACGGACGTTGGGCGAAAAATAAAGGAGAAGATCGCATATTCGGACACCAAAACGGTGTGGATTCTGTGGATCAGATCAGTGAAGCAGCTGGAGAAATCGGTGTAAAATACCTGACACTTTATGCTTTTTCAACCGAAAACTGGAATCGTCCGGAAGCGGAAATCAATGCGCTAATGGATCTTTTGGTGGATGCAATTAGATATAACATCCAAAAAATGATGGAAAATCAGGTTCGTCTACTTGTTATAGGAGATATAGAACGGTTGCCTCAAAAAACGAAGGAGAAATTGCAGGAAGCAATCCGGGAAACCAGCCAAAATACCGGCCTGAGCTTGGTACTTGCCCTCAGTTACTCTTCCCGTTGGGAAATTTTGAACGCAGTAAAAAAAATTGTCCGGGCAGCACAAGAAGGCAACATACAAATCGAAGATATTGACGAAACACTTTTTTCAGAATCCCTCACAACTGCGGGGATTCCTGACCCGGATTTGTTAATCAGAACCAGCGGAGAGTTGAGAATCAGCAACTTTTTAATGTGGCAACTCTCTTATTCGGAACTTTACTTTACCGATATTTGCTGGCCGGAATTTAAAAAAGAACAGTTTTTTGAAGCTGTTGTCGATTATCAAAAAAGAGAGCGGCGTTTTGGTAAAACAAGTGAACAAATTTTAAAATAACACCTTTAAATATGCGGAAATTCCTTTTATTTTATATACTTTTTCTGTTGGCTCAAACGGCATCGGATGAGACTGATGGAATAGTGGATTCTATTGTATATCCTCCTGCTGTTGAATCGCAGACTGTTACAAACGCGGATGAAAAACCGGTTATATCCTATACCTCAACCCCGAAAGAATATACGATTCGGGAAATTACGGTTGTCGGAGCCGGGAATTACGATAAGGATGTCATCATCGGATATTCCGGATTGCGGGTAGGCGAGCGGGTAAAGATGCCGGGTGATGCTTTTTCAAATGCCATTAAACGCTTTTGGAGGCAAGGATTGTTTTCAGATGTAAAAATAAATGCAACGAAGGTTCAAGGCGACAATGTGTGGCTTGAAATTGCGTTGCAACCTCGTCCGCGTATCTCCGAAATCAATATTTTCGGTATCAAGAAAAAAGACAAAGAAGACTTGGAATCCGGTTTAGGATTAGTTAAGGGTAGCCAAATATCGCCCAATATGGTTAACCGTGCGGAGATTGTAATCAAGCGCAAACTGGAAGCGAAAGGATACGAAAAAGCAGAAGTGGATTTCATTCTTCGTGACGATGCGGGTAATCCCGGACATGTTATTGTTGATATAAACATCGACAAAAAGGATAAAATAAAAGTTCAGAGCATTTATATAGAAGGGAACAAAGCATTGTCGGACAATAAAGTCCAAAAGGCAATGAAGAAAACAAAATCGAAAAAGTTGCTGAACATATTCAAATCCAAAAAGTTTATCCGCGAGGAGTATGAAAAGGATAAAGATTTGATTATAGAGAAGTACAACGAGAAAGGTTTCCGCGATGCCGAGCTGTTGAGCGATAGCGTTGTGAATCATCCGGCAAAGGAAAATAGAGTAAATATTTACATTACGGTGGATGAAGGACAGAAATATTACTTTCGCCATATAACTTGGGTGGGAAATACGATTTATCCGAGCGAAGTGCTGGGTTCTGTACTCGGAATAAAAAGGGGAGATGTCTATAACCAGACACTCTTGAATGAACGTTTACTAATGGATGAAGATGCTGTTTCGAGCCTTTATTTGGACAATGGATATTTGTTCTTCAACGTTGACCCGGTAGAAATCAATATAGAAGGTGATTCCATTGACTTGGAAATGCGTATCTATGAAGGAAAACAGGCAACCATTGACAAGGTAATTATCAGTGGGAATACGGCTGTGCATGAGAACGTGATTCGTCGCGAATTACGCACTAAGCCGGGACAGCTGTTCAGCAAGTCCGACTTGCAGCGTTCAGCTCGCGAGTTGGCGCAAACCGGACATTTTGACCCCGAAAAAATGGATATTCGTCCGGAACCGAATCCGGAAGATGGAACCGTTGATATTATTTATAACTTGGAACAGAAGAGAAACGACCAGGTTGAACTCTCTTTTGGTTGGGGACAAACCGGAATCATTGGTTCCGTAGGGTTGAAATTTACCAATTTCTCTATACAAAATGTATTTAACAAGGAGTCGTATCGTCCGCTTCCGCATGGTGATGGACAGCAGTTTGGCATTTCATTCCAAACCAACGCTCAGTACTATACTGCGGCGAGCATTTCCTTTATGGAACCTTGGTTGGGAGGCAGCCAGCCTACTTCGTTATCTTCTTCTTTGTATTGGTCGCGCCAGACGGGGATAAACAGCTACTATTATTCAGATAGCTATAACTATAATTACTTGTCCGGAAACCAGTATGATAACTACTACCCGATGTATGAAGCCGACCCGGATAAGCATATTGTAACGCTCGGAGGAGCAATTGGCTTGGGAAGACGCTTATCGTGGCCGGATGACTATTTTTCAATATACGCCGAAGTGGCATACCGTCATTATAGTCTGAAAAATTGGGAATATTTTGATTTACAAACCGGTAGTGCCAATAATTTGAGTTTGGGTGTTACTTTAAGCCGGAACTCAATAGACAATCCGTTTTTTACCCGGACGGGTTCTATTTTTTCCATTTTGTTGCAGGCAACCCCTCCATACTCTTTATTTAAAGACAATTCACGGATAAATGCCTTGGTTGATAAGTTTAAAGGTAAATATCAGAGCGATTTGGCACCGCAGGAACAAGAAGAATACCTTGAAATGCAGCAAGAATTATTCCGTTGGGTAGAATATTATAAAACGGAGATTAAGGCAAAACTCTTTACACCGGTCTTTTGATGACACGGGCAGAATACGGATTTTTAGGTTATTATGATAAAAATAGACGTTCGCCGTTTGAACGTTACTACGTAGGAGGAGATGGAATGTCGGGTACCAGCAGCACGTATGCTAATACTACCGTTTCGTTGCGTGGATACAAAAACGGTTCGTTAACACCGGTTGTTAATAGAAGGCAGGCCGGAAATATTTATACTAAACTCTCATTGGAACTTCGTTATCCGTTGATGCTGCAACCGATGTCTACTATTTATGTCCTTGCCTTTGCCGATGCCGGAAATGCCTGGAGCGAATTTAACCAATTCAATCCGTTTGATTTGAAACGGTCGGCAGGAGCAGGTGTCCGCATATTCTTACCGATGATCGGATTGCTTGGTGTTGACTATGGGTATGGCTTTGATTCGGTAATGGATTATAGCACGGGACGTATGTCAAAAGGAGGCGGGAACTTCCACCTTGTTATCGGACAGGAATTTTAATATTTAATTTTTAACAATATGAAAAAGTTATCATTAATTACAGTAATGGCGATATTGGGAATCGTATCGGTTTCCGCACAAAAAGCCGCATTGGTCGATATGGAGTATATTTTAAAAAATATTCCGATGTATGAATCTGCCAACGAGCAATTGAAGCAAATCTCCCAGAAATGGCAATCAGAGGTAGAGGCGAAGAACGAGGAAGCGAAAAATTTGTACAAAAATTATCAAACAGAGGTGGTTTTCCTTTCTGATGACATGAAGACCAAAAAGGAAAATGAAATCGTAGCCAAAGAAAAAGAGGCTAATGAGTTGAAACGTAAATATTTCGGTCCCGATGGAGAGCTTTTCAAAAAAAGGGAAAGTTTGATGAAACCGATACAGGATGAGATTTATACGGCTATCAAAGCTGTTTCGGAAGAAAAAAAGTATGACCTCATTTTGGATAAAACTTCCGGAATGAACATTATTTATTATTCTTCCCGGATGGATATTAGCGATGATGTGTTGACAAAGCTCGGATATTCAAAAAAATAATTATATTTGCACTAAATTTAAATAAATAAAATAATAATTTAAAAATTAACAATCGTATGTCTAAAAAATTAGTATTTCTATTGTTCTTTGCGATTCCATTTTTCGCATTTTCACAAAACACACAAATTAAACTTGGATATTTGGATGTTCAAGGACTTTTCCTCGCTATGCCTGAAGTTGCCGAAATAGAAGCGACCATGAAGAAGATGAGTGAACAGCATGAAGGTGAACTCAAAAGATTAGAGGATGAGTATCAACGAAAATTGACCGAATACCAGCAAAAGGAAAAAGAGTGGGACGAAACAATTAAAGAAAACAGAGTGGCTGAATTACGCGATCTTCAAGTCAAAATGCAGAATTTCTACCAGTTGGCACAACAAACATTGCAACAAAAACAAGAAGAGTTGCAAAATCCGTTGAGAGAGAAAATCATGAAAGCAATGAAAGATGTTGGAGCTGAAAATGGGTTCTTATATATTTTTGAAGCCAATTCTTTGTTATTTAAATCAGACGATGCGATTGATGTTACGCCTTTAGTTAAGAAAAAATTAGGCGTTCAATAAAAGCACGAAGGCAAAAAAGCACGAAAGCGCGAAGGCACGAATCTTTTCCTTCGCGCTTTCATCTTTCTTGCTTTTTTGTTTTATAAAACTTACAAACCATTGAAATAAGTAAAAAAACATGCTTTTCCCCACACAACCAGGTCCAATCGGCATTTTTGACTCCGGATACGGAGGTCTTACGATTCTTGAAAAGATGCGTAAGTTGATGCCCCAATATGATTATATCTATTTGGGCGACAATGCTCGTGCTCCTTATGGGACACGCTCCTTTGATGTTGTGTATGAATTTACCAAGCAATCTGTCCGGAAATTATTTCAAATGGGGAGCCCAATGGTTATATTGGCATGTAATACCGCTTCGGCTAAGGCATTAAAAAATATTCAATCAAAAGACCTGCCGCGTTGGAATCCTGAAAAAAGGGTATTGGGCGTGATTCGTCCTACGGTAGAAGCCATCGGAAACATTACGAAAACGCGTCACGTAGGTATACTTGGCACAATCGGAACGATTCAATCTAAATCGTATCCCATTGAGATAAAAAAGATAAATCCGGATATTACGGTTAACGGAGAAGCCTGTCCGCTATGGGTTCCGTTGGTCGAAAACTCAGAATACGACTCCGAAGGAGCAGACTATTTCGTGAAAAAATACCTCTCCGAGTTGTTGAAAAAAGACAAGGAGATTGACACGATTGTGCTTGGCTGCACGCATTATCCGTTACTTTTACCTAAAATCAAGCAATTTTCTCCGGATAAGATGCATATTGTTTCACAAGGAGAAATTGTGGCTGCGAGTTTGCAGGACTACCTCTACCGGCATCCCGAAATGGAAGAGCGAATTACTCAAAACGGAAGCTGTAAGTTCTTTACCACCGAATCTGTTGCTAAATTTAAAAAGTCAGCCTCGCTTTTTCTTCATACGGAGGTGGATGTTGAACGGATTCTTTTGTAATTTGGATAAATAAATGAGATAACCCATTTGACATAAGCTATTTTTTATCTACAAGGAATTATTGGAAAAAAGTTGGTTATTTTATAAGCAATAAGGAATTTTTTTATCACATTTTTTGTATTTTTGCCGAAATAAGGAAATACGCTATAATAATGACGAAAACTAAGTTTACAGGTATGGGCGTTGCCCTGATAACGCCTTTCAGGGAAGATGAAAGTGTTGATTTTGACGCGCTCAACCGCTTGTTGGACTATCAACTTCAAAACGGAACGGATTATTTGGTAATATTGGGCACAACTGCCGAAACAGCAACACTTTCTCCGGAAGAAAAAGAGGAGATTATCCAAACGGTATTGGCGAAAGTGAATGGCCGTCTCCCGATTGTCTTGGGAGTGGGCGGCAACAACACAAAAGCAGTTGTCAGTGAACTGAAAACGCGTAATTTTGATGGTATTGATGCCATTCTTTCTGTTGTTCCTTATTATAATAAACCTTCGCAGGAAGGAATTTTCCAACATTATTCGGCTATTGCAGAAGCATCAAAAGTGCCTGTTATCATCTACAACGTACCGGGGAGAACGGGCGTAAATATGACTGCCGAAACCACTTTGCGCCTGGCTCGTCAATACAATAACATCATTGCAGTAAAAGAGGCATCGGGTAATATCGTGCAAATGGATGATATTATCAAAAACAAGCCGGAAGATTTTATGGTTATTTCGGGTGACGATGGCATTACTTTCCCGCTGATTACCTTGGGTGCGGTAGGGGTTATTTCGGTTATCGGAAACGCTTTCCCGAAGGAGTTCAGCAAAATGGTCAGATTAGCCTTGCAGGGCGATTATGAAGCATCAAGAGTCATTCATCACCGGTTTACCGAACTGTTTGATTTGCTGTTTGTTGACGGCAATCCGGCAGGTGCTAAATGTATGCTTTCAATTATGGGATATATTGAAAATAGATTGCGGTTGCCGCTTGTTCCGACACGTATTACCACATTTGAAAAAATACGGCAAGTATTGGATGAGTTGAATATTAAATGTTAAAGATAGATTAAAAGCTGCCTGAAAGGCGGCTTTTTTTGTACTAAACAAAAAAGAGGTAAAACTGTTGTAATAAATATCGTATAATTTCAGTAATATGAATTCTCAAAAGAAAAACAGACATTTAAGCGAATTACCTACCTATATCGGGCAGTTTAAAACCAAGACGCATGTGCAGGTTATTCGATATTCCTTGCATGGATTTTCGGAGAAAAAAACGACAGATATAGCTGAAATTCAATCGAATATCACTTCCGACAGCATAACGTGGATTCGAGTCTCCGGAATGACGGACTCGGATAAAATCATTGAGTTAGTAAAAAGTTTCGGTCTCTGTATGCTTGATGCCCGGCGGATTTTAACAGCTCAGAATATCATGTCGGTAGATGAATCTGATAAAAATTTGCTTATAATAATGCCTGTTGTTTATTATGCCGGTGGGGAGACGAAAACGGAGCAGGTTGTTTTGATAATGGGTAAAAATTATGTTGTAACAATTCAAGAAAGTAATCACCCTTTTTTTGAGCAGGTTTATTTGGAAATTAAGAACAAGAAATTCCAGAAATTCAATAATCGCAAGCCGGATTTTATATTGGCATTGATGCTCAACGAAATAATTAATAATTATGGTGATGAAGTGGTGCGGTTGGAAGATGATTTGGAGGAGTTGGAAGATCAGCTGCTGGATATCAAGCAAATTCAAGACACGTTAATCGGCGATATACAGGAAAAAAGGCGAAAAATGATTAGCCTCCGCAAATTACTGTTTCCTTTTAAGGGCGAATTGGCAAAATTGCAGCGAGTTGATACGGAATTTATTGATAATAAGGAAAATCCTTATTTCAAAGATATATATGACCAGCTGCTTTATATTTTACAAAACTTGGAATCCTGTCGAGAAATTCTCTCTTCGCTAATTGACCTCTATCTCAACAACAACGATTTGAAGATGAACGTTGTAATGAAGCAATTAACACTGGTTGCCACTATTTTCATTCCGCTCACATTTCTTGTCGGCGTTTGGGGCATGAATTTCAAGTTTATGCCCGAACTCGAATACCGGTATGGTTATTTGATTGCATGGGCTTTGATGATTTTTATCGGCGTGTTTGTTTGGCTGTATATGAAGCGAAAGAAATGGTTTTAGTTTTTATTAGACCTCTTCAAAAAAATCAGAAAATTTCTTTGCGTCTTTGCGACTTCACGTTAAAATAAATGAATGCGCTTGCGCTTTTTGGGTTAAACGCAAAGTCGCAAAGTTCGCGAAGTTTTCATTAATTATTTTCCGGAGAATTCTATTCAATCAACCCCTTATTTTTGAACCCTTGCAAATATGCCGCCGATTCGGCATCAATATCCAGCATATCCGTTTGAAAGCGGTTTTTCAATTCCTGCTCAAAGGCTTTTTGCGCGGCATCGATTGTTTCGGCTATTCGTTTTTTTGCCGCGTTGATTTCAGGCGAATCTATGGCGGATGACTCCAATGAATGGAATTGTTTCAGCAATTTTGCCAGGGTGTCGACATGGCGCAGGAAGAAAAGTTCGCTGTCGTTTGGGTACTTTTCTTCGATAATACCAACGATTCTTCCGGTATGATGTAAGCGTTTCTTTAAGGATTTATCGGCAATTTTCCGCTCCCAGTATTTCAATTCCGCCGTTATTGTTTTTCGTTCAAGCGGTTCTTCCGGGATAACATTTTGAATATTTTGTGGCGTTTCTTCTTTTTCTTCTTCTTTCGGACCCGTGTTTACTTTTTGCGTAAAGCATATTTCTTGCAACAATTTGCCTTTTTCCGCCTCCGGATTTTGCCGGAGGATATTCAGGATATTCAGAAAATCACGGATAACTTCGCGTGGTGTTAAATGTTCGCCGGCTTCCGGACGGTTAAAAATTTCCTCCATAAATATCCGGATGTCTTTTTCCGGAAAATCAATCTCGACCTGATAGTTGAAATCAAAAATTTCTTTCAAATTCTGTAAAAGAACAAATATCTCGTTGTGTGTCAATGGCATCAGGCGGATAACCGGCTGGGCGTAATCCCTTAATTCTGAGGTCTCAAACTGATTGATCTTCAGGCGTGTTTTCAGTGCATCGTAGCTGTAAAAGCCTTTTTGCGGATGTTCCAATACATCGGTAGTTCCGGCAATATTGACAAATAAATGCGCCGTTTTTCCCTGAAAACAATCGTTGTAGATGCTTAATAATGTTTCATAATTTCGTTGGCGCATACCCGGATTGACAATGTTGTGCAGGTTGATAGCCTCATCTAAGTTGATAATCAATCCGTTATATCCTATGCTGACAAAAAGCCGGCAGAAATTCTTGAGCATATCGTAGTAATTCCGGTCATTGATAATCTCACTCACGCCCAAGTCGTTACGCGCTTCGGTTTTGGTCGCGTATTCGCCTTTCAGCCAGCGTAGTGCGTTTTTTCGCAAATTATCATCGTTCCGGATAAACCCTTCGTAGTAACGGATAACCGCCAATCCGAAGTCGAAAGCTCCGGTTTCGGTAATGTCATTCAGGGTTTGCATAATCTCGTTTTGTATCAGTGGGAAATGCTCCGGCTGGCGAATCTCCGTCAAGGCAAGTCCGTGTTTTCGGGCAGTGTTCATCATTACCTGTTCAATCCATTTTTCGAGCAGTACGGACAAGGCTCCGCCTTCGGGTTTTGTCAGGATAGCCAGGTTGTCCATTAATGCGGCATATAACGCCTGTCCCTTTCCATCGTTGGAATAGAGACGGATGTGGGGCGTAAAATCGGTTTGTGTCACCACAAACTTTTGTTTCAACGCAACCGTATTGAGCAGGTGCAACATAAACGATTTTCCCGAACCGAAATCGCCAATCCAGCATTTCATCAGGCTTTGTCCGTTTTTTACCTCTTTAAGGGTGGCGAGCAGCATCTCAATTTCTTTCGAGCGTCCCACCGTAATATGCTGCACACCGATTTTCGGTACTACGCCGCCAATCAACGAATTAATAATGGCGGTTGCTTCTTTGGCTTTGATATTCGGTTTCATGATTTGATACTTTCGTAATAGGGTTCGTTTAATATGTAATTATCATCGTCTTCTTCAATCAATAAATCATCGAGCGTTTCGTAATACGTTTCATTGATTTGTTGTATCAGGCTGCCGGCAAATACCCCTTTTTGTTGGGCAAAATCATCTATCTCCTTTTTATTGAGGGTGAAATGATGTTGCTCAAACAGCCGGAACAAGGCGGCTTCATTTGTTTCGTTTTCCTGTAAAACGGGAGTTGCTTCTTTTTTCTCCATTATTTCCGGCTCATCTTCCAAGTATTTTCCCAACAATGCAGCTGTTTGTGTATGTTCGCGCCCCACTTCTTTGATTGATTTTGCGTTTAAACTGATTTCACGGCGATTGATGCGGAAATATCGTTTCGTATCATTGATTACTTGCTCTAAATCGCGGTTTGTTTTCAGTTCATCACATAGTTGCTGAAATTTTGAAATTTGTGTTTTATTCCGGAAAAGTATTTTTTTATATTCTTCACTCACTTTTTTATGACGGAAATCGGTTTTGTCCGTTTTGACATGTAGGTATTGTAAATAAAGCAATAACGCATAATTACTGTTTTGTTTTGCCAAAAACTGGTAGGCTTGAAAATAGATGCTCCTTGCATTGGGCGGGTATTTATATCGTTGTGCTAATTTGCAAATTTCGTTGTAAAAAGTTTCGACTTGTTGTAAGTTGAAATTTTCGGTAAGAGTGTTATATTTGGTTTTCCAAGGTGATATGTAGACTTCATTGCCGTAAGAATTTACCGGAGTCTTATAATGAGAAGATCCTTTTTTTGAATTACGAATGTCTTGAACAATATTGTAAATTATCCAAGAGATTAAAAGAAATATAAGAGAAGCGGGGATAAAGACTTCCATTGTCGTTTTTTTAATAAAGAACAAATATACATGAAATTTGCCAATCATACACAGAGAAGGTTAGCCTAAATCATCTTTATTTTACACACTTTGTATAATTTTTATGTATCAAAAAGTAGTGCAAACATAGGGAGGAGACAGAAAATATTTGTTAAAACAATCCGTACTATTTGTTGTTTCAAGAAAAAAGTTTACATTTGCACTCAATATGACCTCCCACGCTTCCCACTTGAACAGCGCACCCGGGGAGGTCTTCGAGTTTTTACTTTTTACCTTATGGCTGGTGATTTTATGGAAAAAATACCTTATAGAAAAAAGCCCTTGTCTGTTAAAACACAAATTGCAAAATTAAAAGGGAGAGGTTTAATTGTAGATGATGAAAATTTAGCGAGCGAGTATTTGCTAAATATTAGTTATTATCGTTTACGTGCATACACTTATCCTTTTCAAAATAATCTTCCGGATGCAGACCATGAATTTATTCGAAAAAATATTCATTTTAAGGATGTTATAGATTTATATTGTTTTGACAGACGCTTGCGTGCCCTTATTTTTAATGCCATAGAAAAAATAGAAGTATCTATCAGAACAAAGATAATTCAAATATACAGCGAGTCTACAAAAGATAGTCATTGGTTTGAAGATGAAACTTTGTTTAAAGATGATACCCGTTTCATTAACGGAAAAGAGGAATTTATTTACCATTTACTTTCAAACGAGATACTTCGCGAAGTAAACAGAAGTAACGAGGATTTCATAAATCATTATAAGAACAAATATTTAGAACCCGAAAATCCTCCGGCGTGGATGACATTAGAAGTTGTTTCTATGGGAACATTAAGCCGTTTATATGAATTGTTGAAAAAAGATGAAAACAAAAAAGCTGTTGCAAAACAATTGGGATTAAACAAGATTGATATTTTAGAAAATTGGATGCACGCATTATCTAATTTGCGTAATTGCTGTGCACATCATAGCCGTATTTGGAATCGTCGTTTTATTGTAAATGTTTCATTTCCAACAAATACTGATTATTTATTTTTGGATAGAAGTACCATAAAGAAAATCAGACGAAACAAGTTGTTTTCGTACCTTTGTTGCATCAAATATATTTTAGATATAATAAGCCCGGATAATGATTTCCACAAAAATTTAAAAGATTTAATTGCAAATGGAGGAAATTTATTATCTTTAAAAGAAATGGGATTTCCTGATAATTGGAATTATCTTGGTCTATGGAGGCTTGAAAAAAGGTAACGTATTCAAAAGTCAGGAATTGAAATATCAAACGGCAAAACATACAAAAAAAGAGATTATGCTCGAAAATTACCATATTATATTAGCTTCCAATTCACCGCGAAGACAAGAGCTATTGAAAGGGTTGGAACTGAATTTTGAGGTGAAAGTTATTCCCGGATTGGACGAATCATATCCGGAAACATTGAAAGGAGAGGAGATACCGCTTTTTTTGGCGAAAAAAAAGAGTAGTGCTTATTCTGCTTATTTGCGGGAAAATACAATGATTATTACTGCCGATACCATTGTATGGCTTGAAAATCAGGTGCTTGAAAAACCCAAAGATAAGGATGATGCCATCCGGATGTTACAATTGATGTCCGGAAAAACGCATCAGGTTTTTACCGGCGTTTGCATTAAGACAAAAGAAAAAGAGGTGTTGTTTTGTGCCGTATCCGATGTGCGTTTTGCCCAACTGACTAACGATGAGATTGAATTTTACGTAGAAAAATACAAGCCGTATGACAAAGCCGGTTCGTATGGCGTGCAAGAGTGGATTGGTTATGTCGGGGTTGAATATATCAGCGGTAGTTTTTATAATATCATGGGGCTACCGGTACAGCGGCTTTATACGGAGTTGAAGAAATTGTCCGAACCGGGATTTTTACAAGATTTATAAGATTCTCAAGATTTTTTATCATCTTGGCAATCTTATAAATCTTGTAAAAATCCCGGTTCAAGACGATTATTTTTGTTCCAACAACAGCGTTTGCGTAGTTTGGTCGCAAACCTCTGTTGGTCCGAAATATTGGATTGGACCCGGATAGACGTAGCAAGTGTTGATAGCCCATTCTTCACGGTTGTCTGCCAACTGCTTGAACGGTGCTCCATCCAATTTTACCAATGCCTTTTGGATAACCGGTTTCATGGCTCCATGACGACGCTCCATGTTCATCATCATCGTTACCGGAACACCGCCTGCAATCCATTCTTCTGCCGGAGCTGTTGTGTTGCGTACAGACGACATATAGCCGGTTTTTCCGCTTGCAATCAACATTGCAGCGTTAAATCCTAATGAATAGCAGTAGTTTGCATCAAAGTTGGACGGAGCAGCGCAACGACCTTCGTATCCGAAGAAGTGTCCGAGACCGGAGAATTTGCCTTTGTATTGACCTGCCGCTTTCATGGCTGATAAACGTTTAGCAACCATCTCGATCAACAATTTTTCTGTTTCGATCAACGATACTTGAACGTTTCCGTGCGGGTCGCGGTCTAAAGTCAACTGTTTGGCGATTGCTTCCGGTAGGCTGTTATAGGCTTCCGCACTTTCCTTTGTAAGTTTGGCAAGAGCTACTTTTACATCGCTTTCGTGAGCTAGCAAGTCGTTCAATTCCGAAATCAACTTTTTCATTTCAGGGATAAACTCAATCAATCCTTCCGGAATTAATACCACTCCGAAGTTATTCCCTTTTTCTGCACGAGCAGCAACGGTAATTGCAATATTATTAACGATTTGAGAAAGTGTCAATTCTTTAGCTTCTACTTCTTCGGAAACGATACAGATATTTGGTTGTGTTTGCAATCCGCACTCTAATGCAATATGAGAAGCCGAGCGACCCATCAATTTGATGAAGTGCCAGTATTTTTTAGCCGAGTTGGCATCGCGCATGATATTTCCGATTACTTCGGAATAAACCTTACAAGCGGTGTCGAATCCGAAAGAAGTTTCGATCATCTCATTTTTCAAGTCGCCGTCGATTGTTTTAGGGCAACCGATTACTTGGATTCCGGTGTTTTTTTGCAGGTAATATTCAGCCAATACGCAGGCATTGGTATTTGAATCGTCACCACCGATGATAATTAATGCTTTGATACCTAATTTGTTGCATATTTCTACCCCTTTGTCAAATTGCTCTGTCTCTTCCAATTTGGTACGTCCCGAACCGATGATGTCAAATCCGCCGGTGTTTCTGTATTCGTCGATAATATCAGCGGTCAGTTCCTGGTATTTATGATCAACCAATCCGCCGGGACCGCCTAAGAAACCGTAAAGTTTGCAATCTTGGTTCAATGATTTCAACCCATCGAAAATACCCGAAATCACATTATGTCCGCCCGGAGCCTGTCCGCCCGACAAAATCACGCCAACGTTGATTGCCGGAAATTCCGTTTTTTTGTCTGTCGACTCAAACGTAATTAAAGGCATTCCGTAAGTATTCGGGAATAATTTTTTTATTTCTTCCTGGTCTGCAACCGATTGAGTTGCTTTTCCTTCTTTCAGCGCCACATTCCCTTTCAATGCTTTCGGCATTTGCGGTTGATAGGCAGCTCTTGCGATTTGCAATGCACTTTTTATCATACTGATATTAAAATTAAAATATTTGAATTAATTAAATTATGTTTCTATAAAATTCCTTGCAAATTTGGCGATTTTTTTTGATAATATCAAGCCGATTTTTTTTGAATAGCTGCAAAAAGAAAAAATGGCATGTTGGCATGACGGCAATTTTTTATTGAAATAGCATATTTATAATATGAAAACCAATAAATTATAATATGAAAAATTCTAAAATAAACTTAATTGGGAATAAACATACACGAAATTAATTATATACGTTAATGTTTTTTGTATTTTTGTAGGATATATAATTATTATTACATAATCCAAGTAAATTAAAACAATGGAAGCAGAGGGAAAGAAATCACGAAGAAGGCGGCGTACTAAAATTGAAATAGAAAACGATATTTGGAATGCGCTTGAAAGGCTGATTCTGAAAAAACATATTCACAATATTACCATTGTAGAATTGGCACAGGAAGCTCAGGTTGAGCCGGTTGTCCTGTACAATCGTTTTAAAAATTTAGAAGAATTGATCGAAATTTACGTGCGCAGGTACGATTATTGGCTGAAAGATGTAACTGAAATTGACTGGAATGGGGAACCTAAAAGCGAGTTTAAGAAGATGTTTACAAACTTTGTAGACAAATTTTATGAGAATGAAATAATGCAGCGGGTACTCATTTGGGAGCTTCATAATGGCAATGAGGTAAACCGTCAAATGGCTGGAATGAGAGAAATGCAGGCGCAACAACTATTTGAACATTTTAATAAATACCTGCAAAATTCCGGAGTTGGTATAAAAGCTTTCACAGCGATACTGGTTGCGGGGATTTATATGTTGGTACTTCACCGGAAAATATCAACTTTTTCTCTTATTGACTTTGATTGCGAAGCGGGCAAGCAGATCCTGATTGATACGGTGGAAGAAATAGTAGATCGTTCGTTTATTTCAGAAGCAACGACTGTCTCGCACGAAAACCCCCAATCCATAAGAGATGTTGCGCAAAATATGCTTGATTTGAATGTCGAAAAAGGAATAATAGCACTGTCAACCGGCTTGACAGTCGAGCAAATAAATTCTATGTAATTTGACAAATTGAAAAAACATGAGAAGATAAGTAATATTAACGAACTGAAATATAAGAAATGAGGAAGATTTTATTTTTATTTTGCCTGCTGTTAGGTGGGCAAGTACAGGTATTTGGCCAAACGTCCTACACAATTACAGGCACTGGGAATATGCCGGATTACGGATTTAATTCTCCCTGGTATTCTCGAAGCCCGAATATCAAAACGGCAATAATAGAGGATGGGGTAACGGGTATCGGAAATCAGGCTTTCAGACTTTGCCGGTTTACTTCGATAGTTATTCCAAGCGGTGTAACACGTATTGGAAATCATGCTTTTGAATTTTGTTTCAATTTTGCTTCGGTAACAATTCCCGAAGGTGTAACAAATATTGGGATTTATGCTTTTAGCGGTTGCTGCAGTCTTGTTTCCATAGATGTATCAGACGAAAATATAAATTATGCTTCCGAAGACGGAGTCTTGTTTAATAAAGATAAAACAACACTGATTTGCTTTCCGGCAGGAAAAACAGGAAGTTATGATATTATTTATACGAATCAAGAGACCTGTAATCATATAGATAATCTCGAACAAACGAAATGCTGCTTGAGGTAGAGACGTGGCATACCGCATCTTTACGAACCAACCCCATAGAGACTTGTTGTATTTTTTCAACTCCTGATTCATATTTTTATTGATTAACAATTTAACTGGATATATTATGAGAATTATGAAACGTTTTTTAACAGGGTTGTGCTTATGCTGTACGTTGAGCGGGTTTGCGGCAACCGAAGTAGATGGCATTTGGTACAACTTTTCGGATTCTACCGCAGAAGTAACCTACCAAAATCGGGGTAAGGAGACTCCGGAATATACCGGAAATGTCGTTATTCCGGGCACAGTGAGTAACAATGGAACAGATTACGCCGTAATGAGTATTGGCGAGAGGGCTTTTTATGATTGCAGCAACCTTGTCTCTCTACATGTTCCAAGCAGCGTAACAAGTATTGCAAGTGATGCCTTTATTGACTGTGACGGATTAACGGAAATAACTCTCCCTTTTGTAGGAACAAGTCCAGAGTCAACCGGCGGTGTTACGTTTTTAACGATGTTTGCCAATAATCCAGCCCTAAAAAAAGTAACTATCAGCGAGCCTTGTACTACTATTCCCGCGTATGGTTTTAGCAGTCTTCCATTGGCATTGACAGAGATAAATCTGCCCAATACGATTACGACTATCGGACATTCTGCTTTTGCGCATTGTAGAGAACTAACTTCGATTACGATTCCGGAAAAAGTAGATAGTATCGGAGAATATACCTTTGCCTATTGCGATAAACTTACTTCAGTTATTATTCCTGAAAATGTAAAAAGTATCGGAAATTTTGCTTTTTACAATAGTTATAAACTTACTTCTATTGACATTCCCAAAAATGTAACAGCTATTGGGAAGTGGGCTTTTGGGAGCTGTGATAGTGATAGTAGCAGTGTAACTACTTCGATCAACGTGGATAGCGAAAATGCCAATTACTCTTCGGAAGACGGAGTGTTGTTTAATAAAGATAAAACAACTCTGATTCGCTGCCCCGGAGGAATAGCCGGAAATTATACGGTTCCGGGCAGCGTAACAACTATTGAGGATGGTGCTTTTACGTGTTGTAGTACACTCACTTCGGTTACTATTCCTCCAAGTGTAACAACAATAGAATCAAGTGCTTTTGCAAATTGCATCAATCTCGCTTCTATTGATATTCCACAAAGTGTAATAAAAGCCGGAAGCGAGGCTTTTGAGCGGACAAAGTGGATGGAAGATCAACCCGATGGGGTTATATATATAGGAAAGGCGTTATATAAATACAAAGGAAAAATGCCTGAAAATACGACTGTTAAGATCCTTGAAGGGACGACAAGTATTGGAATTTCGGCTTTTGATAATTGTAGTAATCTTGTTTCGATTTCTATTCCCCGCAGTGTTTCAACAATTGAAAATGCGGCTTTCAGTGGTTGTCGCAGTTTGGCTTCGATTATCTGTTCCAACCCTGTGCCCGTTAGTGTAAGTCCGGGTGTTTTCAGGGATGTAGATAAAAGTGCTTGTACCTTGCGTATACCTGCAGGCAGCATGGCAGCCTATCAAGAAGCAGATGTATGGAAAGATTTTAATATCGTAGAAATTTCGCTAAACCATCTTCCCGATTCTTGCGTAGTCATCAACGGTGTGGCATGGGCTACGCGCAATGTTGATTTGCCCGGCACATTTGCCGACTCCGAGAGTGCAGGTAAATTTTACCAGTGGAATAGAACAACCGCATGGAGTACAACCGATCCACTAACCGGTTCCAACGGTGAAACAACGTGGGATATAACATATCCGGATTCTGTATGGAACAAAGAATATGACCCAAGTCCGGAAGGTTACAGGGTACCTACTTTTGATGAAATTCAACGTTTGGTTGATTACCAAAAAGTAAGTACGGAAGAGATAATCCAAAATGGAGTGAAAGGCGTGAAATTTATTGATAATTTCACCGGAAATTCAATCTTTTTACCGGTCATTGGAACCCGTTCAACCGATGGTAGTTTCACAGACAGCTACAGCAGCCGTTATCGCTTACACCGCTTATGTTTTCTATGTAAATGAGGATGGAAATTCAAGCCACAGTCAAGCTCCGTTTATTTACGGATTTTTAGTACGACCGGTGGTCGATAATGTAGATTCCCTTGCGGTTATAAGCGTTCATTTCAATAAAACCACCCTTTATTTGAATGCCGGACATACCGAACAGTTAACAGCAACCCTGTTGCCCGAAAGTGCAGCCGATAAAACCTTAACATGGACAAGCAGCGATAACCGTGTAGCAACGATAAACGAAGAGGGTGTAATTACTGCCTTAGCAGTAGGACGTACTACGGTTACAGCCACTTCCGTAAACGGAAAAACGGCTACCTGTACGGTTATTGTTCCGGATTTGGCAGAAGAAAGCGTTGTCATCAACGGCGTAGTGTGGGCTACACGTAATGTGGGTGTTTCCGGAACTTTTGCCGAAAATTCCGAAAGTTACGGTATGCTCTACCAGTGGAATAGAAACAACGCATGGAGTGTAACGGGAGATGCCGAAAATTGGGATTCTTCAATGCCAACCGGCGATGTATGGGAACAAGAGAATAACCCAACCCCTGCCGGTTATAGACTTCCTTCGATAGACGAAATTCAAAGTTTGCTTGATGAAAGCAATGTAAGCAATGAATGGACTTCGCTAAATGGAATAAACGGCAGATTATTTACCGATAAAACAACCGGAAATACGCTCTTTTTACCGGCATCCGGTTCTCGCGACGGGTATAATTCAAAGGCTCAAAATGCGGGTTATGCCGGAACTTACTGGAGCAATACTCCGAGTAGTAATGCTGTGATATACTCTCTTAGCTTCAGCTATAACTACATTGAATTTACATACAATTATAACTCCGGTAGTGCTCGTAACCACGCTTATCCAATTCGTCCGGTTGTTGATGTTGCTATAGATTCAACCCTTTCTTCCAACGCCAATCTATTGAGTGTATTTATGGACGGAAATCCTTGGTTTGATGTAATATTTGAAGAGGGGCAAACATCTTTTTACAGGAATGTTCCATTTACGACTGATTCTCTTTGTGCAGATCCTGATCCTGAAGACAGCAAATCCAATGTTAGCGGAGATTTGGGCTGCAAGGATTTACAGGAGGGCGAAAACATCTTTACTTTCACCGTTACCGCTGAAGATGGAAAAACGCAAAAAACATATACAATTACTATAAATAGAAGTATTTCCGAAGCTATTTCAATTATTCCATCGGAAGACAACATCCTCATCACTTGGGAACTTATCGAAAATGCAGAAGGTTACCTCTTGAAAATTTACAACGATGAAGCACATACGCAACTCGAACAAATCATGCAATTTGACGCAAACGGCCAGTTTGTTGCGGAACTTCGTTCGGGAAGCATGGATGAGCCATTTTCCTATACATTAAAAGATTTGTTGAGTGGAGCTACCTATTACTACTCATTTGAAGCTGTAGCTGCCAATAATGAAGTATTGCTTTCACAATCAGGCAACTTTACAACTCCGGGCGAGACAGTGGGTGTTATCGAGCCGTTGCATGCAACGGTTCTACGGAGCATTACCGGTTATTACAACATGTTAGGCATGAAATTATCAAAAGAACCTGCGAGCGGGATGTATATCGTTATATATGATGATGGTACGGTTCAAAAGGTTGTCCGGAAAGAATAAGTAAAAGGGCGAATGGACGAAAAGGGCGAAAGAATAAAATTATCACCATTCTTTCGTCCTTTTTTTTAAAATCTTTTTTTTTAAACAATTTTCTATAAAACTTGTTATATTCCTAAATATAAATTAAACAATTAAACAATTAAACAATTAAACAATTAAACAATTAAACAATTAAACAATTAAACAATTATGAAAAGTAAAGTATTCTTATTTTTATTGGTAAGTGCAGTAACACTTATGCCGGGATGTGATAAAGCCAAAGTGGATATCCAGTCGGGTAGTGGCGTGATGACGTATGACGGAGTGTCGTATCCTTTTGATTTTTCAACCGCCGCAACTTTTCCTTCCGGCGATAAGTACACGCATAGTGCTACATTTACTGATACCGGAAACAAGGACAATAGCGTATCATTTAGCTTTATTATAAAAGACGATAATCCGGAAAAAGGAATATCCGGAGGAAGTTATGAAACATCGATGGGAGGAGATTATACTGCCAATTTTTCCATAAATGAGACTGTTGGAGATTATTTAGCCGGAACGATGAATGTATCTGTTTCGGGAGATAAATATACATTCGATTTCAGCGGTACTACCATTGATGGAAACGCTGAGACAAAAACAGTTACATTTCAATATACCGGTAAGATTGTAAATAAATAATAAAAAACACAGTCGCAATTAAAACGCGAGCGGCAGTCTCAAAAGCCCCGTTGTCATTCCGTGCTTGACGCGGAATATCCTGAAAAATGATGCTGATTATTAATGGATTGCGGGTCAAACCCGCAATGACGAAGCGTATTTTTCTATTTTTGAGACAGCCCCTTGTGTTTTTTGCTGATATTATCGTGCCGCATACATCGTTTCATAATATTTTTCGTAGTCGCCGCTCGTTACATTATCCATCCATTCTTGGTTGTCGAGATACCAGCGGACTGTTTTTTCGATGCCCTCTTCAAATTGCAAGCTTGGTTCCCATCCCAGTTCGTTTTTCAATTTGGTAGAATCAATCGCATAGCGTAAATCATGTCCGGCTCTGTCCGTCACGTAAGTGATTAGTTTTTCGCTCGTTCCTTCCGGCTTGCCCAGCAATTTATCTACAGTCTTGATAATGACCTTGATCAGGTCGATGTTTTTCCATTCATTAAAACCACCGATATTGTAAGTATCTGCAATTTTTCCTTTGTGGAAAATAACATCTATAGCGCGGGCGTGGTCTACCACATAAAGCCAATCGCGCACGTTTTCCCCTTTTCCGTAAACAGGAAGCGGTTTTCCTTGACGAATATTATTGATAAACAACGGAATCAACTTTTCCGGAAATTGGTAAGGACCGTAATTATTGCTGCAATTGGTTACGATAACCGGCATTCCATACGTGTCGTGAAAGGCACGCACAAAGTGGTCGCTGCTCGCCTTGCTTGCGGAATAAGGACTGTGAGGGTCGTATTTCGTGGTTTCCGTGAAGAAAGTTCCGTCAAACTCCAGCGTTCCATACACTTCGTCCGTAGAGATGTGATAAAACAGTTTATCCTGAAAATCGCCGTTCCAATAGGTTTTTGCAGCTTGAAGCAGGCTCAGCGTTCCTATCACGTTTGTCATGGCAAAAGTAAATGGGTCTTTGATGCTTCTATCCACATGACTTTCGGCTGCCAAATGAATAACTCCGTTAATATCATACTGTTTGAAGAGGTTTAGCATGCAATCGAAATCACAAATGTCGGCTTTTACAAAAGTATAGTTCGGACAATTTTCAATATCTTTTAAATTTGCCAGATTACCGGCATAAGTCAATTTGTCCAGATTAATAATATTGTAGTCAGGATATTTGGTAACAAATAATCTTACCACATGTGATCCAATAAATCCGGCTCCACCCGTAATCAGAATGTTTTTTTTGTTATTCATACGATATTTAAGAATTTTGATTTTATATTTTTTCTAAAAAATTGCTTGGTACTTCCATTGTACAAGCAATAATGTTATCAAGACGAACCAGCACTTTATCTTTTTCATCTATGCGGATTAATTCTCCCTCAACACCACAAAAAACGCCGTCTATCACCCGGATTTTATCCCCTTTTTCAAATAATAAATCATTGTTTATTTGCACTCCACTGTCTGAGAATCCCATTAAAGAAATAAAGTTTTGCATCTGTTTTTCAGGAACTATCAACAATGTTCTTGTCGCGTAATCAATCATGTATTTTATTGGGAATCCATGATGATTGGGAAGCGATAAAGCCATATTTTTGCTTGTATGGATAAATAAAGTACATGGAATCACAGCGACTTCAATTCTTTTTTTTCTATCACATCTCTGGCGAATTTCCATTCTGGTTGGCAAATAGGCTTTAATACCTATCTCTTCCAACTGTCTTTTTATAGCTTTCTCTTGATTCGCCTTTGTTTTTACAACAAACCACTGTTTATTCGCCAACTCCATTTTATCTTTTTTTACCAGGTAAAGGTAAACAAATCTTAAAGTAAAAGCAAGTAATGTTTAAATCTTTCCATAAACCTGTATGGTTGCGGAGAAAATCGGATATCATAAGACGAATGCAAGAAATACAAGAAAATAAAAAGGCGGTATTGCAAAACTTATGAAGATATGATATAATCATTGCGGAGGCGATGATTGTGAAGTGCAAGAGATGTAATTCTGAGAAACTTATAAAAAACGGCAAACGAGAAGGGCAACAATGTTATGTGTGCAAGGAATGCAAACATCAATTTATAAGCGAATTTGGCAGGCATACGCAGCAAGAAGAGCAGTTGGCAGTATTGCTTTATTGTCTTGGATTGTCATTTACGAGCATCGGTTATGTTTTGCATGTCCACGCGTCAACGGTCATGCGTTGGGTTAGACGGTATGCGGAAAATAACTGTAGAAAACCGGAACCAAAAGGTGAAATCGTCGTGGAATTGGATGAGATGTGGCATTTTATACGGTCAAAAAAACTAAATGTTGGATTTGGAAAGCTTTTTGCCGATCAACAGACGAGCTGATTGACTGGGAATGCGGCGATAGGAGTACAGACACATTGTATCCTTTGTTGGCGCGGTTATCAGCGTTTGATGTGAAGGTCTATTTTTCTGACCGATGGGACGGAT
>QMCE01769455.1_pt1 | contig 26066 bp, 22 predicted proteins | sample 1821851 | NCBI WGS metagenome assembly QMCE01 (sample SAMN09453174, study PRJNA476694) | Termite gut metagenome, whole genome shotgun sequencing project. | isolation source: worker | host: Odontotermes sp. | place: South Africa:Pretoria | collected 2016-01-28 | reverse complement strand
GCATGCATTTCAAGGATGCACATCTTTGATATCCGTTGATTTCGAGACAGGCTCCCGGTTAAAAACTATTGCTGGTGGATATTCTTCACCTGCTTATTATGATAGTGATGTGTATGGTGCATTTTTTGGATGTTCAAAATTGACAAGCATTGAGATTCCTGCAAGCGTTGAATTTATTGAAGCTACGGCCTTTAGGAACTGTACATCTCTGTCTTCTGTTGCTTTTGGTGCTGGTTCGCAATTGAAAACCATTGGAGGAGGGTATGACAATTCTTCTTATTACGGAGCGTTTTCAGGATGTTCCAAATTGGCAGATTTTAATGTCCCTTCAAATGTTGAGTTTATCGAAGATGCGGCGTTTTACGGATGTTCCTCCTTGACAAGTGTTGCATTTGACGCAAATTCGCAACTGAAGGAGATAGGATATGCCGCGTTTGCAAACTGTAGGAGGATTTTTATTGCAACATTATTTGTCATTGCGGGAGGAGAGCATTTGCTGTTGTCGAAATTGTGTTTACCTTTGCAGTCAAGAGTCGTTCTTTGTTTGTCTGCGCAAAACGGAGTAAAAGATTGAGTTTCGCTCGTTTCCAAATCGTTACCTGTCGCAAAAATAGCCACCGTAACTAACTCGCTTTCAGTAGAAAAGACAAAACGCTGTGTCTTGCGACATGGAACGTGATGTGCTTCTCGATGCCAGCTTGTCGGAGCCACTTTTGCAACGGATGCTGGATCATAGACCGTTCCAACCCCCGGAAAACCCGCCCGTCGCCGCGTTCGCCGCACAGTTCCAACGCCTCATCGCTGATGGGCAGCGTGGTCTCGGTCTGGGTCTTCTCGGTGCGCAGGCGCATACAGTACCCGCCGTCGGATGCTGGAACGATGTGCCGCCATTCAAGTTGCAGAATGTCGCTGATGCGCAGTCCCGTCAGGCACGCAAATAGCGACGCGGCTTTCAGCACGGAAATCTCGCACGGCGTGGCGGCCAATCGACCAAGCTCTTCAGCCGTCAGGAACTCCTTTTTCACATCCTTGTACTCGATCTTTTCGAGAAAGTCGTTCACATTCTCGCGGATCATCTTGTCGCGATAGGCGATCTTCAACAGCCCCCGGAACGTCGAAAAATACCCGGCAGCGGAGTTGCGCTCCAATTTCTTGGAGGTATATTTCAACTGGTTGGCGTGCAGCAGATACTCCCGAAACTTCCGACACAGATCGACCGTCACCTCGCCGAATGTACACCGCCCGCTGGTGAACTTCTCGAAATGCACATACACAATCCTCCATTTCGGGTCTTTGCGCAACAGAAAACTCCGAAAATACTCCAAGAAATCGCCCTTCTGCTTGCGCTTGTCGAGGAACCCGTACTCTTCGTTGATGACGGCCTGAATGCGCATCGCCTGAATCGCCTCGGCCTTGAGCAGCACTTCGGCGTTGTACTCGCGCTCAATTTCATTGCTAGATTCCGAGGTACTCCTTGTGAATCATTTTCATCGTTTCGGGGTCGCGCACGGGTGGATAAAAATCGAGGTAGAGGCTCTCGCGCCCCTGCGTGATCGGCTTGCGCCGTAGTTTTACTTTTGTCGCCATAGTTTTACAGTATTATCGGTTTTTCAAAAATTTTGTCGAGTTCCGCCGCCGCGATCTTGATATGCCGCCCGGCTTTGATCTTGGTGACCCCATTCCGCTTCATAATATGATACAGCGAGTCGCGGGTCAAACCATATTTCGCCATCGCCTCCTCGGTCGTGTAATATTCAAAGGTGACCGGCTCGGACTTCACCTTAAATGACCGATCGACGTGCCGCTTACTATACAAGGTGCGCCCTAAACGGGACACCCGAGGAATATTCTTCTCCTTGATGACCCGGTAGGCCCAAGTCTCGCCACATTGAAACTTTTCCATTATCTCCTTGATCGTATAAAATTCCGTAATCGGTTCCGGTTGCTCCTCAACTTTCGGCTCGTATGGTCCGGCAGCGTTGAACAATGCGTCGATGTCCTGCCGACGGATAAAAGTCTTCCCGCCTATACGCACGCATTTCACAACATTGTCGGCGAGGTAACGATACATCGTCGCCCGTCCGATGCCGAGTAGCAGAGCCGCAGTCCGTGGTGTGAGGAACTCCCTGCCTTTTAGGATAGGGTCATTGGCAGGATTAAGTTGAGTTAATGTCTCATAATTTGAATTTTCAACCTTACTTTCCCGCTTTTTCTGCTTGTAGGCGAGTGACGAACAGCGGTGTGAACAAAACTTCGTGACGGTCGTCTTCGCCACGAACGCATTGCCGCAAAATTGACAGATGCGTTCAACTTCAATATTACTACTCATGGTTTTGGGATATTAACAGGACTGTCTCAAATTGTCTCACGGCGTCCCTCCACGTCTCATAGCGTCTCACGACTGCACTTAATACGCGAGAAAAAATCGCCCAAAATCTCCCGGGGGAGAAATAAGGGCGAAAATGGCGGTCAAAACCGCTCAAAAAAGAAAAACAACGATAACGCGCAAACGCCAAAAGACGCTCCTGAGAAGCGCCACACAGCGATTTGTTAATTTGTTGTGATTGTTGTTCCGCCCGGGCTATTTGCCGATGCAGAACTTCGAAAAGATCGCTCCCAGCACTTCTGAGGAAGTGATATCGCCCGTGATCGAGCCCAGATGATGGAGGACCTCGCGCACCTCCGCAGCCAACAGGTCGGACGACAAGCCCGAACCCGAATCACACACCTCGCTCGCCGAAAAACCGCCCCTCAGCCCCGCCAACACACGTCCGACGGCATCCGAGGCGCGCGAAAGGGCCTCGAAATGGCGGGCTCCCGAGACCACCGCGGCCCCCGAATCGAACCCGCGAACATCGACCGTCCCGACCAACCAATCGCGCAATGCGTCCAGTCCGAAGCCGGTTTTCGCCGAGATTTCAAACACAGAACCCGGAAAATCTGCCGCCGAAAACCACGCCTGCACCTCCCCAGAAACCGCCCCAGAAACCGTCCCCAGAACCGCCCCGGAGCTGCCGACCGAACCCGACTCAGCATCCAAAGCCCCCACCACATCGACCTTATTCAGCACCACACACAGCTGTTGATCCTCCCTCAGACCCAGCTCGGCTACCTGCGCCTCAATATCACAAACCCCAGCCTCAACAGCATCCATCACCAGCATCACCACCCTCGCCCGCCGTATCGCATCCCTGGTTCGCTCGATTCCCATTCGTTCCAATTCGTCGTCCGTTGCCCTCAGGCCCGCCGTGTCCACAAACCTGAACCCCACTCCACCGACCACCACCCGTTCCTCTATCCTGTCTCGCGTGGTTCCCGCGATGTCCGACACCATCGCCCTCTCGTCGCCTGCCAAGGCATTCAGTAGGGTCGATTTGCCTGCATTGGGTCGCCCGACGATCGCGACCGCCACTCCTTCCCTGATCGCATTCCCCTGCTCGAAAGTTGCCTTAAGTCGCTCTATTTCAGCCTCGATTCCTTCCGCCAGTTCCTTCAGCCGCCCTCGATCCGCAAACGCAACATCCTCTTCACCGAAGTCGAGTTCAAGTTCCAGTAGCGCCGCCAGTTGCACCAACTCCTCTCTTAGCCCCGCCAGTGCCGACGACACTCCACCCTTCATCTGATCCATCGCAAGCCGATGTTGCGCCCTGTCTCCCGCGGCAATCAAATCCGCAACCGCTTCTGCCTGAGCCAGATCCATCTTGCCCGCCAGAAACGCCCTCATCGTGAACTCTCCCGGTTCGGCCGCCCTCGCACCCGCCTCGATCAGTAGCCCGAGAATCCGCGCCTCGATGTACGACGATCCGTGACACGAGATTTCGACCGCATCCTCTCCCGTATACGAATGCGGCGCCCGAAAAACACTCACCAGCACCTCATCGACCACCTCTCGACCCAAAGCCCCCTCCCCGCCTGAGCCGCCCGCAACCACCTCTCCAAAATGCACGGTATACCCTGCCGCTTCACTCAACGGCTTCCCGCTTCGCGCAACGAAGACCGCGTCCGCAACAGCCACCGCATCCGGGCCACTCACCCGAATCACGCCGATCGCTCCGCCACGCCCCGTCGCCAGAGCGGCAATTGTTTCTTGATTTAGATTAGATCGCATCACTTCCCCACGCTCCGTCTTCACGGGCGCTCCTGCCGATTCGCCACCGGCATTCCGGCTTATTTCTGAATCTCAAGACGTTGCCCTATCGACAGCCTGTTCGGGTTTCTGAGATTGTTCCACTTCACGATCTGTGATTGCGTCACTCCATACCTCCTCGCGATGACGCCCAGGTTTTCGCCGCTTCTCACCCTGTGTACGGTCGAGGTTGCCGTCAGTATTGCCTTGGTTTGTTCGAGGTTTGCCGGATTTAGATATTGGGCCAGATATAGCGAATCCTTCCCGTGGATTTCTTCTGCTCTGCCCACAAAGGTGGTTGCGTGGGTTTGCGGTAGTATCACCGCGTAGGTCTTGTCCAGCGCCGGTACTATATCCTTGATGTATTGCGGATTTAGCGCCTGTAGGGTCTCCAGTGGTATTTCCAGCGTCGTTGCCACCTGATCGAGATGCATCAGCCGCCTCACCTGTATCGTATCGACCGCCACCGGTAGTTCTCTCGGCGGGATCTCTATTCCGTGTTGTTTGTGGAAAGCATAGGTATATGTCGCTGCTATGAACGACGGTATGTACCCTCTCGTTTCGGCCGGTAGGAACGGATAGATGTCCCAATATGTTTTGGCTCCCGCACCCGCTCTCCTCAAGGCTTTGTTCACATTCCCCGGACCGCAGTTATACGCCGCCATCACCATCCCCCAGTCACCATACACCCTATACATATTCGCCAGGTACCTGCACGCCGCTCTGGTCGAGGCGACCGGATCGCGCCTTTGGTCAATGAACGTCGTCACTTCCAAGCCATACTCGCGAGCCGTAGGTAGCATAAATTGCCACAGTCCCGTTGCTCCGACCCTCGACCGTGCCCCCGGTACCAGAGCCGACTCTATCGCCGCCAGCATCCTCAACTCCAACGGCAAACCCGCCGCGGCCAGCTCTTGTTCTATTATCGGAAAATAGTATTGCGACCTGTTCAGTATGTTCGCCATCGTCGCTCGGCGCGTGGTCGTGTAGGCCACAATGTACCGCTTCACCACATCGTTCCACGGCAGCCCTATTGGCGAAAGGATGCTCTTCAGCCGCCTCTGGTAGACCGAATCGGGCGTCGCGCTCGACACCACGACTGTTGAATCTATCTGTATAAATTCGTCGAAGAACCTCTCGAACGCAGCCACACTTCCCTCGCCCGACATCGCTACGAGCATCGAATCCATCTGTCCGGTCGATCGCGCCTCAACGCTCGCCGCAACCGCTGCCGAAGCCGTCCCTGCCCCCTCTTCCACCACCGTCGGCGTCAGCCTCACAACTTCCGGTGCCGTAGCCGGCGACGCCCCCGAAGCCGTCCCCAGACACACAAAACTCCCCAAAACCACAAAAATCAGTTTCTTCATACCATCCTCATTTTTTTAGAATCTCAATCCCAGCGAGAACCCGAACGTGTCGACCGGCCCTCCCGCTCTGTGCGAATAGAACCTGTCCATCATCGGTTCGAAGGTCACCTTGGCCAGTTCGTCGCTCACGTCGTATGTTTTCATATGGGCTGTTGCGTGGGCGTCGATTATCTGCACCACATAGAACAGCCCCGTCAGTATCATACACAGATCTCTGTTTCGCCTGTAGTTATCTCTCGCACTCGACAGGTCTTGGGCGGAGCGTTGCCCTCGGAACTCATCTATGGTTTCGTCGTCCCCATCCGTCAGCAGGTCGTATGCCGTTTTGAGCCTCTGATATCCTCGGTTGTTCCACTCTATCACATATATCAGCACTCCCGCTCCTCCCACCACTATTGGTAGCTTCCAGTATGTTCCGTTGTACGCTTGGCCCGCTCCCGGGAATACCGTCGAGAGTGTTGTTGCTTTCTTTACGTGATCGACTGCTCCCGGGAAGTTCACGGTTCCATCCACCAGCATAAACATATACGATGCCACGGCGAATCCCATTCCCAACTGCCTGTACGAGTTGTGTGGCCTCATCTTATCCTGCACCGCTATTACTTCCGCCTTGTACGCCTCCCACTCCGGGCCCGCGGTCGACCCCGGTGGCCTTGCGATCATATCGTCGTACTGCCTCTTCAGGGGTTTGTACTGTTTGTTTTGCCACGCCCACACTCCTGCTCCCGCTGCCATCGCTCCATAGAAGACCGGTATCTTCCACGCCTGGCGGTTGTACAGTTGCGAGAATCCCGGTAGCGCCAGCGACAGTGCAATCGTCGGCGATAGCTTCATCGAGTCCCTGAACACTGCGCTGTGCCTGTACGCCGTCGAGTCCGCCCTCCTCAGCCGCCTCAACTCTCTCTTGGTCATCGTATCCCTCGGCGCCAGCTTGGGTAATAGCGTATCGACTCCTCCATCTATGTACCGCGAGGTAAATTGCGGGTCGTTCATCAGATACCGCACCGTTGCGGGATTTAGCGTCAGCCTCTTTCTCTCTATCACCAGTCCCGCTTCTTCTTCCGGACTCAAGCTGTCTCCCGTCGGCGATGTGCGGTCTATCATCCTTGTTATCACCTCATCCGTTGCCGCCTTGTCGAACCTTATGCCGTCTGCCTTCAGTGAGTCGAGTGCTCCCATATACCTGTACAGCGAGTCGGGCGTCATCTTCAGTAGATCCACTCCCGCCTTGTTCTCCACTCCCACTTCTGCCAGTCCTCCTCTCACGAATATCCTCTCGCCCTCTTTCGGGGCGACGTTTTGGGCCTTGAGCGTTTCCGCCGTTCCCGCCGCCACAACCAGTAGCACACTCAGTATGACTCCCCGCAGCTTCACTTTCCTCCCAGTCGTTCTATGAACTTCTCCACGTCTCCTTCTCCGTCGAACTCTATGACTATCTTTCTGCCCTTGATGGCGATGTTGCTCGAGAACAGTTTCTCCAGCAGTTCCACCAGCCTCGCATACGATTCGGGATACTCTTCGTTCTGCGTAGCACCGTTCGCCGCCGGCGTTCCGGCCTTCGGACTTCCTGCCGCCATTGCCGCTTCTTCCGTTTGCCTCACCGACAGCCCTTTCTTTATCGCCTTCTTCAACAGTGCCACCTGCGCTCCCTCGGGTGCCGCCGCAAGAGCCTTTGCGTGCCCCATCGAGATGTAGCCCTCCTTCACTGCCAACTGTACTTCGCTCGGCAGCTTCAGTAGTCTCAAGTAGTTTGCCACCGTCGAGCGTTTCTTTCCCACTCTTTCCGAGAGTTTGTCTTGGGTCAGGTCGCACTCTTCCATCAGCCTCTGCATCGAGAAGGCCACTTCCATCGCGTTCAGGTCTTGCCTCTGAATGTTCTCCACCAGCGCCATCTCGTGTAGTGTCTGGTCTGTTGCCTGCTTCACATAGACGGGTATGGTCTCCAGCCCCGCCATTTGCGCCGCTCTCCACCTCCGCTCTCCGCTGATAATCGTATACCTTCCCTCTTCTTCCGGCGTAATTGTCACCGGTTGAATCACCCCCAGTACCCTTATCGAGTCTGCCAGTTCCCCTAAAGCCTCCTCATCGAAATGCCTTCGCGGTTGGTTCGGGTTTGGTACAATCATCGCCACGGCGACTTCTCCCACTGCTTCCATCGGCTTTGTCGCCTTAGCCACCCGCTCTATTCCCGGTACTTCGCTCTTTTCGAAGATCGCATCCAGCCCTCTTCCTAATCCCTTCTGCTTCATTTCGTATTTCGCTTAATAAATTCTTTTGCCATATTCAGATAGTTCGTCGATCCCGTCGCTGCTGCGTCGTACAGCATCACCGGCATTCCGTAGCCCGGTGCTTCACTCAAACGGATGTTTCTCGTTATGATTGTTTCGAACACCAGATCTTCGAAATGTTTTTTGACCTCTCCCACCACCTGGTTCGACAGCCTGTTGTGCCCATACATCGTCAGCACAAACCCTTCTATTGCCAGCCCCGGATTTAGCTTTTCTCTGGTCTTCTTTATCGTCGCCAGCAGCTTGCTCAGCCCTTCCAGCGCGAAGTACTCACACTGCACCGGTATCAGCACGCTGTCCGCCGCCACCAGCACATTCAACGTCGTGAACCCCAGCGACGGCGAGCAGTCCACAAACACATAGTCATACTCTCCCTTGACCGGTTCCAGTATGTTTTTCACCACCCAGTGTCCTTCGTCCATCTGGGCCAGTTCCGCATCGGCTGCAACCAGATCTATGCTCGACGGTAACACCCACAGTCCCTTCACCGCTTCCACCTCCCTTATCACTTCTGCTGCCGTCGCCCTCCCTGCTATGCAGTCGTAGATTCCCGGGCCATTGATCTCCAGCCCCAGCCCCGACGTCGCATTCGCTTGCGGATCCGCATCCACCAACAACACTTTCTTCCCCAATATCGCACACGACGCTGCCAGATTAATAGCGGTGGTCGTCTTTCCCACTCCTCCCTTTTGATTCGCCAGAGCAACAATTTTTCCCATTCGGCAAAATTAGTCATTTTTCTGGAATTTTCACTAACTTTGTCCCACTTATGAAGTGGTACTGCGCACCGATGACTTTGTTGGGTATTGTGTTGGTTACGGCCGTCGGGGTGGTTTTGGAGCCGTTGTTGCGACTCTTTCCTGCGCACTATTTCGACGACATTGCCCGGGCTGTCGGTACCGGCGGCGGGGCTATTATGATCTCGGTTGTTCTCGCGCCTTTGATCGAGGAGGTGGTTTTCAGATGGTTGGGTATCCGTCTTTTGCTTCGTTGGCTTTCTCCCTTCTGGGCTGTGATGGTTACCTCCGCTGCGTTCGGACTGGTACACTTTCCCAACCTGCCTCAGGTTGTCAACGCGTTGGCTTGCGGTATTGTTTTGGGTTACGTTTTCGTTGTCACCCGATCGTTGTTGTCCGTCGTCGTTATCCACTCAGCTAACAACGCTCTGGCTTACCTCTCGCTCGCCGTTGTCGGGCCTTCCGGTGGTGACTTGCGTACTATGATCGGTAATGAGGTCGTTTATTGGATCGTCTGGGCCGCTTGCGCCGCTCTGCTCGTCGGCTCGATGACCGTAATAATAAAAAGTAATGGACAAAAAATTCAGATACCTTCCTCTTCTTCTCCTTCTCCTCATCCCGACGAGTTGTAAACGCTTTCCCAATCCCTTCGAGGGTGAGCGGGTCGTTGCTCGTGCCGGTAAGGAGAATCTTCGCGTGATGGATCTCGAGGCTGCTTTTCCTTCCGGTATCGCCGGTGCCGACTCTGTTGCCTGGGTGGAGACTTACGTCGATCGTTGGGTTCGCGACCAGCTTAAATTGGAGGAGGCTCGCCGCCGCTTCGGACATAATCCTGCCGACGAGGTTCTCGTCGAGACTTACCGTAACAGCCTCCTCACCCGCCGGCTCGAACAGGCTTTCATCGACAGTGCCACCGGCGAGGAGCTCTACTCCGAGGATGACCTTCAGCGTTACTACGAGGAGCACCGTTCCGACTTCGTTCTAGACCGTAGTATCGTTCAGGGCCGCGTGATCGCTCTTCCTTCCTCTTTTCGCCAGCGGGCCCGGCTTCGCGAGTTGTTCGCCGACTTCGACGAGGACTCTCGGCGTCAGGTCTTGGCTCTTGTCGAGAAGAACGGCTTCTCCCTTCGCGAGTTCGACTCCTGGACCGAATACCCTTCTTTCCTCGGCGCTCTTCCCACTCGCCGTAACGAGACTTACGACGACCTTCTCTCTCGCGGCGGGGTTCAGGAGATGTCCGACGACGACACGACCTACTACTTCGTCATCTCCGCTTCTCGTACTCCCGGCCAGACGGCTCCCTTCGAGATGGTCGGCGAGATCGTCCGCGGGGCTGTTTCCACTCGTCGCCGCGCCGAGATCCTTCGTGCTGCCGAGGATAGTATTTACCGCTCTGCGTTGCTCGAAAAAAAGGCTGTTATAAATCTTTGATTATCTTTGCACTGTTATGATAAAGAGACTTTTCGTCGCCGTTGCCGCTGTGTTCGTTGTAGCGAGCGCTTCCGGCCAGCAGCAAATGATTGCAGATAAGGTGATTGCCGTTGTCGGTAACCAGCCCGTGCTCTACTCCGAGGTCGTTGCCCACTCTCGCACCCTCACCGAGCATTACCGCTCCCAGAACTTCACTTCCGATCGCGACCCTATGGCCGAGGCCCTCGAGAGTTTGCTCGAACAGAAACTGCTCTTCATTCGCGCCCAGTTGGACTCCATCGGTCTGGAGAACCTTGCCGGTCGTATCGCTGCTATGGCTGAGGATAATGTCCAGGCTGCCGTCGACGCTGCCGGCTCCATCAAGGCTCTGGAGAACGAGCGCCACAAACCTCTCTTCGAAATTAAGGAGGACACCCGTTCCGAGATCGAGGAGTACTTCGGCGCCGACCAGATGCGCTCTCACCTCGCGGGTCAGGTCAAGGTCACTCCCGGGGAGGTCGACCGCTTCTACCGCCACATCGACCGCGACTCTCTGCCTATCATTCCCGAGCAGTACGTCTACGCTCAGATCACGAAACTTCCCGATAACGTCGAGTTGGCTAAACAGCGCGCTCGCGACCGCCTTCTCGAGCTTCGCCAAAGGGTTATCGACGGCGAGAGGTTCGACCGCCTTGCTATTATGTACTCTGTGGACGGTGGTTCGGCTATTCGCGGTGGTGAGATGGATCCCGCTCCCAAGGAGCAGTTCGTGGGTGCTTTCGCCGACGCTCTCGGTAAGTTGCAGCCCGGCCAGGTCTCCGGGGTCGTCGAAACGGAGTACGGCTTCCACCTGATCCAGCTTCTCGACAAACCTGCAGAAAATCTTTATCACTTGCGGCATATTCTTATCAAGCCGTCCTACACGATCGACGAACAGGCTTCGACTCTCGACTTTCTCGACTCGCTCTCCGGAGTTATCCGCCGCGAGGAACTCACCTTTGCCGAGGCTGCTCTTCGCCACTCCGACGACGAGGCTTCTCGCCAGAACGGCGGGGTGGTTACCAATCAGGCAATGTTGTTTCGCTTCACCGGTAACAGCGACCCCAGTGCGACCCGCACCCGCTTCGTTCGCGACAACATCGAGGCGACCGACGCCCAGCAACTCATCCGCCTGGCCGAGGGTGAGATTTCGCGCCCGTTTATGGGTCGCGACGTTAATATGGACGAGATGGCCAAGATCGTCAAACTTGTCGAGATCGTTCCCGCCCACACTGCCGACCTCTCTCAGGACTGGTTGGACATCGAGGCTATGGCCCTTGCCCGCAAACAGGAGGAGAACTACCAGCGTTGGTTGAACGAAAAAATCTCCACGATGTACGTTCGCATCGACCCGATGTTCCGCCCCGAGGATTTCAAAAACCCAAAATGGTTTAAATGAACCTTCGTTCATATACGCTGGCGGCATTCGGCCTCGTCTTTGGCGGGGTTCTTCTGGGTCAGGCTGCTCGTAACTCCTCTCTGGCTTCCGAGTACCGTGCCCGAACCGAAGAGCGCGCCCAGCAAGAACAACCCGGCGCCCCCAAGCAGGTCGACGTTCGTGCCGAGAAGTTGTACTTCGACCGCGAGTTGAACCTCAGTCTCGGTATCGACGAGAACGCCAAGATCCTCGTCGGCGACGTTGCCTTCCACCACAACGGGGCTGTGATCGCTTGCGACAGTGCCGTCCAGTACACCAACAGCCACATCGACTGCTTTCGTAACGTTATCATCAATAAGGACTCCACGTTCGTTTACGGCGATCGGGCCGAGTACAACGGCGAGTTGAACCTCGCCCGCGTCTACTCTCCCATCATCAAGGTCATCGACGGCGGCGCCACGCTCTACACTTATAACTTCTCGTTCAACACCCTCGACAACATCGGTACGTGGTTCGGCGGCGGGGTACTGTACCAGGACGACAACACTATGGAGTCCGAGAAAGGTTACTTCTACTCCGACCTCCACGAGTTGGTTGCTGTTCGCGACGTTCAGATGCGTAACGACACCCACGAGGTTCTTTCTGATTCCGTGCGCTATAACACCGAGACCAAGATCGCCCACTTCTTCTCTCGCACCCTTATCTGGACTCGCGAGGGTGAGATCATTCGCGCCCAACGTGGGCGTTACAACTCCTCCGACAGTACTTACTTCTTCCACGATAACGCCTACCTGTTGACCGATTTTCGCGAGACTTGGGCCGACTCGATCGACTTCAACGGCCGCACGGAGGATGCCCTGCTGACCGGTAACGTCCAGATCGACGACAACGAGAACGACTCTTCCGCTTTCGGCGATTGGGCGCAGTATTGGGGTACCCGTTCCGCCAGCCGCCAGAAGGGTGAGACGATGCTCACTCGCCGCCCTTCGCTGTTGAATTACAACGCCGATGAGGGTAATGGCGACACTCTTTACCTTCGGGCCGATACGATCTTTATGTTCGTTCGTTACCCCTCCGACGGCCGTAGACGCGACTCTCTGGCTGCTGTTTTCGACGCTCCTCCCACCGGCGAGGAACTTCCCGATGGCATTGCCGACAGCCTCCAAGCCTCCCTCCCCACCTCACTTTCCGACTCTTTGAGCCGTCCGACCCCCGCCGCGCCCCCGGTAGATACCCTTCCTGCCACCCCCGCTTTCGACAGCCTTCCCTCCCCCGCTGCCGTACCCTCGCCTCCCGACTCGCTCTCGGCCAAGGAACTGAAGGCGTGGTACAAGGCCGAGAACCAGCGTGCAAAACAGGAGCGCCGCGCTGCTAAACGCGCCGCCAAGGAGGCCAAACAAGCTATCAAAGACGCCAAACGGGCTGCTAAGGATATGGCTTACGACGCTCGCGTAGCCGAACGCGCCCGCCGTGTGGCCGCCAAACGTGGTTGGGTGACCGAAACCGTCTACGGCGACTCTCTGGCTCTCGTGCGCGACTCGATCGCCCGTATGGACTCCATCCTTCGTGAAGATTCGCTGCTTCGCGCCGGTCTGCTCGACTCGCTCGGCCGCATCCCCCAGCCCGAAAAAGCCGCCTCCCAGTCCGACACCACTATCCGCATCTTCCGCGGTTGGCACAACGTCAAGATCTGGCGCTCCGATATGCAGGGGGTTGCCGATTCGATGGTAGGTTTTTCGGCCGACTCCACCATCCACCTCTACCAGGATCCGATCCTTTGGCAGTCCGACTCTCAGGTCGTTGCCGACTCGATGACCCTGTTCACCTCCGGCGGCGCTCTCGAACGGGCCCAGTTCTACGGCAACCCCATTATGGGCTCCGTCCTGGGCGACATTGCTCTTCGCCGGTTCAATCAGGTTAAGAGCCGCTCGATGACCGCGTGGTTCGCCAATGGTTCTCTTCGCCGCCACGATGCCGAGGGTAACGCCCAGTCGCTCTACTATATGACCGAGGACGACCGCCCCACCGAGCCGATCGCGTTTATGGTTCTCGCTGCGGCTAATATGAGCTTTGTTTTCTCGAACGACTCGTTGCGTTATATCACTCCTCGCGAGACTGTTACGTGGACTGTCTACCCTATGGACCAGATTCCTCCCTCTCAGTCGACCCGGCTTCAGGGCTTCGAGTGGCACGGCAACCGCCAGCCCACTCTTCCCGACGTCTTCACCCGCAGCATCCGCCCTTCCGAGCGCGCTGCCCACGAGGCTCTTCCTCGGCCCGAGTTTCCTATCGCTGCTCGTATCGACCGCCGCCGCGAGTACCTGATCTCCAACCTGATGTGGGGCGACCGTACCGATCCTCTGCCTGCTTACGCGATCGAGTTCCGCCGCCAATCGGAACGCCGCCCGTAACGACGGAGGCGAAAGCAGCTACGCAACGTATATTCGCAAAAAAAGGCCCCTCCCAGAGAGGGGCCTTTTTCATTTCGAGCGAGGTCTTACCAAATTACGACCCTTTTCTCCGGCTCCAGGAACATCGCCCCGTCCGTAATCCCGAACGCCTCGTAAAACGCCTCCAGGTTCTTCACCGTCCCATCCACACGCCATTTTCCCAGTGAGTGTTCGTCGATCTTTGTCAGGCGGGCTTCTTCTTCCGGGCGGATGTTCTGGGCCCACAACTGCGCATAGGCAAGATAGAACCTCTGGTCGGCCGTGAATCCGTCTATCGGCGCGGGCTCTACTCCCCCGAGGGCATTCCTCAACGCCGTGTGCGCTACCCTCAAACCGCCTTGATCGGCAATGTTTTCTCCCAGAGTGAATCGGCCGTTGGCCTTCAGACCGGGCTGCACTTCAATCGCATCGAACTGAGCCACAAGCACATCTGCCAGTGCATTGAATTTTTCCGCATCGGCTTCGGTCCACCAGTCTTTCAGGTTTCCGTCCTTGTCGAACTGCCTCCCCTGATCGTCGAACCCGTGGGTCATTTCGTGACCTATCACCACTCCGATCGCTCCATAGTTCACCGCATCGTCAGCATCCGGATTGAAGAACGGCGGTTGCAGGATTGCTGCCGGGAAACAGATCTCGTTGCTCGACGGGTTGTAGTACGCGTTCACGGTCTGGGGGCTCATATGCCACTTCTCCTTGTCGACGGGTTTTCCCACTTCGGCCATCTGGTCGTCACTGTGCCAGGCGCTTGCGCGCTTGATATTTTCCCAGTAGCTCAGCGCCGGATCTATTTCCAGGGTTCCGTAGTCTTTCCACTTGTCCGGATAGCCGATCTTCACGTGAAACGTTGCCAGCTTTTCCTGCGCCTTTGCTTTCGTCTCGTCCGACATCCACTCCAGCGCCTCGATATGTTGCCCCAGAGCCACTTGCAGGTCTCCCACTAATTTCAGCATCCTCTCCTTGCTTGCGGGCGGGAAATACTTTGCCACATACATCTCTCCCACTGCTTCTCCCAGCGTGCTGTTCGGCACCCCGAGTGCACGTTTCCACCTCGGCCTGGGCTCTTCCTGCCCCGACATCGTACGTCCATAGAACTCGAATCGCGCCGTCTGCATCTCATCATCCAGTACTCCTGCCGCGCTGTCCAACACGTTGTATGCCAAGTAGTAGCGTAGTTTTTCGCGATCTCCTCCCAGATACTTGTTCGCCACGGCCATTACCTTCGGGTGCGACACGCTCAGTCGCTCCACGGCCCCAAGCCCCAGCACATCCAGATACGCATCCCAATCCACGGCCGGGTAATCCTTCTTCACCGACTCCAGCGTCACCATATTGTAGCTGTTGTACGGATTTCTCAGTTCGACGTTCGACAGCGACGCCTCCGCAATCGCGGTTTCAACCTCCATTACTGCCGCCACAGCAGCAGCCGGATCGCCATAACCCGCTTTCTCAAAGACCGTTGCGATGTACTTCTTGTATGCTTCCCTGATGGCTTCGTTCTCCGCATCCAGATAGTAGTCCCTGTTTCCCATTCCCAAGCCGGCCTGATAGAAATAGGCGATGTTTGTGCTGCTGTCCATCATATCGGCATCCACAAACGGCGCGAAGAACGGCGCTCCTATCACACGGTGCATCGACCCCAGCAGCGAGCTCAACGTCTCCTTGTTCTGGCCCGACCCCAGCGCCTTGTCTATCGCCGCAAGGTCCGCCGCCACCGGAGCCAGCTTCTCGGCATTGAGCCTCACCGAGTCCATCCCCAGCTTATACAGGTCGCCGATCTTCTGCTCCACACTTCCTCGCGCCGCAGTCGTCTTCTCCATATCCGCAAAAAGATCCCGGATCCGCACCTCGTTGTTCTCCCTGAGCACATCGAACGAGCCATACCTCGCAAATTCCGGCTTCAGCGGGTTTGCCTTCTGCCATCCTCCCGTTGCATACTCATAGAAATCCTCGTTCGGCGCCACGGCCAGATCGAAGTTCGCCGTGTCTATTCCCGGCACTTTTTCACTCTTTTTCCCCTCCCCGCAACTCGCCATAACCATCACCAATCCGATCAAAATTATCCTTTTCATCTCTTTTTATTTTCTTATTGCTGCCACACCCGGCAATTCTTTTCCTTCGATGTACTCCAGCAAGGCACCTCCGCCTGTCGAGTTGTAGCTCACTTTGTCCGCCAGCCCGAACTTGTTAATGGCTGCAACCGAATCGCCTCCTCCGATCAGCGAAAACGCTCCCGCTGCCGTTGCTTCGACAATCGCATCTGCCACTGCTCTTGTTCCCGTCGCGAACTTATCGAACTCGAACACTCCCACCGGGCCGTTCCACAGAATTGTTTTCTGACCCTTGATCGCCTCCACGAACGCGGCTTTTCCCTTGGTTCCGATGTCCATTCCTTCCCACCCGGCCGGTATCTCGCGCACCAGAAACTCCTTTGCTTCGGTGTCGGGTTTGAACTCCCTGCCACACAGCGCATCGGGCGAGAAGTAGAGCTTGATTCCCTTCGCCTTGGCTTTTTCCAGTATCTCCAGAGCCAGCGGATGCATATCTTTTTCGTTCATCGAGTCTCCCACATCCTGCCCTTGCGCCGCGGCGAAGGTATAGGTCATTCCTCCGGCAAGGATCAGGCTGTCGACCTTTTCCATCAGCTTTTCGATGATCACAATCTTGGTCGACACCTTTGCGCCCCCGAGTATCGCCATAAACGGCCTTGCCGGCGAGCCCATCACATCGTCTATTGCCTTCAATTCGTTCTCCATCACATACCCGAACATCTTGTCTTCCGGGAAATGATCCGCAATCAAGGCTGTGCTCGCGTGGGCCCTGTGCGCCGTCCCGAAGGCATCGTTGATGTACACGTCGGCGTAGCTGGCCAGTCGCTTCGTAAACTCCTTTTGCGATGCTTTCACCTCTTTTTTCGCTGCTGCCTTTTGCTCGTCCGTTGCATCTTCCGCCAGACCGCGAGGTTTTCCCTCTTCCTCGGCATAGAACCTCAGATTTTCGAGCATCATCACCTGCCCCGGCTTCAATGCGGCTGCCATTTCGGCTGCTTTTTCGCCCCACGAGTCTCCCGCGAACTCGACTTTCGTTCCCAGCAGCTTTTCGACCGTCCCTACGATGTGCTTCAGCGAATACTTTTCGTCATTATTATTCTTCGGCCGCCCCAGATGCGACATCAGTATCACCGAGCCTCCTCCTGCGAGTACTTTTTTGATGGTCGGTATGGCTGCTCTGATTCTCGTATCGTCCGTTACGTTGAAATTTTCGTCCAGCGGGACGTTAAAATCGACCCGGATAATTGCTCGTTTTCCCTTAAAGTCGTAGTTGTCAATGGATTTCATAATTCTTCAAATTGAGTTTGGCTTGCAAGTTACAAAATTTTTACCTACTTTTGCTGTCCTATGTATACAAAATTAAAACACCACCTTGCCGCCGAGCTGAGGGAGATCAGAGAGGCGGGCCTGTATAAGGAAGAACGAATTATCGAGAGCCCCCAAAGTGCTGAGATTCAGGTTGCGGGGCGTCCCGTGCTGAACTTTTGCGCTAACAACTACCTCGGTCTTTCCGACCACCCTCGCTTGGTCGAGGCTGCTCGCCGGGCTATGGATTCTCGCGGTTACGGTATGTCCTCCGTCCGCTTCATTTGCGGCACTCAGGATATCCACAAACAGTTGGAACGCGCTATCAGTGAGTATTTTGGTACCGAGGATACGATCCTTTACGCCGCTTGCTTCGACGCTAACGGCGGGGTCTTCGAGCCTCTCCTCGGCGAGCAGGACGCCATCATCTCCGACTCGCTGAACCACGCTTCGATCATCGACGGTGTAAGACTTTGTAAAGCAGCTCGTTACCGTTACGCTAACGCCGATATGGCCGACCTGGAGAAGCAGCTTCAGGCCGCTTCCGGGGCTCGATTCCGCTTGATCGTCACCGACGGGGTCTTCTCAATGGATGGTAACGTCGCTCCGATGGACCAAATTTGCTCTCTTGCTGAGCGTTACGACGCTTTGGTGATGGTCGACGAGTGCCACTCCGCCGGGGTTGTCGGCGCTACCGGCCGCGGTGTCACCGAGTTGTATGACCTTCGTGGTCAGGTAGATATCATCACCGGCACCCTCGGTAAGGCTTTCGGCGGCGCGATCGGCGGCTTCACCACCGGCCACAAGGAGATCATCGACCTTCTTCGCCAGCGCTCGCGACCTTACCTGTTCTCAAATTCGTTGCCTCCCGCCGTCGTAGGCGCTGGTTTAGAGTGCTTTAAGATGCTTGCCGAGAGCGACGAACTCCACGCCCGCCTCGCTTCTAACGTCGAATACTTCCGCTCGGCTATGATCGCCGCCGGTTTCGACATAAAGCCCACTCAGTCTGCCATTTGCGCCGTGATGTTGTACGATGCTCCCCTATCTCAGCGCTTCGCCGCCCGCCTGCTCGACGAGGGCATCTACGTCACAGGGTTCTACTATCCCGTCGTGCCCCAGGGCCATGCTCGTATCCGCGTGCAAGTCTCTGCCGGTCACTCTCATAGCCAACTGGAACGCTGCGTCGAGGCATTCATAAAAGTCAAAAAAGAGCTCTTATGACGCGGCCCGAGGTGGACCAGATCGACCAGACGATCCTGCGGCTGTTGATGAAGAACGCCCGGATGCCGTACCTCGAGATTGCTCGGGAATGCGGCATTTCCGGCGCGGCTATACACCAGAGGGTCAAGAAGTTGACCGACTCGGGCATCATTCGCGGTACCCGTCTCATCGTCGACCCCAAGGCTCTCGGATTCGACGTTTGCGCTCTGATCGGCATCCAGCTTCGCGAGGTCGCGCTCCACGGAACCGCCATTGAGGCCCTTCGCGAGATTCCCGAGGTTGTCGAATGCCGCTTCATAACTGGTAAATATAACATTCTTTCGAAGGTCTTTTGCCGTGATAATGAGCACCTTATGCGCACCATCTTCGAGCGCATCCTCACCATTCCCGGCATCACCACCACCGAAACTTTCATCTCCCTCAGCGAGGCTTTCTCGCGTCAGGTCTCAGTCGACATATAATCACATATATTATGTTGATTAGTAAGGAGTTTTCATTCGAAATGGCACACGCCTTGGAGGGTTACGACGGGGCTTGCCGCCGGATTCACGGCCACTCTTACCGGCTTTGGGTTCAGGTCGAGGGTACTCCTTGCTCGCTCGAAGATTCTCCGAAACAGGGTATGGTTATGGACTTCGGCGAACTGAAACGCATTGTTAACCAAACCGTTATCGTGCCTTTCGACCATTCGTTCGTCATCCGCCGCACTCCCGAAAACTCTTCGCTCGTCGACTCTCTCGCTGCCCACTTCGAGGGGGTGCAAATCGTTGACTGGCAGCCTACAAGCGAGAATCTTGTCGCCCACTTCGCCGAGCTTCTTCGCCCTTGCCTGCCGCCCTCCGTCACCCTCCGCTCATTGCGCCTTTCCGAAACCGCCACGTCCTATGCCGAGGTTGTTTTTGCTTGACGCTTACGCGCTGATTTTCAGGGCATATTACGCCTTCATCGGGCGCCCGATGCGTAATTCCGCCGGATTGAATACCTCGGCTATCTTCGGCTTCACGAAATTTCTTCGCGACATTATTATTCGCGAACGTCCTCACCACCTGGGCGTTGCGTTCGATCCTCGCGGCGGTAATTTTCGCCATCAGCTTTTTCCCGCTTACAAGGCCAATCGCGCCGCCACTCCCGAGGACATAATCGCCTCTGTGCCATACATTAAGCGCATCCTCGAGGCGATGTGCATTCCTGTTCTGGAGGTTCCCGGTTGGGAGGCGGACGACGTGATCGGAACGCTCTCTGTTAAGGCGTCTGCCGCTGGTTATCAGACATTTATGGTCACTCCTGACAAGGATTACGGCCAGCTCGTCGCTCCCTATACCTATATATATAAGCAGCGTAAGGGCGGCGAGGGGGTCGATGTGCTTGATTCAGAGGCCGTTAATGCTCAATACGGTATTTCCGATCCTCGACTCGTGATCGACATTTTGGCTCTTTGGGGCGACGCTTCCGACAACGTTCCCGGCGTTCCAGGCGTCGGAGAAAAAGGAGCTATAAAGCTTGTAAATCAGTTCGGTACGGTAGAGGATATCCTCGCTGCTGCCGACCGTGATGCTATCGGTGGCCGCATCGGCGAAAACTTGCGCGCCAATCGCGACCAACTGCTTCTGTCTAAGCGACTTGTGACTATCGACACCGATGCTCCGGTCGAATTCGTTCCCGCGGAACTCGAAATGTGCGACCCCGACTGCGCGGCACTTCGCGAACTATATAAAGAGTTAGACTTCAACGCTTTCCTCCGAGAAATGGAGACAAATTCCCGTTCTCCGTTCTCATCCGCAATCCTCTGCCGCGAGTCCGGAGCCGGAATGCCCGCAGCAACCGCAACATACTCATTAGAAAGCACTTCCACGACTTCCGTAGCATCCTCGACACCAGCGCCCGCTCCGTCCTCCGAAACCGGCCCCATTCAAGGTGACCTGTTCTCATCTGCTGCCGCCGTAGTGCCGGAAAACGTCGCCTTTGAGACTGTCAATATTCACACATCCAGTGATTTACAGCAAACTCTCCAGATCCTGACCGCTGCACGCGAGGTCGCCTTCAAAATCGAAACCTCTGGCCGCGACTACTTTCGCGACCGCATCACCGGAATCTCATTTTCGGTCGATCCCGCCAAAATATACCATTTTTCGCCCGACACCCCCCTCGAAAACACCCCCTCTCCCTCCGAAAATGCACTTTTTTCAGCACCCACCCCCCTAAAAATCGACCCCCTTCGCGAAATTTTCGAAAATACCTCGATCGCCAAAATCGGCCACGACCTCAAATCGTCCGCCCACTTCCTTCACGCGGCAGGCATCGAACTACGCGGCCAACTGCTCGACACACTGATTATCAGCTACTTGCTCGACCCAGAAGCTCCGCGCCACACTCCACGGAACGCAAGTGAAACTCTCAGTCTATATAACTCTCTGTCACAGCGATTTAGCCCGATAAGCGGCCTCTATTCCGAAATCGAGGAGCCGCTTATTCGCGTGCTCGAGTCGATGGAATGGGAAGGAATTCGCGTTGACACACAGATACTTGCCGACTACGGACACGAACTCACTCATAAACTCGCCGGACTCGAAAACCAGGTTCGCGAGATGACCGGCGAGCCTGCGTTGAACGTCAATTCGCCGGCTCAGTTGGGCGAGGTTCTTTTCGTCAAAATGCAGCTTGCAGACAAACCGAAACGAACTAAAACTCAGAAGTTTAGCACCGGAGAGGAGCAGCTTCGCGCGATCGCCCACAAGCATCCCGTCATTGAGTTGATTCTCCAATATCGCGGCCTTAAAAAGTTGCTTTCGACGTACGTGGAGGCGCTGCCCGTGCTCGTGAATCCGCGAACCGGACGAATACATACATCTTATAATCAGGCTGTTACAGCAACAGGTCGGCTCTCGTCCACAAATCCGAATTTGCAGAATATACCCATTCGCGAGGAGCAGGGGCGGACGATTCGACGCGCATTTGTGCCGTCGGATGCGGATCACGTTTTGTTGTCGGCGGATTACTCGCAGGTGGAGCTTCGACTGATGGCGCATCTAAGTGGTGATCAGGCACTTATCGACGCTTTTCGGGCTGGCGAGGATATCCATCGGGCCACTGCTGCGAAGATTTTCGGGGTACCGTTGGCCGACGTTTCGCCCGAGCAGCGGCGCCGCGCCAAGACTGCAAATTTCGGAATAATCTACGGAATCTCGGCTTTCGGACTCTCGCAACGACTTGATATTCCGCGAGTTGAAGCGCGCGAAATCATCGACGGCTACTTCCGCTCCTATCCCGGAGTGAAACAGTATATGGAAAGGGTCGCCGCCTACGCGCGCTCAACCGGCTATGTATCAACTATTTTCGGTCGCCGCCGATACCTTCCCGATATCGACTCCCGCAACGCCGTCGCACGCGCATTGGCCGAGCGTAACGCCATCAATGCACCGATCCAAGGCAGTGCCGCCGACATTATGAAGATCGCGATGAGGCGGATTTTCGACGGTCTGGCAGAGCGCGGCCTCGCTTCGAAAATGATCTTGCAGGTTCACGACGAGGTGGTAATCAACACGTTACGCAGCGAACAGGAAGAGGTCGCGGCGCTTGTCGTGGAGGCGATGAGCGGTGCTGCCGACCTCGCCGTGGAACTTGTAGTCGACTACGGGGTGGGCGAAAATTGGCTCGACGCGCACTGATTCCGTTTTTTTTATTATCTTTGCGTTGCGCCTTAGTTTTGCGCTATGTGTAACCAATTGAGAATCAAGATGGATGACCCGTCCGGTAGTGAGCGTAGCAGCGGTCTCGTACCTGAATACCATACCGTTTTTGTATGGTATCCGGCACTCGGATAAACTGAGTGTCAGGCTGTTACTGTCTCCACCCAGCGGTTGCACCCACGCTTTCGAATCGCACGAAGCCGACATCGCCCTCATTCCTGTGGGGGGGCTCGGGCGGCTCTCCGAAAAAGATTTTGACATCGTAACTTCCTGGTGTATAGGCGCTGACGGCCCTGTGCGCACTGTCGTGATGGTGTCCGATTCGCCGTTGAAAGAGATTCGGCGAGTGTGGCTCGATCCCCACTCGATGACGTCTGTCCGGTTGGCCCGGGTATTGGCCGAGAAACACTGGAAAATCGCACCTCAATTCGCTGATATAAAGGATTATACCGAACTCGACAACGCTGCCGAAGGCGACGCTTTTGTGTTGATCGGCGACAAGGTTTTCGACGTCGAGGGGCGGTTTTCGCACACGTGGGACCTGTCCGAGGAGTGGCTCGCAATGACCGGATTGCCGTTCGTTTTTGCGGTCTGGGTGGCGCGAAAAACCGTGCCCGAGGAGGTTCTCGACGCACTGGAAGATGCTCTTACTCAGGGCGTTGAGCGGATTTACGAGGCGATCCTCGAGAGCGACTACGCCGACCGGTCATACGCTTATGAATACCTGACGCAAAATATCGACTATTTTCTGGACGGCAGAAAGCGCCGTGGCCTCGAACTGTTTAAAAGTCAAACACTTAAAGCAGAGCAGCGATGATTACGATCTATTTGAAACAGCACGGAAAAGTGATCCGCAATGCCGAGGTCGAAATGCTGGAAGAGCTTGGTTATGACGATGTTCTGTGGATCGACCTGCAGGCGCCGACGATGAAAGAGGAGAAGGCAGTCGAGGATTATTTGGACATCGACCTTCTGTCGCGTCGCGAGGCTGCTGAGATCGAGAGTTCATCGAAATACGCTGAGGGTGAGAACAGTATCGTCGCTAACTCGAACTTTTTCGCGCCGCGCGACGAGGGCGACGGATTCGTGCTCGACCCCGTTTCGTTCGTCATTTCGGAGGGATTGCTCGTCACAACGCGCGACGGTGGCCGCAAAGCCGAGGGCGAATCGAGAACGTTCACCGAGATGGCTAAACGCCTGCAAATCAACCCGAAAGCCTACCCGACCGGGTTCCACCTTTTTGTGTCCATCCTGGAGGTTCGGATCGACCTTGATGCCGATTTCGTGGAGGCCGAGTCGCGCAAAATCTCGTTGTTGAGCAATCAAATGGGCGACGAGGTTCGCAGTAATGAACAGTTAATCAAGCATATAAACTCGGCCCAGGAAAATATGATGATGATCCGCGAGGGGATTTTCGACCGTCAGCGGGTGCTCTCCGGCATCCTGCGCAGCGAGCACTTCCCGAACGACGTTTACCCGAGGTTGCAGTTGATGATGAGAGACGTCAGCTCGCTTATCGCGCACACCGACTTTAGCTTCGAACGCCTTGACTATCTGAAAGATACGGTGATGGGTTTGATCAATATCGAGCAAAACAAGATCACGAAAATATTCACCGTTGCGTCGGTTTTCTTTATGCCGGCCACGCTCATCGCCAGCATTTACGGTATGAACGTCGTCCTTCCCGCGCAACAGTTGGGTGGCCTTAACTCGTTCTGGGTCACTGTATTGGCGATGATCATCGCCTCAGGGCTCACGCTCGGCTTCTTCCGGTACAAAAAATGGTTGTAACACTTATTTGTTCCACTAATACTTAATTGATTATGAAAAAATGTCTGAAGTTTTTGATGGCGGCAGTGGTTGTCCTCATCGCAGTCAACGCAAGCGCGCAGATCGGCGTCAAGGTCGGTTTCGTGAGCTCGAACATTAAGGAAAAGTACGACGGCGAGACCTGGGATCCGGGTGCGTTCAGCGGTTCCAAGATCGGCGTCGACTACAACATCGCGCTGGGTACCAAGGGGTTCGCGCTTCGTCCGGGCCTGAACTACACCTTCCTGAACAAGAGAGAAAAAGAGGATGGAGCAAAAGCCTCGATGACTTATCATCTGGTGAACGTGCCCGTCGACCTGAAGTATCAGTACTCCTTCAATGACGATTTTGGGATTTACGCCGTTGCCGGACCGAGGATCGTGGTCGGAATCTCCGCGATCGAGAAGTACAAGGACGGCAGCGATAAGTACACGATCAACGCCTACACCGGCAAGTGGAAAGAGAAAGAAGACGGCCAAACCGAGTCCGGAAAGGACAAAGAAGAGGCCTATCTGAACCGTTTCGACATCCAGCTCGGCGTCGGTATCGGCCTGCAATACAGGGCTGTATCGTTGGAATTCGGCTACGACTGGGGACTGCTTAACGGCCTCAAAAAAGACTATGCCGACGGCGCAAAGTGGTCGAGAAACCAACTCGGCATCACGCTGGGCTACGCGTTCTAATATCTCTGCTTTCACAAAAAAGGCCGTTCAACTTATGTTGTTCGGCCTTTTTCGTCTCCTTAGCCACAAATTTTAGTCTTCGCAGACTTTCTTCTCTTCTTTGTTTGTGAGCAGGTAAATAATTGGTAGTATGCCTATTGTGTTGAAAACCATTACGCACACAAACCACACAAGTTGCCCTTTCCGGGCCGCGCGCCACATCGCAAATGCCTTCCAAACCATCTCCCAGGCGACCAACAGCGAAATCAGCCAAATTATCCAAAACTGTCCCGTTCCAAGAATGTTTTCCATAATCGAAATTATTAGTTTGTCGCAAAGACAATATAATTATTATATATAGCGTGTAAAACACCTTTTATTGTGAACGGGTTGATGTGTTCTCATCCATGCAAATCGACTGGTAAGTTCTTGCACATACGAGAGTTATTGCAAGTCGGAAGCTCTCTTAACAAGTCTCCGAAAAACCGGGTCATTTAGACGATCATATAAACTATCTATACATTCCTCAATGATATCAGCCTCATATAGATGTTTATAATTACGAAAGGATCTTATTTGTTCTCCTTGAGCAAATATACGTTGTTCTTGCTCTAAATATTTACGAACACTGAAGGGTATGGAATAAGACACTGATAATATATCATCATTAATATCAAGATATTTTATATCAATGACAAATTGATTTTTCTCAAGAAATTCTTTAGCTGTGAGACCACCGAATGCCTGCATATCAGACAAATCTTCAATCTCATAAGAAATAGTTGATCGACCGACAAGGGGTTCAAAATGATATATCTCATTATTACTATAATTAGGCATCGCCTCGCCTATTTGCGCATAACGATATGAAAACACCGTATTCTTTATCCCTTTTTCCATTGGCGTTAATGTAAATTGCAGTGAAACAGCCGAAATCTTATTCTCTGGAGTGTAGTGTGTTGAAATTCTTGTCATTTCGATTAAAATGAATTGCTTTTTATAGCGATTAAGCACAGAGTCTATCTGCTTAGTATAATCATCAATCGTTTTCGTCCGAGAATTTAAGTTGACGCAACCTATAAACGTAACTAACACTAATAAAAAACCAATTCTTTTCATCTCATCTAAAATAATATACAACAAATATAAAAATTATTTCTGTCAAAGCCATTATAATTCTTTCAGGCTCCTTTAATATGGCTACACGAGACAATGATTAACAAAAAACATATCAGGTAGATACCTCCTCTGTGCGTTCGGAATTACCATTTAACAAAAATCTTGCTTGCGTTTATTTTTTGCAAGCGGAGTCGCAATGGTGCGCGATCCAAGACAAAAGCCAAGGATAGTATCTACATGCAGCCTCGGCTTTGAGATGCGAAGGTGTGCCAGATGCGCCGCCGCAATCGCAAGAAAAGGGGCCAAGTCTTTTTGACTCGGCCCCTTTTAAGGAGGCGGCGACCTACTCTCCCACGTTTTACCGCAGTACCATCGGCGCGAAAGGGCTTAACTTCTCTGTTCGGAATGGGAAGAGGTGATC
>QMCE01000262.1_pt1 | contig 26068 bp, 21 predicted proteins | sample 1821851 | NCBI WGS metagenome assembly QMCE01 (sample SAMN09453174, study PRJNA476694) | Termite gut metagenome, whole genome shotgun sequencing project. | isolation source: worker | host: Odontotermes sp. | place: South Africa:Pretoria | collected 2016-01-28 | reverse complement strand
GGTCTCGCGTGTGAGCCACAACCACAGAAGGCGGTGGCGTTCGAGGGCGAGACAGCGCGGGCAGAGGGCGTTTTTGCGCGTGGTGACATAACCGTATGGCATAAAGCGCCGGTAGCGTGCTCCGCACAGGGGGCACTCCACTCCTTTGCCGCCGTTCCGTTTGCCGCGCCCGAAAGCATAGAACAGCCCCGCGACGGGCATCATCCACCCCGCCAGCCGCTGCAACACCCCGCGCGGCACCCGGTTTAGAATAAACTTAATCATCTCTCTCTGTAAGGTAGATTCCTCATATTCATTCGGAATGACATTAACGATGCGCTCAATTATCGCCGACTGTTCCTTCGAGGGCCGAGGCGACATCCTTTTCGGCCTTGGCGAGTCTCTTGCGGCACCATGCGATAAGTTCCGTGGCACGCTTCACCTGCGCCGCCAGAGTGTCCACATCGGGTTCGCCGCCCGCGAACCGCGCCAGTATCGCCTCGACCTCGGCGATCGCCTCACCGTAATTTTTTGGTTGTTTTTCCATATCTATTTGAATAATTTGCGTAATGCGTCGGCGTGGGGCTCACCGTCGAAATATCCGGTGGAGGCCGTCTTGTCGAAACGCTCCATCGTGGGGACGACGAGCAACCTGCCCGAATCGGGATATTCGGCTATGTCGCAACCGAGGAACGTTCTCACGTCGAGATAGATGCAAGGTTTGTCAGAGTGATTGTACATCTGGTGCGCGCCTTCCGCGCCCGTGCCGAAAAATGCGATATCGCCTTTTTTCAAAATCTGCAACCCGCCGGGTGTACGCAGCGTGGCCTCTCCCTCCGTGACCATGAACAACTCCTCGGCGTGGCGGTGGAAGTGGTAGAGCGACGAGATCTCGCCCGGATCGAGTTGCCTGATATCGAAGTTGAGGCTACCCGTACCGAGGGTTTTCTCCTCCGCGCCGCCTGTCTCCGCTCCGCCCGCCGCGTTACCGCTATGAGCCGCCGCCATGCCCGCCACTATCGCCGCATCGCTCGCAAGCCGAAAACCCTCTTTCCTGCCCGGATTCTCCTCGAAGCGCCGTTCTGCCGCCTTAAAAATCTTTGTCATCTTACTCTTCATTTAACATCGTCGATGCGGAGAAGATTGGTTCCCCTCCTGTGGAGGGGTGGCGGCCGGAACGGCCGACGGGGTGGTTAAGGCCGGATGTTGATAAAGCATATCCAAAATGCCCGGCATATTCTTTCGTACATCCTTATCGGCTATGCGGATCACCTCCAATCCCAATTCACTTAAAAATTCATCCCTTTCGATATCTTCTTCCTGTTTATATTCGTGGCTTCCGCCATCGATCTCGATGACTACATTGCAGTTTACACAGAAAAAATCTACGATGTAATTACCGATGATCTTTTGCCTGTCGAAATCGTAATTTTTAAATCTTTTGTTTTTGACCTGTTCCCAAAACAAAACTTCGGCAAGATTTCCGGCTCTTCTCAACTCTTGTGCGAGTTTTTTAAGATTCGGGTTATATGGCAACGACATGAAATTTCCGGTGTGACGTTTAACCACCCCGCCCTTCGGGCACCCCTCCACAGGAGGGGAATCACGCCGACTTTCGTCGGCAATGGGAGCTGTCACTAAATTATGCGTTAGCCGGTTCCCCTCCTGTGGAGGGGTGGCACGTAGTGCCGGGGTGGTTGGCTCGTTAGACATATTATTTTACAGTTTTTGCTTTCACCGTGCCGCGGGCGAGGGTGATGTCGAGGGGTTGGTCGTCGGTGAGCAGAGCGGGGTCGAGAACCGCCTTCCCGTGTGCACGTACGATCGCGAAACCGAGAGCCAGAATGTTTTCAGGCCGCCGCAAAGCCACCGCCTGCTCGAAACCGGCCAGCTTTTCCGCCGCGCGCGACAGGATCATTCCCGGTCGCTCAGCGAAGAACGTCCCGAAGTTCGCCAGACGATGCCCTTCGCGCAGAAGCCTCTCTCCCGATAACCGCGCCACATCGCCCGAAAGCCTCTCCAAGCGCACCTCCAACCGCCGTGTCATCTCGACGGCCCCGAGCGAGACCACACGTCCGGCGCGTTCCAGCCGCGCCTTTTCGCGTTCCAAAACCTCCGAAGCCGATTCCGAAACCCGCGAAGAAAACTCATTCAAAAGTCCCGAAAAGTCCGAAAGTCCCTCCGCAAGCCATACCGCCACCGCAGTCGGGGTCTTCAGTTCCAGGGCCGCCACCATGTCGGCTACGCTGCGGTCTTTGTCGTGGCCGATGCCCGTGGCGACAGGCAACGGGAACTGAGCGATGTGGCAACAGAGCCGGTATCCGTCGAACGCCGCGAGATCTGTCACGGAACCTCCGCCGCGGATCACCACCACGACGTCGAAATCGTCGGCCCGCGCCGCGATCGCCTCCAGGGCCGCCACGACCGTATCTTCCGTCGCCGCGCCCTGCATCACCGCCTCGAAAAGCGTCACCTCGAACCGCCACGGATAGCGTGCGAGTTCCTGCGTGAAGTCGCGCCAGCCCGCCGCCGCGGAGGATGAAACCACGGCAACCCTCTGAACCACCGGCGGCACCACCAACGAGCGGTTCATGTCCCACACGCCGTCGGCCTGCAACCGCGCGATCGTCTCCCGCCGCTGCCGTTCGGCCTCGCCCAAAGTGTAAGAAGGGTCTATGTCGCTCACGACCAGTGAAAAACCGTATAGTTCGTGGTACGAAACGGTCGCCTTGACAAGTACCTTCATACCCGCTCCGAGCGAAGAGCCCGTCACGCCGCGAAAATATGCTCCCAGAGATGCCCATGTCCCGCGCCACACCACGGCACGCGCCTGGGCTTTCGGAACCGCGCCGCTGGAACCGCCCTTTTCGACCAGTTCGAGATAGCAGTGGCCCGTCCCCGCGACCCTGAGATCGGCGATCTCGGCGGCCACCCACACGGGCATCGGGAACGCCGCGTCGAGTGCTCGCGCCACCTCCGCCTGAAGCTCGGCGAGAGAGAGATGCTTCTTTTGCTCCATCCTACAAAGATAATTAGGAATTAGGAATTAGGAATTACGAATTATAATTAATTTTGTCGCAGATTATGGCAGACAATAATATAATATTACAGCGTCTCGAAGGGCTCAAAGCAAAATACGAGGACCTTCAGGTGCAGATGACCGCTCCCGACGCGATGAGCGACATGAAGCGTTTTGTGGCGCTGAACAAGGAGTACAAGGAGCTCGGCCCCATCATCGAGGCGAGCGAAAAATACCGCACGGCCTACGGCAACCTGCAAAATGCCAAAGATGTCTTCGCCAACGAAAAGGACGAGGAGTTCCGCGAGATGGCGCGCGAGGAGATCGCTTCGCTGGAGCCCGAGATCGAACGCCTCGAGGATGAGATAAAACTGCTACTGATCCCCAAAGACCCGCAGGATGACAAGAACGCGATCCTGGAGATTCGCGGCGGTACGGGCGGCGACGAGGCGGCCATCTTCGCGGGCGACCTCTACCGCATGTATGTCCACTATATCGAGGCGCGCGGATGGAAATACGAGGTGAATAGCATCAGCGAAGGTTCTTCCGGCGGCTACAAAGAGGTGGTACTCAAAGTTATAGGTTCCGGCGTGTACGGTGTGCTGAAATATGAGAGCGGCGTACACCGGGTGCAGCGCGTGCCTCAAACCGAAACCCAGGGGAGGGTTCACACCTCGGCGGCAAGCGTGGCGGTGTTGCCCGAGGCCGAGGAGTTCGACATCGAGTTGAACATGAACGACATCCGCAAGGACACGTTCTGCTCCAGCGGCCCCGGCGGCCAGTCGGTCAACACCACCTACTCGGCGATCCGCCTCACGCATATTCCCAGCGGTATCGTCGTACAGTGCCAGGATCAGAAATCGCAGCTCAAGAACTTCGACAAGGCGTTGGAAGAACTCCGCACCCGAATCTTCAATCTCGAATACCAGAAATACCTCGACGAGATAGCCGGAAAACGCAAAACCATGGTCTCGACGGGCGACCGCTCGGCCAAGATCCGCACCTACAACTATCCGCAGGGGCGCATCACCGACCACCGCATCGGCTACACCATCTACAACCTCGGCCCCTTCATGGACGGCCAGATACAGGATATGCTCGACCATTTAGTGGTCGCCGAAAATGCAGAACGACTTAAAGAGGCGGGAGCGTAGAATTACGAATTACGAGTTACGAATTACGAGTTTTTCATTGCCCTTGGCTTTAGCAAACGGATAACTATAGCATCCATGATTCCGGGCTTTCGCCCAACTCAACCATGAACAGGCAGCAACTTTTCGAACAGATACAGCGCAAGCGCAGTTTCCTCTGCGTGGGGCTCGACACGGATATTCGCAAAATTCCGAAGCACATACATAACGCAAAATATCCACTATTTGAATTCAACCGTGCGATAATAGATTCCACCATAGAGTATACGGTAGCATATAAACCAAATTTGGCTTTCTATGAGGCAGCAGGTTATATGGGTGTGTTGGAGTTGGAAAGAACACTGCAATATATCAAATCCAAAGATCCCGATGTGTTGGTTATTGCAGATGCGAAGCGTGGGGATATAGGCAATACGAGTGAGATGTATGCAAAATATTTCTTTGAATACGAGCTCGGCACATTCGACGCAGTCACCCTCTCCCCTTACATGGGCCGAGACACGGTGGAGCCGTTCCTGAAATACCCCGACAAATGGGCGGTGATACTCGCGCTCACGAGCAATCCCTCCGCCGACGACTTCGAAACCCTGAAACTTGCAAACGGCGACCCGCTCTGGAAAGAGGTGTTGCGCAAAGCAAAAACGTGGGGGTGCGAGCCGCACGGGCAGTCAACGAGCTTAACCAACGAAGACCGTGTGATGTTTGTGGTTGGCGCCACGAGGGCCGAAACTCTCAAAGAAGTGCGCGAGATAGTACCCGACCACTTTCTGTTGGTTCCCGGAGTGGGGGCTCAGGGAGGCAGTCTCGAAGAGGTCGCGCGCTACGGCATCAACCCGCACTGCGGCCTTTTGGTCAACTCTTCGCGCGGAATAATCTACGCCGACAATACCGAAAATTTCGCGACCGCCGCGGCCGGAGAGGCTCGCAAGATGGCGACCGAAATGGCCGCCCTGCTCGACAAATATCTGTGACCGGCCTCTCTCATCCCGGACATTCCGGTGGTCGATCGTTCCGACATATCCTGCCTTGTCACGGATAATGAACTTCAGAGGCGTTACCATGCGATTCTTGTATGGACACGCATTGTAACATTTCCCCTTAAATCCCCGTCTCAAAGGCCTATCCCCAAAAAATAAGAGAGGCCACCTGTTAGGTGACCTCCTGATTTTCAGAGCCGCAAGCCGGACTTGAACCGGCGACCTCTTCATTACGAGTGAAACGCTCTACCAACTGAGCTATTGCGGCGGAAAGCGCTTGGCGAAGCCAAGAAACGCTTGTTGTTGCTATTGCGGCAACGGTGGCGGATTAACCGCGGACTTGCAGGATGCAAAAGTAATAATAATTACTATTTTTGCAAAACAAAAAAAGACTCTTAATCTCCGCATGATAACTTTCCTCGTTTGTCTGGCCCTGCTCACGGCGTCGTATTTCACCTACGGGAAATATCTCGAACGCATCGCGGGCATCGACCCCGCGCGGCCGGTTCCGTCGCATACCCGGTTCGACGGCGTCGACTATGTGCCCATGCCCCGGTGGAAAACGTTCCTCATCCAACTCCTCAACATAGCCGGTCTGGGGCCTGTTTTCGGGGCGATACTCGGCGCGGCATACGGCCCCGTCGCGTTCGTGTGGATCACCCTCGGAGGGATACTTTTCGGCGCGATGCACGATTTTCTGTCGGCCGTGATGTCGCTGCGCAGCGGGGGACTGAGCCTGCCCGAAGTTGTCGGCGGGACGCTCGGCGCGGGTACCAAACAGGTGATGAGGGTGTTTTCGCTACTGTTGATGGTGCTTGTGGGGGCAGTGTTCATGTCGCAGCCCGCCGAACTTTTGGCGTGGAAGATCCCCGTGGGGGCGGCCGACGATATGGGCCCTGTCAACGGACTGCCGGGCGGCACGCTCCTTTTCCTCGGCATAATTCTCGTCTACTATGTGGTCGCCACGCTGCTGCCGGTCGACAAACTCATCGGAAAGATATACCCCGTGTTCGGAGCTCTTCTCTTCTTCATGGCAGGGGCCATTTTCGTTGCGCTTCTGGCGGGCGGTTACACGATCCCGGAACTCACCTCGTTTAAGAATTATCTGCCCGACGCGGGGAATTTTCCCATTGTGCCCACCCTTTTCGTGACGATAGCGTGCGGTGCCATCTCGGGATTCCACGCCACGCAGTCGCCGCTTATGGCTCGCTGTCTGGGCAATGAAAGGGAGGCGCGCAGCGTCTTTTTCGGCGGCATGATAACCGAGAGCATCATCGCGCTGGTGTGGGCGGCTATCGCGATGGCTTTCTGGGGCGGGGTTCAGGGACTGAACGAAGCTCTCGCGGTCAACGGCAACAAGGCGGCCATCCTCGTGGATGCTATCTCGCGCGCCACGCTCGGCGAGTGGCTTTCATGGCTCGTGATCGGCGGTGTGATCGCCGCTGCGATAACCTCGGGCGACACTGCCTTCCGCTCCGCAAGGCTCATCGTGGCCGATTTCACCGGCGTCGACCAGCGCCCCCTGTGGAAGCGCATCGCGGTGTCGGCTCCCCTGTTCGCACTGGGGCTGTGCATCATTCTGGCGATGGATTTCCGCACGATGTGGAGCTATTTCGCATGGATGAACCAGGCGCTTTCAGTCATCACGCTCTGGGCGATATCGGCGTGGCTCTACCGCCGCCGGGGTCCATTTCTGCTGGCGATGATACCTGCCGTGGCGATGACCTGCATCTGTGCGAGCTATGCAATGCTCTCGCCAATCATGTTCGGCATGGGGAACCATACGGCGGCCTACCTCTGGGGCGGAGCGGCGACACTTGCAATAACACTGTTTTTCACCCTGAAATTCCGGAAACGCGATGCCTGACGTATATTTGGAACCCAACCCCGACCAGACCTGCCGCATAGTCGCCGCAGACGACCCGAAGGGGCTGTATAATTTCCGCGCGGCGATAGACGCATCCCGCCGCCGGGAGCGTGCGGGCGACATCGAAGGCGCGTGCAATCTACGCTACGAGGCGTTCCGCCGCCTCTACGACCTGTTGCCCGAGGGCGAGGAGACCATCCTCGACTGGCACGACCCCGCAACCCGCGCCGCCGTCGAACTTGCCAATTTTTCGGCCATCGACCACTTTCTCGTCGGCGACTGGGAGATGGCCGCCGGGATATTCGAACTTGTTCTGGAGATCGACCCCGAAGACCACCTCGAGGCCACCACGCGGCTGGCCTACACCTACGTCGCGATGGGAGAGTTCGACTCTTTGGACGAGATAATCAACGACATATCGGACAAATATCCCGACCGGCAGGTGCTTCTGCTGTGGAGCGAATGGCGGCGCAGCGGTACGCTTCCCGAGGGTAACCTCGTTCGTTTCCGCACCCGTTTCGCTCCTTATTATCACGAATTCATCGCCGGGGAACACCCCGTGACCCCCGAATACCTTGCCGATATCGACTCCGACCGCCCCTCGCCCGAAGCCCTTGCGCGCGAGATGTGGCTCCAAACCGAACACCTGTGGCTGCTCTTCCCCGGCTTCATCGAAGCTCTTCGACGCCATGTTTGAGTGGGGCGATAACCGGCGGTTCAACAGCTACTCGCGATATTTTCGCGAGACGATGGGCGGCCGCGTGCAGAAGGTGGCGATAAACGCCGGTTTCACCTGCCCGAACCGCGACGGGAGCCTCTCGGCGGGCGGTTGCACCTTTTGCAACAACGCCGCTTTCACACCGTCGTATTGCCAACCCTCGAAAAGCGTCACACAGCAGATCGACGAGGGGATCGAGTTCCATTCGCGCAGGTATCGCAAGGCGGAGCGATACCTCGCCTATTTCCAGTCGTTCTCCAACACTTATGCGCCGCTCGACACCCTGCGCACGATCTACGGCGAGGCTTTGGCCCATCCTGCGGTCGCGGGGATCGTGGTGGGTACGAGGCCCGACTGCGTCGACGGGGAGAAACTCGACTTTTTCGCCCGCCTCGCGCGGGACCGGTACGTCGCGATCGAATACGGCATCGAATCGACCTTCGACGAAACTCTGCGCGCGATCAATCGCGGGCACGATTTCGCCTGCGCGCGGCGGGCGGTGGAGATGACGGCCGAGCGCGGCATCCACACCGGAGGCCACTTCATCCTCGGTTTCCCGGGCGAGACCGACGAGATGCTTTTGGCCCAGGCCGACACAATCAACTCTCTTCCTCTGACGACGGTAAAGTTCCACCAACTGCAAATTTTCAAAGATACAGCCATGGCGGATGAATATGCGCGTGATCCCCGGCGTTTCGTTTTCCGCGGCATGGAGGAGTATATCGACTTCTTCATCGAGATATTGCGCCGCCTGCGACCGTCGCTTGTGGTGGAACGTTTCGCGGGCGAAGCGCCTCCGCGCCACCGGGTGGGCGCCGGTTGGGGCCTTGTGCGCAACGAGGAACTCGCCGCCCGCCTCGACCGCCGCCTCACGGAACTCGATGTCCGGCAGGGGGACATCTACAAATGAAAGATCCGGCGGAGTGCTCTGGGGGAAACACATCCGCCGGACGGGGGACTTGTTCAAGTCCGGGTTAGCCTTCGGTTATCTGCTTTGCGGCTCTCGGGAGCCGTACCGTCGGTTTGCAAGGTTGCTTTGGGAGACTCTCGGCCACAAAGATAGTAAAACTTTTATATTTTCCGCAATTAAGGAAATAAATAATTTGTTATTCCCCGTACTTTGTGCATCATATGGCACAAAGACACGATAATAAATTACTCCGGCAGATTGCGAAAAGGCTTCGTGATATCAGGAAAGAGCTGAAAATCACACAAACTGTCGTTAAGGAAGATACGGGTGTCAGTATTTCGAATATCGAGTTGGGCTGTATCAATATCTCCATTATGACGATAGCGATACTGTGCGAATATTACGGAGTAACCCTCGAAGAATTTTTCAAAGGAATTGAAACCAACGATCTTATACAATGGAATTAAAGGAAATACTGGCGGTTTCGGGCTATCCCGGACTTTATAAATATGTGGCGCAAAGCCAGCGCGGAGTTATAGTCGAAGGACTTGCCGACGGAAAGCGAATGAACGTGCCGAGCAATGCACGCGTCAGCTCGATGACCGACATCTCGGTCTTCACCGAGAGCGAAGACCGCCCTCTGGCCGACATTTTCACCGCTTTTTACACCCACACGGGAGGCAAACCGACCGTCGGTCACAAGGAAACCCCGGCAAAAATCGAAGCCGCCTTCTCTGAGGTAGTTCCCGACTACGATCCCGGCCGCGTCCACTTTTCGGACATGAAAAAGATCGTCCAGTGGTACAACGCCCTCGTCGCCGCCGGAATGACCGAGTTCCGTCTGCCGGAAGAGGAAGAGAAGAGTGGAGAGTGAAAAAAGGGCTAACGCATAAAAGTTTGCGTTAGCCCAATTCGTAATTCGTAACTCGTAATTCGTAATTTAAAATATATAGTTCAAACCGATATTCAGCCCGTTCGTGCCGTCCTGGGTGGCGAAAGGCTTGGCCCACTCGGCCGAGACTATGAAGTTGCGGTTCATGGCGAGTTTGATCCCCAGACCGGCGCTCATGTGAACTTTTTCGTCGAGGCCGCTGTATATCAGCCTGCGTTCATCCTCGGGAATCCAGACATCGTTCCATATCTCCTCCATGCGCTCGCGGCGGAACGGTTGCACCACCGTCCCCGCGTCGAAGAAGGGATTCAGCGCGACATACCACTGTTGCTTTATGAAGTTGAAACTCACTAAGCGTATTCTCAATTCGGCGTTCGCCCACGCGATGCCGTCGCCCACCACACGGTTGTAGAGCATTCCGCGCACGGTGTTGACGCTGCCGAGCCCCTCGGAGTTGACCTGCCGCAGGTAGGGAGTGGTGATGTTCGACTGCATGTAGAAAGGAACGTTCCCGGCAACGGTGCCCTGATATGCAAGATGGTAGGCGAAGACAAGCCTGTCGCCCGCCAGCGGCACATAGTGGCGGAAGTGGGCGGCGAGTTTGATATAGTCGGCGGCGCGCTGGAACATGTCGGGCGAACCGTAGGCGACGGCTTCGGCCCAGATGCCGCGCGAGGGAGCGGCTTCGTGGTCGCGCGTGTCGACCATAAGCCCCAGCTTGAACTCCATGCGGCTGCCACCTTCGGCCTCGCTGTCGTCGATAAGTCCGTATTTCCGGTATCGCCCGTAGAGCGACCCGAACTCGCTGTCCGCATATTTGCCGAGTGTCACCTCACCGATTCTGTAGTTCCAGAACGACACCCCGGCCGCCCAGCTCAACGGCCCCGCGATACGTCCCGAAAAGTCGGCCAACACTCTTACAGCGTCGCGCTTCATACTGTAGAACGCCGTACCGTCCTGCTTGTCGAGATTGGCGTAATAGGGCGACGAGGCTCCGTTGAACCCGTAGAAGTTCATTATGGGGTTGGGCAGATATGTCGCAGCAAAGGTCAGGCGTATCTTGCCGGGAATAAGATATTTCGAATCGTAGAAAAAGTGGAAAACCCCCGAACCTTTGAAATAGTACGACGCCTCGATGTTGAATTTGTGGCGGTAGTCGGGAAATATCGACCCGTCGCCGTAGTAATAGATATCGCACAGGGCGCCTAATTGAAATCCCAGGTCGGAGTTGTAGCCGACAGCGGGAAGAGGGCCGAAATTCCAGCCGGTCTTGACATTCGCCGGACGGTCGGCGGCAGGGGTGTTCTCCTGTGCCTCCTGTGCCACTGCCACGAAAGGCAACATCGCCAGCAGTATGATCGCAAGTTTTTTCATAGCTTATAGGATTGCTAAAAACTGAGATAACAAAACCCCGAGATAATTCCCAATGGCGTAACCCACCAGACCGACCGTGAGGCCGGTGAGCATGGCGTCGCGGTTGCCCATAGCGGCGGCGATCATCGGCACGAACGGAGGCGAATTCACCAGCGCCACCGAGGTCACCACCATCGAGTCGCCGTCGACTTTCATCGCCTTGGCAAGCAGAGACTGCACCACCAGCGACACGAAAACCACGAACAGCAGATAGACCGCCAGCCAAAGCCCTTCGGAGAGGTTCAATCGCGAGAAGTCGGCCATCGAGGCCACCGCCACGCTGAAGATGTAGATGAGGTACATCCCCGCGTCATAGCTCTTTTCGAGCCTGCGCACCGGTTTCCAGAACGAAGCCGCTATGCCGAGCGTAGTGAGCATCAAAATCAGCGTGAGCATAAAGTAGCGGTCGCTTCCCGCCAGGGCGTTCACCCCCAACGCCGCACCTCCCGAAACGGCGACTATCGCCAGCGTCAACGCGGCCGCCTTTCCGACCTGCGTGAGCGAGGCCCGCCTCCAGAAACCGGCGTAGGGATTCTCCGCCTGCACGCGGCGATGCTCCTCGGCTATCTCGCGACCCGCATCGGCGGAAATGCGCCCCGTCTCGACCGGCAGGAAACGGCGGAACAGCCGTATGCCGATCCCGAGCAGGAAAGCGAGATAGGCCGCGCTCACGACGAGGTCGTAGGAGTTCATCAGAATATAGGTTTCGTGCTTCACGCCGAGCATCATCTGCAACGCCGCAAGATTCGGCGTGCCGCCGGTATAGACCCCCGTTATCATGCCCCCGATGCGCGCTCCTTCGGGCCCGAGATAGTCTTTGAAGAGCAGATAACCCGACACCACGGCCAGCACCACCCCTATAAGCCCTCCCGCGAGCGCTTTGAACTGCGTCCGGGTTTGCCCCCGTTTGAAAGTGCAGTTGAAGAGCAGCATCGGGATGGCGAGCGGGATCATCGCCGAGGTGACCAGGTCCTGTATCCCGGCGGCCCCCGCAGGCATCACGGGCAGATTACCCGCGATGAGGCCCACGGCATAGAGCACGAGGATGGGCCCTATCTTGCCCAAAAAGGGAACTTTGCGGCAGAGCCACAACACCCCAGCCGGAGCGAGAAGATAAAAAAAGACGAGAAGAATGTTTCCGGCCATGGGCAGAGCGAATTGGTTTATCTGCAAAGATAATAAAAAAAGTCTGACCCATCTTTGGGTCAGACTTTCTTGTTCCGGTTATTCACACTATTTATTTAATCTATTTCGGGATGTTTTTCAAAATAGTGATTCCTTAATGGCAAACTCATAACAAAGCAAATAACATCCAAATTAACGTTATGGCCTTGAAATATAGGATTATTAAAGATATACTCCTTAAGAGGAATAAACCATGATGCATTGGAATTTAAAATCAACACTTTGTATGCATTTTGCTCAACATCATACGCTGTAGCCGATTCCAATTCTTCGATCTGTTTTACCAAATCGTCTTTATGCTTCTCAAGAATTTCATCAGCACCCGACGCAGTCATTAAATCAATGGCGCGCTGGTTCAATTGAAGAGGACTATTGCTTTGTGCAAAAGTGGTAAGCATGTTCGGATCCTTAGCGATCAAAGCCCGCTCAATAAATTCGATCTTATGAAGGATGGCCTGAGTTGAAGCATCAAAACCATTAATCGCAACCCCATGTCGCTGGCAATCGGAATGTTGAACTTTGCCTTCCAGCGAACTAATCTTTGAATGAATTTTAGTGTAGTAAAATTTCGTTATCACTACGGCCATAACCACAAAAAGGGCAATAAGCACCACGATAAATGTCAATTCGGGCCATTTATCCTGAAAAACTTGGACGATATCGAGTGGAATAATCATATTCTCTTCATCGGTTAGGGTACACAAAGATAGTACAATTTATGACACCTGTTAACATAGTTAACAAAAATAATGCCGAAAGATAGTTATAAAAGTGGTCATTTAATAGAGCCAATTTTGGAATAAAGTCTATTCCCGTCGGGAAGATCACGGCAGACGCACAGTTTATTATCCGGAAAACGCCCGAGCGATACGCGGATATGTTACGGCAGAATGATCCGGTACCGCCCGCTCAGGTGCATCATGGCAAAGAGAGAGATCAGGCCGTCGTAGTATGTGTCGATGTAGCCGTCTTCGTAACGTTCGAGCCGCTGGTTCCAGAAATCGTGTATGAACTCCCATCCCAGACCGTCGGTAGCCATAAGCGCCGTCGAGGCCATCGCCCCGGTGAAACCTATGGAGTGGCGTAGGGTGTGGAAACCGCCCGCTCCGAAAAACCACTCGGGTTCGCCGCCGTCGAGCGCCAGTTGGTCGGGATAGTTCTCCACACCGTACCGGTCGGCCAGCGTCCTCTGGAAACGGTCGGCGTAACCACTCTGCCAGGCGGCATCCTTGTTGTACCAACTGTAATCCATCGCAATATTCATCGGCACGCGCCACGAGTCGTAGAAGAAGAGGCGGTTGCCGTAAGGAGTACCGTCCCAGTTCGTGAGGTCGGGATTGATCCCGGTCACGGGATCGGTGGCCCGGTGGAGATACTCGCGGGCGGCGGAGGCACACTCCCTCCAGAACCCGGCCCGCCCGTCGTCGGCGAATTCGGCCCATATCTCCATGAAGGCGGGCAGATGGTACGAAACGTCGGTGTAGGTCCAGCCGTTACCGTCTGGAGTGAAGGTTATGAGTTTGTGCTCGACATTGAAAATGTTGTGTATGCCGTCGTGGCCGTCCTTTTCGAACATGCAGTCGAGGATATACTGCGCTTCGGCCTTATAATCGATCTCCCCGTCGTCGCCCCAGCGGTTCGACGCGAACAGCAGCGCCGTGACGAAGTACAACTCGCCGTCCGAAGCGGGCCCGGGCAGCCTGACCGAACCGTCGGGCATCGTGCGTCCCGTCGTGCCGTCGGTGCGCGCCGTCCAGACGAAATAGCCCTTCGACGGCCCCTCCCTGTGCTGGAGATACTTCACCGACCACTTCCACAGGCGGTCGAACATATCCCTGTCGTCGAACTGCACGGCGATCATCATCCCGTAGGACATTCCCTCGGTCCGAACGTCGCTGTTCTTCACATCGGAGATGTAGGCCATTCCGCCCTCCACTTCGTTGTAGACCCTGTCGGGGCCCTCGAAGATAACGTACCACAAACTGTCGAGGCGGGTTTGGATCTCGGCGTCGGTATAACCCGCCTCGCGGAGCAGGTTGCGGTACCGTCCCGTTTCGCGGGCGCCCTTCTCCCAGGGTACCAACGGATCCGTGGCCGTCTTCTTTACCGGGTTGCCGGTACAGGAGACGAAAATCGCCGCGAGTGAAATTGCGAGAAACAGAGATATTTTCATCGTTATCGAATTGGCAAAGTCGGTTTTGCAAAGGGGGCATTCCGTCACAAAACAAGCCTCTGCTCCCGGTTCGACTTGTTGTCGGCCGAGCTCGGCCGATTCCCGGGGGCGGGGGAGTTATCGCTCCGGGGACGGGAAAAGTTTTCATCTTCCCGGTTTTCGCGAGCCGGTTCTGCGATCAGGGTTTCGTCTCCTTCGCCGGGAGCTTCATCCCGCCGCGTTTCATTCCCTTCGTCGGGAACCTCCCGCTCTTCCGTTTCCTTTATCTCGAGCAGGATCACGCTCACGTTGTCTTTCCCACCCGCCGATCTGGCGGCTTCGACAAGGGTGTCGGCCTTGGGATCCGTCGCGAGGATACGCTCGATATCGTCGTCGGAGATCATGTCGCAAAGTCCGTCGGAACAGACCAGAAAAATGTCATCGTCGAAGAGTTGGCCCGTGAGGTCTTTCACGTCGATGAATGTTTCGGCACCGGCTCCGAGCGAATTGTATATCTGGTTCGACGCCATGGAGATATCTCCCGTCAGTTCGCGCATCGAATGATCGGCGCTGATCTGCCGGAGTATGCCACCCCGGAAACGGTACAGGCGGCTGTCGCCCGCGTTGAGCGAAAAAACTTTGTCCTCATAGAAAAACAGGCCGCAAAACGTGGTGCCCATACCGTCGTACTCGGGATTTTCCGTGCCCTGGCGCAGAATGTTCCGGTGGGCCGTTTGCACCCAGTCTTTGATCTTCCGGGTCACTTCGTCCACCGACAAGCCCCCCTCGAGCCCCGAGGCGAAGGCGCTGAAAAACTCGGCGGCATATTCCGACGCTATCTCTCCGCCCTTGTGGCCTCCCATGCCGTCGGCCACTATCGCCGGGAAACGGGTATCCTTCCCGATCTCTAAATCGAGCGTCTGCGCCGTGTCGCGAAACAGTTCGTCGGCAAGCAAAACCATATCTTCGTTGTTTTGCCTGACGCAACCCACATTGCAGTTCAAGTCTGTTTTTATCAGCATGGCCTCAAGGGATTGAAAAGGTTACTCAACTGTGAATTTCAGATCGTAGAACGCTATCACATCGCCGATCCGGAACACGGCAGGCTGATGGGCCGCAAGCCGTTGACCGTTAAGGAAGGTTCCGTTGGACGAATCGAGATCGACCACCTCCCACTGTCCCGCTACGTTCCGTTGCAGGCGTGCGTGCGTACCCGACACATAGCCCTGGCTTGCGAAAACACCCGTGTAATCACCTGCTCGGCGGCCCACCACGGCTCCGTCCCTCAGATCGAGACGGGCGTTCAGGGTGGCACATACAAGTCGTTGAGGTTCGACGGGAGCGGCGGCGGGCCTGACCGTCTTTTCGGCGGCGTCGGCGGGAGGCGCTTCGACGGGAGATGTCTCCACGGAAGAGGGCATCGTCGGCTGTCCCGAATCGGTCGTCTGAGGTGCGATGTCCACCGGTTGCACCGGCGCGGCAGACACGGCAGGCGATGTGGGTTGCGGAGCGGAGACGACAGGCTGTGTGGCGGCGTTTTTCGCCTCCACGAGCCTTGTGCCGCACTCGCCGCATATCTTGCCCTTCTTGAAACCGTGCGTCGGGCATATTTTCAGCTCCTCGCCGCACTGGTCGCAATAAAAGCTGTCACTTTCTATCTCTTTGTCGCAAAAAGGACATTTAACAAGGTCCATATCACAAACTCTTTTTATTAATTCTAATGTATTCCGCTTAGGCAAAGCCTTTGGCTTTGCAAAGTCCCCCTTTCGAAGGGGGATTTAGGGGGTAGGTTACAAGAGTCGGCTTCGAAGAAGCCGATAACACGGGTTCGATGGATTCAAATGAACTATGAACATCATCTAATACACTATTTATCAAACTATTTGAATTCATCGAACCTGTGTTATTATTCAAAATCTTCGATTATCAACTCCTTGTACATCTCGACGGGAATGTCGCGGCCCAACCGGGCGAGGCGCGTCGACTGGTTGCGCTTCACCCTGTCGAAATAGTTGTTCACCTCGCGGGCGTTGGCGAAGTTCTTGCCCCGGTTCAGATACCTGTCGTTGAAATAACCCCGCATGGCGGTTTCGGCCTCCGGTGTAAGTTCCAACTGGTCTTTGCGGGCTTTCATCAAAAATATCTTCGCAAGTTCCTCTCCGTTGTAATCTTCAAAATGGATCGTTTTGGTGAAACGGCTCTCCAGACCGCTGTTCGTGTCGATCCACTGCCGCATTTCACGTGGATAACCGGCAGCGATGAATACCATTTTGCCCTTGTAGTCGAGCATCATCGGGAGGATGGTGTCGGTGGCCTCCTGTCCGAAATCTCCCATCGTGTTGCCCTTGAGCGAATAGGCCTCGTCGATGAAGAATATCCCTCCCACGGCGCTTTTCACGGCTTTTTCGGTTTGCAGGGCCGTTTGACCCACATAGCCCGCGACGAGGTCTTTGCGGGTGACTTCGATGAGTTTGTTGGTGGGCAACACGCCGAGAGAACAGAATATGTCGCCCATGATGCGCGCCACGGTGGTCTTGCCCGTACCGGGATTACCCACGAACAGATAGTGGTCGCCCACTCCCTGGAATTTCTTGCCCAGAGCCTCGGCCTTGCGGCGTTCGATGGCTATGTAATCGGCGATCTCGCGTATCTCCTTCTTAACACCGTCGAGCCCCACCAATTCGTCGAGCTCCTTCATACACCGGTCGATGTCGATCGCTTCGGGCGTGTCGTAGGGAATGTCTTCGGCCTCGATGGTGCGGGATTGCTCCAACGTGATCTCATCCATTATGGGGGCCAAACGTGCGGATTGGCGGTCCAGCACCTGCTGTTCGAGCAACTTGACCATCTCGCCCGCATTCCCGAAATTCGCCGATTTGGCATCGACCATCTGAGCGACCAACTTTTCGAGGCGTTCCTTCGCCCCGTCCGAGACCGTGAGGTTTTGTTTCCGGGCTACCTGAATGAATATTTCGACCAATTGCGGGGCCGTGTAGTCCTCGATATGCAGGAAATTGGTGAAACGGCGCCTGAATCCCGGGTTGGCGTTGTCGATGAACGCCTCCATCTCCTTTTGGTAACCGGCGCAAACGACGACGAATTTCCCGGCATCCTTCACCATCCGGGTCATCAGCGCCTCCACGGCTTCCACCCCGGTCTTGTCCTGATTCCCCATCTTGTCCATCCCCGTGAGGCCGTAGGCTTCGTCGATGAACAGTATCCCGCCCATAGCCTCGTCGCACGCTTTGTCCATGTTTTGGGCCGAGGCGTTCATATAGGACGAAAGTATGTTCTTGGGCTCTTTTTCCACCACCTTCGACGACGGCAACAGCCCTATGGCCTTGAATATCTCGCCTAATTTGAGGGCGACGGTCGTTTTGCCGGTTCCGGGATTTCCCGTCAACACAAGATGGACATTGGTAAGTTTTGCGCTGCCGAAACCCCGCTCCTGCATTTTTTTGTCGACGTTCAATTTCGTGGCCAGCGTACGGATCGCTTTTTTGACGCTGTCCATCCCGACGAACCCGTCCAGCTCGGCGAGTATGGTGTCGAGGTCTCTTTCCTTCAGACTCTCCTCGCCCTCGATGTCGGCACGGGTGAGCACTCTCAGCATTTCGTCGGAGCACCCTTCCGTACCCGCGAGTTTTTGAAGGCGCGAGCTCTGGTTTTTCTCGGCCTGTTCGAACACATTACGCACCGCGCGGGCGTTTCCGAACGATTTGGTGTTGCGGCCGATATACATCTTCCGGAAGAAGTTCCCGACATGTTTTTCGGCCTCCTCGTCGAGCACAAACCCTTTTGTGTCCACCATGCGGCGGAATATCTCGGTCAGTTCCCCGGCGTCGTAGTCGCGGAAATTGACCGTTTCGTTGAAGCGCGAGGTCATACCCGAGTTCGAGGTGAGGAAGTCCTGCATCTCCTTGGTGTAGCCCGCCGCTATGCAGACGAACTTCCCGCGGTTGTCCTCCACCAACTTCAGCAACGTGTCTATCGCTTCCTGACCGAAGCTGTCGCTGTCGTTTTGCTTCAGGGAATAGGCCTCGTCGACGAAGAGTATTCCGCCCATCGCCTGTTCGACGGCTTCCTGTACCTTCAGAGCGGTTTGTCCCACATAGCCCGCCACCAAATTACTGCGGTCGACCTCGACGAGCTGTCCCGTGGGCAACACGTCGAGCGAGTTGAGAATGTCGGCGAACACGCGGGCGATGGTTGTCTTTCCCGTGCCGGGATTACCCAGGAACAGGAAATGGTCTTTGATCTCGCGTTTGGCACCCTCGCCCTTGCGCTGATAGTCGATCTCTATTTTGTTGACTATCTTTTGTACGGTCTCCTTTATTTCGTCTATGCCGACATACCGGTCGAGTTCGGCCATAACCTCCTGGTAAGTCTTCTGGCGGAATTCTGTGCCGCGCACATCGCCCTCCTCGGCTGTCACCGCCGAATGGTCGCGCTTAACGGCGCAGGCGAATACCTCCGCGGCCTTTTTCACGGCCAGGTGGCCGTTGTCGAACGAAGCGGTTTTGTTGCGGAACTCGTGCTTGAAGATTCGCTGAAGCTTCGCGTGCGCCCCGTCGCTCATCCCGAGACCGTATTTCTTTTGCAGTTGAGCCTCGCATATTTCGGTAAGCTCCTCCACCGAGAAGTCCTTCAGATCGAAATGGTATTCGAAACGGCTCGCGATGTCGGGATTCGCCGTCATGTACGCCTTCAGACCCGGCAGGCCCGAAAGAATGACGATCGGGTCGTTGTTCCAGTCGTCGTTCATACATTTGAACAGCTTGTCGAGTTTGTCGATATCGTCCGAGGTCTTCTGCGGAAGCAGCTTCTGGGCATTCTCTATAACGAGCAATCCGCCTTTGGCTTTGGCTATGTTCTCGTCCCACTTCTCCTCTTTCGAGAAATTCTCCCAGTCGACGGCGTCAACGATCATCGCCTTCGGGTTTTTGATAATCCCCGTCGAGTATAGCAGATGTTGCAACACCTCGACGACCTTCGATTTGCCGGTCCCGGTGTTTCCCACTATCACCATATCCATGCCGAGGCGTATCTTCACACCCGTTTTTTTTGCCCGCAACGCAAGCTGTTCGCAGGTGTTGACAATATCCTGCAACTGGTTCTTCACCTCTTTCATCCCCACAAGTGCCTGAAGGGGGGCGTTGGACTTGGTGATGACGCTCGCACCGCAGTATTTGCAGAAAACGGCCTTGTCGCGGTTGGGTTTATTGCATTTAGGACAATTCATCTCTCTGTAACCTAATATCGTGATATCGTATTATCGTATATCTATCTCGTTGAAAATGTATTTACCGGACCCCTTCAGGGAGAAGCGGGAACCAGTCACGCCTTCGAAAACGAGATAGAAACCGGTGGTACTCGAGGTTAGATTTTCATCTTCTCCCTGGCCCGTCGGAGACCATGTTCGCGACGGATCGTCGAGATCGGTCAACTTTATATCACCCATATTGTTCCAGAACGGGGTGTACACTCCGTCGCCGCCATCGCCTGTCGGGGCGCCTGTGAAAATAAGATAGAACTTACCGTCGCCACGCACCGTTGCACGGTGAACGAACAGATCCACGCCGCCTCCGTCGAACGTGGCCCGGGGACGGACATGGAAAGTTTTCTCAAAAGGGTGTATAGCTTTGGGCTCGGGCTTGGCCTCCGGTTCCTGTGCAGGCTGCGCCGAAGGCTCGGGCTCCGGTGTGGCGGCCGGTTCGGATCGTGTCGCCGGTTCGGATCGTGTTGTCGTCGCAGTTCTCGACGCGGCCGTCGGTGCGGGTTCCGCCCCGGTGGATGAAGAGGTCTCCGCTCCCGAAACTTCAACGTATTCCGCGCTCACATAACCGGTAGAGCCCTGATATTCGACGGGTATCCAGCCGTTCACCGCCTCTCCCGTCACGGTCAGCACTTCTCCTCTGTCGAGTCCTCTCACCACACCCGCCGACGGGGAGGCCCCCGAACGCAGGTTCAGGGTATTCGCCGTCACCGTGGCCGTGATCTCCACACTCTCCTCCTTCGGCTTCACGTCGCGTACACTCCCGGCAAAGTATATCAAACATCCTGCTCCCACGATCAGTATCAGGGGGAAGATCAGCGACCTGTATAGTTTTTTCGTGCCTTTGCTCAGGTAGTCGGCGTATTTTCTCGACTCCTCGGCCGTCGAATTATCGGAGTTGTAGTTTCCGGAGAACATGGCCTGCAACGGGCCCACTTCCAACTCTTCGAATGTCGGAGCGAACAGTTTTTTGTGCGTCTTGCCGTGCATCCGGTATTTGAAGTAGCAGGCAACCAGTACCCAGATCAGAGATATCAGCAGCAATCCCGCGATCACGTACCCCACGAACGGGGTGAGGAAGTAGAAGAGCGCGAAGAACACCCCGTAGGCCACCGCTCCGACGATCAGGTTGATGAGGCAACCCTGATCGCTCGAAGCCCACATTATTATGAACGCTATCACCCCGACTACCGTCGCCACGATGCCGATCCATCCCACGTGGTCCTGGACGTCGATATCGATATCGGAGGTCATCAGTTTGAAGATCGTGAATCCGGCCCCGATCAGCAACAGTAAACCCACGAACACTTTCGAAAATATATGGAAACCGCGTTTACGCTTCAGGCTGGCGAGCGGATCGGTCACCAACTTTTTGTTGCTGTCGTAGATAGTCACGTTCTTGACCGTGGGGTCGAGCTTGCGGAGGTGTTCGAGATATTTAACGGTCTCCTTTTCGTAGGTGTACTTCTTTTTCAGGTTGAGATCGGGATTCTCCTGATAGAAGATCGTCATCCATGCCTGAAGATAGAATTTGGGCAGCTCCTCCTTCACCTCCTTGCGCGGGATAGCATCCAACTCGGCCAGAGTGTAAACGCGCTTGTCGCTCTTGGGGAAATAGAACCACGGATCGAAACCGAGCCCCTTTATCGCCTTGTAGACGGCTATCTCCCAGCCATAGGGGCCGGGCTTGTTGACATTGTCTTTGGATTTGAGGTCGGCGCAATGCTTTATCCACGCTATTTTGTCGTCGTACACTCCCTTCGACTTCAGATAGTCCCATAGACGGGTGTCCTCGATGTCGAGTATCATGTCCAACTGTCCGCTCGAATAGGAGTCGTCCTTATTCTTGATGTAATCCTCCATGCGGAAGTTCATGTAGTTGCCCACCTCGGCCGCGGTGAAGAAATAGTCGCGCGCGGTTTCGTCCATCTGGAAGTTGTAGGCCACTTTCGGACTGAGGTTGTAGATCACTGCCGTCTGCCTCTGTTTGCTTCCGGCCGCCGAGCGCACCTTCCCCTCTATCTCGGGGGCGGTATAGCGCAACCACGTCAGGAAACCCTCGCCCAACAGATCGGCCCACGACTGGTCGGAGATGCCGTGGTCGTACCTGGCGCGGATGACATCTTCGGGCACACGGCATTCGACGGTGGTTTTACCGTCGTAGGAAACCACCGTCCAGGGCAGCGTCCGGTCGAGCGTGTGGATAAGCTGCAACAGGGCGTCGCGGTTGTCGCCTCCTTTCTTGAACAGTTTGGCGAATTCGTTGGTCACGTTGGCCATGCCCCGCGCGTTTAAGAACAGCCACAGGGCGCCGGTTTCGCCAAACAACCCCAAGTGCAGGGAATAGTCGTCGAAGTGGTCCTTCAGAGTCCGGGCTATCTCTTGAGGAGAGGACAGAAACTTGCTCCCATATATATCGAAGAACGGCATATCGTCGGACAAGCGATAAAGCGTGGCGTAATATCCGGCATTCTGGTCTTTCGGATAGGTCTTCTCCACGAAGGTCTCGACGTCGACCGCAAGATCGGGACGAAGGTTGTCGGTAAGCCACTGGTCGATCTTTCCGGAGTAGAGATACTTTTTTGCCAACTCCTTATCTTCGAACATGAATATGGCCAACTCTTCGGGCGATTTGGCGGTCTGGTTTTTTGCCGGATTGTAGACTATCCTGAACTTGCGCACATCGTCCTTGTCCGACTTCAGATCGTAGATATTCTCTCCCGCCGCCCAGCGTCTGACCTCGTCGAAGCCCGCACGGGCGTTCGGATCGGGCAGGGTAAGGGCCTTTATCAGTTGCAGAGTCCGGTCGTCGACATTTTCCGGGTACGGCAATTTGCCGTGCTTTTTCATGTTGATAAGCTCGAACTCATTGAGTTTGAATATCTCCTCGCCGTTCAGAAGCGTCAGTAGCATCATACCGAGCGAATAGAAGTCGCTCTTGGTGCTGATCTGTATCTTCCCGTCGGCCATGTCGTAGAATTCGGGCGCGGCGTATATCTTCGTCCGGAGCTGATAGTCGATGACCGCCTTACCGTCTTTGTCGGAGAGTATCGCAATGCCGAAGTCGGCGAGGGCCATGTCGTCGACCTTCTGGCCGGGCTTGCGGAAAAAGAAGTTGGCGGGTTTCACATCCCTGTGAAGAATGTGTTGTTTATGAAGAAAATCGAGAGAGGCGGCACTTTGCAAGGCTATCTCTCCCAACAGTTTTTCGTCCCCGTCGAGTTTCAACTGGTCGAGAGAGCCCCCCGGGCAATATTCCATCAACTCGTAATCGCGCTCCTGGTGTGTCTGCGGGTTCTTCCACTTGCCGTGGTCGAACGTGTCGACGAGCAGGCCCGTCCCTGCCGCCTTGCGCACCCGCTCCATAATCTGGTGGTCGGGGGGCGGAGTGATCCCCACATAATAGAGCTTCAGAGCGAATTGCTTCCCCTTGCTCTCCACGAGGAATATCTGCGCCTCGCCCGTCCCTTCCGAGATGGTCTTCACCACCTTGTACTTAACCTTCCCCAGATCGAACTCCGCGAATTGCTGGTTCACGATGTTCTCCGTCTCCTTTTGCTGGTCGGGACGCATCGTTTTTTCAGTGTCGCCCAAGGGACGCATGGTTTTCTCGACATCCGCACTCTCGGGGCGCATTGTTTTTTCGACATCGGCCTGAGGGCGCATCGTTTTTTCGACATCGACAGGGGGCCGCATGGTCTTCTCGGCGTCGATCTCGGGCCGCATGGTTTTTTCGGGGTCGTTGGACATATCGATCGGTGGTGTTATTTTTAAAGATATCTTGGTAATTTGGTAATTTGATAATGAGCTACGCGCTAAAAAATATACTTCTACGACGGGCCTCCGTATGTTATCTCGATATCTTCGTCGGGTACATATTTCCACACTCCGCCCTTCCACGGTTTGGAGCATTCGCCCGGAGAATCGTGCAGGCAGCCATAAGCGGTACACTCCCAATACACTCGGCCCGGCCTGCGGACTTCCACCTTTCGCGCGCAGTAAAAATCCCTCTGCATCTGCGGCGTAAGACCCGCGTCGGGGAGCATGTCGGAGAGAGCCTGCTGCATCTCGACCATTTTCTCCTTGTATTTCTGCATCGCCTCCTCTTTGGTGGCGATCTCTATCGAGAATTTCGGCTTCGGCTTCGGCGGTTCGGCCGGACTTTCCGGCTCGGGCGCCTCTACGGTCGGTATCGGCATCTCCCGGCCCCGGAAGGCATCCAACAAGCCTTTGTACAGAGTTTGCAGTTCTTGGTTTTCATGCGTGATCTCGGGTAACACGGGCGGCTCCTCTTCCTGTTCGGCGAGGACGGCCAGAATTTCATCCAGCTCTTCCAACTCGCGGGCTATCGCAACGGCTTTCTGCACTTTGGGATCGTTGCGCGCCAGAGCCAAAGCCTCCTCGGCAGCACCGTTGAGCGGAGAGTTGCACTTGCGGCAGAAACTGCGAAAATTCAACGTGTTGCAATTGCCGCAAACGATTCCCGCGCGGGGATTGCCGCACTCGGGACAGAAGGCGTCGCTGGGAGTCATCGTACCGCCGCAGAATGAGCACGACCCGACACACAGATTACCCCCGCACCCGGGACATATCTCCCATTCGGGCTGAGTTGCAGCCCCGCAATGCGAACAGGTGTTTCCGCCCAGACGCATACCGCATTCCGGGCAGAACCTGTCGTTCGCCCCGTGGGTCGTGCCGCAATTCGAGCACTTGAATGACGTTTCGGGCTTTGTTTCGGTCTTCTTTGAGGCCTGCACCTGCCTGCTTTCCTCCTGAGCGTGTTGTTCCTTTTGCATTATCCGATAGGTGAAATATCATTAAACTTACGTTCTGTGCTCTCCCTGAAAAGAGAGCACAGAACAGTAAGGGTAAAACGCAGAGTTCGCCGTTATTTGGCGGGCACGAGTTTTTTGAACTCGGCCTTCAGATCGTAGTTACGGTGAAGCCCCACTATCGTGGAGTAGAGCATAAGGGCGACCGAAGTGAACACGAAAACACAGGCGGCGGCGATTATAAGCATTATCTTTGCTGCCGCCACGGGAATGCCGTCGTTGGAATACTCCTTCCTGCCGTCGGTGTAGGTGGTCACATATTCGGTAACCTGCATCGCCATGGCGCCCCCGAACAGACCTCCGGCGAGCCAGAACATCGCTTTACGTATCCAGCCCAACAGTTTGCTTTCCAGACGGTATTTGGAGATCGTGTATCCGTAGGGACGTTCGGCAATGACGTAAATGGGAATGAGCAGTATGAAGAACAGCATCCACAGTAGCACTCGGCGATGGTCTTTCCTCTGGGACGAAAGTTGCTGTTTATAATCTTTTTCCGCGATCTTCAGGATCTCCTTACCGTTGGCTTTTTCCATCGCGGCGAGGGATTCTTCCCTGTCTTTAAGCGACTTCGTATAGTCTTTGATATAGCCTTCGTACTGTTTTCTGCGCTCTTTGCTCGTCACCGTATCCAGACGGGCGGTGTAGTCGGCTATGCTCGAACGATTGCTTTCGATACGCGAGGAGAGCGACTCCAACTGCTGGGCTTTGTAGACGTTGAGCGTCGAATCGTTGGCGACGCGAATGTCTGCCAATTCGGTCTTGGCACGGTCCACATCGTCTTTCTCCTGGCTGGTCTGCCACCACAGGAAACAGACGAAAAGCAACACGCCGACGATGTACGCCCATTGGAAATTCCACTGGCGGGTCTTCGACCAGTCGATGATCCCGCGCATTTCGTCGAGGGCGTCCACAAGCTCCTTGTCGCCGGGATCTTCGAGAGCGGCATAGGCCTCGTTCAGTAGCTCTTCCATTCGCAGGGTTTCGGCCTCCGAGGTGGGATAATAGTCGTGATCCTTGGCGTTCTTGCCTTTGGCCGCTTTTTTACGCGCCTTTTCGGGCACGTTGAGCATTTGCAGGAAAAGGTCGTAGGACTTCTCGTTGACGCCGGTGTTGGCGTCGGCCTGGGCTATGGTTTCCTCGTTGAATGAGGTGTAACCCAGATTTTTAGCTTTGTTGCCTTTCGGGGGAGTGGATTGTTTCGACATACGCTTACAGAGTTTCGATAGTTTAGGGATAGTATTAAAGAGTGATTTTTTACATTCTCAATTCCGTATGTTTCACAAAGATAGTGACGTTTTGCAATAAAGTATTATTTCTGCCGGAAAAATATCTGTATCGGCACGCCCGAAAAATCCCACTTCGCGCGTAGCTTGTTTTCGAGGAAACGCCTGTACGGTTCGCGGATATATTGCGGCAAATTGACGAAGAAGGCGAACGTGGGCGTAGGCGAGGCGAGTTGGGTGGCGTATTTGATGCGTATGTATTTCCCCTTTATCGAGGGAGGAGGCGTCTCCTCGATGATGGGCAGGATATAATCGTTGAGCGATGAGGTCGATACTTTCCGCACACGGTTTTCGTACACCTTCATCGCCGTTTGCAACACATCCATAATGCGCTGGCGGTTCATCACGGAGGTGAAGATGATGGGCACGTCGCTCCACGGGGCGATCTTTCTTTCGAGATGCTCCCTCCACTCCT